>Ga0075026_100000003_pt1 | contig 69854 bp, 59 predicted proteins | sample Str012_2_FD_71392 | JGI IMG/M metagenome (GOLD analysis project Ga0075026, IMG submission 71392) | Freshwater sediment microbial communities in response to fracking from Pennsylvania, USA - Straight Creek_MetaG_SC_2012 | ecosystem: Environmental > Aquatic > Freshwater > Creek > Sediment... | reverse complement strand
GCAATTTTAATAATGAATAATATGGATCATTTTTCACGGGATACAACAGAAAAATAGCTTCAGACGGACGGATTGAAATGCACATACATGCAGTAAAAAACGCGGTCCATTGTCTTGTAGAAAACTGCTGGCCCCCGCCATTTGCAGAGTACTGGCAAGTAGTGTAATAAAAGATCAGAGCGGGTTCCGGTTCCTGAATGCGGGGTTCTTTTTAAGGCCGAACAATCATTTACCATATGGTTTGCAAGATCCTGTCTTTGCCCACCGGTGGGTTGCTTTTTTGCTAAGCGTAAAACCTTAGCTCAATACTGGTTTTTCTTAGCCGGATTTTATACAAACCGCTTATTTTATTTCCGGGCGATTTGTTATTGCTTTACATCAAACACATCCAATCCCTATGATACGCATCATTATTGCAGATACGCATGAGCTTTACCGTGAGACACTTGCAAAAATGCTGGATGCGCAAACCGGTACCAGCGTAGTTGCAGTTTGCAGCGTCAATTCTCTTTCAGCCGGCGTGATACGCGACCTGCATCCCGATATTGTACTGCTGAACCCCTCCGTTAAAAACCAGCCCGAAGTGATTATCATTGAACAGATCAGGAAACTATCGCCAGCAAAAATCATTTGTATCTCGATGCATTGTCATCCCGCCTATGCAAAAAAAATGTTCCGGTACGGCGTCCATGGTTTTGTGAGTAAAGATATCCCTATCAACGAGTTTGCGCTTGCCTTTGCAGAAGTGCTGGCGGGCCGCCCCTATCTCTGTAAAGAAACCAGCGCACAAATTACAGAAGCCGATCTTAACACCGTTCTCCTGCTGCAAGAAGAGCCGGAAGCTGTTGTGACGGCACCAGCCATTGTAAAAAAAGAAAAACAATCCGGGTGGCTGTTTCCTTTTTTCCGGCTCAAAGTTTCTTAACCACAGTGCCGGTCAGTATTTAAACTTCGGTTAACCGTTATTGTTATATCCCCGGTACACAACAGACTCCAATGCGATTGGAATAACCACCGGAATTAACATCAAATAAAGCCCGCCAATACTGACAGGTTCTATTTTCATGGAAACAAATGTTGTCTATTTTTTAAATTTCAGTTTATTGTTAATATTCTGTCCTATTTGTTCACCGGCTTTCTGCCCGCGTTCGCAGGAGATGCGGTAATGTATACCTGCAAAAACCCTTGAAGCACTAATTTCATTGGCCAGGTCTTTAAATGAATTGAACGAGCGTGGCGCCATGCCCAGGTAATCATAAGCATGGTTGGTAAAATGATAGTGTTCACCAAACAAACTGGTCATAACAGTAGTAAAGCTGCCGCCCACGGTAGAGTGCCCGGACGTATATTCCGGAAAGACCGGAGTGGCAAACAAAGGTATCCATGCCGGGTGCTGCAATACCGTTGTAATGTAAGTAATAGGCCTTTCAATATTGTACTGGTATTTTATCTGCCAGCAACCAATACCCGCTTCCACGCAGGCGATGCCCGCTTTTGCATAGGCCAGTGCAGCGATATCGAGCATGGAATGTTCCTGTACCAAAACCTGGTCAAGAATGGAAAGATAATGTCCGCCACCATATCCCGGAAAGTCGCGGTAGTACAAACCTATGGCGGTTTGTTCCGGTGTAAGGGTTTGGGAAACATCATAGACTTCTTTTACCATTTTATAAAAGTCGGATGAGGGATCCGTTGAATACGCCGGCGGTGGCACAGGCGTGCTGTTGTTAAGGCTGCCGGGCACCATCAACCTGTTTGCGCCCCAATACGGTGCCGTTGCAGGGGCAAAAGCGGGCGGTGTTGGCACCCAGAGGCCCGGTCCAACCGGCGGAACATATACGGGATGCGTTGCCGTGGCGCCATCGGTGCCTGCCCAGCCAATAACGGCCTGGGCAACCGCTTTTCCAAATTCAACAGAACGCTGAAAGGTAGTTGGGCTTACCTGGCGCGAATAGACTGAATCCAGCGCATTTTCAAGAGAATCCATGGCGGCCTTGTTGGCATCTGATGTGCCGGAAAAAAAATAACGGTTCATGGCGGCAAGCGCGGTGTTGGCACTGGCACCCCAATGATAGGCCGTTCCGGAAACCGTGTTTGGCATGGATGGCATGGCATTGAGCTGACCTGCAAGTGTGCGGTACTCCGGCATTCCGGGCACCACCGCTTCATAGCAGGCAATACCACAATAACCAAAATAGCGCCCCGGGCCCAGTCCGCCAACAGGCGTGGGATTGGTGCGCAAGATGCGCAATTGCAGGTCCATCCATTTTAAGGCCGCTTCGGCGGAAAAAGTCCTGGTTTGTCGCAGATGCCCCTTGTCATCTTCAAACTGATCAAACCATTTGGGTTTCTGGCAACCGGCAATAACAAAAAATACAAGACAGAACAACAGCATCCGCGTTGCGGACAATGACTGGGTATTTTTTTTCATGTTGGCTGGTATTAAAGCGTCAGGAATAGATTGTATACTGCAAACCTGCAACTGGTTTACAATGATTGGTGGTTCAGTGAAGCATCAAATCAGGCCTGCCCTGGTTTCGGAAAGTGGTATGATGAACTTTGATGGAAGAATGTGCTATCCGATTTTCCTTTCCTGTTATCTGTAACTTATTATCACTACTTTTTTCTACCCGCTAAAGGTAGGGTGAATTGTAAATACCCCATCCGGTACCTGACGAATGGTTTGGATCATTTATTGAACAGCCGGTTAACCGGGTTGATTTACAGGAACACCCTTCAGTGCACCAGGTCCTCAGCTGAGGCATTGATTTTAAATAACCTGGCCGGTGAAGGGTACAAACCCTTTTCAGTTTTGCAGACAATCAGATAACTTCACTGCATGACAATCACTAAAATCAGAGTCCGTCTATTTATTTTCCCTGTCTTATTACTGCTGTCTTTTTATGCAGCAGGAAATACCGGCAAACAAACCGGTAAACCATTGCCGCGTATTGCCATTGCCGGATTGGGCATTGAATCCAGCACGTTCTCTCCTGCGCAAACGGGGGAAGCCGCCTTTCATGCAAAAACAGGCGCTGCGGTTTTGACAAACTATCCCTTCCTGGCCGAAGCTGCACCCCTGCGGGCAAGGGCCATATGGATACCGGCGCTCGTTGGCAAATCGCTGCCGGGTGGCGCTGTTACCCGCCAGGCCTATGAATCCCTCACCCGGAAGCTGCTGGATTCACTGCGCAAATACCTTCCCTTCGACGGTCTCTATTTTGATATTCATGGCGCCATGAGTGTAGCGGGACTTGATGACCCCGAAGCAGACCTGCTGAAAAGGATCAGGGCGGTTGTAGGATTCAAAACAATCATTTCTACCTCCATGGACCTGCATGGCAATGTGTCAACTGATTTGGCAACCAATACAGATCTCATCACCTGTTACCGCATGGCCCCGCACGAGGATGCCATGGAAACAAAACAACGTGCCGTGGAAAACCTCCTGCAAAGAATAGAAAGCGGAAAAGGAAAGCCGGCTTACAAAGCCTGGATACCGGTGCCTGTTTTATTGCCCGGAGAAAAAACCAGTACCCGGATTGAACCGGGCAAAAGTATCTATGCAGCGGTAACACCTGCATCAAAACAGGAAGGCATTACCGATGCCGCCATCTGGATTGGCTATGCCTGGGCCGATGAACCGCGCAATCACGCAGTCGTTATGGTAACCGGCGATGACAAAGAAAAAGTAGTTGCCACGGCCGAACAATTGGCGCATCGCTTTTGGGAGGCAAGAAAGCAGTTTGCATTTGTGGCCACTACCCTGCCCTGGAAAGTAAGCCTGGACAGTGCCCTGCATACCGGCAACCATCCTTTTTTTATCAGCGATATGGGCGATAACCCAACTGCTGGCGGTGCCGGAGATGTAAGCTGGACACTGAATCAATTGCTGGCCGACGAAAGATTCAAATCGCCCGATGGCCCTTCGTTGATCTATGCATCCATTCCCGGACCCGAACTGGTTAAACTGGCTATGGCAGCCGGCATAGGAAAAACCGTAGATGGTTATGCGGGTGCTGTTGCCGATGCGCGGTTCTCGCCGCCGGCACATATCACCGGTACAGTAGCCTCTATTGTAAAAGGTGATACCGATGCAGAAGTGGAAGTGGTGATCAATAGCGGCAGCTTGCACATCATTGTTACCCAAAAACGCAAACCCTACCACAACGAAATTGATTTTACACGCCTGGGTCTCGCCCCGCGGCAAACAGCTATCGTGGTAGTAAAAATTGGTTACCTGCAACCGGAACTATACGCCATGCAGGCCGGTTGGGTGATGGCGCTTACGCCAGGCGGTGTTGACCAGGATATTGAACACCTGCCATACAAAAGAATACTGCGGCCTATGTTTCCGTTCGACAAGGAGATGGGCGATCCGGATTTATCCGCCAGGATGATACCGGTTTCTGGTACAGTGGTTCACAAATAAACAGGACTATGCTTACTGCTGGCTTCCGATATAAGCGAGCAGCATGCAATACGCCAGCTGACCTTTTTGCAAATCGGATACCCGCATAAACTCATTGTGCGAGTGAAAGTTTTCATCCTCCTGCAAAAAACCAAAGGAGTAAGCGGAAAGCCCCAGCTCTTGTTTGAAGACAGACAAAGCTGCATTGGTGCCACCACTGCCCAATAGTATGGGCGCCGTGCCATACAATTGGGTAAGCACGGCAACGGCTGCATTAAAAGCATTGGTATTGCTGGCAAACTTTACCGCTGGTGTTGCAAAACCACCCAGGTCTTTAAAGCTGAGCGTTACCCCTTCTGTTGTATGACTTTCAATGTGCTTCCGCATAAGCCGAAGAATTTCCTGGCCATCCTGGTCTGCTACCAGCCTGCACATAATGCGGCAATGCGCAGACGCCGGAACGATGTTCAGAAATCCTTCTTCTGCCGTGTACCCGCTCCACATGCCGGTAACCTCCAGCGTAGGCCGGTACCAGGCCCTTTCCTGTGCGCTATAGCCTTTCTCACCCCTAAAAGCCGTTGCGCCGTTTTCCTCTAATTCTTTTCGCTCATTATAAGGAGTGCCGGCTACCCGCAGGCGTTCTTCTTCGGTGATGGGCGTTACCTTATCATAAAATCCTTCCACTGCCACCTTGCCATCGGCCGTATGAAAAGATGCAATGATAGCGGCAAGTGCAGCGGCTGCATTGGGCAGCTTGCCACCAAACACACCTGAATGCAAATCGCGGCTGGCTGTCTTTAATGAAAACTCCATGGTACAAGCACCCTTGGCACTCATTAGCATGGCAGGCTGCTGATCGTTTTTCTGGAAAGCATCAGCGCTATAGGCGTCATCGGCTTTCAGCATATCTTTGTGCGCTGCCACAAAACTGCCGAGGTGACCGCTACCGTTTTCTTCTTCTCCTTCAAATAAAAATTTCACATTCACCGGTAGTTTGCCGTCTTTTTTCAACAACGCTTCCACTGCCCAGATGGCAATCACCACACTGCCTTTATCGTCTGATGCACCCCTGCCATAGATTCTTCCGTTTTCCAGCTTTGGCGTAAACGGCGGACTGGTCCACAAGGCTTCCTGTACAGGTTGCACATCGTAATGCCCATAAATTAATACCGTAGGTTTTCCTTTTGCTTTGTTCCACTCTGCATACACCACCGGGTGCCCCCCGGTGGGCATCACCTGTGCATTGTCCATACCAATGGATTGCAGTTTCGTTTGTAACCATTGTGCAGCACGGCCCATGTCGTCCTTGTGTGCCGGCAATGTAGAAATACAGGGTATGGCTACAAAATCCATTAGCTCCTGCACATGTTTCTGTTCATTGTCGCGGATGTATTTTTCAACTGTTGTACTGAGAACAATGGGTTTAGCGGCTTTTTGCTGAGCTGAAAGCATGCTGCTGAAACACAATAAAGCCAGCAGAAATGGATAGCGCTGATGCATGATAGTGGTTTTTTTGGGTACAACAAGTTAACGAAAAGAAGGGAAAGGAAAATGTGGAAATATAAAACCGCAGATAAGGAGGAAAGTGAAAATGCCGACAGCCCTTCACCGGCAAGAAAAACCGGCGGACAGGGTTCACAATATTTTTGTTGCCCTGCCCGCCGGAATCTTTGTAAACATTTATACCAGTACCGTTACCTGCAAGTAACTGGCAGGGATAGACGTAGTTGCTGCGGAACCGCTCCTGTTCTGGCTAACAAACAAGGTCTCAAGTTCCTGTTGTAAAGCGGCTGCCTTACCATTTTTCTCTGCTGCATCAAATGCATTCATGGTAGGACCGTAATAATTTTTAAACACATTTACCAGTTCCGCCGGCGAATAATCTGCATTGAACGTAAATGTTTCTTTGGAAAATGAGATTTTTTCATTGGCGATGCCGGCAGCAGTAAAACGATCCTGCACATGACTTTCTACGCCCCAAAGCATTGGGCTTACGAAGCCTTCTGGCGGCGGTGGCGTATATGCGGAACTTATCCTGAGAATTTGCGCAACAAGTGTCGGATCACCCGGTATCCAGTTGCCCATTACAATGCGGCCGCCCTTGCGCGTTACACGCACCATTTCTTTTGCCACATCCATTGGTTTGGGAGCGAACATGGCGCCGAAAATGCTTACCACCAAATCAAACTGCTGATCTCTCCAGTCTATCAAATCAATCGCATCTCCCTCGTAAAACTGGCAATTGGCCAGCCCTTCCTGTTTTGCACGTTTGTTGCCTGCTGCCACCAGATTGGCCGCAATATCAATGCCCGTTACCATTGCGCCCAGTCTTGCAGCGGGCAACGCCGTGGTACCATCGCCACAGCCAAGGTCCAGCACTTTCATTTCTTTACCGATGCCCAATGCTGCCACCAGACCAGTTCCGCTTTCGCGCATGGTGCTGGCAATGCGGGTAAAATCGCCCTTTTCCCATAATGCTTTGTTCGCATTCATAATTTTCATTTTTAGGTTTATTGATGCCACAATGGTACACCCGGAATGGTTCAATGAAATGCCTGCAAAGTCCCATTAGTTTTCTTAAAAGTCCAGCAGGCCATTTCTTTATTATTGATTAATTTTAGCTGCTACTATCTATTTATGGTTAATTTCTATGAGCGGGTATTACAAAACCCTGATTTTTACAGACAGTTCACCTGCGGCAATTCTTTGATAACCGCATTCAATTGTCCTATGGAAGCAAGACTAATGAAGACGCGTTTTGCAGACCTGTGGACGGAATACAATTATCTTTTTTATGTAATTGATGGCAAGAAAACCTGGCATACCGCCCGGGGTGTTTACGATATTCAGAAAGACAGTTGTGTATTTGTAAAAAAGGGAGGATTTATACTGGAGCAGCTGGCCGATACCGGTTTTTGCGTGGTCTTGTTTTTTATACCCGATGAATTTATCTGTGATGTGCTGCAGGCCAAATCAACCGTACTGAAACAATACCATGAAACTTATGAACCCGTTATGCTGCTGCAAACGGATGAAACCCTGGCCGGCTTTTTTCACTCCATGTCTGCTTATTTTGCTGAAACCCGGGAGCCCGATCCTGTATTGCTGGAATTAAAATTTAAGGAGCTGATCCTGACCATTACACACAATCAGCAAAACGAAGAACTGCTCTCCTATTTTTGCGCTTTGCTGCACGCACCCCGCGCCCAGTCGCTGTTACGGGTTATGGAAGACAATTATTGTTTTAACCTCACGCTGCAGCAATACGCCAGGCTCAGCAATCGCAGCCTTTCTGCCTACAAACGCGATTTTCAGAAACTATTTAATACCAGCCCCGGTAAATGGTTGCTCGAAAAAAGATTGCAGCATGCACAAAACCTTTTGCACAATACCCACAAAACAATTGGCGAAGCAGCTTTTGAAAGTGGCTTTGAAAACGCCTCTCACTTCAGCCGCTCGTTTAAGCAAAGGTTTGGCGTGGCACCTTCTGCACTCAAACAAGTACAATAAGGGCAATACACGATACCTTTTTCAATTTATTGGTCTATCAATGTGCGCCGGTAAAAAATATAATCCAGTACCGGAATTGTAAAACCCTCTTCCTTCATCAGGATGATGATGGAACCGCGGTGGTGTGTGCCATGGTTGACCACATGCGCCAGTATGTCTTCCAGCTTGTCGGTATACGCTTCTCCTTTAAAATTGGTATAGCTAATCATTCTTTGAAAGTCGGCCGCTTGCAGGCTGCTCAAAAACGCTTTCCAGTCCTGGTGATAAAGGCTGCTGTCGGTCTGTAAAGCGGCCGGCAACCGATCCTGAAAACGCTGCACTGTTTCAGGAACACCCATACACCGATCGAACCAGATGCGCTGTGCCGACAACAAATGCGATACCAGTTCATAGATCCTGGGGTTGATGGGGTATTGCAATTCAAATTTGTGCAGCAGGGTTTTGCTGGCCCACAAATCATATTCAAACATGCTGATAAAATGTTCTTTCATGCATTAAAGTTACAAACAGAATGGATGTTTTTTGGATTGAATATTCAAACACGCGGCGTTCCTTGCGCAAATACATTGAAGCGTTATAAGGACGATGCCCGCAACAGTGTTGGCTTCATACAACTTTCCACATACAACTTATTACTTATCACTTCCCACCAGGGCTGCCAGTTGTTCGCGGTTTTTGATGTCCGTTATACGAAGGATGCTGCCCGGCTGGTACTGGCCTGATTTGTTGATAAACGCATAACCCGGGTATCCACTGAATGAAAAATATTTTGCCAGCCCGGCATCCAGTGTTTGGTCAATTAAAAAATGTTGTCCCGGCTGTTTTAATTCGGCCACTTTCGATTTCCATTTGGTTTCTGTGGAGCCGCTGATGGTACACAGGTATACAAATACAACCGGCAGATCGGCCGATGCCTGCTCCAGTTCTTTGCTGTGCGGCATTGCTGACAAACAGGGCCCGCACCAGGTAGCCCAAAGATCAATGATGATCGCCTTGCCCGGATACGATTGCCCTAGTTTAGCGAGGAATATGTCCGCTTTTAAACCCTGCACTTTAAACAGGCTGGCACCAAATGATGTTTGCAGCAGTGGTTTTCCGAAAGGCGTTTCGGTTGTGCTGCCGCTTTCTGCAGCCAGTGCTTTGTTAATCTCATTTATCTTTTGTTCCGTACGGCCGTACTCGTTTTTTGCCACTGCCATGCACCAGGGCGTATGCATACTGCGGAGAAGGATCTCCAGTGCCAGCTTTTGTTCATTTACATCCCGGCTGTCGTTGAATCGTAGTTTTACAAAATCAGCTTTGGCGGGCGGGAACAGGCTATCTGCAGTATGAATGTTGTTGCTGAGCGAACGCAGCAATCTTATTTTTTGTATCCGCGGTTGCAATTGCCGCGACCATGCTTTCATATTTTCTTCAGTATAGGGCAATGCCGGCTGCATCTTTTCACCAGCCCGCAAAGAATCAATCAGCAATTGTTCACTGGCATCCAGGCCTGGCAACAAGGCAACATCTTTCCAGTTAACGGACAGCCTGTTTGCAGGCAGCGCCATTAAATAAATAGCCATGTAATTGTAAAAGAAAGCGCCGTTATTGCTAAGCAGGTAACTCTTATGCTGCTTTATTTTTTCCCATAGTTCCGTATCCATGTTTTGTCCCCAATACCTGATGCAGAGTTGGGAATAATAATCAGACAAGCGTTCATTTTCCAGCAGCCAGCCATAAGGCGATGGATTGGCTGCCGTATAACTGTCCTGGATATTTTTATACAACGCAAAAATGCTATCTGTCATTTGGCGCTTTTGCGCAGTAGTCCTGGAAGTATCAACTGTCAGTTCCCCCAGTTTTCCGGAGAGGGCCAGCTGCTCCTGTCTTTTGTACAGGATGTAATTATTGAGGTACACATTCAGCGGGGCGTCGGTACCCATCCAGTGCACACCGGGGCCATTGTAGCTGACTTCCTTTGCCGCCATAATCTTTTTCATGTCCAGTTCCAGGTAGAGGTCCTTGTTTGCGTACAATGCGGCATAAAAATAATCGCCCACCCCAATCCATACCTGCTGGTAAGGCAATGCATACTCCATCTGCAACGTAAAACTGCCATCGGAACCAACTGTTGCGGTCTTGCGCACCTGAAAAGAAGAGAACGGTGTGACCAGCGTATAAGAAATGTTGATTTTCTTGAGCTCCGCCGCTGTCAGGTGCAGTAGTTTACCCCCCACTTTGGCAACAGGCCGTTTCGGATAAGCCGCATTAAAAGCAGCATCTTCCGGCGATAGTTGTCCGGCAGGAATATTTGTTTGTGAATGAACGAAAAAACCATAACAGAGCAGCGTCAGCAGGCAGAACAACTTCATGCAATAAGATTTTCTTAAAGATAAAGCAAAACTGCCTCCGCTGTAAATTGCGCAAAGATTTAACAGTGGTTTTGTGATTGATGAATCCGGAACAAAACCAGGCTGTTGCAAATGCATTGGTCAATAAAAAAACTGTTCCGATATTATCCGGCCGTTTTTTACTTCATAAAGCATCAGCTCGTCCAGTTTTACCCTTCCAAAACCCTGCACGCTGATATCTATGCTGCGCTGCACAGCAAAATGATGGCCGGCCACAACGGGCTCGCTGGTATAAAGAGCATGTGCGGCTTCAACCTTTTTTACCCAGTCTTGCCCTTTTTTGCGAACGGCCGCCTTGCCTTCTGCATAGCCAAAATAGGGTGAACCGGCCGGGTCGGAACTCTTTACATTGTCTGCAAAAAGCTCCTCTTGTATTTCAAACCACTTCTCCTCCCGTGCCAGTTGCATAAAACGGGCCACCACTTCATGAATGGTAAATGCAGTTTCTTTTGAATTGGGCTGTCCCTTACCGGTAGTCACCAGGCAATACAAGCTTTGCTGCACATACTGCGTCCAGCCGCCCACGCAGGCATTGTAGCATTCATATTCCGGCACCAGTCCCTCATGCGTAAACCGTATGATCGTTTTGTTGTTCTTCACAGAGATGTCGAAAACAATTGTTGTTCCTGTCCACTCTTGCTTGTCTTTGGTAAAACTAAAATAGTTGTCCAGCACTTGCCAGGCCACTCTTTTACCCGGCACCAGTTCAACAATTTTCAGGGTGCAGTTGTGCACGTCTTTGTAGTAGTATTTAAATGCTTCGTTGAGCTTGTCTGTACTGCCTGTTATTTCTTCTGACCACCATTCGCTCACGCGGTTGATAGCATCATATACTTCATTGGGCGACTGACTGACCGTTACCTCCAACGTAAACCCGGCATTTTTCATTGTTGCTTTTTTTATGGGTTGATTCACATTTTGCTTTCTGCCTTCTTCTTATTCGGCTGTCCTTTACCGGTATTGATAAGGTTCAGTAAACTGGGCAAATAATAATTCCATCCTTTGGAACAATCCTTAAAACATTCAATCTGCGGTACCAGTCCCTGGTGTGTAAAATGAATTTTTGTTTTACCCGCTTCCGCAGCAATTTCAAACACGATGCTGGTGCCGGTCCATTCGCTTTTGTTGCTGAGAAAATTCAACTGACTGCCGGTTACCAGCCATACCACTTTTTTGCCAGGCACCAGTTCTGTTAATTTTTGCCTGGAGTAATGCATGTCTCCAAAACGAACCTCAAATTCATCCTGCAGTTGTTGCGAAGCACCTTTAAAATCTTCCGACCACCAGGCGGTAATTTGGTTGATGGCATTAATAGTAGCTTCCGGAGTAACATCCACCCAAAGGATTGTATTGAAATCTTGATTTTCCATGATGGTTTGTTTTATAACAAATATATTGTCTGTATACCATTTTTACAGGGTGCCATATGGACATTCTTACGGGTTATTTTGGACACCCACTTATTTAATAGTGTAAAACTATCATGATGAAACAGCTAGTCATCATTGGCCCAACCCGTAAAAATAGAATCGGTCCAAAAAACGATTGAAAATAGCCGCAAAAATATCAATGAAGTGATGCTGGAAGCTAGTTATGCTGCTGTAAAAGCATTTCGTGAAGTATTACGGACATCCCGACTTTAGAATACCGCGCCGGTATAAGAAGGGATGCAATAAGTAATAAGTTGTAAGTAATGAGCGGCTTGCATCGTAAAAACCAAAAGGCAAAAACTTGTCATGCCTTTTATAACTTAAAACTTACAACGCATTACGGCTTTGCAGCCTGTGCAATGGGAACGACATCTGTGAGCACCAGCGATTTTACCATACCCTCAACCGTTGCTTTGTATTTCTTGAAATGATCGGTCTGTATGTGCAGCTTATAGGCTTCAACACTTGCATATACTTCAAACACGGTAATATGTGTGGGATCTTCTTTATCATACACCGCACTGAAAGAGTGTACACCGGGTTCTTTTGCAACCGCTGTTTCCACACCTTCTTTTAATGCTGCTTTAAAGCTTTCCAGTTTGGCAGCATCCACCACGATGCTGGCTATCCGCATATAACTACTCTTGTCCTGCGCAGCGGCATCGTCAGAAAATAATAAACTTGTCATAAGAATGCTTATCAATACCAATAAGCGCAGCCCTGCCTGATTGCTTTTCATTTTTTATAAATTTACTTCTTAATTAATTAAAACAGGTATTGCATATTGATATATTTTGCAACGCAAAAAAGTTTACGATACCAGTGACTTATTACGTACAACTTAAAACTTATTACTCTAATCGCCCGGATGAATTTTAGTATTTTTTTTACAGCCAGATGGACATGCCCATTCTTCCATTTTTTAGCAGTATGCTTTGGCCGGCGCTGTTGTACAGGGTGCAATTGAAAGTGCAACGGAAATATGCGCTATTGGGGAGATTCAAGCTTTTGATAAGCTGAAAACAACTGCCTGTTTGGTTGGCGGTTCCCAAATTGGTGCTCCACAAAGTACCGGCTGCGTCGTAACGGCTAACGATAACCGATGAAGCTGCATTGAGGTTGGGTGCGTAATTAAACGTAACCGCGGGCGATAATCCATACAATGTTTTTTGACGGCGCAACTCCCGGGTAATGTCGCCAGGCAAAAAATCGATGCTCCTGATTTTTATTTCCAGGCGGGTACCGGGCAATGTATCACTGGTATTAAAAATACAATCATAGCCCAGGGTGGTAGAAGTAAAATCATACGGAAAACCAATGTACTTGCTCTGGAAGAGGTTGCAGGGCCCCAGGGGATGAATGGTTATTTCGCGGCTGCCATTGAATTCGCAATCATAAAAAATGCTGGTATCGCCAATCAGCGTGGTGTCAGAAAGTGGCAGGCTGGTCAATGCGGTATTTAAGGGGCCGCTGTTACCAGCAACGGAATATTCTTTTATACAACCAGCCAGGCTGGCAATGGCCACAATTATTACAACAATCTTTTTCATATAGCAATTTGACGGCACCATAAATTTAGTACTAAAAACTGTTATTTTACCCGCACCGTTTAAGGCTTGCTGCGGGAGGCTGCAAGAAAATATCTTGAGCTTTGAATTTAAGGAAAAAGCAAGCCCTCACAGGATACAGCGGTAACCAGCCAGGCCTTAACCGACAAATACCAGGTAAATTATTTTTTGTTAAAGACAGGTAACTTTAATACCATCAAACAATTTACCGGTCTATAAAAAGACACATTAACTCTTCGTCCAGGTAGCCGTCATTCCACTTAATGGCTTTTTTCTGGTAGCCATAAGGTTCAAAACCTTTCGAGAGATAAAGTTTCCTTGCGCGAAAATTGGTACCGGTTAAAGTGAGCACTATTTGCTCTATATCCGTTTGGTCTTTGACCTTTTGCAGTATAACATCGATTAGCTGGCTGCCGATGCCTTTGCTTTCACTACGGCCCGAAACATACATAAAGAACAATAGCCCCTGGTGCCGCAACCTTTCGCGTTCTATTCCCTCTCTTTTAAAGCTTGCAGTACCAAGCCAATTATCCGCCTCATCAAACGCACCTAATGTAAAGCTATCTTTTGTATTGCTGGTAGGAAAAGGCTGCAGCGCAAGGTCTCGTGGGGTAATGCGAAAGCAATCGGCCCGATCGATCAACCCCTGAACAAAAAAATCTTTAAAGGCCGCGGATTCTTCAGCGGTTATCTCCCGAATTGTCATACTTTTTTTACAAAAATAAAAGTTCCCCGGTTTTTTGAACGCCCATTCTTTGATTGATAATCTTGCTGCAAAGGGGTTGCTGAATTACAGGATTTGAAATCTATTCTATCAAACGCTGTGTTGACTAGTAGTAGTCTGGCTGAAAGGGAATAAAAAAGGGCCGGCATAAAAATGCAGCCCCGTTTAAAATCCAATATCCTATGAAAAACCGTTGTAAATATAAGGTGCTTGCTGTTGAACAGTCTAATTTTTCGGCAAAAGACTTCTTATTGAAGCCGAAAACGCGTATTTCTCCGTTATCTACTGGCCTGCAGGCGGACTAATCTACTGACAAAAAGACGCCTGGCTATGGCTAAGTGCAATATAGAAATGCCTGACATTGTACCCCTTGGCTGCAACTGCGTACTTAAATAGTTGGCTGAAGGTGGCACCTTGCATTTGCAGGTAATTATTTGATTGTTAATGTTAAAAATATAATGTTCTACTGCGGCAGTGCACTGATAATGCCAGAAAGCAATGCGTCCACATCCAGCTTCTTTCCCCTTTCCAGTGCCAGGCGCACCACTACCAGTTGCCGGGAAGGTACCACCCATACAAACTGACCTTCATAACCCTGGCAGGCAAAAGCATCCGCAGGAACATGCGGGAACTTGCGCAGTCCATTTTTTCCAACTGCATTCAGCCACCAGAGCGCCCCGTACTCCCCTTTCTTCTCATTGTTAATGGCGCCTGACGGCTTCCTTGTAAACTGAACCCAGCCCGGAGGGAGGATCCGCTCACCGTTCCACACACCGTCGTTGAGGTAGAGCAACCCAAACCGTGCCCAATCGCGTGCCGTGGCATAACAATAGGATGAACCTACGAAATTGCCGCTGCCATCTACTTCCAGTAAAGCGCTGTACATACCGGTTTTGTAAAACAATTTTTCGTAGGGCAAGCGGTAGTAAGCGCTGTCACCTAATATACTTCTTTCCATGGCCGACAGTATATTGGCACTGGCATCTGCATAGTGAAAGACCCGGCCCGGCGGATGTTCAGGCAATGCCTGCTGCGCAAATGCCGCCATGTTGTTTTGCATAAACAGCATTTCAGTCAGGTCGCTGGGGCTATTGGGCGATGATGCATAGTGCAGGCCGCTGCTCATGTGCATCAGATCCGACGTGGTGATGCTGTTGCGCGGGTCATTCTTCCATGCTGCAACAGGAGCAGGAGCATCAATGTTGAGCCGGTGCGCATTCACCAGGATGCCCAGCAATGCATTTTCGATGCCCTTGGCCATGGACCAGCCGGGTTGCCGGGTGCGCAGGGTAAAGCCGGCAGCATATTTTTCTGCCACAATTTTTCCTTTGTACAATACCAGCAATGCCCTTGTTGCATTACCAGTTTGCAGAGTATCCAATGCTGGCAGTAAGGGGTTGTGCGTGCGGTTGCCCTGGGGCCAGTCAATGCTATCCTGGTTAATAGCCGGAGGCACAGAAAGATAAAAATGTTGTTTGCGCAATTCCGCTGCCGTATTGGCGCTGATAAGGGTTGCACCCAGCCCGTTGCGGTACAGGGCTGTTCGCTCAAACAGGCCTGCTATAACAGCAGTTGCCGAACTGTCCTGCAGGTTTACAGCTACCGATGCAAGGTTAAACGGAAAGCTGCCGAGCTCATGTCGGCGGATGTCTTCCTGTGTACGCTGCGAAACAAAAAAGCCGGAGCACATTGTCTTGGCAGCATAGCCATTGATAAGCGGAAACACTTTGCGCAGGAAAAACAGGAATACTGCCAGCAACAGCAGCAGCAACAGCTGGAACATGCGTCCTGCCGTTCTCTTAAGACTGCGGTTGAAAAATTTTTTTTGCATTAATAAGGACAATATTGTTCGGATAAAGTCAGTAAAGACAATGATCGTTTACCATTCAAAATGGTGTTGCCCCGATGTTAGTTGTATTTTTTTTGATGGTAAAACCAGGGTAGCGGTTGAATTGGGTGGAACCGTCACATCGTACTGCATCTTGTTGTTGTCTCTTTTCCAGGATGAAATAATTTTACCATAGGGTCCGCTGTGTTCGCAATAAAAACGGTTGCTGCCTTTTACAAAATGGGGTTCCAGCAAAATGTTCTTAAAACCCGGCGCTGCAGGATCGGGTTTAATGCCGCCCGGTCCTTTGTACAACCAGGCACCAATTTCGCCAAACATAATATGGTTCATAGAGATGTCTGACTTGGCGTCTATGGGCCAGTTCTCATACAGGGTTGTTGCACCATTCACTATCCACCAGCCCCAGGAAGGATAAGTCTCCCGGGAAGCAAGCTGGTAGGCGATATCAGCATAGCCGTTTTCACTCAATGCATTCAGAATGGCTTTTGTGCCCAGCAGGCCCACGTCAAGCCCGTCTGTGCTCACTCTTTTCGCCAATGCGGCGGCGGCAGTTGGTTTAAGCGCTTCCGGAACCAGCCCCCAGAACAAAGGAACGGCGAGTGCAGTTTGTGTGCAGTTATCGTTGTATTTGTATTTAAGATTGAACGCTGCTTTTATTTTTTGCGCCAATGCACTGTATTTTTTTTCGTCATCGCCCTTGTTGAAAATTTTTGCTGCATTGGCAAGTATCATGGCATCTGCATAGTAATAACAGGTAGAAGTAAGTTCCACCGGCGTGGTCGATTTTACCGGCACCCAGTCGCCCAAGCCCCAGGAGCAAAGACCGCCGGGAAACAGGTCGCTGATATGATCTACATAGCTCCTGATGGCAATATAGTTGTCCGCCAAAGCTTTGTCGTCACCGTAAAACAAATGCAGGTTCCAGGGTATAATGGCAATCACGCTGGTCCAGTCGGGACCATTGCCCCATTCGTAACCCCAGCCACCCGTGGGCACAATAGAAGGTAGTACGCCATTGCCCTGCTGTTCGTCGCGCAAATCGGCCAGCCATTTTTCGTATACAGTAATGGCATCAAAATTATAAAGACCCGTTTCGCAGGCAATGGCCGCATCACCCGTCCACCCGTTTTTTTCTCTTTGCGGGCAGTCAGTCGGATAACCCATTAAATTGGAAAGGTAAGATTGATTGGTAGCCGACCATATCTTATTGACAACCGGGTTATCGGATTCAATTTTACCCACCGGCGCCACATCCGAATGCATAAAATAACCTGCCAGGCTTTCTTTTGTAAGTGCAACAGGCCGGCTGCTGCTCAGCTCCACGTACTGGAAACCCTTGTAATTGAACTTCGGCACAAAACTTTCTGTACCGCCGCCTTTTAGTGTGTAGATATCCGTTTGAAAAGGATCGGTATCATCTGTTGGCCGGTAATGCACATCTATATTAGAAATGTCTGCATGGCCGTTCTTGTCAAGCCGCTCACTATGCTTTAGCCGGATAACGGTTCCCTTTTCTGCGCTGAGTGTTATTTCAGAAACGCCCGCAATGTTTTGTCCAAGGTTAAACACATAACTGGTGTCGCTGAATTTGTGCATGTCCACCGCATTGATCTTTGCAGACCTGCGGATGGGTACACAGGATTGTGCCAGGATATTTTGCGAGGGCGCCGCTGCGTATTGTACATTCTTCCAGGCTGTATCCACAAAATTGGCATCCACGTGTTCCGCGGTATAGATGCTGTTGAATACAACGGTACTGAGCACCGTTTTCCAATCCTTCCCGGAGGAAATGGTTTCTACCGAACCATCGGTGTAGTGTATGCGTAAATCGAGGCAAAAAGACGGTCTTGAACGCCAGGGGGCTTTGTCAAAATTCCATACCGCTGTGGATTGGTGATTGTACCAGCCATTGCCCAGCAGCACTCCTACTTCATTGTTGCCGGCTGTTAATGCTGTTGTCACGTCGTAGGTTACATACAGGGTCCGGCGGTCAAACCGGGTATACATGGGGTCGAGGTAATGATCGCCAATTCGTTTTCCATTTACCGACAATTCGTAGAGGCCGGCAGCCGCAATATAAACACGTGCTGATTGTATTTTTTTACCCGTGCTAAATTCTTTTTTGAAAAAAGCGGCTGGTTTAAGGCTGCTGTTTTTTGTATCGGTTATCCAGGCGCCTTTCCAGTTTTGTGCCGATAGCATGCCGGTCTCAAAACTGGCCAGCGCGGAAACAGACTCCTTTCCACCAGCATCCCAGGTTTTCACTTTCCAATAGTATTGGGTGAAAGCTTGTAAAGGTTTTCCGTTATAAACCAACTGTTGTGTACTGCCATTTGTTTTACCCGATGGCACCAGGTGGTTTGAATCGGTACCCATCAAAAACAAGAAGGCTTTTTGCACTGCGCTGCTGCCTTGCCAACTAAGCCTGGGATGCATTGCATCCAGCCCAATAGGGTTAACCAGGTGCTCGGTTTGCAGGCCGGTTTGTGCGTTGCTGTGCAGGGTCAGTAAACTGATCAATAAGAGCCATCCAAACTTTGTCATGCTATTTTTTTTATAGTTCCGGGACATGCACAAAGATGAAGGAATATTCATTTGATTCCTGCCTGTGGGATGTTTTTTTCAGGAACCTTTCAAAAACCGGCTATAAAATAGCATAGGGATGGCCGAAAGTCTTTTTGCCGGTAAACATGTTTTTCAGTTGAATCATGAGTTTTTTCAGTTGTTTCATATACTTGTTCTTTTGTTTGTACTGATAAGACGAATGGGCGGAATAAATATTTTAAAAAAAATAAGGCCGTGTTACCGGCCTTATAAAAAGGTTGAGCTTCCGCTTACCACCTGTGTTTTCTGTCGTCTGCGTATCCATGGTCACTAAACCTTTTGTTGTCATTTTGAAAACGAAATTGCAAACGGGCAATTTCTTCATCACGCTGCCTTTCCAGCTGGCTGATTTGTTTTGTCTTTTCCCAACGGTTCATCCAGCGGTTTTGGCGGATGCCGGCTATTTTATAGTCATAGCTGCGGTTGATATCCTGGATTGCCGCTTGTTTTGCATTTACGGAATATCCATAAGCCTGTTTACCATGATCAAAATCCTTGTTGTGATCAAAATCTCTTGCTTGTGCTGATGCGATGGCTACGATACCGGTTGCGAGTAATAATGTAAAAATCTTTTTCATAATTGTAATTTTTAAAAAGTGATTCAATGTATATAAGATGGAAAGCGGTTTGCATCGTTTAAAACAGGGACTTGCTGTTCGTCGCAACATTTGGGGCGCACGTCGCAGCATTTTTAATAACTTTATTTTAAAAGGAAAAACAGCCCTTTAACCATTCTTTTGTGAGTGTGGCACACAAAAAAGGCATCTTTTTTTAAGATGCCGCAGTTGCAGAATAATGGAATGACGCGATTGTACAGTGTTTATGTGAACCGTCGTTTATTTTTTTCTTTTTGCAGGGTACCTGTTCCGGTGTCTGAAATGCTGCCAGGAAAGCAGGATGGAAGTACCGAAAGTGAAGACGAGCAAGATTACCATGAGTATGTTTTCTTTGTACCCACCAATGTATTGTTGCCCGCTGTCTTTTTCCAGCTCCCGAATAACCAGTATCAGCAGGCCCAGCACAATCCCCATTACAATCACAAACAACTTTCTCATGTAAGTATTATCTTTTTACAATTTCACGGCTTTGCAGTTCACCATTTTGCAGGTGAATGGTCAGTTCAAAATTACCCGCGGGCATTTTGTCAAGCGCAATGCTGTTGGTGCCTCTTTGCAAAATGGTTTTCAGCAGCACACGGCCAGCTGCATCAAAAAGCATGGCGTAATTACCATTGCCATTCGGCGTATTGATCGGTACCTGAATAAAAATAATATTGGAAACCGGGTTGGGCCAGCAGGAAACAGTGGCATTGGTTTTAAAATTCACCAGTTTGGCCGGCGAATATGAACCCGATCCATCATCATTTACCTGTCGGATGCGGTAATAATTCATGGCCGCTCCGGGTTGAAAATCGGTAAACGCATACGCGCTGCTGTTGCTGATAAGGATGGTGCCCAGCGGTACCCAGTTTACGCCGTCCTGGCTGCGTTCAATATTAAATTCTTTGTTACCGGTTGATTGCGCAACGATCCAGTTTAATAAAACCGATCCGTTACCCTGCATTGTTGCAGAGAAACTGGTCCACTGCAGCGGAAGTATGGTAAAAGGAAAACTGCAGGAGCTCAGATCAGTCATACCACCTGTAGTGAGTGAACCCACCAAAACAGGAGTGGAACCTGCTGTTGACATTTTATACAACTGGCCGCCCGATGTGGACATAAAAAGATTGCCGGAAGGATCAAATCCAACTCCAAAAATACTCACGCCCGAAGGTGTAGGCTTTGTGGGAGGAAGTATCTGTTGCAGTGTAACAGAGGCCACCGGCGAAACAGGCAGCGGTGCATTCATTTTATACAGGGCAAGGTTGGTGCCGTTGGAAGGTAGTATCCAGAGATTGCCCAGGCCGTCGATGGCCATATCTCCGGTTGACATGCTTTTAATGATAGTGGTAACGTTGTTGGCAAACTGATCGGTAAATGCACCCGTGATGGCCGACCAGGTATTCAACAATATATTATAATACCAGAGGTTACTGTTTACATCCAGGCAATAATACCCGTTGCCGCTAAAACTAACGCAACCGGCATGAACAGTAGTACCGAAAGGCTGTGCAGCAAGGGTGGTATACCTGTTTAACACAGGGTCGTAAGAAACAAACTGGCTGCCACCACCACCCGGATCTCTTTTAAAGTAATAAAATTTTCCGTTTACATTGTTATAACCCAGTGCGTTTGGAGAAGAGGGACTGGAGGTTTGGCCGGCAACAACAGTTGTATAGGATGCGGCGGCAGTATAAGATACAGTGTTGATGGCGGCGCTCACTACACCGGTAGTGGGATCTATTTTATACAGATTGCCGGAACCGTCAATTCCAAAAAGTGTATTGGGATTGGCGCAAACCGGTTGTGCTTCAAGGTTAGTAAAAGACAGCAGCAACAGGCTGGCAATCGCCAGGGCCGCGTGCAGTTTCATTGGGAAGGATGAAGGTTTCATACTGGTCGTTTTTAGCGTACGGATCAATTTGAATGCAGATTTTTAGTTGCATCATAAATTACAGGGTTACTGGATTTAAAAATTGGTTTTACAGGATATGAGGATAATTACAAATGGTCTGAATAAATACGGGATTACTGGATTTTTTGGCCTGGGGTGTAGCGGAAGTGTCTTAATGCCATTTTGCTGTTGAAGCAGATTGTACAGGCCTGCAGGATATTGAATACATAAAACTACCTATGCAATTGCAGGGTTTTCAGGTATTTCGATGACAGGTTTTGTTTATTCGCTGAATGGACCCATTTTGAAGATGAGTGATTTGCGGAGGAAAAGAATGTATTAATGAGGGAAAAAATAAAACACAAGGAAAAATCTTCGCAACAAGCTGCGGGCAACCCGTTCAGGTTATAGTTTGCAGTAAGTCATTTTTCCAGGCATCGGAGAAGCCAGGCCAGGCGCGCCTTTTATTGAACAGGTCAAAACCTAGACCTTTGTTCTTTCTATGCCCGTAATGGCCATTTTTAACGCACTAAGAAAGGCAATACCGGCTGTTGGGTTTGCTTCAGCTATATCAAACCAGTTGCCTGCAATTGTTTTGTACAGCCTGTAATTTTCGCCAGTATTGCTCGTGAGCTGGTATTCGTTCAATACAGTTCGCACAAAACCAAGCGGGTTGGTAACGGCAAAAGGCCTGATGGTGTAAAAGAAATGTTTGGTGCCATCCAGAATGAGTTGGGTAGTTTCGGCTTGCATACACAATGTTTTAAGTTTCTACTAATTTAAAACGGTGGGTGCGGGATATTTATAACGTTAGCGGCTTGTCAATTATTATGGTGCTTTGTCTGAAAACCATGTGGACAGCAAGAAATCTGCTGTGGACGGGACATACACGCAGGTGAAGGAGGATTTTAAACATTAAAAAGACGCAATACTTTCAGGTATTGCGTCTTTGTGCGGTGATAAACCAACTTACGCTGCGATGATTTCCTGGGTTGCAGCCTGATAATCAGTATAGCCTTTTTCTCCTGGCGTGTAAAACGTATTCATGTCGGGATCTGCCAGTGCCTCGCCGCTTTCAAATCGTTTTACCAGGTCGGGGTTTGAAATAAAGGAGCGTCCAAATGCCACCAGTTCGCCTTTGCCGGCGGCCAGCTCTGCTTCTGCTCTTTCTGCGTGGTACCCGCCAGATAAAATGATGGTGCCCCCAAAATTTTTCCGGATAGCTTCTTTTACAGATTGCGGTACTACCGGCGCTCCCAAAGAAGAATGGTCCACAATGTGCATGTATACTATGCCAATGTCCTTCAATCCTTTGGCCAGCAATGTAAACTGTGCTTCCGTTGTTTCGTCCCACACAATTTCATTGAATGCACCAAATGGCGAAACGCGGATGCCCAGTTTGTCTTTTCCAATGGCGGCGGCTACCGCAGCGGCTACTTCAAGTACAAACCTGTTGCGGTTTTCGGGTGTTCCGCCGTAGTTGTCTGTGCGCTGGTTGGTAACTGGGTTTAGAAATTGCTCCAGTAAATAGCCGTTGGCACTATGCAGTTCAACACCGTCGAAACCCGCTTCTATGGCGGATTTGGCACTGTGTACAAATTCCTGCAGGGTTTCTTTCAATCCTTCTGTTGTAATGGCTTCTGGCACCGGCAAGGGTTGCATGCCTTTTGCATCGGTATACATGGGCGTATTGGCTGCGGCAATTGCAGAAGGCGCTACCACTTTTGCAGCATCGGGTAAATTCAGCGGGTGCGTAATGCGGCCGGTATGCATCAATTGTACAAATATTTTACCCCCCTTTGCATGTACGGCATCGGTTACTTTTTTCCAGCCGGCAATTTGTGCGGCATTGTATAAGCCCGGTATCCTTGCATAGCCAAGACCATTGGCGGATGGAGATGTACCTTCGGTGATAAGCAGGCCCGCTGCGGCACGCTGGCTGTAAAATGTTACCATCAAATCATTGGGCACATTGCCGATGGCCCTGCTGCGGGTCATTGGCGCCATTACAATACGGTTTTTTAAAACGATGTTGCCCAGCGTATATGGGCTAAAAAGATGTGTTTGCTGGCTCATGTTATTCAGTATTTGTTTATTTTTACTTGCAATTTGCAAGACAAAAATAAGTTTTACTTTCAAATTGCAAGTAAAATATGAAAATAAATATACCCCAGGCGGGGAAACGGTCTGCTTGCGCCGTTAGCATGGCACTTGAAACGGTAGGCGATAAATGGTCGCTGCTGATACTGCGCGACCTGATGTTTACCGATAAACGTTCTTACGGCGAGCTGCAATCGTCGGAGGAGAAGATTGCCAGCAATATACTGGCGGCAAGACTGCTGGCGCTGGAAGAAAATGAAATGATCAGAAAGCAGCCGGACCCTGCCGACAGCCGCCGTCACCTCTATTTTCTCACTAAAAAAGGCATTGGCTTATTGCCGGTGATTGTTGAACTGATGCACTGGATGGCGGCGAACAACCCTGCAGCAACCGCCTGCAGTAACAACCAGCTGGCCTACAAAAAAGACCGCGTTGCGCTGTACAACGACCTCACAAAGCAATTAAAGAAAAAACATTTGCCGGTTACTCCTCCACGTAGCCGTAAAGCTGGTTTGTAGTCATTGTTGCGGCTTAATGCTTTCTCCAATTCCGCCGCGGTAAATTGTTTAAAAAACCGTATTGTAATGGCGCCGGTGACCGCCAGTTTTTTTTCTTTTTCAGGGTGTCGAATGGCCAGCAGCAGGCCGTTAATGCCGCCATCGCTTTATCCAAAAACATATGCTGAATCTATCTTTAACACCGTTATCAGGGCCGCACCTGCCCATGAATTCCTTTCCCATCGCATTCACCAATTGAAAATACCGGGCCTGCAAATTTATTGGCCGCATTTCCTTATTTTAGTGAAAATTTAATTTATATGACAACCCAAACCAAACAACAAGCTGCTTTCAGATCCCTGTTAGTAGTGTTTACCCTGCTTATTGCCGTTAGCTTTGCCTGTAACAACAATGCGGCTACGGAAGAGAAAAAACCAGATACTGCCGCAACCGTTGCAGTGGATACAACCAAAAAAACGACAGTAGACAGCGCTAAAACGAAAGCAGACAGTGTCAAAGCTGCTTCGGATACCATCCGCGATACCAAGGTTCCCAAGCCATAATTTTTTTACGCAGAACCGTCAACTTAATCTGTCACTGAAGCAGGCTGGCTTTCATCGCTGCCTTCTTCGGTGATTTTTTTTTGCCCTTCCGTTTCCGGGTGGTGGTGTTTCAGGTAATTGAATGCGGTGAGGCGGGCAATCAGCCAATGCTGTATGCGGTGGTGCGTGGGCGTTATGATGGCAGCAATGGCCACAAAGATCACGATTTCTATCAATGGCGAATGGTGGGTTTTTTCTGCAATAAACGGGTGCAGCAACAGGGTGATGTATTCAAAAAACAGCAATACCGATACAATGCCCGTAAACTCAATCAGTTTCTTATGCACTTTGCGCCGGCTGATAACAATGCTGGCCAGGAAAAACAATGGAATCATGATGCCGATAAAAAGCAACTGTAGTTTTTCTTCGCGGTCTTTGATTTGCTCCAGCTTTAATTGTTCCAGCTCCGCTTGTCTCAGCTGCTCGGCCGAACTGATGTTCTGTAATTCCTTTACTTTTTCAGCACTTTCAATGGAGTCTTTTAAACGCACCATGATTTCCTGGTAAGCAAAAGCGCTGTCTATATTACCCTCTCTTTTATACAAGCCGGTTAAAAAAACGCTGGCGTTCAGTGCTTTTACGGTAAAACCGTTACCAGCAGCAATTTCAAAAGATTTTTTCCCGAACCAGGCGGCAGAATCCATCCTTGCTGTCTTCTCAAATACCCTGGCCATGCCCAGTAAGTTTTCTGCGTAGGTGGAATAATTGCTCGACGAAAGTTCATACGGAATGCCTGCATAATATTTCTTCAGCGCTTCCGGATGGTTGCCGTATTTACTGTAGATATTACCCAGGTTATTCAACGCTGTTCCAATTAAAAGTGTGTTGCCGGTTTTGATGGAGATAGTAAGACAACGGTTGGTATACATGATGGCAGAATCCAGCATGTTTTTCTTTTCAAACACATCTCCAATATCCAGTAAGCTGTACGGTGTATATTGCAGCTGGTTGTTTTTATTAAAGATTGAATCCGCTTTCTTTGCATAGTGCAGGCTCTGGTCCAGATCACCCGAATTATCGCAGAGCGATGCCATGCCCAGGTATACAACACCCAACTTGGGCGACTTAATACTTTCTTCAATCTTTAGCTGTGCGATGTAATTCTCCAGCGATTTGGGAAAATTTCCCATGTTTTTATAAGCAGTCGCCATTTGGCCCAGGGATGCCGCTTCAGCCTGCAAGTAGCCCGCATCTTTTGCCAGGAAATAAGCCTGCTGCCCCAGTAGCAACGAAGAATCCGGCTTTGAATCCTGTAACTCAAAACTCAGGTTCCACAATGCATCTGCCCTTGCTTTCACTTGGTTCTCCGTTTTCAGCAATGTCCTTAAGCTATCTGCAACTGGGCCCTGGCCCCACAAAATGAGACCCAGCATCGTAAACCCTGCAACCATGAGCATTCTTTTCATTAGCAGCCTGCCAATTTTTATTTGGAGAAGGCCTAAATTAAGACTTATACTAATATAAATGAGACCAACCCAAAAAGAGGTAGTTGTATTAAACTATCCTGCCAAACCACTTCATTTATTCTTTATATTTATTACGCGTTTGTGGCGGCTTTTAGCAGCCTGCTGGTTTTACCGCTGCCGTTTTTTAACCCATTTATTTATGAGCGATTCAAACCGCCTTTCCATTCTGTTGCTGTGTCTTATGTTGTGCGGGCAAAGGCTTTTACCGCAAAGGGCAACAGTAGCGGCGGCCGGCGCGGGCACTAAATACATGTTTTGCATTGGCATCAACAATTACCTGGCCAATACAAACCGCGCCAGCTGCAAGGTTTGCGATGATCGTGGTTTAAAAAACCTGAATGGCTGCCTCAATGATGTGGATACCATCTCCCGCCTGTTTATTAAATATTATGACTTCAACCCGATAAATGTTCATGTACTGAAAGACGGGCAGGCTTCCCGATCCGCCATTACTGATTCTTTACAATGGCTGCTGAACAAATGCAAAAAAGGCGATTACCTGGTCTTTTTTTATTCGGGCCATGGCAGCTATGAATATGAAAAAGCAGGCGATAACCAGACAAGAACAGGCAAGGGCTACCGCAATACCATTTTACCGGCCGATGTTGCCCAGCCTGGTATCCGCGATTTTAACAGTGCAGAACTGAATAAAATTTTTTCAGGCTTTACCGATAAGGGGGTAGTGCTCACCGTTATCACCGATTGCTGTCACAGCGCCACCAATACCCGTGGCAGTACCCTTTTTGAAGTGGACTCTGCCAGGGAAGTAAAACCGTCTGCAGAAATACCCCATGGCATTGACGTAGTAAACGGAACTACCCGCCAGCTGGATCAGTCGGGCGCCCTCACCATTGGTTCCTGCCAGGACAACGAGATAGCCAGCGAAGCACAAGTATTGCCCGGCAAATTTTATGGCGCTTTCACCATCAGCCTTTGCAGGGCCGTAACAGAGTGGAGCCACGCGCCGGTAGAAATTTTGCTGGAGCGAACCATTTCAAGACTGCGCCTGCTCAATAAAATACAAACACCCAATATGGAAGCTGCCAGGCGGCGGGGCATGAACCTGCCGGGATCGGCCCGTGCACAAGCCGGAAAAACCAATTTTCCATTGAGCTGCCTCTACTGTTCTGCCAACGGAAAACCCATGATACCCGCTGGGTTTACAGACGATATCTTTAACGGCGATCTGCTGGTAGACACCCGCAGCAAAGACAGCATCCGCGTTAGCAATGTGGGTCTTGCAACAACAGAAGTGCAGGTGATCAACCAAAGCGAAAAACTAAAAGCACAAGACGTTACGAGCCTGCAATTTGTTGTGCTGAAAAGATTGCCGAACCCCGATCCGCCATTGCGGATCTTTCTGGGCAATACCGTAAGCCGTGGAACCTACGATCATATCCTCATAAAAGCAAGGGCCTTACTGCAACAGAAAAACATTCACTATACCTGGGTATACCCAACCAACGGGGTTATGCCCGAAGCCGTTCTTTTTTACAGGAATGGCTGGAAACTCAACCGCAACAAAGTAATGGAGACCGTTGCGCTGGACGAACCGGAGGTTGCGCAGATCAACGCATTGATGGATGCTGCAAACATTAAAAATGCCTGGTTGCAATTGCCTGCACCAGAAGACCTGGTAAAACAACTGCAGGAAAAACTCAGCACTGCCAGGAACAGGAATATACTGGTAACAGATGCCGCAGCTGCTGCTGATTTTACCCTGGCCGGTCACTTATCGAACGCAGGTAGCAACGATGCTGAATTTGGCTGGGAAAAAACAATACAAGGCAGCAATAAAAATACCGATGCTAAAAAAGCAGGTCTACCCGGGCTTACCGATTTTTTTTCCGTGTCAGCAGGCGGCATTTATCCCGTTGATAGCCTAACGGACAGGATTAAACGGCTTTCTGTACTGGCCAACTGGTTGTCGATGAAATCGCCACCGGCCGACAAATCAATTGTATTCCCCTATCACCTGGCAGTGAAAAATACCGGCAGTAAAAGCAAGGCCGATGAAAATACTTCCGGCAGTTCCTCTACAGAAGACAAGCTTGATATTGGCATTGAAAAAGATGCCGGTTCAAAACTGCCGGCCGACAGTGTAAAACCAATGTTTGTATATGTAATGTCGATGGATCCCAAGGGCAATACCTACCTGATTTATCCGCAACCCAGAACCAGTATACTCACTTATCCCAATGCCATTTTAAGGGACACTGCTTTTTATCACCTGGCTACAGTAAGGCATACGACGCCCGGCAGTTACCATTATTTTTTTATTGCCCTGCGTGAAGCCGTTTCCAGCCGTGATATTTTTACCCGCCATGGCGTATTAAAGGGAGACCAGGCCGGGCTCAGCGACAACCCGCTGGAAGCCTTGCTGAACGATGAAGGCACTGAACAAAGAGGCGATATCAAATCTTTTGACCACTGGATGCTGAAGACAGTGGAAATTTCCACCGAAACCGGCAAGGTAAAAAAATAAACCATTCATGTATTTTACCAGGATCATATCATTCCTTTTACTAACAGGCGCATGCACAGTAACTACTGCGCAAATACCACAATTGGTTTTACAAAAAGGGCATTTCAAAAAAATAAACTCCATCCGTTTCAGCAATAACGGCCGGCAAATTGTTACCAGCAGCGACGACGGCATCCTAAAAACCTGGGATGCTTTCAGCCAGAAACTGGTAAGCGAGACCGGTGGCAATGGCTTGACGTATATAGATGCCGGATTCTCAGCCAGCGGCAAATACATGCTTACCAATGCCATTCCGCCCGGTGAAACGGGCTTTGGCAGCAATGCCTACAACAACCCGCAGTATTTTATGCTGTACAACAATACACCGCTCTATATCTGGAATACCGAAAACAATACTCTCCGCTATTCTTTCACCAGCAGAAGAGATGCGTACAGTGTTAGCCCCGATTGCAGTTTTATTGCTGTTCACCCTGCCAAAACAACAAAAAAAGATCCTGTTGGAGTAAAGCCATCTCTTACAAATGAAGTGCTCACAGCAACCTACGGCTCACCCATTCTTATTTACCAGACTGCCACCGGCAAATTGTATTCAACCATTGATGCCTTTGAAGACACTACAAAAAACTACGACCCCTTTCTTGCATTTGTTTCGGACAGTACGCTGTTGATTGGCGTACAAACCAAGCTCAGCAACCCGCAAAAATTTTTGACCACGTACCACCTCTATAATTTTATCAGCAAACATGAGATAAAAAGTTTTGCCGACAGCAGCAACAGCAGCAAAAGTGGTTGGATGACATTGAGCCCGGGCCGGAAATATTTTTTACGCTACGAAGAAGAACTGAAACTTTATCCAGGCTACGCCGGCAACCATGAAGCTTTTACAGAATTATGGGATATAAAACAAGGAAAAAAAATATGGCAAATGCCCATGCGTTTGCGCAATGTTTTTTTTAGCGACCATGATTCTACCGTAATGCTGATTCACGAAAAAAGGACCGTAGAACAGGTAACAGGCGATCCTCCCATGCGGCGCATAACCCGGTTTTCAGTAAAAGATACCAGCCGGATTTACCAGTTGACAGGAACTTACCTGGATGATGTGCTGGCCTGCAGCAGCCCATCCGGAAATGATTTTGCGGTAGTGAGTCTTGAAGAACATGAATATAAACTACCGGCGCCCCATATGGATACCAGCTACAGAATAAATACCTGGAATGGTGCAATGCAATTGAAAAGCACCTGTTCATCTAAAAGTCCGGTTACCGCCATGACATTTAGCCCCGATGGCAAATACCTGGTTACCGGTTATAAAAATGGCGATTTCAGTGTTTGGGATACTGGCGATTCCCTCTCAGCAGAGATTGCCAATAGCGGCAACAACATCGATCCTGTTTTAAATATCCACAGCAGTTCTTATACCGACAAAATTTTTTACGCCACCAAAGGCATGTATGCATTCCAGGCAGACAAAGCCATCAATAAACTGTCTTATATTACAAATGGCAACCTGCCCTTAAAAGACATGCAATACCTGCTCAGAGACAAGTTTTCAATTTTGAATTTTTCGGAGGAGTTCAGCCCGGTTGGCCAATTTCAGATTGTTGACAACAGCATACCGGCAGTGGTAAAATCAGTGCAATATTCAGCAACCGGCAGCCTAACATTTCAGTGGGATAAGGAAACAACGGATATGTTTAACAGGTATAAATGGTCGGCCAAACTGCATTATCCCGGGCTGGATGAATTTTTGATCTACGATACCCTGGTAAGTTTTATTAATTCAAGGCGGCATACGATGCCGCCGGATCTGGGGTTGATCTACGGTGTTTTAAAATCCGGACAAACAGCAGACAGCACGCTGATACTTCCAGGTTATCAATCCATAAAATACAATGCTGCCATGAAGGGCTATGTCTTTGTGTACGACAACCCTTACTTTATCCGAAAGTCGAAACTAAATTCAATAGTTCCTATTTATCCAAAAAAAGGTGCTCAATTTCTGCCGGAGCCTGTATTGAGCGACGACGGAATACATTTACTGGGCCAATTCCAGTCCGTTGACACCATCATCATCAGTGATCACTACGATTGCCAGGATCTCAACGGCAATATTGTCTTTAAAACGCCCCTGTCATTTCAAAAAGACAATATTGGCGTTGCCAGCCGCTTTACGTTCAGCGCTGATAAAAAAACAGCCTGCATATTGTCCGATCCGTCTTCTTCACCGGGCGCCAATTTTGTACGGGTGATTGATGCAAAAAACGGCAATCCATTGTACAACCTGAAAGCAAACAGCAGTGGTTCCATTACAAGTCTTGAATACACAAAAGACAGTAAACATTTGTACACCAGGGCCGAGGGTGGCACCTGCACTAAATGGAATCTTGCCACCGGAAAAGAAGAATTCACCATTGTATTTTTTAAAGACCACGATTACGCCATCCTGTTACCATCCGGTTATTACTTCATTTCTTCCCGAACCGATACCCGCTACATGAATTTTAAGCTGAACAACCGGCTGTATAATTTCAACCAGTTCGACCTGCAGTTTAACCGTCCCGACACCGTGTTGAAAGCCATTGGCAGTACCGATATACGTTTAATGCAGGAATACCGGAGCGCATGGCTGAGCCGGATCAAAAAAGCAGGATATACGGAAGCCACGCTGCGCAACAGCCAGCTGCAGGTGCCCGAATTGTTTGTAAACAACAGCAGTATTCCGCCCGTTACCCAGCAAAGGGAACTCAGTGTATCATTTGCGGTGGCAGACAGTTTGTTTGCTATCCGCAATTACAATATTTTCGTAAACGATGTACCGCTGTATGGCATCAACGGAAAAGCGCTTGCGCAACCAGCACAGCATGCAGCCATAACTAGCACACTGCTGTTAAATGAAGGCCTGAATAAAATAGAAATCAACTGCACCAATGAAAATGCAGCAGCCAGCCGCAAAGAAGTACTGTACATAACCTACACCCCCGAAAAAATGACAGCCCATAAAACCTGGTTTATCGGCATTGGCATCAACCAGTACAGCCGCGGTTCTTCGTTTGTAGATCTCAGTTATTGTGTAAAAGACATCCGCGATTTGGCTACAGCATTCAAAAACAAATACGGAGATGATATTGTGATTGATACCCTGATGAATGACCAGGCCAGCCGGGAGAACATCCTTGCCCTCAAAGAAAAACTGCTGCAGACCGCTGTAGACGACAAAGTGGTGATCAGCTTTAGCGGGCATGGTATGGTGGATCCCCTGCACCCGGACGATTTCTATTTTGTTACCAGCAATACCCGGATCGGCAACCCTGCGGAAAACGGTGTATCCTATGCAGAACTGGAAGAGCTGCTGGACAGCATTCCTGCCCGTAAAAAGCTGTTGCTGCTGGATGCCTGCCACAGTGGTGAATCGGATGAAACAGCCAATGCCGGCAACGCTATTCCCGGTACCAAAAAAGGCAGCGATGAAAATGATAAAAGCCAGGCAGGCAGTATTGAGATTCTGGACATCGTAAAAGACAATGCCCCGGCCAGTGCCAGTACAACCGATATTTTTAAACTGATGAAAGAAGCTTTTGCCGATATCCGGCGCAACAATGGCGCCTATGTTTTATCGGCCGCACAAAGCAATGAATCTGCGGGCGAAGGTGGCGGCACCAGCAACGGCTGGTTCAGCAGCTGCCTGCTGGAACAGCTGAAACAAACCAGCCATATCAGTGTAAATGAGCTGAGCCAGAAAGTAAACCAGTGCGTCAATGCCCGCTCGGGTGGCAACCAGCACACCGATAACCGGCAGGAACTGGCAGAATCCAACTGGCAGCTCTGGTAAGGCCTGCCGGGTAGTGCAGTAAACAAGCAGGAAGCCGCCATTTTATTTTACTTTTGCTACAAGCGCTATGACTTTTTCAATTTTTAAAAAACACCGCAACACCTGGATCTATGGCAGCTCGCTGGCCCTGCTGTTGTTTCTTTTAAAATGGCTGGAACTGCGGTTTGTGATCTATGACCATGCGTTTGATATTTATATTGGCGCCATCGCATTGTTGTTTACGGCGCTGGGCATCTGGCTTGCCCTTAAACTGTCTAAGCCAAAAATTGAAACCATTGTTGTCGAAAAAAAAGTTTACCTGCCGGCAGAAGATTTTGTGCTGGATCCCCTGATACTGGAAAAATCGGGCTTAAGCCTGCGTGAACTGGAAGTGCTGCAGTTACTGGCCGGTGGGCACAGCAATAAAGCCATCTCAGCTCAATTGTTTGTTTCACTGAATACCATTAAAACGCATTGCGCCAATATTTTTGAAAAACTGGAAGTGCACAGCCGCATGCAGGCCATTGAGCAGGCAAAAAAAACAGGATTGCTGCCTTAGTCCTCCTTCTTTGTAATGATTTAACCCCCGCAGCGATAAAATCACCCGAAAGTATGAGGGCATTGTTGCAAACACTGCTGAAATTTGATTATTCCTCATCAAAACATCTTTCAACATGAAAAAAAACGCATGGCTTTTTGGCATTATTGCAGGCAGCATTCTGGCCTTTGGCATCTTTTTATCGGCCTTTTACAACAACCATATCGATTTTGACAAGAGCATGTATTTTGGCTATGCCATGATGCTGCTGGCCTTTTCATTGACTTTTGTGGGCATAAAAAATTTCCGCGATAAATACAACAACGGTGTAATTAGTTTTGGAAAAGCGTTCCAGGCAGGCCTTTATATTACCCTGATTGCATCCACTATGTATGTGATCAGCTGGCTGATTGATTATTATTATTTCATCCCTGATTTTGCGGATAAATATGCCGCTCATGCGCTGGAGAAAATGAAAGCGGCGGGCGCAACTGCGGCCGAGCTGACCAGGCAAGCGGCTGCCATGGAAAATTTCAAGACCATGTATAAAAACCCTTTTTACAATATCCTCCTCACCTATTCGGAAGTGTTGCCGGTGGGCCTGGTGATTTCATTAATCAGCGCCGGAGTGCTGCGCAAAAAAGCAGGCCATCAGCCAAGTGTCCAGTCGGGCCGTATATAATGACAAGTATACCCGTATGGATTTTTTTGCAGGTAGTCCTGGTGTTCTTCTTCCGCATCCCAGAAATCGCCTGCAGGCAGCACCTGGGTAACAATGGCGCCTGGCCATTTTTTCGACGCCGTCATTGCATCTATCAATGCAAGGGCTTCCGTTTTCTGCTGCGCATCCATGTAAAAGATGGCAGAACGGTAAGACGTGCCGCGGTCATTGCCCTGGCGGTTCATGGTTGTGGGATCGTGTATCTGGAAAAAAAATTCCAGTAGTTTTTTATACGGCAATACCGAAGGGTCAAATGTTACCGCAAGACCTTCGGCATGGGTGCCATGATTGCGGTAAGTAGCGTTGGGTATATCACCACCCGTATAACCAACCCGTGTAGACAATACGCCGGGCAGGCCGCGCACCAGTTCTTCCACGCCCCAAAAACATCCCCCGGCCAGTATCGCTTTTGCTGTTTGCATGTTGTGTCCTTTTCAGCAAATGTAGTACAAGCTGCTGTAAAGTATTGCCGGATACCAGCGCTGGCAATACGGCCTGTATCTCATACCAAAAAAAATAAGCCATCCGAAGATGGCTCATTTTTAAAAAATTGGTGATTGACGTATGGATAGAACAACCTCTTGGCAAAATTCAATGTCCAGTTTGAATTTGTTGTATCAAAGATGCGCCAATAACCCCCGCACAAAGAATCCCTTCGGCCAAAGCACCGGGGTTTTAGACAAATGGTTGTTTTAGCCTGTTGGGCACTTATAAGAGTCCATCATCTGCAGCTTCGGCGCTGATTTCCAGGCTTTCTACCGGCTCTTTTTCTGCTGCAGGAGAACGCCTGAATATTGAAATCCAGATAGCCGCCAGGAAGGTTATACCCAGACAAACAATAGCTGCCCAAAGAATAATAATAAAAATATAGTTGGTCTCACTATTGGGTACCATCATACAAATGCTGGTTTGTTTACCAAAAAAATAAGGCCGGTTTAAATGCCGTCGCACAACAGCCTTTATGCCGGATACATTTCTGGTGAATGCATCGGTTTGCTAAAATCTGGTACAAAACATTAGCACGCTACTGCAATGCCCGGCCCGTCACATTATTTGCTCACTTTGTCTATCTCAATGGCATCGCCGGTGAGGGTGCCGGTAATGGTTACTTTATCGCCAATAAATTTGGCTACCTTTTTTGGATTGCTGATGGTATACACTTTGTCGCCCACAACCAATACCGGTGCTGCACCGTTCTTTACGCATTTTTTTGCGCATTCTGCATGGTCGGCGCTGTTTCCTTTTGTGCCGCAGTCAGCATCGCTGATATAGCCTGTCCAGGTCTCTTTTCCGGCAGCAAAAACAAACAAAGAACAAAATACAACCAATGACAATAGAAACTTTTTCATGTTGTGCAAGTTGAATGGTTAAAAAATCAGATACCCTAATATACGCTTAATCCAGGCGCCGGTTGTCCCGCTCATGTAATTTAATGGGCAGGGATTTGCGATACCAGCACCGGGTAAACGGCACAGGTTTGGAATCCCGCAGAATTGGCTATCTTTATTACCTGCAATCATTCAACCTGTTGAGACCCGATTATCCATCCAAAGTTTTTTACGACAAGCGCATCAGCTATGTACTGATGATGGAAGCGTTGGCTGCTGATTCGGCAAAATAATTTTCCGAAAGGATTCGTTTTTTCTTTGACCGGAACCGCCGGCATTTTTTTACCTGTTTATTCAAAAACGATTGTTATGATACCGAATTCAGCTACCCGGCAAACACCGGTTCCTGCCAATGATTTTCTGCCACTACAGGGCACGGACTATGTGGAATTTTATGTGGGCAATGCCAAACAGGCCGCCCATTTTTACAAAACCGCTTTTGGCTTTCAGTCGCTGGCATATGCAGGCCCCGAAACCGGCGTAAAAGACAGTGCCAGCTATGTAGTGCAGCAAAACAAACTCATTTTTGTATTTACCACGCCCCTGCATCCCGGCAATGCCATCGCCGACCATATTTACAAGCATGGAGATGGCGTAAAAATGCTGGCACTGCGTGTACCCGATGCCGTGAGTGCCTGGGAAGAAACCACGCGGCGCGGTGCACAATCCTACCTGGCACCGCGGCAACTGGAAGACGGCAACGGCCGGCTGACCATGAGCGGCATACATACCTATGGCGATACCGTACATTTGTTTATTGAACGGAAACAGTACAGCGGCGCCTTTATGCCCGGCTTCCAGCCCTGGCAATCTGCATACAACCCGCCGCCGGTTGGTTTGCAGTATGTAGACCATTGTGTGGGTAATGTAGGCTGGAACCAGATGAACAAATGGGTGGGCTTTTACGAAGAAACCATGGGCTTTCGCAATATTCTTTCTTTTGATGACAAGGACATCTCTACCGAATATTCCGCCCTCATGAGCAAGGTAATGAGTAACGGTAATGGATACGTTAAATTCCCCATCAATGAACCGGCTGAAGGCAAGAAAAAGTCGCAGGTGGAAGAATACCTGGATTTTTACCATGGCGAGGGCGTACAGCATGTGGCGCTGGCCAGTTACAATATTATAGAAACTGTTAGTGAACTGCAACGGCGGGGCATTGAATTTTTGAAAGTTCCCGACAGCTATTATGATACCGTGCTGGATCGTGCCGGCCACATCGACGAAGACCTGGCCGCACTGAAAGAACTGGGCATACTGATTGACAGGGACGAGGAAGGGTACTTGTTGCAGGTATTTACAAAACCCGTTGAAGACAGGCCTACCCTTTTTTATGAAATTATACAACGCAAAGGGGCTAAAAGCTTTGGCAAGGGAAATTTTAAAGCATTGTTTGAAGCCATCGAACGGGAACAGGGAGCCCGCGGCAATTTATAAACCAGTAAAAACGAAACCATGCCACATTACCACTCGCTGGGAAACATCCCGCACAAAAGACATACACAGCACCGGAAACCCGATGGTGGCTTGTATTCGGAACAGGTTTTCTCTACCGAAGGTTTTTCCAACGACTATTCCATTCTTTACCACACCTATCCGCCCACGCAGATGGTACGCACAGAAGCCGGCATAAACATGGCACCCACCATTGCCGAAGAAAAAATGCTGCGGCACCGTTGTTTTGAAGGCTTTAACACAGCACCTGCAAAAGATTACCTGGAAAGCCGGAAAGCTATTTTGATAAATGCTGATTGTCATATTGTGCTGGCCGCGCCGCAAGAGAGCATGCAAGCCTATTTTTTTAAAAATGCAGATGCCGATGAAATTATTTTTGTGCACGAAGGAAGCGGGGTGCTACTGACACAATACGGGCAGTTACATTTTGGCGGGGGCGATTACCTGGTGATTCCAAGGGGAACCATCTACCAGCTGCAGTTTAGCAACAGCAATAACCGGCTGCTGCTGGTGGAGTCCTTTAGCCCGGTTCGATTCCCTTCCAGGTATGTGAGTAAGAACGGGCAGTTGCTGGAACATGCGCCTTTTTGTGAAAGGGATATCCGGCAGCCGGAAAACCTGCTAACGCACGACCAGAAAGGGGATTTTCTGATCTGCACCAAAAAGCAGGGCATGCTGTACAACCTTCATTATGGCAGTCATCCCTTTGATGTGGTGGGCTGGGATGGCTGCGCTTATCCCTATGCGTTGTCAATCCACGATTTTGAACCCATTACGGGCCGCATCCACCAGCCACCGCCGGTACACCAAACATTTGCTGCACACAATTTTGTAGTTTGTTCTTTTGTGCCCCGCCTGTTTGATTATCATCCGCTGGGTATACCCGCTCCTTACAACCATTCCAATATAGACAGCGATGAGGTATTGTATTATGCAGACGGAGACTTTATGAGCCGCAAAAATGTAACCCGTGGCATGATTACACTGCACCCCGCCGGTATACCCCACGGGCCGCATCCCGGTACAGTAGAAAAAAGCATTGGCGCAACGGCTACCAAAGAGCTGGCAGTAATGATAGACACGTTCCACCCGCTGATGCCCACAAAAGAAGCCATTGCCATAGAAAACGAAAACTATACCCGCAGCTGGGTAGAATGATGCTGTGGTTAATTTTTTACAGAAGAGCAGAAAAAAGCAGGCGCTCGCCTGCTTTTAAATTTAGTACGTTGGTAAAATGCTTTATTGTTTTACTACCGGCAATACCTGTTGCCCGCTGGAAGAAAAAATGCGGAGCAGGTAATAACCAGGGGCCAGGCTGCCAGGATACCAGCTGATAAGCGGAGCATTGCTTTGGATGTTTTTGCTGCGGATTGTTTTTCCGTTGATATCGGTTAGCTGTAAACGCTGTACCGGGTTCTGCTGGTGATTGATCAGCAATAGTTCGCCTGCTACCGGATTTGTTTGCAGCGTAAACGGAACACTTACAACCTGCGTATTGGTATGGATTGTTTTTGAATACGCATACTGACCGTCCTTGTCTGTTTGTTTGATGCGGAAATAGCGGCTGCCTCCCGTGATATCCGGAATAATTATTGAATAGTTTTGTGTGCCGGCGGGATTTTCGGTACCTGCATCATTTTGAATGATACCTGCTGATGTAAAATGCAAGGCATCTGCTGAAGTTTCCACATCAAAATAATCATTGCTGGCTGATTTTTCGATAGCCCATTTTAATAAAATGCTGCTGGCTTTGGTTTCAGCTGTAAATGACAACCATTTTACCGGTAATGCCGTAGCGTTGAGTGCCGTATAAAGGCTGGCAACCTGCAGCGCCGTAAGCACTTTGTTGTAGACGATGATATCATCCAGGCTGCCGGTATAATTTCCGGTGGCTACTGCACTGCTCCTGCCCAGGCCTATAACAACGGGTGCCGTTAAAGAAGCCGTATTGATGCCGGTACTGGTTGCTACAGACACACCATCTACATACAATGCAATAGCACCTCCTGCTTTATTGCGGGTGACCGTTACAAAATGCCAGGCATTGTTATTATAAAGTGCACTTACAGATTTAATGGTCATATCCGGGTTGCCAACTCCAAAACAAACCTTGCCACCATCAATAAGCGCAATACCAAAATCGTTGGTTACGCCACCCACTTCTGCATCTATCAGGCTATTGCCATTGTACCACTGTGCACCGGTTGCCCCGGCCATGCTTGTCTTAAACCAAAAGCCAATGGTAAAATCATTTTGTACTGCCGTAACCAGGCTCACAGGCAATGTGCCCGAAGTAACCCCCGAAGTAAATGATTCTGCAGTATTGGCCGCTCCAAAACGGTTTGTGGTATTGCTGGCAGCTACCAGCGCTCCGTTGTATCCAGAACCGGTAATATCATTGGCATTCGTGTTGAGTGCATACCTGGCAATAGAACCCGATGGTATTTGCGCATTTGTTATTAATGTACACAGAATCGCCAGAGAAAGAAAATTCGCTTTCAGCATAAAATTATTCTTAGGTTTCAGTAAGAGTAAACATTTAGATATTTGCGCACTATTTACTTACACAAAGTAGCCCAGCTGTTGCCAGCGTCCAAATTATATTTAGCATTGAGCAAATTGTCCAAATCAACAGTCGGTTACATTCAACAATAATTTCTCATATATCATTGTTGGGAATTTTAAGACCGCTACCGTGTACTCAATTGCCACTTACTGATTGAATTGACGGAGCTGATGGTTTACATGTTTGTAAACAAGAAACCCATCTGTGCGGATGTCGTACTCTTAAAAAAAACTGTATAAAACGGGGGGCGGGAATTGTCAACCGCTTTTTCGAGATCCATCCATTTTTCCTTGGCGGCATTGATTTCGTTTGCGGGCGGAATACGTGTATAAAGAGAAGCGGGCAGGTTTTGCTTTAGCGGTTTTCATTTTTCAACAGGTTTTTCAATGCCCTCTTACCAAATATCTTTTCCAGGAATGCCTGTTTGTATTTTTTGCTCAGCACCATTTCCTCAAAGCGGGTACAATGGTCTGCCACCTGGTCCATCCTCATTTTAAACCATGGGGCCGGCTATTTTCCTGCAAGCATTGATCCTTTCCATCTATTCCTCCCTGTTTGCCTTATCAAAGGCTGGTTTCATTTTTTTTGATAAACATATCTTGATTGCGCACCACAAAAACTTGGGATACTGGCATTTCCGGGGGCATTTGGAGCAGTGCGGCCGGCACCGGAAAAGATGCATCGTTCCGGTGGTTGATTTGTCTTTTAAAATATCTTTGCGGAATGACGATACGCATATTTATTACCGGCGGCACTTTCGACAAAGAATACAATGAAATTAACGGGCAGCTTTATTTTAAAGATACCCATATGAAGGAGTTGCTTGAAAAGGGCCGCAACAAAGTGCCGGTTCAGATCAGGACCCTAATGATGATCGACAGCCTGGAGATGACGGCGCAGGACCGGGAGCTGATTGTACAGCAATGTATCAGTTGTCCCGAAGATAAGATCATCATTACCCATGGCACCGATACCATGACGGAAACAGCCCGGGTAATTGCAGACCGGATTAAAAATAAAACCATTGTACTTACCGGCGCTATGATTCCTATAAAGTTTGGCAGTTCCGACGGGCTGTTTAACCTGGGCAGTGCGCTTGCCTTTGCACAAAGCCTGGCTGCCGGTGTATATGTGGCCATGAACGGCCGCTGCTTTAACTGGAACAACGTGCGCAAAAACAAACAAACCGGTATTTTTGAAGAGCTCTCCTAAAATACCGTGAACACGGTAGTTCTCCGCATTTGCGGATGGTTACATTTGCTCTCCCGTATTCAGCAATACGGATACTTTGTCAAATGAAAAAGACAGCAATTCCATTTCTCTTTATCGCTACTGCATTTATTACAACTGCATCCTGCAAAAAATACAATACTGTGCCGGCAACTGCACCAGTAAGAACCATCCGTTTTGATTTGTATACTGAAAAAGATTTTTCGGCAGACACGCACAACATCGTCTTCTCCATTTTTATCCGGAAACGCAACGGCGAACTATTTGATTCGGCTTTCGCTCCAATAAAAATAAAAGACATTCCCGGTGCAGCACACCCCATCTCAGTTGTTAAAACTGTACCCAACAACGATACCGCTGAATTATCAGCAGGCTTCCGGTACGAAATTGAAAATGTGGGTGTGGCCGGATATATTGATACCTCCGGCGCCGGCCAGTTGTTCAAGAAAATTGATTTCGCCTTTCAGTGATAGGGTTCGCTTACTTTATCCATTTTTACGGAATGGAATGAATTTTCAGACCCGCTATAAACCTTTTTTGCTCACTGCTCTTCTACTAATCACGGGTTCATTCTTGTAAATGTATTGCGCAATTCTTCCGGCCCGGCCATGGTCATAGCCTCACTAAAACCAAAACTAATTTCCTTCTTTCCCTGTGCAAGTTGTAAAAATACAGCATCAATAAACGCACTCACTTCCGGCGCATGATCATGCAAACCCGGGCCACCAAGATCTGTTTTAAGTGCTGGTGGAATTACTTCAATCACGTCTATACCCCGTTCGCGCAGCATGTGGCGGAGTGATAGCGTAAAAGAATGAAAGAAAGCTTTGCTGGCAGAATACACCGGTACTTTTGCGAACGGCGAAAATGCAAGCCCCGAAGTAACATTCATAATGGTATGCAAAGAAGGCAGGTTGATGCATAAGGATGCCAGGTGCAGAGGTGCTTCAATATTGATGGCAATTTCCTGGCGGGCCTGTGCAAAAAAATCTTTGTCGGCCACAGACATCCAGTGTTGTATGCCTGCATTGTTCACCAGCACATTCAGATCCGGGTGCTGCGCTGCTATCCATGCAAAAAGCGCTTCCCGCTCAGTGGCAATTTCAAGATCGCACTGGCGGGTAATAATACCGGGATGTTTTTTTCTCAACGCATCCAATGCGGCGTTGCGCCTTCCACATACAATCAGCGTATTGCTGGCAGCAAGAAACCGTTCTGCTAAACCCAGGCCAATACCGGATGCCCCGCCGGTAATCAGTATTTTATTGCTTTTCATGTCAGTAGGTTTTATTTGAGACGGTAAAGATAGTGCGGGCGGGCGGGCGGCATTTGCATGTTTCAATCCAATTTTTGCAACATTCAAATATCCACAGCACTTAGTGGCCGGGAATTATTTTTGATAAAGAAGTTTATCCAATACGTTTGCCGGGTAAAAGCAACAGCCCCGTAAAAACGGGGCTGCATTGCGTAAACCTGAATTTTAAACTACCAAAATTGTATACTCCTCCGTATACAAATTATTTTTGTGTAACCCTTACCCAATCGATGGTCATTTTGGTTTTATTGGTTTTCACTTTTTCAAACGCGGCAGCCGTTAACCCATAAAAAGGGTTTTTACTGGTATTTATTTTTACAGGATAAGCTCCGCCCAATGCGTAATTGAGAATAAGGTATTTATTGTTATCAAAAACCCATTTGCCGTAATGTGAAGCCATCTCTTTGGTTACGCGGAACATGGTAATGCCATCGTACTTAAAAAGCAAACAATTGTCTGTCCATTCAAGCGCATACACATGCCATTTAGTAACATCATTGTCTTTGGCAAAGTAAAGCCGGTTTACAAAAGGCGTTTCGCCGCTGTAGCCGGGGCCATGCACGGCCGCACTGGCCCAATCTTTTTCGCCCACGTATTCCATGATATCAATTTCACCAGACAAGGGCCATTCTCCGTAACCCAGCATCCACCAGGCCGGCCAGAGGCCAGATCCCTCATCCATTTTTATCCTGGCTTCAAACACGCCGTATTTAAAATCAAATTTGTCCTTGGTGTTGATACGTCCGGAAACAAAATCAAAATGCTGCCCGTCTGCCGTGGTATACCCGGGTGAATAATGCGGTTGCAGTACAAGCGCATTGTTTTGCAGGTAAATGGTAGCCGGAGAATCTATATAGGCCTGCAATTCATCGTTCACGTGCATGCCGGTAATTTCCGCGTTCCATTTTTTTCTATCAAGCTGTCTCCCGGAAAAATCATCGAAAAAAACCACTTTGCCTTTTGCATCCGGCGCTTGCTGCTGAACGCCCACCTGTGCAAACGAAAAGCTGCACTGAAGCACCAGTGCCAAAAACAAAACCTGTTTATCAAACTGCATACTTTCTTATTTTATCGTATCCCGGTTATGGATACCTGTTATTTTAAACCTTAGCAGCGCATTAAAAACGGGCTGCCACTTCTTACTGGTAAACGCGGATATAATCAATTTCCATCTGTGCACTGCTGAATGCAGGATCAATGGTACCACCAAAGTTTCCACCAAGCGCCATGTTTACGATGATGAAAAAATTCTGGTTGAATGGCATGCTGTTGCTGTTGGGCGTCGTGAAGAAGGCCACATCGTCAACCAAAAACTGCAGCGTGCTGGCCGACCATACCAGTGCATACCGGTGAAAATCGGTGGTAGCGGTACTTACCATAGTGGTACCCCCTACGCCGTTGGCACCGGAATGCCCGGGATAATGAATGGTGCCAAAAATCTTGTTCAGTTGGTTGGCCACATGTTCCATAATATCTACTTCACCACAAGCTGGCCAGGGGGCTGTCTGAATATTATTGCCCAGCATCCATACAGCAGGCCAGGTGCCTTTATCGGCCGGCAATTTGGCCCTTACTTCCAGTTTGCCATATTTAAATGAAAATTTGTCTTTGGTAAGCAATCGTGCCGACGTGTACGCACTGCCGCCGTAATCCTCTTTTTTTGCAATAATCTTAAGTGTACCGTTTGATACCACGGCATTGTCGGCACGGTTGGTATAATATTCCAGCTCATTATTGCCCCAGCCGCCACCGCCGGTATCGTATCCCCATTTGGCCGCAGCAGGCGCACCGGGTGTATCAAACTCTTCCGACCAAATCAGCGATAATTTAACGGTAATGGTTACCTGCACCGATTTTGACGCCGTGAGTCCGCCGGCACTTTTGGCCACAACGTTTACAGTATACGTTCCGGCTGCTGTATATTTATAAGAAACCACGCCATTGGTGACTGTTTGAAAAACACCGTTGCCAAAATCATACTCGTAGCTGGCCGCATTGTTAGCTGTGGCAGTAAAATCTACATTGCCACTGCTGTCGGCCGCCACAACAGCATTCAACGAGAGGTTGGCGGGTGCCGTGTCCGTACTGCCATTGCTGCTGCTTTTGCTGCAGGCACAAAACGCACAAACAATCAGTAAGCCACTGAAAAAAAATCTTTTCATGTTATTTCTTTTTTAGGATCTGGTACCACGAATTACCATCGGCACCGATATTGCGCAAAGAAAGTTGGTTGGCAGATATCGCCAGTATTTCGTAAGCATTGGCGCCGGTTCCATTGTTGATGATACCATTACCCGGCACCAGCATTTGTACGCGGGTAGAATTGGCCGTGGTAGAAGCAGAAGTGGCGCCCGAAAACACCAGCTTCTTCACGCCACCCGGATTTAAGGCAATGCAATCTTCCGCACTGGCCAGCCCGTAAAACGATGCGGCAGCGCCAATCACAAAAGTAGCGCCCTTGTTGTCTACAGAAATGCTAATGCCACCCGTAGCATCTTTGGTAAAGGTAATTTCATCGTCGTAAAAACAAGCCTGCCTGCTATTGGGCGAAGCGCCGTAATAACTGGGTGTAAAACCATCCGAGGGGCCCACACCAAAATGACCCGGCACATCATTGGCGCATATCCAGGTTTTGGATGCATCGTTGGTGAGTGCCGTCACAATATCTGTGGGTATTTTAAACGCCACGAATACTTTTATCTTTTTGCTGATGGTAGATATTACGCCAGCCGTACCAATCGCATTCACCGTAATGGTATACTGGTTGGTATCGGGGAGGCTGTACTTGTAATTGATGGTACCGGAGGGTATCATTTGCACATTGCCATCGCCAAAATCAATTTTATAGGTAATGGCATCCGCGGCAGTTGCGGCAATGGCCACACTACCCGAACCATCCCCGTTGGGATTGGCAGCACTCTGGCCGGTAACCGCGGCGCTTAAGGTAAGGCCCGAAGGCGTTTTGATATTTCCAAATGAATACTCCGTTTTTTTGCAGCCGTAAAATGCAACCAGGGCCGCCAATGCAACAATGCTGAAAATTTTTATTTTATGTAGCATGACAATTGTTTTAATGAATTAGAGAATGATTAAATCATCCCAATAAAAAATCTTTCCGCTTCCTGCATTGCCAAAATCAAAGAATACAGAAGCTTTGTCGTAATGAAAAGCCGCATTGAATGCTGGTGTACCTGCCGATGGATTACTGAAATCAAATGTGAGTGTTTCCCACTGGTTGGCTTTTGTGGTAAGCACATCGGTCTCTACTGAATTGCTGCCATTGCTATGGTCTTCAATTTTCAATTTCACATCAATGCCCGCCGCAGGCGAATAGACCTGCAATGTCATTTTTGTACGGCTGGCGCTAACCGGTATCAGTGTTGCAAAACCGGCGGCTGTGGCCACTGTTGTACCGGCCCAAACTTCAGCGCCACCGGGCTTCAGCGTTTTTTTAACCTTGTTGCTGCCTGAACCTGGATCGGCTGCATCCACCGTTTGGTTGTTACCAAAATCCGTTACGGTATAGTCCATATCCGGGTTATCGAATGTTACTGGCAAATTCACCTGTTGCAGAAACCGAAGATCATCCCAATAAAATATTTTGCCGCTACCGGCATTGCCGAAATCAAAAAACACGGACGCCTTGTCGAATTTAAAAGCAGGGTTAAAAGACTGCGTGCCACTGGAAGGCGTTGTAAAATCAAAAACCAATGTTTCCCACTGGTTGGCAACCGTTGTCAGCACATCTTTCTCTACGGAGTTGGCGCCATTGGTATGTTCTTCTACTTTTAGTTTTACGTCAATACCCGCAGCCGGAGAATATACCCTGATGCTTATACGGGGTGTAATAGCTGAAAGCGGTACCAGGCTTGAAAAACCAGAACCGGTACCAGCCGTTGTACCCGCCCAAACTTCAGCCCCGTTTGTTTTGATACTTTTCTTTACATGGTTGGCCGCATTGGTGGGATCCACGGCATCGGAAGTATTGTTGCCACCAAAATCGGTAACAGTGTAATCTGTTGTTGTGCTTTCAAATGTAACAGGCCAGTTAATCTGTGCAAGAGCGGGTGGCAGCATTTTCAAATCATCAAAATAATACGTGTTGCCATTGCCGCTATTACCGAAGTCAAAAAATACGGACGCCTTGTCATATGCGTAAGACGTATTTAATGCAGCAGTGCCCGGAGACTGGTTGCTGAAATCAAAGGTCAGCGTTTCCCACTGGTTGGCCAGTGTGGTTTTGGTGTCTGTCTCCACAGAATGGGTGTTGTTATTGTGGTCTTCAATTTTTAATTTAATGGTAAGCCCTGCTGCCGGCGCATATACGCGTGCACTCATTTTAGTGGAACTGGCAGTAATGGGAATCAGTGTCAGAAAACCATTGGCTGTACCAAGCGTGGTACCGGCCCATACTTCCGCGCCGGCAGTTTTAATGGATTTCATTACTTTATTGGCTGCGTTAGCCGGGTCTGCTGCCAGCGTTGACTGATTGCCACCAAAATCGCCCAGCGTATAATCTACTTTTGGATCTTCAAAAGTAACCGGCAAATCAATTTGTTTGGCTACTTTAATGGTATCCAGGAACTGCGTGGTTGCCGCGCCGCCGCTCAATGCCACTACTTTTACGATATAGGTTCCGGCATTTGCGTAGGTATGGGTTACCGTCTGTCCTTCCAGGAAACTCGTCACCGGTATGGGTACTACATTGTTTGAATCGCCATAGTACACCTTAAACATGGTTTCATATCTGGCAGATGCGGACACATTTACGGTGAGGCTGCTGATGGCTACGGTTACTTTTAAATTTTCCGGCGCTTTGAATGAAACAGTCAGTGTCTGTGTTGCCTGGGTTGTTTCGCCATTGATATTATAGGCCGTTAGTTTCACGGTATAATTGCCTTCTGCATACACATGTTTGATGCTGCCGCCTGCGGTCAGTTTTGCCGGCGTGGTGGAATTGTCGCCGTAGTACACATCGTACGACACCGCGCCTTCTCCATTGGGTGTAATGGTTACCAGCCCGGTATTGTCCTGCGTAATATCAAACATGGCAGACAACTTACCCGGAGCTGTGGCTGATTTTGCAAATGCGGTATCAGTGAAGGTTTCTTTTTTACAGGCCGCCACAATGCACAGCAGCAGTAAACAAGAAAGTATATATTTTGACAGGTGCATATTGATTGATTTTATAAATGAATATTAATAGCCCGGATTTTGTGTGAGCCCTGATATTTCAATTTCTGACTGCGGAACCGGAAACAGTTCATGCTTACCCGCTTTGAAAGCGGCACCCAGTACAGAAGCGGCTTTACCGGTTCTTACCAGGTCAAAAAAGCGTTCGCCTTCCATGGCCAGTTCCAGCCTGCGTTCATTAAGGATGGCATCGTACAAAGTGCTGCCGGTGGAGCTGATGTCGTGGTTATTGTCGCCAAATGCACGCCGTCTCACCAGGTTCAAATACGTTTGTGCCTTGCCGTCATTAGCAGCTGTGCCTTTTTCATAAGCTTCTGCTGCCATCAGCAATACATCGGCATACCGGATGATCCTGAAGTTGTTGGTATAATTCAGTTCTGGCTGGCCGGAAGTCTCTCCTTTGCGGGGCAGGTATTTCTGGTTGTACAAACCGGTGTTTTTATACGGCGCCACCTGGTAGGTTACATTAAATGAGGGGTTGGCGGTTTTGTATGCTTCAATATCCAGACAGGTGGCGGCTTTGCGCTGATCGCCGGCTGCATAGGCATTGCCTAAATCCTTGCTGGGCAGGTTGGTGCTCCAGCCCGGTGCAAAAGGCATGGCCGAAGAACCGTTTAAACCACGGATACCGCATTGCTGTACAGCATAATTTCCCTGGCCGCGGGTAACACCACCCCAGTTATAATAAGGAGATGCGTTGGAGTATTGAATCTCAAAAACAGATTCGGGACCGTTCTCGCCGGAAGACAGGTACATGGATGCAAAATCGCTGACGAGGCTAAAGGCGTTGGCGCTGATCACGTTCTGCAACATGGCAGCAGCGGCATCGTATTTATTCTGGTACAATAAAACTTTTCCCAGTAAAGCCTGGGCAGCATATTTGGTAATTCTTCCTTTTTGCTGCTGAATGGCGGGCAGCACCGCAATGGCTGCATTCAGATCCAGTTCTATTTGTTTGTACACATCTGCTTTGGCCGATCTCTTCAATGTTCTTGAATCGGTAAGGCCCAGTCTTTTGTCGGCAAACAAGGGCACATCACCAAATATTTTTACCAGTGTAAAATAATAGTAAGCCCTTAAAAAATATACTTCACCGTACAAGGCTTCCTTGCCAGCAAAATCTATTTTTTGCCCGGCGGGGTTGGCCGCTTTATACTGCGTCATATAATTGACCCTGTTGATGCCTTCGTAAGCCGATTGCCAGATATCCGTTAATGTACTGTTCACGGAAGTAAGCGTAAAATCGTCTATCTGCTGCAGAGACAATACATCGGAAGCGCTTTCGCCACCCGAAACGGCATTGTCTGATGCAATATCACCCACGGGTACCACCTGGTTGAGCCATTGCAAAGGCGTATAGGTGCTCACTTCCAGTGTGCGGTAATCACTTTCTGATTGCAGATAATCCTGCTGGGTTACCGTATAACTTTCATGCGGATCATTGTTCACCCATTTTTTACAGGAGGCAAGCAGGCAGCAAAAGCAAATCGCCATCCCGGTTTTAAAATATCTTTTCATATCTGAATGATTAATAAGATTTATAATTTTATATCAATGCCGGCTGAATAAGTACGGGGTTGCGGATAAGCGCCATAATCAACACCCGTATTTAAGATGCCGCCCGGTATTTCAGGATCAAAGCCCGTATATTTTGTAAACTTAAATGCATTTTTTACCTGCGCATACACATGCAGCCTGCTTAGCAATTTATGTGTTACCGAAGCCGGGAATGTATAACCCAATTGCAGTGTTTTAATTTTTATAAACGAACCATCTTCCACGTAGCGGTCGGAAACGCGGGCATTGTTATTGGGGTCGGTAAAAGAATACCTGGGGTGCGTGGCATCATTGGTTGTACCGGAGCCCGTCCATCTTGCCAGTATACTCCTGAACTTATTGGTGTAGTTGGCATTTCTTTCATATGCTCTGTAGATATCATTGCCTTTAGAAGTATACGCAAATACGTTGAAGTCGAAATTCTTATACTCCAGCGTCAGGTTCCAGCCAATGGTAAATTTGGGGAAGGGGTTGCCGATCTTTGTTTTGTCCTTGTCATCTATGATGCCGTCGCCGTTTACATCCACATAGCGGATATCGCCGGGCTGGGCACCTGTTTGTACCGCGCCTTTTGCCACATCTGCGGCCGACTGAAACAAACCATTTGTTTTGTACCCGTAGAAATACCCGGGCGTTTGTCCTTTCTCAAATACAGTTACCGTCTGGCTTTGCCCGTTAAAATAACTTCCGCCGTTGATCTTGGCCGTGCCATCTGTATTGGTGGCTGTTACCAGGTTGGTAGCCGTAGTAAATGTTACCGAAGTACTGATTTTAAAATCCCTGGCAATTTTGCCGGTATAACCCAGGGTGGCATCAATGCCATGGGTTTTGGTGGAGCCAATATTCGACAACGGAATGGGTACCGTGCCCAGGTATAGTGAAGCAGAAGGCGTAAACAACAGGCCGTTTACTTTCTTTTCAAAATAATCGGCACTCAGCGAAAATTTATTTTTAAAGAATGTGATATCGAAGCCTGCATTCAGCTGCAATTGCTTTTCCCAGGCCAGTGCGTTGTTGGCAGCAGAACCTACTGTGGCGCCGGGATAAAATACATTGTCGAACGTATAACCATTGCTGTTAGCACCAGGGCCATAGCTGGGGCCACCGGTTGCAATGCTTACATATTGCGGCGTGGTGTTGCCATCGTTTCCGGTGGAACCATAGCTGCCCCTTATCTTTAAAAAGTTCACGAAGTTAGAATGGAAGAAATCTTCTTTGGAAACCACCCAGCCGGCAGAACCGGAATAAAAGTTGCCAAATTTATTGTCGGCGCCAAATGCATAAGAACCATCGCGGCGGGCAGTAAACGATGCCAGGTATTTTTCTTTGTAATCATAATTGACGCGGCCGAAATAAGACAGGTGACGGCCGAAATATTCATAATAATATCCCGAAGAGGCCGTGGTATTGGTAGCTGTATTGGTGCCTGTGGCTGCCGAAAAATCCGCAAACTCCCAGGAGTTGAAAGGCACATCCTGGCGGGAAGCACCTGCAGCATTGCCCGAAGTACGGTTTACCGATAAACCGGCGACGGCTTCAAAATGATGGTCTTCCTTAAACGTATAACTATAATTGGCAAAAGTCTCCCAGGTATAATTGAAATTGCTGTTTTTGTTATGGCTTACCGAATTGTGTTTCCCGGTTACGGCTGAACCATCGGCATTCATAGAATTGTCTACATTGAGCGGGCCGTAAAAAACCAGCGGGGTAAATGACTTGTCGTTGTTATCATACTTGGTATAGCCAAAACGTGTAGTGAGCTTAAAATTTTTAAACACATCGTACTGCAGTTCTGCCTTACCATACAACTTGGTGCCCAGGTTCTTGTTATACGTATTGTTGAGTTTGGTAAGCGGGTTGTACACTTCAGACAGCAGTAAATTGCTGAAACCATATTTGCCCGGCGTATTGGCAACTGTGTTGTATACCGGTACGGTAGGATCAAAATTGATGGCACTGCCTATAATGCTGTTAAACGAATTTTCCTGTACGCCTTTTGAATTGAGTACAACGCCGGTGGTATTTAAGATGAATTTCAGCCTGGGCGTTAAATCAAAACTAAGATTGGCGGTAAAATTACCCCGGGTATAATCCGATTTGTCTTTTCCGCCCACAATGCCCGCCTGGTTGAGGTAACCAGCTGATAAGAAATAAGACATTTTCTCACTGCCACCCTTAGCCGCAATATTATAAGTTTGAACTGGCGCCTTTTTAAACACCTGGTCCTGCCAGTTGGTGCCCACACCCATAGTAGAAAGGTTTGGAAAAACTACAGCGCCGCCAGACGTGGTACTGCCTTCATTTATCATGGCCGCATATTCCGTGGCGTTCAGTACACCTATGGTATTCATCACCTCCTGCACGCCATAGTTGGCATTGGCAGTAAATTCTGTTTTCTGATTTTTGCGGCCCGATTTGGTGGTAACAACGATGACACCGTTGCCGCCTTTCACCCCGTAAATGGCAGTGGTAGCCGCGTCTTTTAATATATTGATGGATTCCACATCGGCTGCGTTGATGGAATTAAAATCCGTGAGTGTTTGCTGCACACCGTCAATAATAACCGTTGGATCAGTACCAGAGAAAGAAGGGATACCGCGGATTAAAACAGTGGGCGTGGTACCGGGTGAGCCACCCTGGATTACATTTACACCGGCCGCCCTGCCCTGTATGGCTTCTTCTACCCGCACGGCATTTACTTTTTCAATATCGGCACTTTTGATGGTAGAAATGGCGCCGGATACTTTGGTAATTTTCTGCGTGCCATATCCTACCACTACAACATCATTCAACACAGCAGCACCCGTTTCCATTGCAAAGTTTTGCATGCCGCCAGCTTGTATCACTTGTTCAATACTGGCCATACCCACAAAACTTACCACCAGCATTTTGCCTTTGGGAACAGCAATGCTAAAATTGCCCGTTGGCGTTGTAACTGTGGTAGTATTGGTGCCTTTTACCAGCACCGTAGCGCCGGCCAGGGCCTCCCCTGTTGCTTTGTTGGTAACCTTTCCCTGAACCTGGAGGTTTTGAGCTTCTGCCGGTAGCAAAAAGCCCAGTAGGAAAACCAATCCCAGGTAAAACCTGATTTTAAACTTCATATGCAAGTAATTATTGGTTGAAAAATTAGAATAAAAAGTGCCACAATGACACAGCCCTGAGCATTTTTGAATCATGGCCCACCAGGCTTTGATTCAGTTTGAGTGCTTTGCAGTAAATGGATTCAGGAGGGAGAACGAGGTCTGGATTTGCGGCTTTCCGGCGTAGCAAGACCCGGAAGTAAAAAAGATGGAATGGAGGTAGCGAGAAAATTAGTTGTACTCATAAGCAAGCAATTTTTGGTGTTGATTTTGCGGGCGCAAACTGGTTCACAATGGCGATGGTAAAACTAATCTGCTTTGGCCCCGATAAAAAATATTGCACCACATCACTACTACTACGATATAAAATAAGCCTATATTTAAGCTTATTTTACTACATCAGGACTACATCCAACTTTTTTTAGAATTAAATAAACCAGATGTATGGCCAGTCGCTTGTTTTTTTTATTGCTGCTTTTTTGTGTTGCCGTTAATGCGGATGCACAGCCATTTATTGGTCAGCGGGATGTGCTGAATTTCTACAAACAGGCCTATAATGCAGGCAAGCAAAACTGGAATATAAAGCAGGATAAACAGGGCCGTTTGTATTTTGCCAACAATGAGGGCGTACTTACTTACGATGGCACTTACTGGAAATTATACCCCTTGCCCAATAAGACCATCGTGTGGTCGGTAGATTTTGGAATGGACAACCGCCTCTATGTTGGTGGGCAAGATGAGATGGGTTATTTTTCACCCGACAAAAATGGCAACCTGTCATACACTTCACTCAAAGATTTGCTGGATGAGAGTGATCAGAAATTTGCAGATATCTGGAATATTGTGGCCCTTGGCGGCGATGTCTTCTTTAGATCCAATACCCGGCTTTTCAGGTACCACAATAACAGCATTTCAGTTTACCAGCCCTGGTCTGCCTGGATTTTCCTGGGCCTGCACCAGCAAGAATTGATAGCGCACGATGAAGACAAAGGTTTATTGCTGTACCGGTTGGGCAAATGGGAAAGCCTGATTCCAAAAGCCGCCCTCCCGGATGGCTTTTACATTACTTCCATTACGCCATTTGGAAACAAAAGCCTGGTCACCACGTCCAAAGACGGGCTCTATCTACTAAATGGAAACCAGTTGGAAGTTTTTCCGGTTAGCGCTCCAGCCTTCAACAACCATCAGCATTTTACCAGCTCCGCCAAAATAGACGACAACAACTATTTGATTGGCACTTATAACAACGGGTTTTACCATATTGACAGCACCGGCGCCATCATCCAGAATTTTTCAAAAAAAGAAGGCCTGCAAAACAGCAATATCAAAAGCCTGTTTACAGACAACAACCACAATATCTGGCTGGGTCTCGATAATGGCATCGACTTCATCCCTTTTGTAAACGCCGTTAAACACATCAACCCTACGGTATTTAATGATGCGGGTGGCTATGCCGCAGTAATGTATGGCAACAACCTTTACTTTGCTATGTCCAACGGTATTTATGAATTGCCGCTGGAGAACATCAGTGATTTCAGCAACAGTAAAAACAATATCAGCGCCATTGCCGAAGGACAAGCCTGGCAGCTGTCAGTCTTCAACAATTATTTACTGGCAGGCAAAGAAGATGGCTTTTTTCAGATCAGCAACCATACCACTTCTGCCATCGATCGGTCTACCGGGTACTGGATTTTTCAACACCTGCCCGGCACAACGCCCGCTGTGATGGCAGCCGGCAACTACCAGGGCGTTACACTCTTCCAGGAAAGAAACAACGCATTCATTAAAACAGGGGTGATCCGTGATCTGAGTACCTCGGCCCGCTTTTTGGCTACCGACAGTGCACTGCAGGCTATCTGGATATCGCATCCATACCGGGGTGTTTACAAGATAAACATGCCGCATAGCAATGCTGTAAAATTGTATACCAAAGCTGATGGCCTGCCTTCTACACTCAACAACCATGTGTACACGGTAAAGCATCAGATTGTGATTGCAACAGAAAAAGGCATTTATCATTACAACCCCGCATCGGACCGGTTTGTGCCGGATCCATTTTATACAGGAATTTTTGATACGCTGAGTGTACGCTACTTAAAAGAAGACAACCAGGGCAATATCTGGTTTGTGCACGAGAAGACCATCGGCGTGGTTGATTTATCGGGCGATAAACCGCAAATCATTTACCTGCCCGAATTAAAAGGCCGCATCATGAGCGGGTTTGAAAACATTTATCCCATCAACAAAAACAATATACTGGTAGGTGGTGAACAGGGTTTTTACCACATCAACTACGAAACCTACAAACAAAACATCAGGCCTTTGCGCATATTTATACGCACCGTAAAGGCAAAGAACGAAGAAGAGAAACTGGTGTTTGGCGGCTACAACGGACAGGCCAATGCAGACAGCCAGCAATCAAAAAACGACATCCCTTCACTCAGCTATCACTGGAATTCATTTCATTTTGAATACACATCGCCTTTGTACGAACAGCAATCAAACATTGAATACAGCTGCTACCTGGAAGGCTTTGACAAGAACTGGTCTGAATGGACGAAGAAAACCGAAAAAGATTACACCAACCTGCCGGCGGGTTTTTACAGCTTCAGCATCCATTCCAGGACCAACCTCAATACCGAATCGCCGGTATGCAGTTATTCCTTTTACATTCTGCCGCCCTGGTACAACAATATCTGGGCCTGGTGCGTCTATGCCATACTTGCCCTGCTGCTGTTGTACTGGCTGTATAAACAACAGGAGAAAAACATACACGGCAAGCAGGAGAAAAAATTACTGGAAGAAAGAAAAAAATACGAAGAAGAGCAGCGCAACATTGCCTACCTGCACCAGCTGGAACTGGAAAAATCTGAACGTGAACTGGTGCAGCTGAAAAACGAAAAACTGGAATCTGAAATTGAGTTTAAGAATGCAGAGCTGGCGGCCACCGCCATGAACCTGGTGCAGAAAAAAGAATTCCTGCTTAAGATCAAAGACGGGCTGAATAAAATTAACCAGCTGAACAAACCCGGCAAAGACAGCATCGAACCATCTGAGCTGAAAAAAATTGTCCGCTCTTTATCGGAAGAAGAAAACCTGGGCGATGAATGGGAGCAGTTCTCTATCCATTTCAATAAAGTGCACAGCGATTTCCTGGTTATCATCAAAGAAAAATACCCCGACCTGAAACCCCATGAGCTGAAGCTCTGCGCCTACCTGCGCATGAATCTTTCCAGCAAGGAAATTGCCCATCTCATGAGCATTTCTGTACGGGGTGTTGAAATCAGCCGCTACCGCGTCCGGAAAAAATTGCAGCTACCCACTGAAACCAATATGTTCCAGTTTTTGTTTGATCTTGAAAGTGACTACCGCAGGAACAGGCCAGCCTGATGGAAAACAACAAATCCCTGCAATTCGCAAATGCCGCGGGTTGCAGGGATCAGAGTTCAATATTCTTTTCTTTTTAAGGCCGGTGCATGCGCATCGTTTTATTGCCATTGGGCGAATTGCTGTAAGAAAAATTACCATTCGCAAAACGGCTGTATTTGTCTTTATACTTTGTATACAGTTCATCGGACTGCTTTTTATCATTTACAAACAGGCCGGCGGGCGACATCACAACAGACACGATACTTTTTTCATCGGCGGCAATACCCTCTTTTACCAGGTCATTCAGCAGGTTCTTCAACAGCTTTTGATCTTCTTCTGCCTGTTGCTGATCCAGTTTTGATTTTGCCTGGTCTTTCATGGCTTGTTCCTGGTCCAGCTTCGCCTGCTCCTGGTCTTTCTTTGCCTGTTCCGCATCCATCTTTGCCTGCTGCTGATCCTGTTGCGATTTTTCGGCTTGCAACTTTGCTTCTGCCTGTTCAGCCATTGCATGCTCCTGCTGTAGTTTTGCCTGGTGCATGTCTTTGCCGGCTTTCTCTGCTTGTATTTTTGCGTCCACCTGGTCCTTCATAGACCGCTCCTGGTCTAGCTTTGCCTGGTATTGATCTTTTTTCGCCCTTTCCATATCCGTTTTGGCAAGGGCCTGGTCTTTACCCGCTTTTTCCTGGTCTTTTTTTGCCTGTATTTTATCCAGCCGCAGCTGCTCTTTTATTTTGCTGATGATGGTGCCGTATTGCCCGTACTGATCTGCGGGAACCAGTTTGCCATCCACATACAAAGCGGTAATTTTTTCATTCAATGTTTCCATCTTATAGGCAGTACCATCAATATAAGTGGCTATCTCTTCGTGCGATTTGCCATCTTTGGTACTGGTGCTGTAGCCCGTGGCCTGCGTTTTCGTTTGTGCATTGCTGGTATAGGCTGTTACAGACAACAACAGGCATGCCGCATACTTTACAAATGGTGTTTGCATTTTTTTGTTTTTTTAATGAATAAATGGCAGAAAAATACCGGCCCGTTGTTGCGGGTAAATAAACCGGTATGATTGCGTTAAACGCAAATGGTACAGGGCGCCGCTGTACGATCTGCTAAAACCGGGCTGAAATAATGCTGTGGTTGATATCGTTTCGTTCTGCTTCTTTTTTATCAAGCAGGGCTTTCCGTACGGCGCTTGCGTGTTGCTGATCCACCCGGGCTTTCACCGGGTCTTTCCAGGCACGCTGCTGGTCTTTAAATGCCCGTTCCTGGTCTGCCTTTGCCTGCCGCTGATCAAGTTCCGCTTTTTCATGGTTCAGTTTCGCGTTCACCTGGTCTTTCATGGCCTGTTCCTGGTCTTTGCTGGCCTGCTCCTGATCTATTTTTGCCTGCTGTTGGTCCAGCAAAAATTCCTGCGCTTGCAGCAATTGCTCCGCCTTTTCAGCCAGGGCTGCTTCACGAACCTCTGCCGCCACTTTTTTACTGGCATTTATTTTTTTTGCGATGATTTTTGCCTTCAGGTGCATGCTTACCGGATTGACATCGGTATTGGCGGACACAACAGCGGACTCTTGCGGAAGCGGTCTTACGGTTTTTTTCACTTCTGCAATGCTGCTATACTTTGCCGAACCTTGGCGCAGTAACATCATTGCTGTGGTGCCAGCAGCCAGCAATAAAAATGAAGCAAGCGCAAAAAATAATTTTTCCGCAAGGCTGCTGCTGTTGATTTGATAACCCAGTATGCGGCTTACCCTGCGCAGGAGCTGGTTTTTTCTGCCGGGGAAAGCCATGGTAAACGCGTTGCCATACAATGCCTGTTGTTTAAAAAGAAGCAGCGCTTCCACCAGCCCGGTTTTATTTTTTGTATGGGCTATCACCATCTCATCGCAGCAATGTTCTCTTTCTTCCCGTATCCATGCAGACGCCCACCAAACAGCGGGGTTAAAGAAAAACACTGTTTCAACCAGGTGTTGTACCACATTCACCAGGTAATCGTTTCGTTTGATATGCGCCAGTTCATGCAGCAGTATGGCTTCCGCCTGTTCAGCAGGAACCGATAACAAGAGACCAAGGGGCAACAGTATCAGCGGTTTTATATGGCCAATTACCACGGGCATTTTCATCCGTCCCGATTCCAGCAGCCCCACCGTTTTGCTGATTTTCATTACTGCGCAAAGCCGATCCAGTAAATGGCGCCATTGCCCGTCCATTGCAAAAACCTGTTTTCTTTTAACGCGGCGGTTGTACAAGATCTGCCCCGTCATTTTTACCAGCCTGGCCATAAAAATAAGCAGCCACAACAGCACAATCAACTGTGCATGCTGTTGAAGAAAAACATTAAGGTTGCCCAGCAAATTTTTCAGCGGCGGCAGGTTGCCCGCCAGTATTTGCGAAACCCTTTGTGTAAAGGCGGGTACAAAAGCCGTTTCCGCATTTTGTAATGAATAATGGCTCCACGCCAGTATAAAAGTACAGGCGGCCGCAAAAAGAAATCCAGTAAACAACAGCAGTGCTGCATTGTACCTTGCTGCCGCCTTCCATTTTTTGCTAACCAGCACCAAACCGTACAGCAGCAAGGCCAATACCATACCCTGCCACAAAGAATGCAGCAACATACGGCTCAGTGCCGCAACCAGCCTGCCCGTATCAATACCTGCCAAAAAAATCTGCATATAGCATCAGGATTATGGTTTTTTCTTATTGTGGTTTGCCAGCATCGTTTTTATCTTTTCAAGTTCTGTCGCAGATGTTTTATCATCTTTCAGCAGGGCCATCATCAGGCTGCTGGCAGAACCATTGTACATAGCATCTACAAACCTTCCCAGCAGGTTGCCCTTCACCTTGTCTTCGGCAACAGCGGCGCTGTACACGTGTTTCATATTGGTTTCATCACGCACCAGCATGTTTTTTTCTTTCATCACCTGCATCAGTTTCAGCGTAGACGTATATTGCACCACTTCTTTTTGTTCGTTTAGTTTATCGTGCACAAAGCGCACAGTGGAAGGGCCGAACTGCCACAATACCTGCAACACATCCATTTCTGTTTTTGTTGGCAATACCTGGTTGTTCTTTTGACCCGCTTTTAATGGCTTCATTTTTTAAAGGTATGTATTAAAAACGTACGTTTACAAATTTTAGGTCCTTTTTTTCACATGGATAGTTTAACAGCCCGGTTTTGCCGTGCGCTGACCTGATGCCGTTGCCTGCAAAAAAAGAAATTGCATCAGCCCAACCTTTCCGGCCGGCTGTACAACTGCTTCATTACCGGTTTTATACGGTAGCAGGCTGGTAAGGGTTTTTGTATACCGGTAATAAAATGCTGTGGCGTAAAAATGCGCCATTTACAGAAAAAACTACCACAAACCCTTTGTTTTATGCCTTGTTTGTTACCTTAGTAGCAGGATAAGGTTTAATGGTTACTGGTAACTGATTAGTGAAAGCCGCTTCACCAGGAGCGGCTTGCTTATGTCCTGCCCCGGCTGTTTCAAAAGATGCTTATACACCGTTTAAAAACAAGAGTATCCCCTAAAAATAAATTCAGTCTATGCATTGCCGGTATATAATTTTTAGCCCGTATGCAATTGCTGGCGAAAACATTACTGCCAGCTGTAAAGAAACCGGCATGGCGCATTAGAAGCCCGTTGCCTTTCTATATGGCAAACCCGGTTTTATGCTGACGGCCCAATAATACCACCCTGTAAAACGATACAGCCGTTTCCGCTCCAAAATAATTATCTTCCCCAATACAAAATGTATACAATGAGAAAACTGTTCAGCACCGCAATACTGGCATCGTTTGTATTGACCGGCCATGCCCAGGCCCTTTCTAAAACGGAACAAAAAATTGTAACCGGGATAGATGCCGGAATGCCCGCCACCCTGGAGTTGCTGAAAACATCGGTAAACATCAACAGCGGCACTTTTAATACAGAAGGCGTAAAAAAAACAGGCCAGCTGTATGCCAAAGAACTGGAAGCACTGGGCTTTACCGTTATATGGATACCCATGCCCGATTCTGTGAAAAGAGCCGGTCACCTGGTGGCTTACCGCAAAGGAAAAAAAGGAAAAAAAATATTGTTGATTGGACACCTCGACACCGTGTTTGAACCCGGTATGCCGCCCAATCCATTTACCATGCTCAATGACACCACCGCTACCGGCCAGGGTGTAAACGATATGAAAGGCGGAGATGTAATGGTGATTGCCGCATTAAAAGCGCTGCAGCAGCAAAAACTTTTAGACAATACCAGCATCACCGTTTATTTTACCGGCGATGAGGAAAATGCAGGTGAGCCGCGCAGCGTCAGTCGCGGCGATTTTATGGAGCGTTCCAAACAGCATGATGTGGCACTTGCATTTGAAGGAGCTACAGGCCTCAATACCGTTGCCACTGCACGCCGCGGCGCCAGTGAGTGGAAACTGGAAGTAGAAGCAAAGCAGGCGCATTCATCGGGCATATTTGGCAAAGCGGGTTATGGTAGTATTTATGAAGCCGCCCGCATTGTAAATACTTTTCGCGAAAAATTAAGCAGCCAACCCTTTCTTACTTTTAACCCGGCATTGTTTATCGGTGGCTCCGATGTACAGTACGATGAAGTGGCACAAAAAGGCGGTACCGTTTCCAAAACAAATATCATTTCGCCCAGAACGGTAGTGATCGGCGATTTGCGCTTTCTTACCGAAGCACAAAAAGAAAATGCAAGGGATACCATGCGGATGATTGTTGAACAACACCTGGCCGGCACCAGTGCCAGCATTAGTTTCCGCGACGGCATTCCATCCATGCCGCCAACGCCCGGCAACGACTCATTGGTAACCACCGTAAATGATATTAGCATGGCCCTGGGTTATGGCGCCGTTGCCGCCGGAGATCCCGGCCTGCGGGGTGCGGGCGATATTTCTTATATCGCTGCCAACCTAAACTGCCTGGACGGATTGGGCGCTTCCGGCAAAGGAGCGCATGCACCCGGAGAAACCATCAACCTGCCCGAATACAACAAGCTCATCCGCAGAACGGCGCTGGTTATTTATCGTTTAACGCGTTAATGCCCGTGCGTTAAAAAAGGAACCGCATCGCTCCTTTTGGTAATTTTGTCAGCCTGCACAAAACAACCGCCATGAATACAACAGACTTCAGAAATCCCCGGAGTACCATTGAAACTTTGCTGGTGGCATTGTTTTTTCTCGGGCTTTTGTATGCCTTGTTTGATGTAATGAAAGCATTTGTGGGCGTATTTACTTTTGCATTGATCTTTGCCGTTTCATTCGCCGGTCTTTTTGAAAAACTGGTGAAACTGCTTAAAGGACGGCGCAAGCTCGCTGCCGTAATCTACGCCATTTTACTGGTGGCCATCATTGCACAGCCATTTGTATACCTGATCTCTTCGCTCAGCCACCACGTAAAAGACATCGTGTATTTTGTAAACGAACTAAAACAAAACGGGCTGCCGCCCCTCTCACCCGATATTAGCAAGTTGCCCGTTATTGGAGAACCGGTAGCTGATTATTACTCCCGCCTGCAGGCAGAACCGAAAGCAACACTGGCCGTACATGAAAACCAGCTAAAAGCGGTGCTGCAGGGAATCCTTACCAGGGGCGCCGGCGTATTTGGTGCAGCATCCGAAATTATTCTGGGTATCATCATCTCCGCATTTTTTTTGCAAGGGGGCGCTAAAATGATGACCCCGCTGACAAATGCCTTAAAGCATATTTTAGGAAAAGAGGATGCAGAAGCTTTGCTAACCACTACCGCTATGGCCATCAAAGGCGTATCGGCAGGTATAATGGGCACTGCTTTACTTGCTGCCGTGATTGCCTGGATTGGGCTGATGATTGCAGGCATTCCATTTGCATTGGGCATTGCGGCCATCGTATTTTTCCTGGTCATCATCCAGGTGGGGCCTTTGCCGGTGTGGATACCACTGGTAATCTGGTTGTTTATACAGGGACATACCGGATGGGGCATCTTTATGATTGTTTATGGCATTGCACTGCTGGCAATTGACGCAGTAGTAAAACCCCTGCTGATTTCTAAAAGTGGCAAACTTCCTTTCCTTGTATTGTTCCTGGGAGTAATCGGCGGCATGGTAGCCTGGGGTTTTACCGGCATGTTTAAAGGCGCCATCATAGTAGCTGTCTTCTATACCGTATTTAATAACTGGCTGGAAAGAAAAGAAAATTTGATTGTAGCACCCGGCTCCAACTAAATACCAAAAATCTTTATGGCCAACCGCAAAAAAAACGCCCCGGAAACCCGGGGCGTTTTTTTGATTCGCTTAAAAACAATCTGCTTAGTTAAACAGGTAACGGATACCAAACTGCATCTGCCAGCGTGAAAAAATGCTGGTATTGTAAGAAGTGCTGTTTACGTAAGGTATCTGGTTGGCCTGATCTTGTTGTGTAAAAGAATAGCTGGGTGTTTTACCGTCTGCAGCCAATCCTTCATAACGGAGGAAATTGCTGACAGTGGGTGATTTTGCAAGACCCCAGTATTTGTCCAGCAAGTTACCCACGTTCAGGATATCCAGCGACAAGCGCAAAGTATGGCGCTGCTCGCCTGTTTTCACTGAAATGTCTTCTGTGATGTTCAGGTCCATTTTCTTGAAATATGGATTTACTACGGCATTGGCTTCTGCAGTTTTACCACGGTGTGAAGACAAATAATTGTCCTGGTTGATAAATGCATTCAGCTGCGCCCATTGCTGTGCGGGAGTTCTGTTGTCGGTGCTGGCACCGGTACCCAGACCACCTGAACCTGATTTCACCAGGTTGATTTCTGAAACAGCTGCAGGAATATAAATCAGGTCATTGCCGGTATTGCCATCATTGTTCAAATCCCCGTTGTATACATAAGAAGTGACGCCATTGGGTGCTGCTTCAAAGTATACGCCTACACTGGTAGAGAAATATTTTGCATACGCAATTTTGTACGACGCAAATGCCACCACGCGGTGCGGCTGGTACCAGGAAGCATAGGCCAGGTTGTCGTTGTTGGGATCGCTTGATACAGCCCTTCCGCTCCATAAACCACCTGCAGTACTGCCGGGCTCTGATGTGTTCTTTGATTTTGCATAGGTGTAAGCTGCACTCAAAAACAGATCTTTGAAAGTTTTCTGTACCCTGAATGTAGTGGTATAAGAATACCCTTTGTTTGAATTCTTCATTAATATAGCCGTAGAAATATTGGGGTTGGCTGCTGACACAGGGCTTGTACCGGGGTAGATGGCCCTTGGTCCTGTTACTGCATACCTTACCCTGTTGTCTTTCTGGTTCAGTACAATAGAATTGGCGCTGCTTTCATTCAGGTTAATGTTTGAATAATAAACAGCGTTTACATCTTTTGTATAAGAACCTTCCAGTGTGATGATCCAGTCGCCGGCCAGTTTCTTGTCAACCGCCAGGCTGGTTTTAATAACCGAAGGATATTTAAAATTATTGTCCGCTACAGCAATGCCATAAGAAGTATTGGCGGCACCTGAACTTGGCCTGTACGTGTTGGGGTCTGCGCTAAACGGAACGCCTGAAGTAAGAATGGACGAACCAAACTGCACACCATTGTTGCTGGCCTGGTTGCTGATCCATACAAATGGGGGCGGACCAGAGAACCAGCCTGCACCACCTCTTACCTGCAAAGATTTATCACCCATTGCATCCCAGTTAAAACCTACACGGGGAGAAATCAGTAAAGCTGCTTTTGGTTTTTTACCTACATCGTATTGCGAACCATTTGCAAACGAAAGCGCTGCAAAATTGGGATTCTGGTCAAATGTGCCGGTGTATACAGATCCATCGGCCCTAACTCCATAAGTAAGTGTAAATGTTTTGCTCACCCTCCATTTGTCCTGTATAAAAATGCTCCAGTCGGTAGAACCGGCTTTTGCATATGGAAATGCGCCATCTTTTAGAGCAGAATACTGCAATGCATAACGGGCGGCGGATGTGGTGCCGTTGTTTACACTATTGTAAAAATCCTGCAGGGTTGAAAACTGGTAAAGGCCCTGGTAAGCAGGTGCAAAACCATTCAGGTATTTCTTGAAATAGTTCTGTGTACCAATATTGATTTCGTGTGCGCCTTTGTATACCGTTACTATGTCAGAGAACTGGAAGGTATTGGTGTTGAGTTTGTTGTTGTACGTAAACGGCTCGTAACCGAAAGTGGTGTATACGTTGCCATTCAGCAAAATGTCAACCAGCGGCATGTTCGAATTTCCCTGCGGAGAGCGGAAATCGCGGAGCGCTGTATAACCAATCTGAAATTTATTCACCAGTTTATTGCTGAAACGGCTGTTAAGCTCCGCAATAAAAATGTTGAAGTTGTTGTTGATAACATAGCCTGCATTCTGAAAAGGCATGGCAAAATTACCGGGCGACTGACCACCAACAAATCCTGCAAAACCGTTGCGGCTGGTGCTGGCAAACTGATCAGCAGAAGATTTGAGGTAATTGTATTTCAGCGACAGGGTGTGTTTTTTGCTGATGTTCCAGTCAATCTTGGCGGTAATTTTATCGCTTTGTGTTTTCTGGTTGTATCCCTGGAAGGGGCCGGTATTGTACTGGAATTTGTCGCTCAGGAATTTAGACAACACTGCCAGCGTATCTGCATTGGCGGTAGATACGCTTCCGGTGGTAATGGGATGATTGGCATCGGATGCAATAAAGCTGGTAGCCGGCAATTCCTGCCTTACCTGCTCGTAGCTGCCAAAGAAAAACAATTTGTTTTTGATGATTGGCCCGCCGAGTGCAGCGCCTTTAAGGTTGAATTTAATGGGCGATTTTACCACGGTGGTGTTGCCCACTTTATACCCCTGCGTATTTTCGTTCTTCACGTATTCGTATACGGTTCCTTTAAACTGGTTGGTACCGCTGCGGGTAACGGTATTTAAACCGGCACCGGTAAATCCGCCCTGGCGTACATCGTAGGGAGAAACGTTTACCTGTATCTGCTCAATGGCATCGAGGCTGATGGGCTGAGAACCGGTTTGTCCGCCCAGTGTACCAGAAAGACCAAATGAGTTATTAAAGTTGGCGCCATCAACAGTAAGGTTGTTGTACTGGCTGCTGCGGCCACCAAAGCTCTGGCCAAAAGAGTTGGATTGTGCGGTAGGCTCAAGCTTGGTAAAATCCTGCAGCGAGCGGTTGATGGTAGGAAGCCTTTCCATCTGCGTACGCGTAATGATTTCCTGGCTGCCCGTTCTGTTGTTGTTGATCACTTTGTTCTGGCGGCCTGCAGTTACCACTACTTCCGTTAAATCGCCGGAGGCTTTTAACGAAAAATCGGCCGTATAAGACTGGCCCAGTGTGAGGTTGATGTTGCTTTGCTTGTCTTCTTTAAAACCGGCAAAACTAACTTTGATTTCGTAGGGGCCGCCTACGCGAACGTTGGCAAAATTGTACCGGCCATCTTTACGGCTGGTAGTGGTGTAAACAGTTCCGGTGGGCGTGTGCGTGGCCACAATGGTAGCACCTGCAAGGCCTGCGGTTCCATCGGACACAAAGCCCTGGATATCCGCAGTCGTTTCCTGCGCATACCCTGTTAATGACGTACATACGATCATCAACATGGAAGCAATAAAAAAGATGACTCTTCTCATATTCATATTTGTTTTGGTGTGCGTTTTAAATACCGTTGTTGTCTTCATTGCTGAAAACGAAGGTTCAGGTATAGTGCGATTTTTCTGAAAGGATCCTGTGTATTAACAAGCCGGGAAAGCAATCGGGGAAAATGGTAAATGGCGGCGGCAAGTATGCTGCCATTAAAAGACTTGCGAAATTAAGGATAATCTGTGCAGACCTTCAAATGTTTTTTAAAAACATTTCACATATTATTCACCATCCCCCGTTTATTTTCCGCTGCAAAGATGCTATGCAGATGGCCCCGTAAAAAGTGACCGCGGTTATGAAATTATGATCTTCTGAAACCAGCCTTTAAACCACAAAAAATTGATTCAGGTTTAGTTTTTTAGAACAATCAGCCACTGCTTTTGTTGCGATGGCTGCTTGCTTAAGATCAACCTGTTTTATAAAACAGGCTTTGTTTAAAAAAGGTATTTAACACCCAGCTGTATGCCCCAGGAAGTTGAAGTTGAGCTGACATTGATATAAGCTGTTCTTACCAGGTTGCCATTGTAAGTGGCCCGTGTGCAGGTTTGAACACTATTGGTAACAGAACCTGGCCTTAGCGGGTTGTTTACAATCAATTGTTTTCCGATATCCCGGCTATTGTTCGGCAGGTTCAGGAAGTTTACAACAGCCATGTTGAACTGAAGAAACTGCAAAAACAATTTTTAAATACAAAGTTCCGGACGGTATTTGGGAAGTTATAAGGCAGTAATGATATTTTGCTGTAATAGAATATTAAAAAAACTAAAAGGGTTGCCAAAAAAAACAGCCCTCCTGTTTAAAGGAAGACTGTTTTTTTTGGGCAACTATATATTGTAAGAAAAAACTTTAAAAAATATACCTTAATCCGAGCTGCATGCCCCAGGTACTGGAGGTGTTGAAGTTTTTCTGGAATGGTGTAGTAACCAATTTGCCGCCAAATTCTGCCAGGTTATAAGTAGGAACGCCATTTGCATCAACTGCTTTCAACGTTAACGGATTATTGACGGTAAAGCTGCTGTGTGCGCCCCAGTCCTTATTCAGTAAATTGGAAAGATTAAGAATATCGACACTAAATTCCAAAGTATGTGTCGTCTTGCCTGCCTTAAAAAATATATCCTGAAGATAGCGCATATCTACGCGGTTATACCATGGCGTTAATGAACCTGATCTGTCAGCATATCCGCCCGCATATTTTCTGAGGTAAGATGAGTTAGCCATTAACTGATCATAAGCCGCCTGCTGTTGTGCTACGGTATATTTAACAGTTGCACCACTCACAAAGTTTACAAAGTTCACATCGGCTCCGCTTTTATAAATATACATCAGATCTGATGTGGTATTACCATCCCTGTTTAAATCGCCCCCCACTATATAGCTGAATGTTGATTGTTTTGCGCCTTCATAAAAAAATGAAATGGTAGAAGCAAAATGTTTTGCATATTGAAACCGGTAAGACGCATTGGCAATTATCCGGTGGGGTATAGCATATTGCGAATTACTCAGTTCAACTGCATTGGGTGTGCCCACATTTACAATTGATTGCCATGCAGAAGTGGCCTGAGAGCCGGGATTGGGACTAACTTCCTGCGAAGCTGTAAAAGTATAAGCTAAAGAACCATAAAACCCATTTGCAAACGATTTGGCCAGTTGAAGCGTTGTTGCAAACGAATATCCTTTATTGGTATTTTCTAGCACAATAGCTGACCCCCCCGCTCCGGTACCCGCCAGATTTGGGTAAACAAATTTATCGCTTGCACCGGCAGTTGTTGGGAAATAAGGCCTGTTATCTCCGCCGCCACTTAAAGCAGCGGTGGGTGTTTTCAGGTTTGCATTGCGCATTTTCACGGCATTGATATCCTTTGTATACAACACATCAACAGTAAAAACAAAACCATTTCCTATTTGCTTGTCTATTCCAAAATTAGTTCTGAAAACCTGTGGAAATTTAAAATTCGGATCAATTAAAACAAAGCTGCCAGGAGCTACTGTAGGCACAGTTGGCGGAAACTTACCTATATAGGCATCAACATTTGGGTTAAATGTAATTCCTGCCAGTTGTGCAGCTGTATTCAGGACTGCCCCATTCTGATAAACTCCGCTGTTACTGGGCATATTGGTTAAGAACACAAAAGGGATTTTACCAGTGAAGATGCCTGTTCCGCCACGGATAACCAATGTTGGATCATCGGGCACAGACCACCTGAAACCAATACGGGGTGAAAATAAAGGCTTTGCTTTGGGCCATTTACCCGTATTAAAACTAGTCAGGTTACCATCTTTGTCAGGAAACTGCAAAGCTGTAATTGCGGTATTCTCTCTTGGTTGCTCAAGATAAGTGGGCACATCAGCACGCAAACCAAGTGTAACTTTCAGATTTGGATTGACATTTATTTCATCCTGCAGATAGAACCCCAGTTGCCCAACTTTCAGGTTGGCAGAAAACACCCTGGGTTGACCAGGCACCAAAGAATACGTATAAGAAAAGAAAGCGGGCGTTTTATCGTTTGCAAAATCGTCCAGGCTATTGTAGATATAATAACTTTCAGAACCGGCCATAAACATATTGCCTACTTTCTGGTATTCGTAAGTACCCCCAGCAGTTATTGTATGCTTTCCGGCAAAATAAGTAAAGTTGTCTGTTACTGAAATTACATCATTTACAACCTCATTGTTTCTTGTAAACGGGTCAGTACCCGCACTCATATAATTCCTGCCTTTTGTAACGCCTGGCACAGTACCATCCGCATCAAAAATCTCTATTGTTGGGAAAAAGCCACCCGGGCTGTTACGTATATCGCTTATTTTGGTATATGAAGCAAGAAACTGATTTGAAACACGGCTATTGAAATTACTATTCAATTCAAAACTGGCCGTCTTAACCTTATGATCTGTGCCATAGTTAGAGTTGGAAAAACCAATTGACTGATCACTGTTCCTGTTATTTGGAAGACGGGAAGCAGAACCAGATGCACCTCGTATGGTAAAACCACCTGCGCCGCTGTTGGGTACACTGCTGCCATTCAATAAAGACTGATCAGATCCCTTAAAATCACTGTATTTCAAAACCAGCTTGTGAACATTACTGATATTCCAGTTTATTTTAGCCAAAAATTTGTGGTTCTTAGTAATAAAGTTGGGTATGTTTTCATAAGCACCGGCATCATAGCCGTATTTTGTTTTCAAAATACCGGCAAATTTAACCAGTGAGTCAACAGGAGATGCGGAAGGCTGGCCGCTGGCAGTAGAACCCGCGGGACGGTAAATAGTGCCGGGCGGTGGCGCGGAGGATTTCTCAAACTCTGCATTTACAAAAAAGAAAAGCTTATTCCTGATAATAGGCCCTCCAAGGCTTCCCCCATAAATATTGGTAGATTGCGGCGTTTGGGTAAGCACGGTAGAGCCAACGTTTTTACCATTGTAACTTTGATTGCGTGTAAAACCATAAGCCGTTCCATGAAAAGCATTGGTACCACTTTTTGTTGTGGAATTTATACCAGCTCCGGTAAAACCAGACTGGCGTACATCATAAGGGGCAATATTTACTGAAATTTCATCCAATGCATCTATTGACACAGGCGATGCACCACCACCCGGCAGTGGGTCGGTACTCAATCCAAAATTATTATTCAGATTGGCTCCATCAACCTGCAAATTATTGTAACGGCCATCCCTGCCGGCAAAATTATTTCCATTTGCCTGTGGTGTAAGCCTTGTAAAATCGGTAATACTTCTTGTAATACTGGGCAGTGTAGATAGCTGCCGGGAATTGAACACCGTACTAGCACCCGTTTTATTGCGGTTACCGACACTTCTTCTTGCACCCGTAACAGTTACACCTGTCAGTTCTGTAGCCGTAGCCGACATTTCAATAACAAGATTATAAGGCTCGCCCAGATTAAGCGTGATATTATCGACGGTTTGGGGAGCGTATCCCACATATTCTACCTTTATCTGGTAAGGACCGCCCGAACGTATGTTAGGGAAGTTGTAATAACCGTCTTTTTTACTAATTGTTGTATACTTTGTACCAGTGGGCAGGTGTACTGCGGTGATGGTGGCACCGGTAAGGGCTTCTGATTTTGTTTTTACCTGGCCGGTAATTGAGCTGGTAGTAACCTGGGCCTGCATAGTAGTAATAGTGAGCGCAAGCAAAACTGTTAAGAAGCCTGAGATTTTCTTAAGCATATCGTTTTGGTTTTAGATCAAGTACAAAGAAAGGAAATTTGGTTGATTGTTAAAGCAAACATAAATGTTTCCCGACAATAGGCAAAAAGCGGGTCCCGAAAGCTGCATAACTTGTTTATAGATACCCAAAATTTAATGCCCGCTAAATCATGCCCGTTACCCATATACCACTAAAAAGACGGTGCGTTTCCTGCTCCCGAATAATGAAATGAGTTTCCCTCCCCCTGTCATTTTACAGACCCAAACCCGCCCCAAAGGCCGGAACCAATTATATTTAAACATAAAGCCTGTTTGAATCGTTATTTTTGTACAAATTATTACCGATATGCTGGATAGTATAGAAAGTGCGATTGACGACATTAAGCAGGGAAAGCTGATTATAGTAGTAGACGATGAAGACCGCGAAAATGAAGGCGATTTTGTGACTGCTGCACACAATGCAACCCCAGATACCATCAATTTTATGAGCAAATACGGCCGCGGACTCATTTGTACCCCGCTGGTAGAAGAACGCTGCGATGAACTACAGCTGGAACTGATGGTAAACAACAATACCGCCCTCCATGAAACCGCTTTTACCGTTTCCATTGATTTACTGGGGCATGGCTGCACCACGGGCATTTCGGCCCACGACCGCGCCAAAACCATACAGGCATTGATTGATCCGGCCACACAACCCGCCGACCTGGGCAGGCCCGGTCATATTTTTCCGCTGAAAGCAAAAAAAGGGGGCGTTTTGCGCCGCGCCGGTCATACCGAAGCAACCATCGACCTGGCCAGATTGGCCGGTTTTGCCCCTGCCGGCGTGCTGGTAGAAATAATGAACGAAGACGGCAGCATGGCCCGCTTGCCCGAGCTCAAGGAGATCGCCAAAAAATTCCAGCTCAAACTCATTTCCATCAAAGACCTTATTGAATACAGGCTCAAAACAGATTCATTGATTGAGGAAATTGTACGGGTAGACATGCCCACGCAGTTTGGTCATTTTAAACTGGTGGCCTTTAAAGAAAAGGGGTCTACCAATGAACACCTGGCACTTATAAAAGGCGAATGGCAAAAAGAGGAGCCGGTGCTTACCCGTGTGCATTCGTCCTGCTTTACCGGCGATATACTGGGCTCGCTGCGCTGCGATTGCGGCGAACAATTGCACAAAGCCATGCAGATGGTAGAAAAGGAAGGCAAGGGCATTATTTTGTACATGAACCAGGAAGGCCGTGGCATTGGCCTCGTTAATAAATTAAAAGCCTACAAACTGCAGGAAGAAGGCATGGACACCGTGGAAGCCAATATTCACCTGGGCTTTCCGATGGATAAAAGAGACTATGGCATTGGCGCACAAATTTTACGTTACCTCGGCGTATCCAAACTGCGCCTTATGAGCAATAACCCCCGCAAAAGGGCCGGCCTGCTGGGTTACGGTATTGAAATTGTAGAAACCGTATCCATCGAAGCGGTTCCCAACCCGCACAACCAAAAATACCTGCAGACAAAAAAAGACAAGATGGGCCATGAAATTCTGAAATAGTTCCCGGTTCGTGAGACAAGAACCAGGGCGACAACACGAACTCACTGGTTTCCGCCATCCGCCGCTTTTTTCAGCTCCTTTGGCTTTTTTCTGCGAAACAGCTCATCAATAGTTTCAAATTCTTTGCGGTAAGAAATACTGGCGCCACTGCGGCTCTGCTTGCCCGATAGACTGGTGAGGTAACTCCTGTTT
>Ga0075026_100000002_pt1 | contig 87390 bp, 82 predicted proteins | sample Str012_2_FD_71392 | JGI IMG/M metagenome (GOLD analysis project Ga0075026, IMG submission 71392) | Freshwater sediment microbial communities in response to fracking from Pennsylvania, USA - Straight Creek_MetaG_SC_2012 | ecosystem: Environmental > Aquatic > Freshwater > Creek > Sediment... | reverse complement strand
ATCGCCAATTGCCTGGCGCAGGCCGAGGCCTTCGCCTTCGGCCAGGACGCCGCACAGGTCGAGGCGGATCTGCGGCAGCAGCAGCTGCCGGCGGCGCGCATTGCCGAGCTGATACCGCACAAGGTGCACGCCGGCAATCGACCCTCGACGCTGATCATGTTCCCGCACCTGGATCCGGCTACGCTCGGGCGCCTGATTGCGCTTTACGAGCACAAGGTGTTCGTACAGAGCGTGGTGTGGGGCATCAATGCTTTTGATCAGTGGGGCGTGGAGCTGGGCAAGAAGCTGTGCGAGAGCATCGTGCCACTGGTGCGCCAACCCGGGGCGGCGGCGGGCCAGAGCAGTTCCCTGCAGGGCGCGCTGCAATACCTGGCCGGGGAGCGACGGACATGAACAGCAGACACGCGGGACGGGTAGCGGTCATCACCGGCGGCAGCTCCGGCATCGGCCAGGCCATGGCGCTGCGCCTGGTGCAGGAGGGGGCCAGCGTGGCGATTCTCGACGTGGCCGACAGCGCCGAGACCGTGACGCTGGCGCAGCGCAGCGGCGGTACCGCGGCGGGGTTCCACTGCGACATCGGCAGCTACGAGGACGTGGCGGCGCAGGCCGTGCGGGTGCGCGCCACGCTGGGCGACCCCGGGATCGTGATCCATTGCGCGGCGATGCAGTTTATGAAGCCGTTCGCCGAGCTCACGGCACAGGAATGGCGCGCCACGCAGCAGGTCAACGTCGACGGCGGATTTCACATGGCGAAAATCTTCCTGCCGGCTATGCAGGCGGCGCACTGGGGGCGCATCATCATGGTGGCTTCCTCGAGTTTCTTTGCGCCGCCGCCGCGCATGAGTCACTACATAGCCAGCAAGGGCGCGCTGATCGGCCTGGTACGCGGCCTGGCCGCCGAGCTGGGCGAGTTCGGCATCACGGTGAATGCGCTGGCGCCCGGGCTGACGCGCACCCGGGCGGCGGTGAGCGGCGTGCCGCAGGCGCATTTCGATTTCGTGATGAGCCGCCAGTCGGTGAAGCGTAGTGGCGAGCCCGAGGACCAGGCGGCGGCCTGCTCGTTCCTGGCCTCCGAGGACGCCGCCTTCATGAGCGGTCAGACGCTGCTGGTGGACGGGGGCGAGGGACACGTCTGATGCGCGGCCTGGCGCGCAGCGCCAATCCCCTGCACGAGTGGCGGCTCGAGCGCGCCGCGCTGCGCTACCTCGGCCATGACCTGCAACGACCCGAGTGTATCCTGGCGGAGCGCGACGGCACCCTGTGGAGCGCCGATGCGCGCGGTGGTGTGATGCGTATTGCTGCCGACGGCAGCCAGCAGTTCATCGGCCAGCGCGCCGACGCGCGTTTTGCCAGCGCCGCGAGCGGGCCTGAGCGCTACCTGCTGCAGGGTACCTTGCCCAACGGCCTGGCTTTCGCGCGCAACGGCGACTTCCTGATCGCCAACTTCGGCAGCGATGCGCTCGAGACCATGACGCGCGCGGGAGACAGCCGCACGCTGCACGATCGCATCGACGGCCTGCCGCTCGGCAAGGTGAACTTCGTGCTGCGCGATTCGCAGGACCGCCTGTGGCTGACCGTGACCACCCGCACCAGCCCCTGGACGCGCTCGATCAACGAGCGGCTCGCCCACGGCTACCTGGCGCTGATCGACGAGCGCGGCATCCGCATTGCCGCTGATGGCTTCGTGGGCACCAACGAGCTGCGCATGGACGCCAATGAAGAGTGGCTGTACGTGGTCGAGACCAACGCCAGGCGCGTCGCGCGGCTGCGCGTCCACGCCGATGGCCGCTTAAGCGGGCGCGAAGTGTTTGGGCCCGCGCGCCTGCGGGGCTGGCCCGACGGCTGCGCCTTCGACAGCTACGGCAACCTGTGGCTGACCTACGTGATCAGCGATCAGCTGGCCGCCATCACCCCGCAGGGCGAGGAGCTGATACTGTTCGACGACGGCGATCCAGTGGCGTTGGGCCACTACACGGCGCATTTTGAGGCCGGCACCGTGACGCCGGAGATCATGATGGCGACTCATGGTACGGTGGCGCCGTGGATGGCGAGCGTGACCTTTGGCGGCGGGGACCTCTGCAGCTGCTATATCGGCAGCCTGCGCGGCACGACGATTCCCTGGTTCACGGCGCCGCTCGCCGGCCTGCCGATGGTGCACTGGCACGAGCGCCATTGAGGACTGCACAGTGAAACTGGCGAGCCTGAAGAACGGCAAACCCGACGGCGCCTTGCTGGTGGTCGCGCGCGACCTGGCGCGCGCCGTATCCGCCACCGCCATCGCGCCCAGCCTGCTCGACGCGATCGAGCGCTGGCCGAGCTGCGAAGCGCCGCTGCGCACGCTGTACGCGCAGCTCAACGACGGCAGCGCCGCGGGCGTCTTTGCGCTCGATCATCGCCGCCTGCATGCGCCGCTGCCGCGCAGCTGGCAGTGGCTGGACGCCTCAGCATTTCACAGCCACGGCGACCTGCTCGAGAAGGTGTTCGGTATGGAACCGCCGCCGGAGAAGCGCAGCGTGCCGCTGGTGTACCAGGGCGCGGGCGATGATTTCCTCGGACCTTGCGATGACATGCCGCTGCCCAGCGAGGCGGATGGCATGGATTTCGAAGCTGAAGTGGCGATCGTCGTTGATCGCGTGGCGATGGGCACGCGCGCGGCTGAGGCCACGCGCCACATCAAGCTGCTGATGATCGTCAACGACGCCAGCCTGCGCATGATCGCCGCCCGCGAGGTCAAAACCGGATTTGGTTTCGGGCAGTGCAAGCCGGCCAGCAGTTTCGGTCCGGTGGCGGTGACCCCTGATGAGCTGGGGCCGGAGGGTTGGCGTGACGGGCGCGTCCAGTACCCGCTGCGGGTGTACTGGAACGGCCGCGAATTCGGTCATCCACATTGCGGCGAGATGGGTTTTTCCTTCGAACAGCTGATCGAGCACAATTGCCGGACCCGCAACCTGAGCGCCGGCACCATCATCGGCTCGGGCACGGTATCCAATGCCAGCTTCCGCGAAACCGGATCGGCGTGCATCGCCGAGCGGCGCGGAATTGAACTGTGCGACCAGGGGCGGGCGGTAACGGAGTTCATGAAATTCGGCGACAGTGTACGTATCGAGATGCTGGGCGCCGACGGCCAGTCGATCTTTGGCGCCATCGATCAACGCTACGTCCGGGCGCTGGCGCCCTGAGGGTTTGCCTATGCGGGTCGTGATCATCGGTTCGGAAGGATTCATCGGCCAGGCACTGGTCGCACGCCTGCTGCGCGACGCGCCGCTCGGCGAGCAGGGTCTGCCTGCCAGCCTGATCACGCGCCTCGACCTGCGCATGGGCGCGGCCAGCAGCTCGCCGCGCGTTCGCTGCGTCGAGGGCGAGTTTGGCGAACGGGCGGTGCTGGCGCGCGCCTTCGAGGGCGGCGTCGACTACGTGTTTCACCTGGCGAGCGTGCCGAGCGGTGCCGCCGAGCAGGATTACGCACTCGGCCTGCGCGTCAACCTGCAGGCGACCATCGACATGCTGGAGGCGCTGCGCAGCGGCAGGCTGCATCCGAAGCTGGTGTTTGCCAGCACCATCGGTGTGTACGGCGTACCGATGCCCGCGGTGATCGACGAGCAGAGCGTGCCGGCACCGTCACTCAGCTACGGCGCACATAAATATATCGGCGAGCTACTGGTTTCCGACTACGGGCGCCGCGGCTACGTCGATGGACGTTCGGTGCGCGTACCCGGCATCGTGGCGCGCCCGTCGACGGAGGGCATGTATTCGATTTTTCTCAGCAACCTGATCCGCGAGCTGGCGGCCGGGCAGAATTTCATCTGCCCGGTGGCCGCCAATTCGCCCTCGTGGTGGATGAGCCGCTCCTGCGTGGTCGACAACCTGCTGCATGCCGCGGCGCTGCCAGCCCGGGTGGTGGCACGTCAGCGCAGCTTCCTGCTGCCGGTGCTGCGGCTCACCATGGCCGAAGTGGTGCAGGCGCTGGCAGCGGTGCATGGCTCGGAGGTGTCGGGCCGCGTCAGCTACCAGCCCGATCCGGCGCTGCAGGCGCAGTTTGCCAACTATCCGCCGCTGCACTGCCCCTACGCCGAGCAAGTGGGATTCCGGCACGATGGCGACGCGATGGCGCTGGTGCGCCGCGCACTCGATTAAGCGTCTACAGGCCCTAGCTGCCGAGCCACTCGAGCGAAGCACTGCGCGACGCCGAGCCGAAGCGCAGCGCGCGCACCGCGTTGGGTCCAACCACGTACAGCACGAATAGCGTCGAGCCGGAGCCGGTGACATTCAGCGAGCCGATGGCGCGACCGGTGGTCGTATCCAATGCATAGTAACCGTTGGCCTGCGAGGCCGAGAGCGTGCCGGCGGCCAGGTGCACGGCGGGCAGCAGCGTGATCGGACCAGGGTCCTGCGGGAACTGCGTGCCGCTGATGAACAGGCCCGGTAGGGTGCTGCTGAACGGAGCGGCGGCCTGGGCTTCGAGCAGCCCGCCGCTGCCCGAGATGCCGCCGACCTCCACCAGGTAACCGTTCGAGGCGCCATCCAGATAGCCCACGAATCGGCGCGTGACGGTTCCCGACAGGAAACTGAGCGTGAAGCGGCCGTCACTCGTCACGGCGTAGCTGGCGCCGGTATAGGGCTGACCGATCGCGCCGCTATCCAGCAGCGCGCGATCGATGTTCAGATCCACGGTGCCGGCGACCGTGTTGGCATTGGACACGCGACCCAGTTCCAGAACACCGGGCGGGTGGCCGGTAGGCGCTGCGCCCCACAGGCTCAAGACCGCCGGATTCGCCAGCGCGCTGCTGTCGAAGGTGCCGCTCTGGCGCGTCATGTAGCCCGCGAGCCGCGGCGTCGTGCCATCGTCCAGGCTGACCAGCAACAGGCGGTTGGCGTTGACCACATAAGCCGCAAAATGGTCGGTGACGGATCCGGCGTTCAGCTGCAGCACCGCGCGGCCGTTGGCGTCGGGGGCGGTCATCGAGCCCGTCAGCGCAACGCCGCTCAGTGGCGTGGCGCTGTTCGTATCGATGCGCCCGCTGGTGACCATGCCGCTGGCGTCAAGTGCGAGCGTGCCCGCCAGCGCCATGCGCAGGTCGCCGGGTGCAGCACCCAGCGCCCCGAAGGCGAAATTGCCAGCCAGCGCGGCATGCGTGAACGCGGTGACGTCCTGTTGCAGCAGCTGGCCACTACCGGAATCCTTGTCGAGGCCGTTTTCCAGCTGGAAGCGGCCGGAATCCAGCGTGGTCGTGGTCGCGTAATCATAGCTGGGCGAGTGGGCGGTGCCGGTCAGCTTCAGCTCGCCATTGTTGGAGGTGCGCGTGGTGCAGGTGCCGGTGACCGATTCGGCCACAGTGGCATCCTTGGTCTTGTAATCCTGGGTGCCGGCAATCACGCCGGCCGAGGTGATGTTCAGGCTGGCGGCGCCGACCGTCGGCGAGTTGCTGCTGTAGCCGGTGTACAGCAGCGCGTACTGGCCATTGAGCAGGCAGGCTTCGGCCGCCTTGATCACCAGCGTCACGGGGACGGTCGCCGAGTTTGAGTTGGCGTCCACGACCTTGACCTGGAAGTTGTAGGTGCCGGCGGCTGTGGCGGTAGGCGTACCGCTCACCGTGGTGAAGGCGGTCGTCGCGGTGGTAGCGATGGTCATGCCTGTGGCCGTAGGCAGCGTAGTGGGATCGACCAACGACCAGGTAAAGGGCGCCAGGCCGCCGTCGACCACGATCGCGGCGCCGTAGGGACTGCCGACGTTGCCAGGAAACAGGGTGGTCGCTTCGATGACCGGCAAGCCATTGACGACCAGCGTGGCCGCAGCGGTCTTCGTGGTGTCGGCGATCGAGGTGGCGGTCAGGATCGGTGTGGTCGTGCCGGTAACGCCGGTGGGTGCGGTATAGGTGACGGTGGAGGTCGTGATGTTGCTCAGCGTACCGCCGCCAGTTGCCGGATTCAGTGACCAGGTCACGCCGGCGCTGTTCACATCGTTGGTGACAGTGGCCGTAACAATGAAATTGGCGCCCTGCTGGATTGCTGGGGTCCCGGTCGAGGTGCTGAGCGCGACGCCCGTGGCCGTGCCAATCGGTCCAGTGGGCAGTGTCCTGGAACTGCCGCCGCCGCAGGCGGAAAGCACGAAACCCAGACCCAGCAGACACGAGACGCTCAGCAGGCGCCGGCGGGGCGCGCGTTCAAAAAAACTCAAATGACATCTCCTGGAAGCGGCGGGGCAGCGCAGTGGCTTAGGTCTACGGTGTGCCAGCCGCATAGCATAGCGACAGTCGCGGACGGATTCAGTTCAACCTAAAGGCGGCTTGCCGTCGACGCCGACTCGTGATAGCCGCCAGCCCGGCGCCACACAGCGACACCAGCGTGATCAGGTCCATGGCCCCACTGCCGCCGCCGGCCGACACTTCGGTCCCACTGATGGTCTTGAAAGCCTGGGCCTGGCGCCCGGCATCATCCGTCACCGTCAGCGTCACGGTCACCGGGCGCAGGGCCGGGAACACCAGCTTGGCCACCGCACTGCTGGCATTGGTAATGGATACCGCTGGGTCGGAAGCCCAGTAGTAGGAAACTATCTGGCTCGGCGGCGCGGCCGTGCTGCCGCTCCCGTCCAGCGTCACGCTCTGGCCCACCGACGCCCGGTCTACCGAGGTCACGACACTGACACCGGGCGCCAGTGCCGCCAGCACCGCGGCCGCCGCATTCAGCATGCCGGCCCCGCAGGTGGCGGTGGTGCACTGGCACTCCTGGGAGTTGGAGAAGTCCGTGTACACGCCTTTGGAGTCGACTGCCACATTGGCGACATGGCAGATCCCGCCGGCCGGCGCCGCCGCCGGCACCGGAAACGCCGTGGCCGACGCCCTCATACGCGCAATGAGCTGGTCGGCGGTCAGAAAGGCGTTCGCCTGCACCATCAGCGCCGCAACGCCGGCGACGATGGGCGCCGCGAAGCTGGTGCCCAGCGTGCCTTCGTTCTCGTAGTTGACGCCGGGACCCTGGTTGAGCAGCGAATAGGTGTACGTGGACCGGCCCGGTACCGTGAAGCCATCGTTGCTGGTGGCATCGATGGAGTACAGGCAGGGCAGGGTCCAGGGCCGGCTGCCGAGCACGGTGCCGCAGTTGCCGGCTGGCGCGCCGATGCTGATGCTGGCGCTGGCGCTGCTGACGTTGCTGTAGCCCACCTTGGTACCGGCGTGGCGCAGTCCGGCGACCGACAAGATGCCGCTGCAGTTGGCCGGTGTGCCGACCGGTCCGCCATCGTTGCCCGCGGCCGCGACGACCAGGTGACCGGCCTGCGAGATGGCGGTCACCGCAGCCTGTTCAGTCCGGGAACAGGGGCTGTTTGCGCCCAGGCTCAGGTTCAGTATCTGCGCCGGGTTGGGGTTGGGCGGCACGCCCGCAATCGCGGCGTTGCTCAGCCCCGCAGCCCAGTACATGCCCGCCACGATGTCGGAGACAAAGCCACTGCATTTGCCGATCACGCGCACCGGCAGGATCAGCGCGTGCGGCGCGACGCCGGCAATACCTACGCCGTTATCGGTGATTGCGGCGGCAATGCCCGCGACGCGCGTGCCGTGCCAATTGCTGTCGAGATGATGGTCAGGGACGCTCGGGTCGCCGCAACTAGCCGGAAAATTACCGCTGCTGAGGTCCCGGGCGCTGATCCAGTCGCCTGGATCCGTGGGATCGGCATCCCAGCCGGGTTCAGTTGGATCGTTGGCAATACTATAGGTGTAGACGGTCGACGTTGACAGACAGTCGCCGCCGGAATCATTGCAGACGAAATCGCGCCCGGGCAGCAGCTTGCCGCCCCCGCTGGCGGAATAGACGCCGAGGTCCGGATGCCCCAGATCCACACCGGTGTCGATCACTGCGATGATCTGACCATCGCCGAGCGTTGGTCCCTGCGATGCGCCGGAAGCGATTTTCCAGGCGGTGGTGGCGCCAACCGCGGCCAGCGAGGCGCCATGGATGGGATCCGCTGCCGGCTCCTTCAGATACCACTGACCTTCCCAGCGGCCGGCGGCATCGCTCCCAGCAATGAAATGCGGGTCATCCGCAGCGTCGGTGGGGAAGGCGACGATGTAGCGTTTGGCATCGGGCTCGGCGTATTCCACGAAGGGGTCATTGCGCAGCCGCACCAGCGTGGCCTGCAGTGCCGCACCGCTCCGGGGTGCATCCAGGCGCACGACATCCAGGTGGTCATGGATAGCGCGCAGCGCGGTGAGCTTGAGCCCGCTAATGCGGCTCAGCGAGGCGGTGCGCGCGATTGGATCCTGGATATGCGACTCCGCGACACCCGAACTGCGCCACTTGATGATGATCCGGTCGGTAGCTTCCAGCCGCGCCCCAGCCGCGCGGTACGGTGCCGCCTGGGCCGCGCTTAGCAGGGCTGAGGCTGCCATCACTGCCGCGGTCAGCAGGGCCACAGCATGGCGGGTCCGTGGCCAGGCCGGGAAGTTGTGCGGGCAGCTCATGCGCCCACGTTAGCCTGTTTTTTCCTGCAGCGGCAAGAGCACAGCAGGCAAATGCGGGCGAAGCGCGGTTCCGGGGGACTTGGTAGCCCGCGACGCCGGGCGCGCCTATTATTTGCATCATGAACATTGCTGCGCGTGCCGCACTGCTGACGGCCGGCCTGCTAGCCGCGTGCGCGCGTGAAGCGGGCGCGCCGGCGGTAGGCACGATCGAGCGTCATCGCTTCGAGCTGGCCGCCACGGCCTCGGAGCAGATCGTCGCGCTGCCGGTGCAAGAGGGTCGCGCGGTGCAGGCGGGCGACCTGGTTGCGCAACTGGACGACAGCGTGCTGAAGGCCGGCCGCGACGGCGCGGCGGCGCAGGTCGAGCAGTTGCGCCAGCGGCTCGAAGAACTCATCCATGGCGCGCGCCGCGAAGAAGTCGCCGTGGCCCAGGCGCAGCTGGCCGCCGCCACGGCGCAGCGCGATCAGGCCGCCAAGGAATACCTGCGCGCCGCGCAGTTGCTGGAGCGCGGCCTGATCGCGCAGGCGCAGGTCGACCAGCAGTTGCAGCTGCGCGATTCCACGGCCGCGGCGGCGCGCGCGGCGCAGTCCGCGTTGGATCTGTTGCACGCCGGCACTCGCAGTGAACAGTTGTCGCAGGCGGACGCGGCACTGCGCTCGGCGCGCGAACAGCTGCTCCAGCAGGAGGTACTGCTCGAGCGCCTCAGGGTGCGTGCGCCCATCGACGGGGTGATCGAAGCCTTGCCCTATCGGTTGGGCGAACGGCCGCCGCTGGGCGCGCCGGTGGCGATCATGCTGGCCAGCGGCGTGCCCTACGCGCGGGTCTATATACCCGAGCCCCAGCGCGCGGCGCTGCGCCCCGGAGCGTCGCTGCAGGTGCGCGTCGATGGCATCGCCAGGCCGTTCCAGGGCGAGCTGCGCTATGTCGCGGGCGAGGCCAGCTTTACTCCCTACTATTCTCTGACGCAGCGCGATCGGAGCCGCCTGGCCTATGTGGCGGAAATCGATCTGCCGGAAGCCGCGGCGCGCGAGCTCCCCGTCGGCGTGCCGGTCGAGGTGCCCCTGCCCGCGGCCATGAGTGCGGCGCACTGAACGCGGCGATGAATGTGCCGGAAATTGCGATCGAGGCGCACGGCCTGACGCGACGCTTCGGCAGCGTTGCGGCCGTCAATGAGGTGGAGCTGTGCATCCCGCGCGGCCGCATCTACGGTTTCCTGGGACCGAACGGTTCGGGCAAATCGACCACCATCCGCCTGCTCTGCGGCCTGATCAAGCCCAGCAGCGGCACCATCCGCGTGCTGGGGCTCGACATTCCGAGGCAGGCCGAGGCGCTGCGCCGGCGCGTGGGTTACATGACGCAGCGCTTTTCGCTGTGGGAGGACTTGAGCGCCCGCGAAAACCTGGCGTTCATGGCCAGCATCTACACGCTCGAAGCGCGGCACGCCGCGCAGCGCATCGCCGGCGCCATCAGCGAATATCGCCTGGCGGAATTCCTCGACCGGCCCGCCGGCACGCTCAGCGGCGGCCAGAAACAACGGCTGGCGCTGGCAGCGGCGACCTTGCACGACCCGCAGTTGCTGATGCTCGATGAGCCGACCAGTGCGGTCGATCCGCAAAGCAGGCGCGATTTCTGGGAGAGCCTGTTCGCGCTCACGGCCGCCGGTACCACCATCCTGGTCTCCACGCACTACATGGACGAAGCAGAGCGTTGTCACGGACTGGCCATACTGGATCTGGGCCGCATCGTGGCCAGCGGCGCACCGGCCCAGCTGATGCAGGATCTGCCGCTGCAGGTGGTCGAGATCGAGGCCGCCGATACCGCCGCGGTGCGAGTCGCGCTGCGCTCGCTGCCGTCACTGCGTTCACTGGCGCAGCTCGGCTTGCGGCTGCATGCGCTACTGGCACCGGCAGCTGCCGCGGCCCCGGCCGATGGCGCCGAGGAAGTACGTCAGCTGCTGGCGCGGGCCGGCATCGTCGCCAGTGTGCGCCGGACCACGGCCAGCCTCGAAGACGTGTTCGTCGGCGCCACGCAACCGCCTGGCCCGGTGGCGCACTGATGGTGCCCGCCAGCCTGCAACGCATCCGCGCGATCGCCGTCAAGGAACTGCGGCAGATGTCGCGCGACCGGCTGACGCTCGCCATGGTGGTGGGCATTCCGCTGCTGCAGATGATCATCTTCGGCTTCGGCATCAACAACGACGTGCGCCATGTGCGCACCGGGGTCGTGGATCTCGCCAACACCCAGGCCTCGCGCACCCTGATCGCCGAGGTGGGTGCCAGCCAGGTCATCGATTTCGTGGCGCGGCCAGGCGGGGTCGAGGCGCTGCGGCGCATGATCGGCAGCGGCCAGATCCAGGCTGGCCTGTACATACCGCCTGATTTTGAGCGCCGGCGCCTCGATGCCACCCGGCCGGTCGCGCAAGTGATCGTCGATGGCACCCATCCCGGCGTGGATACCGCGGTGCGGGCCATCGCCACGGCGCCGCTCCCGGCCCGCAGCGGTCAATTGCAGCGCCTGCAGCCGGCGTTCGAAGTACTGACCGAATTCAATCCGGAACGGCGTACCGCCGTGCAGGTGGTGCCGGCGCTGATCGGCGTGATCCTGAACATGACCATGGTGATTTTCACCGCTATCGCGCTGGTGCGCGAGCGCGAACGGGGCAACCTGGAGCTGCTGATCATGACGCCGGTGCGCTCCGGGGAATTGATGGTCGGCAAGCTGCTGCCGTACGTGGCCGTGGGCCTGATCCAGACCACCATCGTGCTGCTGACCGCGGTGCTGCTGTTCGATGTGCCGGTCGTGGGCAGCGTGCTGCAGCTGTATGTGGGCGCCGGCCTGTTCATCGCCGCCACGCTGGCGCTGGGCCTGGTGATCTCCACGCTGGCGACCACGCAGTTCCAGGCCATGCAGCTGGGGTTCTTCACGATGCTGCCCTCGATCCTGCTCTCCGGCTTCGCCTTTCCCTTCGAGGGTATGCCAAGGGTAGTCCAGTACCTGGCACAGGCGCTGCCGCTGACGCATTTCGTCGAGATTCTGCGGGGCGTGATCCTGCGGGGCGCCACACTGGCCAACCTGTGGCAGCCGGTGGTGAAACTGTCGGTGTTTCTGCTGCTGGCGGTGCTGCTGGCGGCACTCCGGTTTCGCAAGCGCCTGGACTAGGGGGCTACCGCCTTTGCCGCCTTGCGGGATGGGCAGGCGGCCAGTAGAGTGCTGCGGTTTTTGCAGCCAGTAGTGCCTTGCCGATGAGCTCCCCTGACCCTGAATCCTGGGTCGTCCATAAATTTGGTGGTTCCAGTGTTGCGGACGCAGCCTGCTTCGCCCGCGTCGCCGCCATTGTGGAGTCGCAGCCGGGCCGCAGACTGGCCGTGGTGCTGTCGGCCTGCAAGGGCGTCACCGACGGTCTGCTGCAGCTGGTGCACTGCGCCGAGCGCCAGGACGAGGGCTGGCGGGCGGCGCTGCAGGGACTGCGCGCCCGTCACGCACAGATCGCCGGCGAACTGCTGCCGGCCGGCGCGGTGCAGGAGTATCTCGCCGAGTTCGATCGCGATGCGGCCGATCTCGACAGCGTGCTGCGCACCACGCAGGTGATGCGCACCGCCAGCCAGCATGTGCGTGACAAGGTGTCCGGGTACGGCGAGATCTGGTCGACACGGCTGTTCCATCGCTACCTGCAGCAGCGCGCCGCGCGACCCGGGCGGTACTGGATCGACGCGCGCGCCTGCGTGGTAGCGTCCTGGGGTCCGCTCGGCCCGGCCATACAGTGGGACTTGTCCACGCAGCGACTGCGCGAGCTGCTGCCGGCCGATGCCGCGACGCTGATCATCACCGGCTATATTGCCAGCGACGCCGCCGGCATCCAGACCACGCTGGGCCGCAATGGCAGCGACTTCTCGGCCTCGATCTTCGGCGCGCTGCTCGCGGCCGCCGAGATCCATATCTGGACCGATGTCGACGGCGTGCTGTCGGCCGATCCGCGTCGCGTACCCGATGCGCGCGTGATCGGCGCGCTGTCCTACAACGAGGCGATGGAGCTGGCCTACTTCGGCGCCAAGGTGATACATCCACAGACCATGGCGCCGGCCGTGGGGCGCGACATACCCATCTGGATCCGCAATACCTTCGCGGCCGAGAAGCCTGGTACGCTGATCTGCGCCCGGCCGCAGTCAGACCAGCCGGTCAAGGGTATCACCAGCATCGACGCGGTGGCGCTGGTGAACATCGAGGGCGCCGGCATGATCGGTGTGCCCGGTACCGCTCATCGCCTGTTCGGCGCGCTGCGCGAGGAGGATATTTCCGTCATCCTGATCTCGCAGGGCAGTTCCGAACATTCGATCTGCTGCGCGATACCGGCCAACCAGGCGGCACGCGCCACCAGGGTGCTCGAGCGCGCCTTTGCGCGCGAGCTGGCCGACGGGCAGATACAAAGTGTCGAGGTGACCGGCAACCTGGCGATCCTGGCGGTGGTAGGCGATGGCATGGCCGGCATGCCCGGGGTCGCCGGCAAGGTGTTCAACGCGCTCGGCACCGCGAACGTCAACGTGCGCGCCATCGCCCAGGGCGCCTCGGAGCGCAACATCTCGGTGGTGGTCGAGGGCAGTCACGCAACCCGCGCGCTGCGCGCCGTGCACGCCGGGTTCTATCTGTCCCCGCACACGCTCTCGATCGGCATCATCGGCCCGGGCACCGTGGGCCAGGTGCTGCTCGATCAGCTGAACAGCCAGCGCGCGCGGCTGGCGAGTGAATTCAACATTGACCTGCGGGTGCGCGGCGTCATGAGCTCGAAGCACATGACGCTCGCACCCTCGGGCCTGGAACTCGATCGCTGGCGCGAGCAGGTGCAACAGGCGCGTGAGGCGGCCGATTACGAGCGGTTCCTGGCGCACGTCAAGGTCGACTATCTGCCGCACACGGTCGTTATCGACTGCAGCGCCAGCGACGCAGTGGCACGCCGCTACCACGACTGGCTCAGTGCCGGCGTGCACATCATCACGCCGAACAAGAAGGCCAACAGTGGCGAGCTGGGCTATTACCGCAGCCTGCAGGCGGCACGGCGCGCCAGCGGCGCACACTATCTTTATGAGGCCACGGTTGGCGCCGGGCTGCCGGTGATCCAGACGCTGCGTGACCTGCGCGAGACCGGCGACGACATCGCCAGCATCGAGGGTATCTTTTCCGGCACGCTGGCCTACCTCTTCAATGTGTACGATGGCGCGGCGCCATTCTCGGCCATCGTGCGCGATGCCAAGCAGCGCGGCTACACCGAACCGGATCCGCGCGACGATCTGTCGGGCACCGACGTGGCGCGCAAGCTGATCATCCTGGGCCGCGAAATGGGGCTGGGGCTGGAGATGCGCGACGTGAAGGTGGAAAGCCTGGTGCCCGGCGGGCTCGAGACCGGCAGCAGCGAGGCATTTCTCGAGCAGCTGCCGCGCTACGACGCCGACATGCAGCAGCGCTACCAGGCTGCCAGGGCGCGCGGCCGGGTGCTGCGCTATGTGGGGCGGGTGACGGCAACGGGCGAGGCCACCGTGGGCCTGATGGAGCTGGACACCCGCCACGCCTTCGCAAACATCGCCCTGACCGACAACGTAGTGCGATATGCTACATCACGTTATTGTGATAACCCATTGATTGTTCAGGGACCCGGAGCGGGCCCCGCCGTGACGGCGGGCGGCGTGTTCGCCGATCTGCTGCGTCTGGCCACCTTTCTTGGAGCACGCCTATGAGCAGTGCGCGCGACGTCGCGAGCGCCTTCGCACCGGCCTCGGTGGGCAACGTGGCGATCGGTTTCGACATCCTAGGATTTTCGGTGGGCGCCATCGGCGATACCGCCACCGTGCGGCGCATCGACGCGCCGGAAGTGCGCGTCAAGGCGATTCGTGGGGTGGTGGCCGACCTGCCCATGGAGGCCGCCAAGAACACCGCGGGCCGCGCATTGCAGGCGCTGCGCGAGGCGCTGTCGTTGCCGTTCGGGCTGGAGCTCGAACTCGACAAGGGTATTCCGCTGGCGTCGGGCCTGGGCGGATCGGCGGCCTCGGCGGTGGCTGCGGTGGTGGCCGCCAACGCCGTGCTGCCGCAGCCCTGCGCTAAGCTCGAGCTGCTGAAATTCGCGATGCAGGGCGAGGCCGTGGCGAGCGGCTCGTTGCACGTCGACAACATTTCCCCCTCACTGTACGGTGGCCTGGTGCTCACCGTCGGTATCGATCAACCGCGTGTCAAGCAGATACCGGTGCCCGCCGCCGTGCGCGCCGTGGTCGTGCATCCACATATGTTCCTGTCGACGCGCCAGGCGCGCGCGATACTCAAGGGCAGCGTCGAGATGAAGGACTTCGTCTGGCAGACCGCCAACCTTGCCGGCTTTATTTCCGGGTGCTACACCGATGACATTGACATGCTGCGCGAGTCCTTCGAGGACGTGGTGATCGAGCCGCAGCGCGCGGCCCTGATACCGGGATTCGGCGAAGTGCGGCGCGCGGCGATTTCCGCGGGCGCTCTGGGCTGCTCGATCTCGGGCGCTGGCCCGACGATGTTTGCCTGGTGTCTCGAGAGTCATGCGCTGGCGGTGCGCGAAGCCATGGTGGTGGAATTTTCACACCACGGCCTGGCGAGCGATCACTGGACCACGGCCATTGAGCCGGTCGGCGCGCGCGTGATCGACTGATGCAGTTCGTCAGCACGCGCGGAGTGGAGCCGGTGGCGCTCAGCGTCGCCATCACCCAGGGGCTGGCGGCCGACGGCGGCCTGTTCGTGCCCACCGCCTGGCCACTGGCCACGGCCCTGTCGCTGCGGGTTGATGAACCGCTGGCGAGCGTGGCCTTGCAGTTCCTGGCGCCGTTTGCGGCCGGCGATGCGCTGGCCGCGCCGTTGCCGGCGATCTGCGCCGAGGCTTTCAACTTTCCGGCGCCGCTGTTGCCGCTGCGCGATGCGGCGCAACTCTCGGTGCTCGAGCTGTTTCACGGTCCGACCGCGGCCTTCAAGGACTTCGGCGCGCGTTTCCTGGCGGCGGCGCTAACGCGCCTGCGCGCGGGTGCCGCCCGGCCGCTGCGCATCCTGGTGGCCACATCCGGCGATACGGGCGGCGCGGTCGCGGCGGCGTTTTATCGCCGCAAGGGCGTACAGGTCACGGTGCTGTTTCCCAAGGGCCTGGTGTCGCCGACCCAGCAGCAGCAGCTGACCTGCTGGGGCGACAACGTGCAGAGCCTGGCAGTGCGCGGCTCCTTCGATGACTGCCAGGCCCTGGTAAAGCAGGCCTTCCTCGATCGCCCGCTGCGCAGCGAATTCGACCTCTCCTCGGCCAATAGCATCAATCTCGGCCGGCTGCTGCCGCAGGCCGTGTACTACCTGGCCACCAGCCTGGCCGTACAGCGGCAGAGCGGTGAGCTGGCCTCCTTTGTCATTCCCAGCGGGAATCTGGGCAATGCGACCGCCTGCGTGTGGGCGCGGCGGCTGGGTGCGCCGATCAACGAGATCGTGCTGGCGCACAACGCCAATCGCACGGTGCCCGATTACATTGACGAGGGTGTGCTGCGGTTGCGCGCCAGCGTGCCGACGCTCGCCTCGGCGATGGATGTGGGCAGTCCCAGCAACCTCGAGCGGCTCACGGCGCTGTACCCGGATGCCGCGGCGCTGGGTGCCGCGCTGAGTGCCGTGTCGGTGGACGACAATGCGATACGCGCGCGCATCCGTGCCGATCACGAGCGTTACGGGGCGATCTGGTGTCCGCATACCGCGGCCGCTGCCGAAGCCTGGGCGCGGCTGCCCGCCGCGCGGCGCACGCGCGGTCCCTGGGTGCTGGTGGCCACGGCGCATCCGGCGAAATTCCGTGAAATTGTCGAACCGCTGATCGGCCGTCCGGTGCCGGTACCCCAGAACCTGGCGCGCCTGTTCGAGCGGCCGGCACACTACACCGAGATCGATCCGACACTCGATGCGCTGCGCGGGCGCCTCACGGAGGCCGCGTGATCACTCTGCCACAGCTCGATACCCGCACGCTGCTGAGCATCGGCGCGGCGCTGCTGCTGATTGCGGCATTGTTGCTGTTCTGGGGCTGGTACCGGCGCCGGCGCGCGCGCGCCGCGCAGCTGGCCGCAGTGGTGGGTTCGGCCTTCGCGTACCAGCGCGATATCCTGGTGCCAGACGGCCAGGGCAGCTGGGTGCATATCGACTTCCTGCTGCTCACCGCGCGCGGCTGCGTGGTCATAGACCAGCGCAATGTGGCCGGCAATATCTTTGGCGGCGACCAGATGACCGACTGGACCGTCATGCACCGCGCGCAGCGCTACACCTTCGCCAACCCGCAGACCGGCCTCTACGATCGCATCGCCGTGGTCCGTGCGCTGGTCAGTGAACTGCCGGTGGAAGGGCGCGTGATCTTCTCGGCGCGCGGACGCTTCCCGAAGGGACTGCCGCGACATACGCTGATGCTGGGGTCCTTGATCAGCGAGTTTCCACGCGTCGACTCGCAGTCGGCCGAGCAGCTGCTGGCGGCATGGCGCGAGGACTGGCAACGGCTGGTGAGCGCCTGCAAGCCCAGCAGCCTGGTGGAGCCAAAGCGCGCGATCTAGGCCGGGGGCGCCGGCAATCCGAACAGCGCACGGGCCGCCGCGCTCGTGTGCGCGGCGCAGTCCTCGACAGTTTCGCCGCGCAATCGGGCCACCACTGCGGCGATATGCGCCAGGTAGTGCGGCTCGTTGCGGCGCGAGGCCGGTTTGGGTTCGAGATCGCGCGGCAGCAGATAGGGTCCGTCGGTTTCCAGCAGCAGCCGTGCACGCGGAATCCTGCGAACCAGCCCGTGCAGATGTGCACCGCGGCGCTCATCGCAGATCCAGCCCGTGATACCGATGTGTAACCCCAGTTCCAGGTAGGCCTCGAGTTCCTCCTGGCCGCCGGTAAAACAGTGCGCCACGCCGGCCAGTGGCCTGCCTGCGGCGCGCAGCGCGGCGAGGAAATCGCGGTGCGCATCGCGCTGGTGCAGGAACAACGGTTTGCCGCATTCCAGCGCCAGCTCCAGTTGGCGGCTGAAGGCATCGCGCTGGGCGGCATAGGGCGAAAAATTCCGGTAGTAGTCGAGGCCGCACTCGCCGGCAGCCACCACGCCAGGCTGCAGCAGCAGCGCGCGCAGCCGCGGTAGCTGCGCAGCGTCCAGATCCGTGGCGTGATGCGGATGGACTCCCGCCGTTGCGAACAGCCGACCGGGGTATAGGCGCGCCAGCGCGAGCCCCGCGGCGCTGCCGTTCAATGTCGCACCGGTCACGATCAACTGGCAGACACCCGCGGCCCGCGCACGTTCGATGACGGCCGCGCGGTCGTCCCGGTAATTCTCGTGCGTGAGATTGATGCCGATGTCGATCAGATCCATGGGCGCGGCAGTTTACACGGTGATGAACGCTCGGCCCCTGATATCATGGGTCCGTGAGTACGGCTGCCCTGCTGCAATTGCCGCTGTTTTCCGACCCGGCTGTAGATGGCCGCTGGCGGGTGCGGCGCAGCGCGCGCGCGCGGCGGCTGACGGTGCGCGTGTTTCGCGACGGTGGCGTCGAGATCGTGGTACCACCTCGGGTGGCGCCGCCGCAGATTGGCGATTTCGTCGCCCGCCATCGGCTGTGGATCGAGCGTCAGCTGCAGCGTACCGTACCGGTCGACTGCAGCTTCCCTCCCGCGACGCTCGCATTGCGAGCCGCGGCGGAGGTCTGGCAATGCGACCCGGCGGAGAGCCGCATGAAACTGGTGGCGCGGCTGAAAGCCCGCGCCGAAGGACTGTTCGCGCCGCAGCTGCAGCAACTGGCGCAGTCGATGGACCTCCGCTACCGTCGCCTGCAGATTCGCCGGCAACGCTCGCGCTGGGGCAGCTGCTCGATCCGTGGCACCATCAGTCTCAATTGCTGCCTGCTGTTTCAGCGGCCCGAGGTAGTGCGCTACCTGCTGGTGCACGAACTGACCCATCTAAAGCACATGAATCACGGCGCGCGCTTCTGGGCCGAGGTCGAGCGCTTCGAGCCGCAGTGGCGTGCGCTCGACCGTGAGTTGTCACGGGGCTGGAGCCAGGTGCCCGGGTGGCTGACGGCGCGGAACGAGACGTGAATAGCAAGCCACCCGTGGACGAGCATGCCGCCAGCGTCGATCTCAGCGATGAGCCGGTGCACTGGGACCTGGGCAGTTCGCAATCCTACGGCGAGTACCTGCACCTGGAGCTGCTGCTGGCCGCCCAGCAGCCGCTCACCGCCGAGCACAGCGAAATGCTGTTTATCATCGTGCACCAGGTCTCGGAGCTGTGGATGCGCCTGATGCGCCATGAGCTCGCCGGCGTGATGGCCTGCGTGCGGCGCGACCACCTCGATCCCTCGTTCAAGATGTTCGGGCGTATTGCCAGGGTGCAGAGTCAGCTGCTAGCGGTCTGGGAAGTGCTCTCGACCATGACGCCCTTTGACTATGCGGCATTTCGCAATGCGCTGGGGCGCTCGTCCGGATTTCAGTCCTATCAATACCGCCTGATCGAATTCCTGCTCGGCAACAAGACCGCGGAGCTCATTGAAGTGCACCGTCGGGACGCCACGATCTACCAGGAACTGAAGCGCACCCTGGATGCTCCCAGCCTTTACGATGAAGTGCTCCGGCTCCTCTCGCGCCGCGGTTACGGCGTGCCCCAGCAGCTGCTGACGCGCGATTTCTCGCAGCCCTATGTCGCCAGCAAGCAGGTGACGGGCGCCTGGCTGGGCGTGTATCACAACGCCGAAAAGGACTGGGATCTCTATGAACTCGCAGAACGCCTGATCGATCTTGATCATCGCTTCCAGCTGTGGCGCTTTCAGCACATGAAGACCGTCGAGCGCATCATTGGCTACAAGCCTGGCACCGGCGGCACGGCCGGTGTGTCCTACCTGGCCAAGGCGCTGCGGCTCAGGTTGTTCCCGGAGCTGTGGGAGATGCGGACTTCGATGTAGCGCGCCGTCGCCGCCACAGCCGCCAGCCCAGCAGCACTGCCAGCAGGCCGGCATAGACCAGCGGCTCGCGAATGTCCTTCTTGACCTGCCACCAGTAATGCCAGACGCCGAGGATGGCAATCAGGTAGATCAACCGGTGCAGGCTTTGCCAGCGTCGCTTGAGCCGACGCATCATGCCGTTGGTCGAGGTGAGTGCCAGCGGCAGCAGCAGCAGCAGCGCCGCGAAGCCGATGGTGATGTAGGGCCGCTTGTAGATATCCTTGACGATGAGACTCCAGCTGAATCCCTGGATGGCGCCGATGTAGGTAATGAAATGCAGCAGCGCGTAGCTGAAGGCGAACACGCCGAGCATGCGCCGCAGCCGTAGCAGGTGGGCATTGCCGGTCAGCTGGCGGAGCGGTGTCACGGTGAGCGTGATCAGCAGCAGATTGAGCGCCGTGTGGCCCAAGATCCCCAGCACCTTGCGCGGCGGGTCGGCGCCCAGCGTGGGTACCGGCAGCGCCAACACCCCGGCCACGCACCAGGCCAGCGGTACCAGGCAGGCAATGAACAGCAGCGGTTTGTACAGCAGACGATAGCGCCGCTCGATGCTGCCGGGCGCGCGTGGGCTCGCGGTACTCATCAGAAATAGCGGCGCAGATCCATGCCCTGGTAGAGGCTGGCAACCTGGTCGGCATAACCGTTGAACAGCAGCGTTTCCCGGCGTCCGGCCAGAAAGCCGTCGCCGATATGACGTTCGGTGGCCTGGGTCCAGCGCGGATGATCGACTTTCGGATTGACGTTGGCGTAGAAGCCATATTCGCCGGGCGACGACAGCGCCCAGGTATTGGCGGGCTGCCGCTCGGTAAAGCGGATCCTGACGATCGACTTCGCGCTCTTGAAGCCGTACTTCCAGGGCAGGTGTACGCGCAGCGGCGCGCCGTTCTGATTGGGCAGCTCGCGGCCGTAGACGCCGACGACCATCAACGCCAGCGGATGCATCGCCTCATCGATGCGCAGTCCCTCGACATAGGGCCATTCGAGCACGGCACGGCGCTGGCCCGGCATCTGTTTCGGGTCGAGCAGCGTCGTGAATTCCACGTACTTGGCGCGCGAGGTGGGCTGGAAGCGCTGCAGCAGGTCCGCCAGCGGGAAGCCGACCCAGGGAATGACCATCGACCAGGCTTCCACGCAACGATGGCGATAAATGCGCTCCTCGAGCGGGTGCGGCTTGAGGATGTCCTCGATGGTGAAGGTGCCGGTGACCGCGGCCTCGCCGGCAATTGTCACGCTCCACGGCCGCGGGTGCAGCGTGCCCGCATTGGCCGCCGGGTCGGACTTGTCGACACCGAACTCGTAGAAATTGTTGTAGCTGGTGATGTCTTCGTAGCTGTTCGGCTTGTCGGCGACCGAATAGCGCGCATTGCGTGTGTACTTGAGCGCAGCGGCCGGCGTCACCGGCGCCGCGCCACGCGCGCCGCGCGGCAGCACACTCGCGGCCGCCAGGCCCAGGGCGCCCGCGAGCACGTCACGGCGCATGTGAAAGAAACGTTCGGCGGTGATCTCGGAAGGCCGGATGGCAGCGGCCGGTCGAATGGGCATGAAGGTACTCCGCAAGCGGTTCAGCCGCGATTATGGTCCGGCGCGGTGCGCGGCGCTACCGCCGGCGTGGTCCAGTGCACCAGCCGAATGTTGCCGTCGCTGCTGCAGTCGCGGGCCGCACCGTTGACGTACACGCCTTCGCTCACCAGGCGCAGATGCGGGAGATCAGCACGGCTGTTGCCGTAGGCGCAGCTGTAGCTGGGCGCCTGCGCTTGCAGCAGCAAACGCACGCAGCGCACCTTCTCTGTACCACGTCGGTTGGCGGATGTCAGTGCCCCGTGCAGGCGGCCGTCGGCGTGCCAGCGCAGCTCGGTGCAAATCGTGGCGTTGAATCCCAGTGCCGTGCCGATCGCTGGCACGTAGAGATCCGGACTCGCCGACAGTAACACCAGGTGGGCGCCCGTGGCGCGTTGCGCGTCGATCGCGGCCAGCGCCTCGGTATAGACGCCGCCGTGCAGGAGTCGTGCAATGAAGATCCGGTTCCAGCGCTCCAGCTCAGAGCGTGGCAGCCCGCCGAGTGTCAGGCGGATGATCTCGCCCTTGAGCCGGCCGCGATCGGCCCCGGCGAGGCAAAACTGCAGCAGTGGCAGCAGGCACAGGGGCGCTCGCCACAGCCGCGCCGGGCGTTGCCGCCACAGGAATCCGCCGACATAGCGCAGCAGCGTGTCGTGGCGCGTGATGGTGCCATCGAGGTCAAAGATGGCCAGTCGCGGCACTCAGGCCGCCTTGCTGGGTCCCGCCAGTTGCCGCAGCACGTAGTGCAATATGCCGCCATGCTGGAAGTAGTCGCGCTCCTTGGGCGTGTCAATGCGCACCCGCACCTCGAAGCGGATTGCAGCGCCGCTGTCCGGCGTGGCCACCACGGTAACGGTCTTGGCACTGCCACCGGCCAGGCCCTGGATCTCGAAGCGCTCGTGGCCGCTGAGTTTCAGGCTCTGGGCGCTCTGGCCGTCCTTGAACTGCAGTGGCAGCACGCCCATGCCGATCAGGTTGGAGCGATGGATGCGCTCGAAGCTCTCGGCGATCACTGCGCGCACGCCCAGCAGCATCGTGCCCTTGGCGGCCCAGTCGCGCGATGAGCCGGTGCCGTATTCCTTGCCGGCCAGGATGATCAGCGGCGTCTTTTCCGCCTGATAGCGCATGGCGGCATCGAAAATGCTCAGCTGCATGCCGCTGGGGATATGTACGGTGACGCCACCCTCGGTGCCGGGCAGCAGCAGGTTTTTCAGGCGGATGTTGGCGAAGGTACCGCGCATCATCACTTCATGGTTGCCACGCCGCGCGCCGTACTGGTTGAAGTCGACCGGTTGTACGCCCTGCGCCATCAGGTATTTGGCGGCCGGGCTGCTTTTGGCGATATTGCCGGCCGGCGAGATGTGATCGGTGGTGACGGAATCGCCGAGCAGCGCCAATGCCCGGGCGCCGCGAATTTCGCCCACCGCGGCGGGCTGCATGGTCATGCCATCGAAGTAGGGCGGATTCTTCACGTAGGTGGACTGCTGGTCCCAGGCGTAGATCTTGCCCGCCGGCACCTTGATGGCCTGCCAGCGCTCATCGCCCTTGAAGACACTGGCATAACTGCGGCGGAACATTTCCGAACTGATGTTCTTGTGCACGCAGTCGGCGATTTCCTGGCTGCTGGGCCAGATGTCCTTCAGGTACACCGGACGCCCGTCGCTCCCCGTGCCGAGCGCCTCGGTGTTCAGGTCGAGATCGAGGGTTCCGGCCAGCGCGTAGGCCACGACCAGCGGCGGGGACGCCAGGAAGTTCATCTTCACTTCCGGGTGCACACGACCGTCGAAATTGCGATTGCCTGAGAGCACCGCGCAGCCAATGACATCGCCGGCCTTGACGGCGGCAGAGATTTCCGGCTTCAGCGGTCCGGAGTTGCCTATGCAGGTGGTGCAGCCGAAGCCGACCAGGTCGAAGCCGACGCCGGCGAGCTCCTCGAGCAATCCGGCGCTGCTGAGGTAGTCCGATACGACACGTGATCCGGGCGCCAGGCTGGTTTTCACCCAGGGCCTGGAGTTGAGTCCGCGGCGCCGGGCATTGCGCGCCACCAATCCGGCGGCAATCATCACATAGGGGTTCGAGGTATTGGTGCAGCTGGTAATGGCCGCAATCAGCACCGCACCGTCGGCGACTTCATAGGCCGGTGGGCCGCTGACGCCCGCTTTGCCGCTGGCCGCCGGATTGTGCTTGGCGCGCTCGGCCGACATCCGGGCGAGGTGGGTGCGATAGGTGCTCTTGGCCACGCGCAGCGGCACGCGATCCTGCGGGCGGCTGGGGCCGGCGAGACTGGGCTCGACGCTCGCCAGGTCCAGTTCCAGCACCGCGGTGTACTGTGCGGGTGCGGCGGCATTCACGCGCCACAGGCCCAATGCCCTGGCGTAGGCCTCGACCAGCGCCACCTGCTCGGCCGGTCGTCCCGAGAGCTTGAGGTAGCGGATGGTCTCTTCATCGATCGGGAAAATGGCACAGGTGCTGCCAAACTCGGGCGACATGTTGCCGATGGTGGCGCGATCGGCGAGCGGCAGGTTGGCCAGGCCGTCGCCAAAGAATTCGACGAACTTATCAACCACACCCTGCTTGCGCAGGATCTCCGTGACCGTGAGCACCAGGTCGGTGGCGGTGGCGCCCGGCGGCAGGCTGCCATTGAGCTTGAAGCCGATGACCTGCGGAATCAGCATCGTGACCGGCTGCCCGAGCATGGCGGCCTCGGCCTCGATGCCACCCACGCCCCAGCCGAGCACGCCCAGGCCGTTGATCATCGTGGTGTGCGAGTCCGTACCGACCACGGTGTCCGGATAGGCCTGCCTGGCCTTGCCGGCCCGACCCGCTTCATTGTCGAACACCACGCGGCCCAGGTACTCCAGGTTTACCTGGTGAACGATGCCGGTATTGGGCGGCACCACCTTGAAATTGCGGAAGGCCGTCTGCCCCCAACGCAGGAAGGCGTAGCGCTCGCCGTTGCGGCCAAACTCAATGCGGTTGTTGTCGGCCAGCGCCTGCGCAGTGCCGTACTCATCCACCTGCACCGAGTGATCGATGACCAGCTCCGCCGGAGCCAGCGGGTTCACCTTGTCGGCATCGCCGCCGAGCCGGGTGATCGCCTCGCGCATGGCTGCCAGGTCCACCACGCAGGGTACGCCGGTGAAGTCCTGCATGATGACGCGCGCTGGCGTGAAGGATATCTCGTAGGACGGTTGCGCTTTGGGGTCCCAGTTGAGCAGTGCTTCGATATCCTGGCGCGTGACATTCACGCCGTCTTCGAAGCGCAGCAAGTTCTCCAGCAGGATCTTCAGCGAGTACGGCAGGCGCGCCACGCGCTCAGCGCCGAGCTTGTTGATGTTGAAGATCTCGTAGTTGATGTCGCCCGACTTGAGCGTGGTGCGAGCCTGGTAGCTGTCAGTCATGGTGTCTCCGAAGCGTGTGCCGGCGCATTATAAGGTGTCTTCGATGACGCCGCCGCCCAGACAGCGCTCGCCGGCATACAAGGCTGCGGTCTGTCCCGGCGTTGCTGCCCACTGCGGGCTCTGCAGGCGGAGCAGTGCCGAGTGGTCCGGCCGCAATTCGACGCTGGCGGGCTGATCGGCCTGCCGATAACGCAGCTTGATGCCGGCCTCGAATACTGTGGCGGGCGGCTCGCACAGCCAGTTGATGGTGCCGGTGGTCACCGTGCTGCTGCCCAGCGCCGCGCGCTCCGCGCCCTGCACCACCAGCAGGGCGTTGCGCAGCGGCTCCTTGCGCGCCACGTACCACGGCTCCCCCCTGCTGCCACTGACGCCGCCGATCTCCAGGCCGCTGCGTTGTCCGAGCGTGTAGAAGGGCAGCCCGCGATGGCGCCCCAGCACCCGGCCGTCGATGGTTTCGATCGGTCCCGGCGTTTCGGGGATATAGCGGGCCAGGAACTGCGCGAACGGCCGCTCACCGATGAAGCAGATGCCCGTGCTGTCGGGCTTGTCGTGCACCGGCAGTCCGGCGCGCAGCGCGCGCTCGCGCACCTCGGCCTTGTGCAGCTCGCCGAGCGGAAACAGCACCGGTGCGAAGCGCGAGCGCTCGACGCCGCACAGGAAATAGGACTGGTCCTTGGCTGCATCGCAGGCGCGCAGCAGCGTTGGGCCCGAGGCCTCCTGGCCCAGTCGCGCATAGTGGCCGGTGGCGAACGCGGTGGCGCCGAGGCGCCCGGCGTAGCGCAGGCAGGCGCCAAACTTGATTTCGCGGTTGCACAGCACATCCGGATTGGGAGTGCGGCCGCGGCGGTATTCGGTGAGAAATTCCTCAAACACCAGCCGGCGATAGTCGTCGGCAAAACTCACGCGATGCAGCACGATGCCGAGCTCGCGCGCCACGGCGCGTGCATCCTGGTAGTCCTGGGCATCGCTGCAATGGCTGTCCTGGTCCTCCCAGTTGCTCATGTACAAGCCATGCACTTCGTAGCCCGCTTCCAGCAGCAGCAGCGCCGCGACCGCGGAATCGACGCCGCCAGAGAGCCCCGCCACCACGCGCTGGCCGGCGCCCGCGCTCATGAGTGCACGGCAGTCAGCGGCAGGCGTACGCCGGCCAGATAGTCGTCGATGCACTGCAGGACCAGCGGCGTGCGCAGCGGCGCCGCCAGCAGTTGCGCGCGCGTCAGCCAGTGCACGGCCAGCACGGGCTGGTCCAGCGCGCGCTGTGGCTCGTGATCGCGCACGCTCCCGGCGTAGGCAAAGCGCAGGGTACTGCGCGGCCGGCCCGGCGCCTGCCAGCGATAGACGCCCAGCAGCCACTGCGGCTCGAAGTGCCACGCGCTCTCTTCAAGCGTTTCGCGACGCACGGCCTGCAAGAAACTCTCGCCCGCCTCAACGTGCCCGGCCGGCTGGTTGTACACGCGGCGATTGCCGATGCGCTCCTCGACGATCAGGAAGCGATCATCGTGCGCGACGATTGCGGCGACGGTGATATCGGGGTTCCAGCTCATCCGCCAAGTATACGGGCGGCTGGCGCAACTACATGTTGGCGGAGCGACGCAGGAAATGCGCGCCGCTGGCCTGCCAGGCGAGGTCGAATTCCTGGAGGTATTGGCGGGCGAGGGGCGGGCTATTCACGGCGGCAATGCCTTCCCAACGATCGGCGTTGAGCCGGTAGACGATGCCGCGATCGTCGGCGATGCAATAGGAAGAAGTGTAGTGGTAGTGCTCAGGCAGCAAGATGCGGATCTCGAGGTAGCTGGTCAGGCGCTTGGCCATCGACATGAAGCGGTTGCTGGAACCCGAATGCCGGGTGTGATCACGCACCAGGATGCGCACCTTGGCAAAGCTGTGGCTGAGCACAAAGCGCTTGAGGACCTCGATCACCTGCGGGTTGTCGTACAGCGGGGGTTCGAGATCGGGTGTGAAGATGGAAATGAGCCGTTGACCGGTGGCAGCGACCGCGGCGGTCGACTGGCAGACCTCGGCCAGCGTGGTGAGTACGCGCAGCTCATCGGCCGCGGGCATCGGCAATGGAATCGTGAGCGGCGGCGCTACGCGCTCGGCGGCCGCCATGCTTTCCAGCCAGGTCTCAGTGGTTGTGCTGTGCTTGTCCGCGGACACGCCATTTGCCTTAATACGCACCAGATCGGCGTCCAATCATGGTAGGCAGGAGTGCGCCGTCGACCGGTCGATCGGTTCACGCTTGTGCGGCCGTGGAATGTGACCGGGGCCGCAATTTATGGCAGGGCGGTGGCCCGGCGCGCCAGTAACAGCGCTAATCGGCTCGTCAGCGCGTGGTGGCCAGGGTCGCAGCCAACCCGAGATAATCACGCGGACTCAAAGCGGCGAGGCGGTCCCGCTCGGCCGCCGGCAGCGGCAGCTGCGCCACCAGTGCGCGCAGCATCGCGGCATCGATGCGCTGCCCGCGCGTACTGGTCTTCAGCAATTCATAACCGTCGGGCACACCGTGCGCGCGTAGTACGGTCTGTACCGCCTCGGCCAGCACTTCCCAGGCGCCGTCCAGATCCTGGGCGATGCGCGCGGCGTCGGGCGCCAGTTTGACCATGCCCTTCTGCAGCGCGCGCCAGGCGATCAGGCTGTGCGCGAGCGCGACGCCAAGATTGCGCAGAACCGTGCTGTCAGTAAGGTCGCGCTGCCAGCGCGAGATCGGCAGCTTGTCGGCGAAGTGGCGCAGCAGCGCGTTGGCGATGCCCAGATTCCCCTCGGCATTCTCGAAGTCGATGGGATTAACCTTGTGCGGCATGGTCGAGGAGCCGACTTCACCGGCCACCGCGCGCTGGCGCAGATAGCCGAGTGCGATGTAACCCCAGGTATCGCGGCACAGGTCGATCAGTATCACGTTGAGGGCCGCGCAGGCGTCGCAGTACTCACCGATCCAGTCGTGCGGTTCGATCTGCGTGGTGTGCGCGTTCCAGACCAACTGCTGCGCCTCCACGAAGCGGCGGCTGATGGCGCGCCAGTCGGCGTCGGGTACCGCCACGCAATGGGCATTGAAATTGCCGACCGCGCCGTTCCATTTGCCGAGGATCGCCACCGCGCTTAAGCGAGCGCTGGCACGCTCGAGCCGCGCGGTGACGTTCGCGAACTCCTTGCCCAGCGTGGTGGGACTGGCACTCTGGCCGTGGGTGCGCGCCAGCATCGGCAGCTGCGCGTGTTCGGTGGCGAAGGCCCGCAGCGCGGCCAGCATGCGCTCCAGCTCCGGCAGCAGCACCGTGCTGCGCGCGCGCGCCAGCAGCCGGGCGTAGCAGAGGTTGTTGAGATCTTCCGAAGTGCAGGCGAAATGCACCAGCTCAAGCGTGGCCGGGGCGGCCCCCGCTGCCGCCAGCTGCTGGCGCACGTAGTACTCAACCGCCTTGACGTCGTGGTTGATGCGCCGCTCGATTTCCTTGACGGCCGCCGGTGCCTCAGCGTCCGGGTCATCAGCCAGCGCCGCGGCCCGCTGGCGCACCGCGGCGCCGAGCCTGGCGCCGGCCAGCTGCGGCACGGCATCGGCCAGCGCCAGCAGCCAGCGCGCTTCGATGGCGATGCGCTCGCGTATCAGTCCGGCTTCCGAGAACAGCGGCCGCAGCGGCTGGCTTAGCTCAGCGTAGCGCCCGTCGATAGGGGATAGGGCCTCTAGTCGGTTCTGGTCCATGCAGGCGGTAACGCTCGAGGTTAGAATCGCTAGTGTAGCGCATGCGATCCTCGCCGCGCGGTCCAAACGGGTCTGCCTGTCAATTGGAGCCGGATCATGAATTCAACTGCCGATCGGGTCGAGCGCGACAGCATGGGCGAATTGAAGGTGCCGGCGGCGGCGCTGTGGGGTGCGCAGACCCAGCGCGCTGTGAACAATTTCCCGATCAGCGGCCGGCACATGCCGCGGGCCTTTATTCGCGCCGTGGCGCTGATCAAGCAGGCAGCGGCGGCGGCCAATGCCAGGCTGGGGTTGCTCGAGCCGGCACTGGCGCGGGCAATTTCCAGCGCGGCGGCCGCCGTGGCGAGCGGTGAGCACGACGCGCAATTTCCGATTGACGTGTTCCAGACCGGGTCCGGCACCAGCACCAATATGAATGCCAACGAGGTGATCGCACACCTGGCGGTGCGTGCGGGCGTCGCCGTGCATCCGAACGATCACGTCAACATGGGCCAGAGCAGCAATGACGTGATACCGACGGCCATCCATGTCAGCGCGGCGCTGCTGCTGCGTGAATTGCTGCTGCCGGCGCTCGTGCACCTGGCTACGGTACTGGCGGACAAGGAGCGCGAGTGTGCCGAGATCGTCAAGACCGGGCGCACTCACCTGATGGATGCGATGCCGGTCACCCTCGCGCAGGAGCTGTCAGGGTGGCGTACGCAGATCGAGCTGGGCGCGGCACGGCTGCGCGCGGTCGAGCCACGGCTGCTGCGCCTGGCGCAGGGCGGCACGGCGGTCGGCACCGGCATCAATGCCCATCCAGATTTCGGCGCGGTGTGCTGCCGGGAACTGGCGACGCTCACCGGCATCGCTTTCCAGCCCAGCGCCAATTATTTTGAGGCGATGTCGACGCAGGACTGCGCCGTGGAACTGTCCGGGCAGCTCAAGGTGGTGGCCGTGAGCCTGCTGAAGATTTCCAACGATCTGCGCTGGATGAACAGCGGGCCACTGGCGGGCCTTGGGGAGATTGCGCTGCCGGCGCTGCAACCCGGCAGCAGCATCATGCCCGGCAAGGTCAATCCGGTGATTCCGGAAGCCATGGCCATGGTGGCCGCGGAGGTGATCGGCAATGATGCCGCAATCACCATCGCCGGCCAGTCAGGCAATTTTCAGCTCAATGTCATGCTGCCGCTGGTGGCCTGGAACCTGCTCGAGAGTCTGCGCCTGCTGGGCAACTGCTCGCGGCTGCTGGCCGACCACGCCATCGCCGGGTTCAAAGTCAATCGCGAACGCCTGGCGCAGGCGCTGGAGCGCAATCCGATACTGGTGACGGCGCTCAATCCGGTCATCGGTTATGAGAAAGGCGCGGCCATCGCCAAGCGCGCCTACGCCGAGGGCCGCCCGATCCGCGAGGTTGCCGCCGAGATGACCGAACTGCCCGCCGCGGAGCTGGCGCGGCTGCTCGATCCGGCTGAACTCGCCAAGGGTGGCATCAAGGGCGGCACCAGTGGCGGCGGCTGAATAGGCCAGGTGCCGGTGACCGCAGCGCACAGCCCCGCGGAACTGCCGGCGGACTGGCAATTGCGCCTGCAGCGTGCACTGCTGGGCGTGCCCGATCACGAGTCGGTACTCCCCGATGCGGTGCGCGCGAGAATTGCCGGTGCGCCGGCGGCTGCGGCGGTGCTGGTGCCGATCATCGCGCGGCCCGCGGCGCCCACCCTGCTGCTCACGACGCGCGCCGGGCACCTGCGCCGACATGCGGGGCAGATCAGTTTTCCGGGTGGACGGCTCGAAGTCGGCGATGCCGATCCGATCGCCGCGGCACTGCGCGAAACCCGGGAGGAAGTCGGCATCGCCGCGGATTTTGTCCGGGTACTGGGCTTTCTGCCCGATCAGCTGGTGTTGAGCGGCTATCGGGTCACGCCGGTGGTGGCGTTGGTGGATCCGGGTTTCGAGCTGCGCAGCGATGACGCCGAGGTCGCGGAGATCTTCGAGATGCCGCTGTCCTGCATCGTCAATGCCGCGAGTTTCCGGCCGACACGCCGCACGCTGTATGGCGTCGAGGTGCTGCTGCGCGACGTGCACTACGAGGGACGAGTGATCTGGGGCGCAACCGGCGCCATGTTACTGGCACTGCACGAAGCCCTGGCGCGCGAACTGTGAGCGAGGCCGCACAGCGACTGGAGGCACTGCTGGTGCTGATGGCGCGACTGCGCGATCCGGAGCGCGGCTGTCCCTGGGACCGCGCGCAGGATTTCGTCAGCATCGCGCCATTCACCATCGAGGAAGCCTACGAAGTGGCCGAGGCCATCGCCCGCAATGACCCAGCGCAGCTGCGCGATGAACTGGGCGATCTGCTGTTCCAGGTGGTGTTTCATGCCCAGATGGCGGCGGAGCGCGGCTGGTTTGATTTCGCGGCGATCGCCGCGGGCATCCACGACAAACTGACGCGCCGACATCCGCATGTGTTTGCCGAAGGCGCGAGTGCGGGGCCCGAGGCCTGGGAGTCCCACAAAGCGACGGAACGCGCGGCGCGGGGCGTCAGCGGCGCGCTGGCCCAGGTGCCGCTGGCGCTGCCCGCGCTGGCCCGGGCTGCCAAGCTAACCCGCCGTGCGGCGCGCGTCGGCTTTGACTGGCCCGACGAAGCCGCGGTGCGACCAAAGATTGCCGAGGAGCTGCGCGAGACCGAGGCGGCGATCGCGACCGCCGATCCGCCGGCTATAGAAGAGGAGTTGGGCGATGCGCTGTTCGCGCTGGTGAACTGGGCGCGCAAGCTGCAGGTGGACCCGGAACAGGCGCTGCGTCAGGCGAACCGCAAATTTGAGCGCCGCTTTGCGGCCATGGAGCAGCTGATGAGTCAGCGCGGCCTGCGGCCCGAAGACCTGTCGGCGACAGCCTGGGACGAGCTGTGGAACGAGGTCAAGGCAGCCGGCCACTAAGGCCCCGCAGGGCGATTCAGTGCGGGTTCAGTATGCCAAACCTAAGCTGCAGGTCACGATCGGCCGCTCAAGGAGAAAGTTATGTTCGGCAACACTGCGAGGGCGAGTCTGGCGCTGAGCCTGGCCGCCGGTCTGCTGCTGTGTGCTCCCGCCCTGGCCGGGGATGACGGCTACTACGGCCGCCAGGACGGGTCTGATGTCGACTACGCCGAGGTGCTGGGCGTGGAGCCGAACCTGCGCCAGGTGCGCGTGGTGGTGCCGCGCCAGGAGTGCTACGAGGACACCCGCTATGTGGATGACGGCGATGGCTACCGCCGGGACCGGCCCGCCGCGGGCCCGATGATTCTTGGTGGCCTGCTGGGCGCCGTCGTCGGTCACCAGTTCGATCGTGGCCGCTCGCGCGGCATGGGCACGGTCGCCGGTGCTGTGATTGGCACCGCGCTCGGCCATGACGCGGCGCAGCGCGCCAGCGACTCGCAGCGCTGCGAGACACGATATGATGAGCACTATGAGTCACGAGTCGAGAGCTACCGGGTCAGCTACCGTTATCAGGGGCGCATCTACCACACGACACTGCCGCGGGATCCTGGGCAGCAGTTGCGGGTGCGCGTGGCTGTGACTCCGGAGGGCTGAGGAGCGGGCATGACGGGAGCGCGCGGCGGATGGGCGAGCGTCGGATGCGGCGTGCTAATGGCCGTGGCCGGCGCCTGGCTGCCGGGTGCGGCGCCAGCACAGCAGCGCGCCGCGCTGGTGCCGGTTGCCGGACCGGGCAGCAACAGTGATCGCATCATTGACGCGATCCAGAAGCGCTTCCACGCTCGCGTGGTGCGCGTTGCGGATACCCAGCTCAACGGCCGCGCCGCACTCGAGTTGCGCCTGCTGTCCGATCAGCGGGTGTGGACGATCATCGTCGACGCGCAGTCGGGTCAAGTGCTCTCGGGGGGTTGATGCGCATCCTGGTCGTCGAGGACGAGGCGGCGTTGCGTGAATCCCTGAAAACCGAGCTGAGCGCTGCCGGACACGCCGTCGATGTGGCCGCCGACGGCGAGGAAGGGCTGTATGCCGCACTCGAGTTTCCGATTGACGTAGCCATCATCGACCTCGGTCTGCCGAAGCTCCCTGGCCTCGAGGTCATCCGCCGGTTGCGCAGCGCCGGCAAGAGTTACGGTGTGCTGGTGCTGACGGCGCGCGATCGCTGGCAGGACAAGGTCGAAGGGCTGGGCGCCGGTGCCGACGACTACGTCGCCAAGCCCTTTCACATTGGCGAACTGCAGGCCCGTCTCGGAGCGCTGTTGCGGCGCTCGAGCGGCTGGGCGTCGGCGCTGCTGCAGTGTGGACCGCTGCTGCTCGACACCCGCACGCAGACGGTCTCGATGCACGGCAGCAACGTCGAACTCACCAGCTTCGAGTACCGGCTGCTCGAGCACCTGATGTTGCATGCGGGCGAAGTGGTGTCCAAGTCCGAACTGACCGAAAAGCTGTACGAGCAGGATTTCGAGCGCGACAGCAATGTCATCGAGGTGTTGATCGCGCGCCTGCGGCGCAAACTCGACCCCGACGAGCAGCTCAAGCCCATCGAGACGCTGCGCGGCCGGGGCTATCGCATCACGCTGCCGCGTAACTGATGGCGCACGCGCCTTCTGTCAGCCGCCAGCTGGTGCTGTCGATCGGCGTGCCTCTGGTGCTGTCGTTCGGCCTGACGGTGTGGGCGCTCGACCGCATCTTCCGCGACTCGGCCACACTGGCACTGCGCGAGCGGCTCGATGAGGAAATTATCGCCCTGGTCACGGCGGCCGAACTCAACGAGGAAGGGCGCATGGACGTGCGGCTGCTCGACCCGGAGTCGCGCCTCAGCTCCCCGGGCTCCGGACACTATGCGCTGGTGCGCAACCAGCGCGGCCGCGAACTGTGGCGCTCGCCGTCGCTGGCGGACAACAAGCTCGATTTCGGTCCGACGCTGGCCACCGGCGCGGCGAACTTTTTCGAGACGCGTTTGGCCGATGGCGCGCTGATCGCGGTCTACAGCCGTGGTCTGCAATGGGACTACGCGCCGTCCAACAGCGCCAACCTGGTATTCAGCGTCGGCCAGGACTTGAGCGGCCAGCAGGCGCGGCTGCTGCGCTTCCGCCATCAGCTGGTGGCCTGGTTCGCGGGGCTCACGATCCTGCTGCTGGCAGTGCTCGGTTGGCTGCTGCGCCGGGTGCTGCGCCCAATCCGGCGCCTGGAAGCGGAGATTGCCGAGGTGGAATCCGGGCAGCGTGGCCAGCTGGGCGGGGGATTTCCGCGCGAGCTGCGCGGTGTGGCCCGCTCGCTCAATGCGCTGCTGCGCTCCGAGCAGCTGCGCATCGCACGCTACCGCGACACGCTCGGCAATCTCGCGCACAGTCTCAAGACGCCGCTGGCGGTGATGCGCTCGGCGCTGGCGGCCGGCGGCGACGTGCGCGCCGGCATCAACACCGAGATCGATCGTGTGGCGCAGATCGTCGATCATCAGCTGACGCGCGCCGCCACCAGCGGTGGCACGACGCTGGGCCAGGCGGCGGTGCCGGTGCTGCCGATCGTCACCGAGCTTCGCAATACGCTGCTCAAGGTCCACGCGCGCAAGGACCTGGTCATCGAGGCTGCGGTTGACGCGAACGCCGGCTTCGTCGGTGATCGCGGTGACATCACCGAACTGCTGGGCAACCTGCTCGACAATGCCTGCAAGTGGTGCCGCACGCGTGTCCAGGTCCAGGTGCGCGTCGATGAGCGCCTGCCACGCGAACAGAGCCTGCAGATCCGGGTGGAAGATGACGGGCCCGGCATAGCCTTAGCCGATCGCAGCCGCGTGCTGACACGCGGCGTGCGCGCTGACGAGCGCGCCCCGGGTCACGGGCTGGGACTGGCCATGGTGGCCGATGCCGTGACGGTGTACGGTGGCGATTTGGAAATCGGTGAGTCGGCACTGCTCGGCGGTGCCTGTCTGGATATTGCCTTGCCTGGGCGCGTGCTACCATCCTCGGCATGAGATCGACCGACGCCAACGCCTGGCAGCCGACCAGCTGGCAGGCGCGCAAGGCACAGCAACAGCCCGTGTATGCCGACCCCGCGCAACTGGAGCGCGCGGTCGCCGATCTGGCGCGCCTGCCGCCGATCGTGGTCTCGTGGGAGATCGAGAAGCTGCGCGCGCACCTCGCCAAGGCGCAGCGCGGCGAGGCGTTCCTGCTGCAGGGCGGCGATTGTGCCGAGAGTTTCAGCGACTGCGAATCGGATCATCTCGCCAAGCAGCTCAAGGTGCTGTTGCAGATGAGCCTGGTGCTGTTGCAGGCCATGAAACGCCCGGTGATACGCGTGGGACGCTTTGCCGGGCAGTACGCCAAGCCGCGCTCGGCCGATACCGAGACGCGCGACGGTGTGTCGCTGCCAGCCTATCGGGGCGATCTGGTCAACCGCCCGGAATTCAGCCCCGAGGCGCGCCGCCCCGACCCGCAGCTGCTGTTGCGCGGCTACGAGCGCGCGGCGCTGACGCTGAATTTCATCCGCGCGCTGGTGGACGGCGGCTTTGCCGACCTGCACCACCCCGAGTACTGGGACCTCGGCTTCATGCGCCACGCGCCACTGCGCGAAGCCTACGAGCGCATCGTGCACTCGATCGGTGACGCCCTCGACTTCTTCGAGTCGCTCACCGGCCAGCGCGTCGGCGATGCCAATCACGTCGAATTCTTCGCCAGCCACGAAGGCCTGCACCTGCTGTATGAGCAGGCGCAGACCCGTTACATTGCCCGTCAGGAGCGCTGGTACAACCTGTCGACGCACATGCCGTGGATCGGCATGCGCACCGCCCAGCTCGACGGCGCGCACGTCGAGTATTTCCGCGGCATCGCCAATCCGGTCGGCGTCAAGATCAGCGCCGGCATGAGCGATGAATGGCTGCAGGAACTGGTCGCGGTGCTCAACCCGCACAACCAGCCGGGGCGGCTGACGCTCATACACCGCTTCGGGGTTAAGGAGATCGAGCAGCATCTGCCACGGGTGATCGCGGCGGTGCGGCGCACTGGCCAGACTGTGCTGTGGTGCTGCGATCCGATGCACGGCAACACCGAGACCACCAGCGCCGGGGTCAAGACGCGACGTTTTGAAAACATCATGCGCGAGCTCGATGTGTCGTTTCGCATTCACCGTGAGCTGGGTTCGATCCTGGGCGGCGTGCACATCGAGCTGACCGGCGAGGATGTCACCGAATGCACGGGCGGGGCCCGCGGCCTGACCGACGCCGACCTGCAGCGCGCCTACAAGTCGCAGGTCGATCCGCGTCTGAACTGTGAACAGGCCCTGGAGCTGGCGATGCTGATCGCCGAACGCAGCAAACAGAGTTCCTGAACGCGGCGCCACGCTTCCGCCCCGCGGCCGTCCGCATGAACAATCCCGCCTTCGATCCCAAGCGCCTGGTGGCCAGCCTGCCGCGGCGCCCAGGCGTCTATCGCATGTACGACGCCAGCGGTGAGTTGATCTATGTCGGTAAGGCGGTAAGCCTGCGCGATCGCGTCGGCAGTTATTTCAGCACCCGCGCGCAGTCTGTCAAGGTCGCGGTGATGATCAGGCGCGTGATACGCATCGAAGTGACCGTGGTCGATTCGGAGCTGGATGCGCTGCTGCTGGAGTGCAATCTCATCAAGGCGCACCGGCCGCGCTACAACGTGATACTGCGCGACGACAAGTCCTTTCCCTACATACTGTGCACGAGCAACCACGAGTTTCCGCGTCTGCAGTTCTGGCGCGGCCTGCGCCGGCCGCCCGGCCGCCTGTTCGGACCCTTTCCCAACGCGGCGCTGGTCAAGGACGCCCTCCAGCACCTGCAGAAGGTGTTTCGTATCCGCAATTGCCGCGACAGTTTTTTTGCGCACCGCAGCCGGCCGTGCCTGCAGTACCAGATCGGCCGCTGCTCGGCGCCGTGCGTCGAACTGATCAGCGCCGCGGACTATGACCGCGACCTGCAGGCGGCGCTGCGGGTCCTCGAGGGGCGGAGCGATGAGCTGGCGATCGAGTTGCGCGCTGCCATGGCCACTTTGAGCGAGCAGCGGCGCTTCGAGGAAGCCGCGCGCGTGCGCGACCAGCTGGCCGGGCTGCAGGAGCTGCAGGCGCAGCAGATCGCGACCGCGCCGCGCAGCCGCGATGTCGATGTCATCGCCCTGGTGGGCGAACCCGGGCAGTATGCGATTGCGCTGCTCACGGTACGCGACGGCCAGAGCCTGGGGACGCAGAACGTGTTTCCCGCGGCGCTCGCCGAGCCCACCGACGCACTGGTGCAGTTCATGCTGCTGCACTATGGACGCCAGGCGGTGCCGGCCGAGATCCTGGTGAATCACGATCTGCCCGATCGTGAGGCCGTGGCCGCGGCGCTGGCGACCATCGCCGGGCGCAATGTGACGGTGCGCCAGCCCGAGCGTGGCTTGCCGGGCCGCTGGCTGGAACTGGCCGAGGACAATGCCCGCGAAGCGCTGCGCATGCATGGCAATCGCGGTGAGCGCATCGCCGCGGCACTGGCCGGACTCGCGACCGAGTTCGGGCTGCCGCAGCCGCCGGAACGCATTGAGTGCTTCGACATCAGCCACACCGGCGGCGAGGGCACGGTGGCCGGTTGCGTGGTGTTCGGCAACGAGGGTGCCATCAAGCGCGACTATCGCCGCTACAACATCGAGGGCGTGACCGCCGGTGACGACTATGGTGCACTGACTCAGGCACTGGCCCGGCACGGTGCGCACATCGTGGCCGGCGATCGGCCGCGACCCGACCTGCTAATGATCGATGGCGGCGTCGGGCAACTCAAGGCGGCCGAGCAGGGCTTAGACGTGGCCGGGTGCGCCGGGCTGCAACTGCTCGGCATTTCCAAGGGTCCGGATCGCAAGGCGGGCCAGGAGCGGCTGCATCTGCCGGGCGTCGAACTGGCGCGCACGCTGCCGGCCGACAGCCTGAGTCTGCACTGGCTGCAGCGGATCAGGGACGAAGCGCATCGCTTCGCGATCAGCGGCCACCGGCGCCGGCGCGCGCGGCGCTTTCGCGAGTCGGTGCTGGAGAATATTGCCGGCCTCGGTCCGGCGCGGCGGCGCGCGCTGCTGACGCATTTCGGCGGCCTGCCGGGCGTGCTGCGCGCCGGGGTGGCCGACCTGGAGCGCGTCACGGGAGTCGGGACAGCACTGGCCAGAACGCTCTATGATCACCTGCACCCGGGAGCGTGATGGTCTGGAACCTGCCCATGTTGTTGACCTGGCTGCGGATCGTCGCGATCCCGCTGGTGTGCATACTCGTGGTGCTGGGGCGCGTGCACCCGGCCGGCATCGAAGACGTGGCGGCCGGACTGCTGTTTGCTGTAGCAGCGCTCACCGATTCGCTCGACGGTTATCTGGCGCGCCGTCTGGGCCAGACCACCAAGCTCGGCGCGTTTCTCGATCCGGTGGCCGACAAGCTGATCGTCGCCGTGGCGCTGGTATTGCTGGTCAGCCGCGATCCGCGCCGCTTGGTGGTGCTCATGGCGGTGGTGATCATCGGGCGCGAGATTGCCATCTCGGCACTGCGCGAGTGGATGGCCGAGCTCGGACAGCGCACCAAGGTCGCGGTCTCGGCGCTCGGCAAATACAAGACCATCATGCAGATGGTAGGTCTGAGCCTGATGCTCTATCGACGCAGCGAGTTCGGCATACCCGTCTACACTCTGGGCCTGTGGCTGACGGTGCTGGCGGCCTTGCTGACACTGGTATCGATGTTCATCTACCTGCGTGCGGCGCTGCCTTACCTGCGCGAGCGCGGCTGATGGCGTACGCTTAAGCCGATGAGTGTCGCCGGCGGCTTTGACCTGCAGGGGAAAGTTGCGCTGATCAGCGGAGCCACGGGCGGCATCGGCCGGGCGATGGCGGCGCAGTTCGCGGCCGCCGGCGCGCGCCTCGTGGTCTCGAGCGAGGACAGCGGGGCCTGCGCGCAGCTGGCCGGCGCGCTGCAGGCGCAGCAGGTCGAGGCCATCGGCGTCGCCGCGGATGTGACCCAGCGCGACCAGCTCGAGCAGCTGGTCAAGGCGGCAAACACGCGCTTTGGCAGGATCGACATCCTGTGCTGCAACGCCGGTGTGGTACCGCACACCGGGCCATTGCACACCGCCAGTGATCAGGACTGGAAGCAGACGATGGATATCAACCTGCGCAGCATGGTCTGGCTCACGAGCCTGGTGGTGCCGGCCATGGCCGAACGCGGCGACGGCGCGGTGATACTCACCTCCAGCCTGGCGGGGCTGCGTGGCAACAAGGGCATTGGCCTCTACGGCATCGCCAAGGCCGGGTGCGCCCAGCTGGCGCGCAATCTGGCCGTCGAATGGGGCCCCAGGAATGTGCGCGCCAATGCCCTATCGCCGGGACTGATCGACACCGACTTTGCGCGCCCGTTCAAGGGTGATGAAGAATTGTTGCGCCGCCGCCTGGCGGCAACGCCGTTGCGGCGCATGGGCAGGGTCGAGGAGATCGCAGGTGTGGCCCTGCTGCTGGCGGCCCCGGCGGGCGGATTCATCACTGGACAGAATATCGTCGTCGACGGCGGAACGCTGATCAGCGACGGCAATTAAAGTCGCTGGGCGGCGCGCCGATAGCGCCGCTATGACTCCCGTGCATTCCGCTGGCGCTGCCGACCCGTCCGCCCAGTCCGGCGGTTTCGAGTTCGTGCGTGAGCTGGCCCGGGCGCTGGCCGAGGGCGGCATCGAGCTGCCGAGCTATCCGCAGGTCGCGCTGCGCCTGCAGAAGCTGCTTGCCGATGAGGATACCGATGCCGAACAGCTGGTGCGGGTACTGGGCGCCGAGCCGGTGCTGGCGGCCCGCATCACCGCCATGGCAGGATCCGCGGCGCTGAATCCGGCCGGGCGCACGGTCGCCGACCTGCGCACTGCGATCGTACTGATGGGTTACGACGCGCTGCGTACCACGAGCGCCGCGTATGCGATGTCACAGATCCGCCAGGCCGACGAGTATCGCGGCATTGCTCAGGCGGTCGCCGCGCTGTGGCGCGAGAGCGCACAGCGCGCGGCGATGAGTTTTGTAGTGGCGCGTCACGCTGGGGGATTGCGACCCGACACCGCAATGCTGGCCGGCATGCTGGCCGGCATTGGCAAGCTGTACCTGCTGGCACGCGCCAGTCACTATCCCCAGCTGCTTGCCGACAATGCGCGCTTCCAGGAGATCGTGCGCGACTGGCACGTGCGCGTCGCCCAGGCCTTGTTGGAGAACTGGCAGATCGCGCCGGAGATCGTGGCGGCGGTGCGCGGCTGGCCGACGGCCGGCGAGGAGCACGGCAGCAACGCCAGCCTGGCCGATGTGCTCGCCGCCGCGGATCTGCTGGTGAGTTATCGCGACGAGCCCGAACTGCTGCAGGCGTCTATCGCCGAACACCGCTCCACCTTGCGGCTCGGGCTGAAGGCCGGCTGTGCGCGGCTGCTGGAGGACTCGGCCGCGGAACTGCAGGCCCTGCAGGACGCGCTCGACGGCTAGCGCCCGCCCGGCCGGCGCCAGAGGCTGGCCAGCCAGGGTTGCTGGGCGCGTGGCAGACCGCTCGGACGATAGTAATGTTCGAGCTCGATGAATCCCGCCGCGGTGAGGTAACGGCGCCAACCCTGCAGGTCGTGGTAGGCGCCATAGCGACCGCGATTCCAGCCTTCCTGGTTGTCGCCATGCGGATTTGAGCTGAACAGCACGCCGCCGGGCTTCAGTGCGGCATGCAGCTCAGTCAGGATCCGTGGCAGGACCAGGCTCGGCACGTGAAACAGCGAAGCGTTGGCGAAGATGCCATCGAAGTGTGCGGCCGGCAGCTTCAGGTTCAGGAAATCCTGCTGCCATACTTGGCAGTCGGAATCGGCACGCGCCATCGCGGCGAACTCCGGCGCGCCCTCCAGGCCGATGGCCTGGTGTCCGAGCTTGCTGAAAGCGGCCAGGTCGCGCCCCGGTCCGCAGCCAAAATCCAGAATCCGGTACGGCGCTGCGGCCTCGATGTGGCGCAGCAGCGCCTCGATATTCTGGCTGACGTCATGATCGCGGGTGCCGGCACGAAATTCCTCGGCGCGCTGCGCGTAGTGTGCCAGTGTCAGCGCGGCGATGGCGTGCGGGTCGGCCGGGGTGTCGGGCTCGGGCATTGCGGCATTCTACGTCGCTGAATCAGCCTCAGTGAAAATCGCGCGAACGCCGTGCGAGCCCCGTCAGCCACGCTGAACGATCATGCAGGCGGCGGGCGACCAGATGTGTCACGCCGTCCCGATTCTGCAGCGTGCCGCTCACCACCAGCAGGCTGGCGTTGAGCGCGGCGTGGCGCTGGGTCGCGAAGACCTGCGGCCAGAGTATCACGCTCAGGATGCCGGTCTCATCTTCAAGCGAGAGAAACACCACGCCCGAGGCAGTGCCTGGTTGCTGCAGGTGAGTGATCAGGCCGGCAGCGCGCACCGGTGCGCCGTCGGCCAGCGCGCGCAGCTCGAGCGTGCTGCGGATGTTCAGGCGCTGCAGCTGCGCGCGCAGCAGCACCAGCGGATGACGGGTGGTGCTAAGGCTAAGCTGGCGATAGTCGGCGAGGATCTCCTGGGCTTCGCTGGGCCTGGGCAGCGACACCGGCGCTTCGGCCGCGGCCGCGAGTTGCAGCGCACCGGCCGGGCGCTCGGCACCCAGTGCCAGCCAGGCCGCTTCGTGGCGATGGCTGCTCAGGGCGCGCAGCGCACCCGCGGCGGCGAGTTTTTGCAAAGTGCCGCGCTTGAGGGCGGCATCGCCCGCCAGTTCATCGATGCTCTGCGGTTGGCGCTGCGCGCGCGCCGCCACGATACGTTCGGCCTCGGCTCTGGCCAGCGAGCGCACCTGGCGCAAGCCGATGCGAATGGCGAGCGCACCATCGGCGCCGCGCTCGAGCGTGCAGTCCCAGTCGCTGCTCAGCACGTCGGGCGGCAGTATGGCCACACCGCTGCGGCGCGCCTCCTGCACCAGCTGCGCCGGCTGGTAGAAACCCATCGGCTGGCTGTTGAGCAGTGCGGCGATGAAGGCTGCCGGCTCATGGCACTTGAGCCAGCAGGATACATAAGTGAGCAGTGCAAAGGAGGCGGCATGGGATTCCGGAAAGCCATACTCGCCGAAGCCGAGGATCTGCCGGTAGATGCTCTCGGCAAACTCCGGCTGATAGCCGTTGGCGAGCATGCCTGAGAGCAGCCGCTCGCGGAACGGTTCCAGACCGCCCTTGCGCTTCCACGCCGCCATGGAGCGGCGCAGCTGATCAGCCTCGCCGGGGCTGAAGCCGGCGGCGACCACCGCGATCTGCATCACCTGTTCCTGGAAGATCGGTACGCCGAGAGTGCGTTGCAGTACCTGCTCGAGCTGCGGGCTCGGATAGCTGACGCTGGCCGGATCCTGGCGGCGGCGCAGATACGGGTGCACCATGCCGCCCTGGATGGGCCCCGGGCGGATGATCGCCACTTCGATCACCAGGTCATAGAAACTCCGCGGCCGCAGGCGCGGCAGCATGCTCATCTGCGCCCGCGATTCGATCTGGAATACGCCGACGGTCTCAGCGCGGCAGATCATGTCGTAGGTGGCGCGATCCTCGGCGGGTATGTCCTGCACGCAGCGCGGCCAGCCGCGCCGCGCGCGCGTGAACTCCAGGCAGCGGCGGATCGCGGTCAGCATGCCGAGTGCCAGCACGTCGACTTTCAGCAGCCCCAGGGTTTCCAGATCATCCTTGTCCCACTGGATCACGGTGCGTTCGGGCATGGCGGCATTTTCAACCGGCACCAGCTCATGGAGCGGCTCGCCGGAAATGACGAAGCCGCCGACATGCTGCGAGAGGTGACGTGGAAAGCCACGCAGCTCGGCGATCAGCGCCGCGCGCAGCGCGGCGGGTGCAGCGCCCAGCGCGCGTTCGACATCGCGCCGGGCGCTGCGGCTGCGGTAGGTGATCACCGTCGCGGCGAGCGCGGTGCGCTCGCGCCCGTACTTGTGGTAGATGTACTGGATGACTTCCTCGCGCCGTTCATGCTCGAAATCGACATCAATATCCGGCGGCTCGCGCCGCTCGCGACTGATGAAGCGCTCGAACAGCAGGCTCATGCGCGCCGGATCCACCTCGGTGATGCCAAGCGCATAGCAGACCGCGGAGTTGGCGGCCGAGCCGCGTCCCTGGCAGAGGATGCCGCGCGCGCGCGCGAAGCACACCAGGTCGTGTACGGTGAGGAAAAAATGCTCGTAGCGCAGCTCGGCGATCAGCAGCAGCTCGCGCTCGAGCAGCGCCTGCACCGCGGCCGGCACACCCTGCGGCCAGCGGCGCTGCGCGCCGGCCGTGGTGAGTGCGCGCAGGTGAGCGCTGGCGCTCAAGGACGCCGGTACCAGCTCGGCCGGATATTGATACTGCAGCGCGCCGAGGTCGAAACGGCAGCGCTCGGCGATCGCGACGCTGGCGGCGAGCAGCTCGGGCGGATACAGGCGGGCGAGCGTGTGCCGGGAGCGCAGATGCCGCTCGCCATTGGCGAACAGGCGCGCGCCGGCCGTTGCCAGCGTGCAGCCGTGACGGATCGCGGTCAGCAGATCCTGGAGCCGACGGCGGTTGCGCCGGTGCATATGTACATCTCCGGCGGCGACTGCCGGCAGCGCGCACTGCGCGGCCAGTGCCAGGCAGTAGTCCAGCTGCGCGCGATCATCGGCGCCGCGCTGCAGCTCGACGGCCAGCCAGGCGCGCTCCGCAAAACACTCGCGCAGCCAGCGGCCCTCGGCCAGTGCCGCAGCGCTGGCGGCGGCGCCCGGCGCCGCAGCCGGCGGCAGCCACAACGCCAGGCAATGCTCCAGACCGGATTCGAAATCGGCCGCGGCGATCTCGTAGCTGCCCTTGGCGGCGCGCCGCCGGGCGCGGGTGATCAGCCGGCACAGCTCGGCATAGCCGCGCTGTTCCGGGGCCAGCAACACCAGCCGCGGTCCGCTGCGACACTGGAACTCGGCGCCAATGATCAGCTGGCAGCGGCTTCCCGCCGGCAGCGCGCGCAGCGCTTCATGGGCGCGCACCACCCCGGCCAGCGAGCACTCATCGGTCAGCGCCAGGGCGCGATACCCGAGTTCATGCGCGCGCGTGACCAGTTCAGCCGGGTGCGAGGCGCCGCGCAGGAAGCTGAAATTGCTGAGGCAATGCAGTTCGGCGTAGTCGCTCATGCAGCTTGCAGTCCACTCAGGCCCACAGGCCGTGCAGATGCCAGGCACCGCTGCGCAGGTCGCGGTAGACCCACCAGTGCGCACCGGCCGCGCCGCGCGCCAGATAGTAATCGCGGGCGATATCGGCGCCATCCCACCAGCCGCTTTCGATGCGCTCAGGGCCGGCCAGCAGTTCCTGCGGCGCTTCGATACCGCGCGGTTCGGGCAGCAGCCAGCAGGGACGTAGCGGCGGAACACCGCGAGCCGGCATCGTGGTCGCGGGCGCAGCGGATACCGCAGTGTGCTGTTGCGCCGTCAGCGCCGTCCAGGCGCGCTCGGGCCGATGATCGGCGGCGAGACCCAGGGTCTGCACTGCCCCGGCACCGAGCCGCGCCACCAGGCGGTCGATGGTGGTCTGCAGCTGTTCGCTGTGCTGCACGCTCTGCGAGAAGCAGTCCATCTGCAGCACCAGGGGTTGCAGAAATTCCCGTGCTGCCAGGCCGAGGGCCTGCACCGGCGCGGCCAGCGCGAGCGCCGCGAGCCGCTCGCGCGCCAGCGTCAGCAGCAGCGCCGCCTCGCGGGTCGGGCGTGCCAGGCCGATCTCGAGGCAGGTGGCGGCACACTGCCGATGCTCGAGGCGCAGCGTATAACGTTGCACGGCCCGATCGAGCGAGCGCAGATAACCCTGCAGCCCGGCCAGCAGGCGCTGCAGCGGAAACAGCAGGGCGGTGGCATCGGTGAGCGCGAATGAAAATTCGCAGCGGCTGGAAAATTGCGGTGGCACGCGCAGCATGCGCAGCGGTTCGGGTGCCTGGCCGCACAGTTGCCGCAGCGTGTGACTGGTGCCGGGGCCGAAGCGCCGCGCCAGCGCGGCGGCCGGGAGCGCGAGCAGCTCGCCGATGCTGCCAAGGCCGGTGCTGCGCAGGGCCGCCTGCTGTTCGGGTGCCAGCGCCAGGCAGCCGAGCGGCAGCGGTTGCAGCAGCGTCAGCAGGGCAGTGAGCGTGGTGGCATTTTCCGTGTGGCCGGCGCGCGCCAGCAGCGCGGCACCCTGCGGCGTGGGCGCGATCCCTAAGCGGGCGCTGTAACCGAGCGCCGCGAGCTCGACAGCGATGCGTGCGCGCAGTGTGTCGGCGCCGCCGAACAGCTGCCGGCTGGCGCCGATCTCGAGCCACAGTGCCGCCGCGCCGCCATCGCTGCCGTCATGGCCGTCGCTGACCTGGCTGCTCCACTGCAGGGCCCAGAGCGCCAGATTGTGCAGGGCCGCTGGCTCAAGCGGCGGCAGCAGGATGCACAACCACAGCATGCGTGCGCCCACCGCGGGCTTTATGGATATCAATATGCAGGCCCGCCGCGCCGGCGCGCAGCAGCAGCCGGAGCGCGGCCGGCGAGTGCTGCTGCGCACAGCTCTGGGGACGATAGAGCAGGCCACAGCTGCCGCTGCTTTCCGCAGCCAGCTGCAGCCGCCGCAGCCGCCGCTCATCCACGCCCGCCGGCCAGGCCAGCACCGCACCAATGGCCGGACAGCGCAGCGCCTGCTCCGCGGCCCAAAGCGCAGTGCGTGCATCCAGCGTCTGTATCCACAGCAGCTGCCCGAGCGCGATGCCGTGGCGCAAGAGCGCCGGCGGATAAGGCAGAAAGGGCGGTGCAATCCACGCCACGTGCTGTCCGGCACCGCACAGCTGCGCCAGTGCCGGCAGCACCAGCGAGAGCTCGCCAATGCCCTGGGCTTCCGGCATCAGTTCGGTTATTGCCCCTGCGGGCCAGCCACCTCCAGGCAGCAGCGCATCGAGTTCGCTGAACCCCGTCGCCCGCGCCGCGGGCCGTGCGTACTCGTCGGCGCGCGCGCCGCTGCGACCATCGGCGCGCACGCGGCGACAGGCCTGGTCCAGCTGCGCCAGCACTGCCGCACGCTGCTCAGCTGGCCGCATCATGGCTGGGGCATGCCGCTGCGCACGAGCCCGACGACCAGCCCTTCAATCACGCACTGCTCATGCCGCAGGTCAACAGCGATCGGCTTGAAAGCCGCGTTGGCGGGTTCGAGGCGCAGCAGGTGACCGCGGCGATGAAAATATTTCACCGTCGCTTCATCGCCCAGACGCGCGACGACGATCTGGCCGTTGTGCACCTGTGCGCCGCGATGCACGGCGAGGATGTCGCGATCGTGGATGTCCGCATCGCGCATGCTCTGGCCGTGCACGCGCAGCAGGAAATCGGCGCGCGGGCGGAACAGCGCCGGATCGAGCAGCAGCTCGTCTTCGATGTTATCGAGCGCGAGCGTGGGCACGCCAGCCGCGACGCGGCCATAGAGCGGCAGGCGGTGCGTGGTGGTCGGGGACGAGTGCAGCAGACGGATGCCGCGGGCCAGGCCCGGCTCGAGCGCGATGAGGCCTTTGCCGGCCAGCGCGCGCAGGTGCTGATCGATGCCCTGGCGATTACGCAGATTCAGGCTTAAGGCCAGATCGGCGCGGGTGGGCGGTCGGCCATCCCGGCGCAGGAACTGTTCGATCAACTCCAGTATCTGACGCTGACGGGGGCTGGGTTCGGTGCGGGCGGCATTCATGGCTGATACCATACATTTGTCTGGTATCCATGGAAAGCCACCCGATTATCAAGTTGCCGGGGGCATGCTAGGCTTCAGACACAAACCTTCATGAAAACAACGCTCAAAACAAAAACTTATATCGCGCTGCTGCTCGCGGCCCAGAGCGTTCCCTGCCAGGCGACAGTCTACGATTTCCTCGACCCCGAGCAGAACGTCTTCGGTGCCGATCAGAGCATCCGGACCGCTTACGAAGACACGCTCTACGATCTGGCGCGTCACTACAGCCTCGGATCCGAGGAACTGATTCGCGTCAATCCGGGCGTGGATCCCTGGATTCCGGGCGCCGACAAGACCGTGCTGGTTCCGGGCCGGCATATCCTACCCAGCGGACCGCGCGAAGGCGTCGTGATCAACATCGCCGAGCATCGCCTTTACTACTATCCCAAACCCAAACCTCACCAGCCCCAGCAGGTGATCACCTATCCGGTCAGCATCGGCAAGATGGACTGGCGTACACCGCTGGGCGACACGCGGGTGATCGCCAAGCAGAAGGATCCGTGGTGGACGCCGACCGAATCGGTGCGCGCCGAACATGCGAAAGACGGCGATATCCTGCCCGCGCGCGTGCCGCCGGGCCCGGACAATCCGCTGGGCGATCGCGCGCTGCGGCTGGCTGCCGGCCAGGGCACCTATCTGATTCACGGCACCAACAATCCCATCGCGGTGGGGCTGGCCGTGACCCACGGCTGCATCCGCATGTATCCGGAAGATATCAATGCGCTGTTTCCGCTGGTGGCGGTCGGCACCAAGGTGCGCATCGTCAACGAGCCGGTGAAGGTCGCCTGGGTCGATGGCGAGCTGCTGCTCGAGGCCCATCCGCCGGTGGATGCACTGGGGCAGAGCTACGAGCCGGATGTCGACAGATTCTCTGAGCTGCTGCGCGCGGCGGTGGGGGATAGTACGGTGGCGATCCATTGGGATTACGCGCGCGAGGTGCTGCAGCGCGCTGACGGCGTGCTGGCGATCGTGGGGCTGGCGGCCGAGCTGCCCGCCGAGCCGGCTGCCGCGCTGCCCGCCAGGCAGCCCGGGACCACCGCTCCAGCGCCCGGAGGTTGAAACGAGCGGCAAATCAGCTATAGTTCGCTGCCCGAGGAGAGCAGTTTCTCTCTTAAAGTATTGATTTATAAGAGTTTTCTGAAGAAAAGCCATGTCAGAGCGCGATAGCGAAAACTTCGATATCGACGAGGAATTCGTCGCCGAATCCGAAGACAGCACCGATTACGACGGCATCCTGGCCAAGGTCGACAAGCGGGTGCGCACGCAGGGTAAGCGTGGCAAGGCGGCGTGGAGCAAGCTCGAAGAGGTGCTGGCCGATCGCAAGCTCGAAAAAGACCTGCGCGATATTTTCGACGAAGAGTAGCGCCACGCGCGGCGCAACGCTGCCCGCAGCTTAAGCTGCGGCGGCGCATTTCCAAACCAACCTGGATCAGTGATGAGTGCAGGCGGCGCATCGGCTTGGATCGTGCTGAAGTTCGGCGGCACGAGTGTTTCCTCGCTCGCCAACTGGCGCAATATCGCCGCCGTGGTGCGGGCGCGCCGCGCCACTGGGGCCCGGGTGCTGATCGTGCATTCGGCGCTCAGTGGCGTCACGGATCGACTGGAGAAGCTGCTCGCCGCGGCGCTCGCCGGTGCCCATGAGCCGGTAATGGCGGCGCTCGAGGAGCGCCATCGCAGCCTGGCCGCGGAACTGGGACTGGAGGTGAGCGCGCCGCTCGCCCGGTATTTTGCCGATCTGCGGGAAATGGCCTCAGGCATTGCGTTGACCGGTGAGATCAGCGACCGCACGCGCGCGCGATTCATGGCCTGCGGCGAGTTGATGGCCACCGAACTGGGTGCGCGGTTTCTCAGCAGCCAGGGGCTGCCCTGCAGCTGGTGGGACGCGCGCAGCGGTCTGCGCGCTGAAGCGCGCGCCAACGCTCCGGTGAGCGCGAACTATCTGTCGGCCACCTGCGATTTTTCCGCCGACGCGGCCCTGCGCGCCCAGCTCGAGGCGCAGGAGCCGGTGGTGCTGACGCAGGGCTTCATCGCCAGCAATGCCGCGGGCGACACGGTGTTGCTGGGTCGCGGCGGTTCGGACACCTCGGGCGCCTACCTGGCCGCAAAGCTCCAGGCGCAGCGGCTCGAGATCTGGACCGATGTGCCGGGCATGTTCAGCGCCAATCCGCGCTCGACGCCGGCGGCGCGCTTGCTGCGCGCACTGCATTACGATGAGGCGCAGGAGATCGCCAGCAGCGGCGCCAAGGTGCTGCACCCACGCTGCATATTGCCGGCCAAGCAGGCGCAGATTCCGCTGTGGGTGTACGCCACGCAGACGCCCGAGCTCGAGGGCACGCATATCAGTGCCAGCCCCGGCGAGGGCGCGGCGCAGGTCAAGGCGGTGTGCATCAAGAAGGGCATCACGCTGATCTCGCTCGACAGTCCGGGCATGTGGCACGAGGTCGGCTTCCTCGCCGACGCCTTCCATATCTTCAAGCGTCATGGCATGTCGGTCGACCAGGTGTCCACATCGGAGACCAGCGTTACGGTGTCGCTCGATCCCGCGGCCAATAGTCTCGATCAGCGGGCGCTCGATGCGCTGATTGCCGAACTCGGAGCGCTGTGCCGCGTGCAGCTGATCGGCCCCTGCGCCTCGGTCAGCCTGGTGGGGCGCAACATCCGCGGCATCCTGCATCAGCTGGGCGCGGCGCTCGAGCTATTCGCCGAGCAGCGCATCTACATGGTCAGCCAGGCCGCCAATGACCTGAATTTCACCTTCGTGGTCGACGAAGGGCAGGGCGACCGCCTGGTGCAGGAGCTGCACGAGCTGCTGATCCGCCCGGTGGCGGGCGACACCGTGCTGGGACCCACCTGGTCGCAACTCTATGGCGTCACCCGCCGCGGTCCCGCTCGCCCCGATCCGTGGTGGCAGCGGCGCCGCGCCGAACTGTTGCAGCTGGCCGGCGCCCACGACTGCGCCTTCGTGTACGAGGCCGACTCAGTGCGGGCCGCAGCGCGGGCGCTGCGCGCGCTCAAATCGGTCGATCGCGTCTACTACGCGATGAAGGCCAACGCGCATCCCGCACTGCTGCGCGTGATGGCCGCCGAAGGCTTGGGGTTTGAATGTGTGTCGCGCGGCGAGCTCGAGCACGCTCTGCACGCGCTTCCGGAGCTGAGCCGCGAGCGGCTGCTGTTCACGCCGAACTTCGCTGCGCGGGCCGAGTATGCCTTCGCGTTTGAGCAGGGCGTGGCGGTGACGATCGACAATCTGTACGTGCTGCGGCACTGGCCGCAGGTGTTTGCGGCTCGCGAAGTGCTGGTGCGGATCGACACCGGCACCGGACGCGGTCATCACCAGCATGTGCGCACCGCGGGCGTGCAGTCCAAGTTCGGCGTGCCACTCAGCGAACTCGCGGAGCTCGAGGCACTGGTGGCCGCCTGCGGCGCACGCGTCACGGGTCTGCACGCCCATCCGGGCAGCGGCGTGTTCGAGGTGACGAGCTGGTCGGAAACCGCAGGTCTACTGCTGGAGGCCGCGCAGCGCTTTCCACTGGTGAAGGCCATCAACGTGGGCGGTGGCCTGGGCGTGCCCGACAGCCACGAGCAGGCGGCGCTGGATCTGGGCAATCTCGATGTGGCATTGCGCGCCGCGCGCCAGGCGCGGCCCGACCTGGCGGTCTGGCTGGAGCCCGGCCGCTACTTGGTGGCGACGGCCGGCGTACTGCTGGCGCGCGTGACACAGACCAAGAGCAAGGCCGACATGCGCTATGTGGGCGTCTGCACTGGCATGAACTCGCTGATCAGGCCCGCGCTGTACGGCGCCTGGCACGAAATCGTGAACCTGAGCCGTCTCGATGCGCCGGCCACGGAGCTGGTCAATGTGGTGGGTCCGATCTGCGAGTCGGCCGATTTCCTGGGTCATGACCGCCTGTTGCCCCCGACCGTCGAGGGCGACGTGCTGCTGATCGCCAATGCCGGCGCCTACGGCCATGCGATGAGCTCAAGGTACAACCTGCGCGAACCGGCAGCCGAATTCGTGCTCGTGTGAACCAGGTCGCGGTCCGCGGCAAGAAATGGCCGGTCCGGCGCTCAAGTGCCGGCGCTGCGGTTCGATACCGCAGCTATGGCCACCCGACATTGCACCGTCCTTTTTACAGTGGTGGCCGCTCTGGCCACCATGAGCAGCAGCGCGGACTCGCAGTCCCGCAGCGGCGCGGGTGCGCTAGGCACCAGTGCCCAGGTGAGGTTCAAGATCGTCATTCCAGAAACCCTGGCGTTTAGCGTGACCCGCACTGGCAGTGGCCAACCCAAGCTGGCGGTTGGTGTGCGTGTCACAGACAACGGGCGGCATCTCATTCCAGTATCCTTGGGAAAGACGCCTTTGGTCCGCTGTGCAGCGGACGCCGCCGGCCAGACCACCTGTACGGCCTCGACACCGTAGCCGACGAACTGAGAACTGGCGCACATGCGCAGCCGGACCCGGGCCGGCAAAGAGGCAGGAAACTTTAGGCCTCAGTACCGAATCTGCGAGGTCGGTCACCGGCGGGCATAACCTGCCTCCGTACCATGCCTATCGTGCAAAACGTTGCCGCGGCGCGATCTATCGCTCGGGTGGCGTCGGGAAGACCAGTGTGGTCTCCCTGGGTTTTCACTACACACGATAGGAAACAGTTCACCATGAAGATATCGACAGTCATCAAGAGTCTATGTGGCGCCGCGGTGGTGGCTCTGCCGCTCGTGGCCTCGGCCGAATCGAATGTTTCGACCAGTGCCACGGGTATTGGCGCGCTGACCACTGTAGCGCATGTCAATTTCACGATCGTTGTGGCCAAGACGCTGTACCTGCGCGTCGGCACCGGATCGGCGTATAGCACCGGCGTGCTATCACCCGCCAACGCTACGATTGACACGATTACCTTCACGCCTGCGGTGGCGGCCATCGGCAATGGTACGGCGATAGCGGGTACCGGCGGCGATCTGACCAATGGCGTGGAAACGGCCGCGATCGTTGCCAACGGCGGCAGCGTGGCGTTGGTGGCGACCACGGGTGGCGCGCTGAGCAACGGCAACGGTGGCACCATTCCTTACACGCAGATCTCGACCACGGCGGCTGCCGGCACCTTTGCCACGCTGTTGAACGCGCCGGTTCTGGCCAACGGCGCCAGCAATACGGTAAACCTGACGGCGGTGGGTAATGCCCCGATCACGGCCGATGCGCAGTGGACCTACAAGTACCTTAACGCGGCTGCGGTGGCCCCGGGTACCTACGGTACCGGCACTGCAGGCGGCAATGGTCAGGTGACCTACACGGCGACGATGCCGTAATTCGACTCCTTAGATCGCAAGTATGGATACGTTGTGATGCGCCGCTGCCGCAAAGCCGCCAATTCAAGTGGTGGGGCGCACCGCAGCGGGTGGTGTGTAGTAGGAGCCGCCATGGCATCGGCCATGGCGGCTCCGCCCGCCGGGGCTTACACATTCACCCTGAATCCCGCCTCACCCAAGACGATCTATCTGCAGATCGGCAACGGCACCTTCAATGGCGGTCAATATATTCAAGGTGGCAGCGGCGGGCGCAACGCAACCATCAATACTGTGTCGCTCAACTTGTCACCCACCGTCATCGGCAACGGCACTGCACAAGCGATGACCACCGATAGTACGGCCGCCAACAGTTTTCTGGATGGCTACGCATTCTGCAATCTACCGAATCAACTCTATATAGGCGGTTACTACCGTACGGCATCGGGCAATACTGCAGCCGCCCAGGTAGTGGCCAGCGTACCCGCGAGCCTGGTCAACGCCGGCGGGGCCACCATTCCCTTCTCGCAGATCGCCTGGACGTCCAGCGGCAACGGCCCTGGCAATGCGACCCAACCTTTTCCATCCGGGGCCTTCGTGGCCGGTGCACAGCAGAATGTCGGCGGCTTTGCCAGCAACCAATGGGCGGAGAGCTGCTGGACCTTTTCATATTTGAACACCGTGACACCTGGCAGCGGCACCTTCAACGGCACGGTGACTTTCACGGTGACCACGCCATGATTCGCGCCTCGGCAAGTCCGGCGGCAGGTGCTTTTTTTTTGGCCCTGTGCTTGGGCATAATCTGGTATCCGGGCGCCGCGCATGGCGCCGTAATTGATGATTCTGCCAGCCAGGCGCTCGAGCCCGGCGTGGCGATGCGCTGGAAGAACTCCGTGCCCGCACACGGTCCCGGCGGCTCTGACAACCAAATGGCGGGCACCACACACATCCTGGTGCGTTTGAATGTCCTGCCGTGGCTGCATCGCAAGGTGCGCATCTATTTGAATTTTCCCAGTCAGCCGCCCGGACCCATGCATATGAGCTGGAGCACGCAGGGTCGCCTGGCTGCCGGCGAGTTACCGTCCGGCAATCGCCAGCTGATTTATGCCGGGCCGATCCTGCAGCCGATGCTGGAGGAGTTGCTGGTCATTCAATTCAGTGTCGATGGCCGGCTACTCGATCACAGTGTGTCCGTGAATTACTACTTTGAAATGGATGGGAATTGATCGTGTCGCACCGCCACTGGATTGTTCTCGCTGTGCTGTTGGTATCACTATCATCGACCGTGCGGGCCGCGGACGATGTGCAAGGCTTCGCGGCCATGGTGTCGCCGCCGCGATTCGAGCTCAGAGTGGATCCCGGCAAGACGGAACGAGTGGTGTTGGAAATCAACAACCGTGCCCTGGGCAATGCCCGCTACCTGGTACGCACGGCTGATTGGACCTTGACTCCGGATTTTGGCGTGCAGTTCGTGGACGCCTTGCAACCGAACAGCTGTCGGCCCTGGGTGGCGCTGGAGCGTCCCGAAGTAGCGGTACCCGGGGGCGGTGGCGTCCGCTACCGCTTTGAGGTCAGCGTGCCCGCCGACGCGCCCCGGGGAGAGTGCCGATTCGCCATCATGGTCGAAGGCGCCGATGCGGGCATGTCCGCCGGCGGCAATGTCAGCCTGCCAGTCAATGGTCGCATCGGCGTCATTGTTTATGTTGCGGTAGGGGCATGTGCGCCGGATCTGGAATGGTTCGGTCCCGCTGTGAGCACGGTCAACGGCCGTCGTGTGCCGTCCATACGCGTGCATAACGGGGGTGATGCCCACGGCCGCATGGGCGGCTTCCTCACTGGCACTGACGCCAAGGGCATCAGCTACGACTTCACACCCGCAGATTTTCCCATCCTGCCGCAGGAAGAGCGACCGGTTTTCCTGACTCCTTCGACGGGTGACAACGATCAACCCACCTTGACCTATCCCGTCAAGGTGAAGGGCTCACTGGAATGGTCGGGCCACAAGATCGACATCGATCAGACCTTTGATGACTGAACGGCGATCCTCATTGCGCCACTGGGCTGCGGCTGCCTCGATCCTTCCGCTGGGGCTGCCTTGGGCAGCGTATGCAGCGGACAGCGTCGCTGCACAGCCGCCGGCAGCCGGGTTTCAGGATCACTACATAGCAGACGGCAAGCTGGCGCCCGACATTATTTCCGGCACCGAGGCAGCGGCTGACCTTGGCGGCCTCGCACGCGCACTGCGCATCGATGCAGTGGCGAGTCTGTTGCAGTCACACGATGGCTTCGGCAAATCCAGCTTTGCCGAGCATGGCCTCATTCTCAACTACCAGTGGGATACGGCCAACTACGGCGCCTGGACCCTGGATGCTACCGCCCGCACGGGAGGGTCGGGTCCGGGTGAGGCGGGCGCCGGACAGGGCGGATTGTTTGCGTTGCGTCAACGCGCAATGCCGTTTGACCACGGTTGGCAGATCGACAATAGCGTAGGCAACATCAACACCACCGAGGTGAGTCTGGCGCGCAATCAGGCGCGCTTCTACCTGCCGACAACGCCCATTCGCGGAGTGAGCAGCGAATGGCGGGGTCCCGACGGCATACAACTGTCGGCCAGCCTGGGTGAGCCCGGCAACTTCAGTGGCATCGAGGTGCCCAATTTTCGCGCGCTTGGCGGCCATACTGACAGCGCTGGCGGTCAGTGGTCACTCGATCCGCATTGGACGCTGGCTGGAGAGTATGTCGATGCCCGCGACGTCAATCTCTCGGCCGGGTTCTTTGCGGTATCGCCGCAGGCTGTCAGTTCCAGCACGGGTATGGCTGCCTTGCGCTGGCACGACCAAGGTGCGCAAAGTCAGCTCACACTACTCGATGGGCACATGCAGGGACAGTCGCAGAGCAATGCCGCCTGGTGGGATGCCAGTCTTTCTCAAGGAGCGCGCACGCAGAACTTCGGTCTGTTCCGCGTTGAGCCCAATCTCAGCTGGGGCGAGCAGCTCATCGCCAACGATCTGCAGGGCGGGTATTACCGCTACGGTTTTCAAACCCGGCGCTGGATCGCCGATCTGGGCGCGGACCTCGTGCGCTCGGTGTCCGGGCGCAGCGGCAATACCCGTTTTCTCACGGGTGATACCCGCTTCCAGCTCTCGCAGGATTGGGGCCTCGGTGGAGTCACGCACCTCAGTACGACCAACGGCGGCACCAGCTGGTCCACTCAAGGCTATGTCGATCATCGCAATGTGTGGGGCACGGGTAGCGCACAGACCGGCTACGCGCACGGCGGCGACGGCTACGATCTGTCGATGACCTACAGTCAGAGTTGGGATATGCCCATCGGGACCCATCTGAGCACGGCCGTCAGTGCCGAAAAGCATGGCATGAATTCCGGGGCCGTGGGCGCAATTGACAGCACTGTGCTGAGCTTCGCGCTCGCGGGCGGCGGTCAGATCAGCCGGCGCTGGAGTTTCGATGGCAACCTGCGTTGGCTGACCACCGTGCAAGGACGCGGCGCGCCGGCCGTGTCCTCAAACATGGCGATCACCTATACCGTGAACAACCGCTGGAATCTGCTGTTCAGCTACTACGACGCGCGCATCGGCTCGTGGCTCGATCTAACGGTGCTGTCGCCATTGACGCCGCCGGCCGAATCCTACGTGCCTTCGACCGAGCAGCGCGGTCTGTTCCTCACATTGCGCTATCAGCGCGCCAGCGGTCTGCATTTTGCCCCGCTGGGCGGCAAGCCCGGTATGGGCAGTGGCCAAGTCTCGGGTTATGTGTATCTAGACGCCAACGAGAACGGCCGCATGGATCCGGACGAGAAGGGCGCCGATCACGTCACCGTGGTGCTCGATGGCAAGTATTCGATCCAGACTGACGCCAACGGGCGCTACGAGTTTGGCGCTGTGAGCATTGGCCACCACACATTGACTATTGTGACCGATAACCTGCCGCTGCCGTGGGCACTGACGCAGCCAGGCTCCATGGACGTTGAAGTACGCACCCGCTCCCGCAGCAGTCAGGACTTTGCGGCGACGCGCATTCGTTAGCGATCTGCGACGCGCGCCCGATGTCGCAACTCCAACTCGGCGACTACCTCGGCAAGTTCCAGTCCACGTACGCTGAGCAGCAATAGCAGATGAAACAGCAGATCCGCGCTCTCGGCGCGCAACTGCTGATCGGATTCACCGGCGCCAGCCAGCGCCACTTCCAGACCTTCCTCGCCTACCTTCTGCGCGACGCGACGCACACCGCGAGCCGCGAGGCCGGCCGTGTAGCTGCCTTCGGTGCCAGCCGCCAGACGGGCAGCGATAATCTGCGGCAGTTCTGCGAGAAAGGCCAGGCGCTCGGCCTCCGTGAGTGCATCGCCGCCAAAGCAGGTGGCCGTACCGGTGTGACATACCGGACCAGCAGGCAGCGCGCTGACCAGCAGCGTGTCGCCGTCGCAGTCCTGGCGCACGTCGAGCACCTGCAGCGTATGGCCGGAAGTTTCGCCTTTTTCCCACAGCTGACGGCGCGAACGGCTGTAGAACACCGCGCGCTGCCGATCGAGCGTGGCGCGCAGTGCCTCGCGATTCATGTAGGCCAGCATCAGCACGGCACCGGTAGTCGCGTGCTGCACGATCGCGGGCAGCAGGCCGTTGCTGCGCTCCCATGCCAGCCCGTCTATGTCCGAGAATCGCAGCTTCATGGTCGCACCTCGATGCCCTGGGTGGCGAGATAGCGCTTCAGGTCGGGAATGGCGATTTCACCGGAGTGAAATACGCTCGCGGCCAGCGCGCCGTCAACCGCGGCTTGCTGGAAGGCCGCCGCGAAGTGCTGGGGCGTCCCGGCGCCGCCCGAGGCGATCAGCGGTACCGCGCAGCGCGCGCGCACCGCACGCAGCTGCGGCAGGTCGTAGCCCTGGCGCACGCCATCGGCGGCCATGCAGTTGAGGACAATTTCGCCGGCACCGCGCTGCTGTACCTCCTGCACCCACTCGAGGGTGGCGCGGCCGCTGTCGCGGCTGCGCGCCACATCGCCAGTATTCAGCCAGATGCGCAGGCCGGTCGGCGTGGTCTGGCTGTCGATGCCGACCACCACGCACTGACTGCCGAAGCGGCGCGCCAGTTCATCAATCAGCTGCGGGCGTTGCAGCGCCGGGGTGTTGACCGAGACTTTTTCGGCGCCGGCGCCGAGGGCCGCCTCGGCCTCAGCGACGCTGCGGATGCCGCCGGCCACGCAGAATGGGATGTCCAGCACTGCGGCCACGCGTCCGACCCAGTCGCGCGCCACGGAGCGGCCCTCGGGGCTGGCGGTGATGTCATAGAACACGAGCTCGTCGGCGCCCTGGTCGCGGTAGCGCCGCGCGAGTTCGAGGATGTCGCCGACCACGCGGTGATCGCGGAAGCGCACGCCCTTGACCACCACGCCATCGCGCACGTCGAGGCAGGGAATTATGCGTCGCGCAAGTATGGCTGCAACTCTCCGTGAGGCAGGCGATCTTCGAGCAGCGCTTTGCCGCAAACGGCCGCCGCCACGCCGGTGACGGCGAGTGCCTGCAGATCGCGGCTGGCGCTGACGCCGCCGGAAGCCTGCCATTGCAGCTGCGGGTAGCGGGCCACCGCTTCGGTGTAGAGCGCGAGGTTGGGACCGGCCATGGCGCCGTCGCGCGCGATGTCGGTGCACAGCACGTGGCGCAGTCCGCAGGGCAGATAGCGCTCGATCGCGTCCCACAGCGACAGTGCCGTGGTCTCGCGCCAGCCGCGCGTGCGCAGCAGCGGCAGGCCGTCGGCCTGCAGCGCCACGTCAAGGGCCAGGCAGATGCGCTCGGGCCCGAAGTTTACCAGCCACTGTTCCACTGCGCCGCGATCCTCGATGGCGGCGCTGCCAATCGCGAGCCGTGCAATACCGAGCGCCAGCAGCTCATCGACACTGGCGCGGTCGCGCACTCCGCCGCCAACCTGCAGCCAGATGCCGGACTGGCCGGCGAGCTGGGCGATCACCTGGCGATTGGCCGCCTGGCCATCGCGCGCGCCGTCGAGATCCACCACATGCAGCCAGTCGGCACCGAGCTCGCGGTAGCGCTGCAGCAGTTCGAGCGGCGTGAATGGGTAGCGGGTCTCGGCCGCAAAATCGCCCTTGAGCAGGCGCACGCATTGCCCGCCGCGCAGGTCGATGGCGGGAATCAGGCGCATCACAGTGCCAGGAAGTTGGCCAGCACGCGCGCGCCGGGCGCGCTGGAGCGTTCCGGGTGAAACTGTACGCCGTGGAAATTGCCGTGGCTCACCACGGCGCTGAACGGGCTGCCGTAGTCGGCCACCGCCGTGGTGTCGGCCGTCGACGCCGCCGCATAACCATGTACGAAATAGAAATAGTCGCGGGCGCCAATGCCGTGCAGCAAGGCGTCGGCGGCCGTCTGGCGGCAGCAGTTCCAGCCCATGTGTGGCACGGGTCTGCCGGAGACTGGCACCAGGCGTTGCACTGTGCCGGCCACGATACCGAGGCAATCGGTCGCGCCTTCGGCCGAGTGGCTGAACAACAGCTGCATGCCTAAGCAGATGCCGAGCAACGGCTGCTGGAGCGCACGCAGGCAGTCCACCAGCTGCAGGGCCTGCAGGCGCGCCATGGCGTCCTGCGCTGCGCCGACACCGGGCAGCATCACGCGCCGCGCGGCGCCGATCACGCGCGCATCGGCACTGACCTGGCTGCTGGCGCCGAGTCGCTGCAGCGCAAATCCGAGCGAGGCGAGGTTGGCGCCGCCGCTGTCGACGATCACGACATCCGCTGTGCTCACAGCACACCCTTGGTGCTCGGCAACGTGTCGCCATCGCGGCGCAGGGCGGGGCGCAAGGCCCGGCCCACGCCTTTGAACGAGGCCTCGATCATGTGATGGGTGTTCTCGCCGCGCACCGCCAGATGCAGCGCGCAGCCCAGTGCGTCGGCCAGCGAGCGAAAGAAATGCGGCACCAGTTCGGTGGGCAGCGCGCCGACCTGCTCGCGGGTGAACTGGCCTTCGAACACGAACCAGGCGCGGCCTGACAGATCGATGGCCACCTGGGCCTCGGCTTCGTCCATGGCCAGCAAAAAGCCGTAGCGGCCGATGCCGGCCTTGTCGCCCAGGGCGCTGCGCAACGCCGCGCCCAGCGCCAGCGCGCTGTCCTCGACGGTGTGATGTTCGTCGACCTGCAGGTCGCCCTGGCAGTGCAGGCGCAGGCCGATGCCGCCGTGCCTGGCCAGCTGCTCGAGCATGTGATCGAAGAAGCCGATGCCGGTGCTGACCTCGATGGTCTCATCGCCGTCGAGTTCGACGCTGACCTCGATAGTGGTCTCCTTCGTCTGACGCCTGATTCGCGCCCGGCGGGCGCGCAGCTCCCGTACCACCGCGGGCCAGGTCTCGGTGTCCGGGCCGTCAAGCCGTACTCGCAGCGCGCGGATGCCAAGATTGCTCGCCAGCTGCATGTCGCTGTCGCGATCGCCAATAACCGCGCTGCGCTGAGGCTCGAAAGCGTGCTCGGCGAGCCAGCCGCGCAACAGGCCGGTCTTGGGTTTGCGGCATTCGCAGTGGTCGGCCGCCAGGTGCGGGCAGATGCAGATGGCCTGGAAGTGAATGCCCTGCGAGGCGAAGGCACGCAGCATGAATTCCTGGCAACGCTCGAAGTCGGCCTGCGAAAAGCGGTTGCTGCCCAGGCCATCCTGGTTGCTGACCATCACGAGCTGGTAACCGGCGCGACTCAGTTCGCTTAAGGCCGCGAACACACCGGGCACAAAGCGGATCTTGTCGAGCGCATCGACCTGTTCGTCGGCGGGCTCTTCGATCAGCGTGCCGTCGCGATCAACAAACAGTGTGGGCAGTGCAGCACTCATGACAGGCTCGCAAGCAGTTGGTCATTCTGGGCCCGGCTGCCCACGCTGATGCGCAGCGAGCAGGACAGGGCGGGATGGGCGCGCACGTCGCGCAGCAGCAGGCCCGCGGCGCGCGCGCGCTGCAGCGCCACGGCAGGCTCGGCAAAATCGACCAGCAGGAAATTGGCGGCGCTGGGCCATACGCGCAGTGTGCCACGCAGCGCCGCCAGCGCGCTGGCCAGCCGGGTGCGTTCGGCGATGAGGTCGGCAACGCGCTGTGCCGCGAGCGACAGATGCGGAGCCTCGAGGGTGCGGAACACGGCCTCGATGCTCAGCTGCGTGACGGCATAGGGCTGGATGACCTTGCGCAGCAGGGCGACGACTTCGGGCTGCGCCAGCAGCGCCCCGCAACGCGCGCCCGCCAGGCCGTAGGCCTTGGACAGTGTACGCAGTACCACCAGGGCCGGATGGGCGCGCAGTTCACTGGCCAGTGACGGCGTGCCGGCAAACTCCACATACGCTTCATCGACCACCAGCAGGGCGCGCCCGGCCAGCTCAGTGGCGAGCTTGAGTACGCCGGTGCGATCCAGCAGATTGCCGGTCGGATTGTTAGGTGTGCAGAGGTAGACCAGCTTGACCTGCGGGGTCGCGGCGGCCAGTACCGCCGGCACTTCCAGCGCGAAGTCGCGGTCCCGGCGCAGTGGCACCTCGAGCACGCTGGCCCCCTGGATGCGCGCGGCGACGCCGTACATGCCGAAGGTCGGCGGCGTGATCAGTACCGCGTCCTGTCCCGCGCGGCAGTAGGCGCGTGTCAGCAGATCAATGGCCTCGTCGCTCCCACGTCCCGCCAGCACCCAGTCACTGTCCACTCCGTAGAGCGCGGCGAGGCGCGCGGCCAACTCGTGCGGATGAGGTTCCGGGTAGCGATTGAGCCCGGCCGCGCTCTGATCGAGCGGTGCCCGCCACGGCAGTTCGTTGGCATGCAGGCGCACCAGGCCCGGCTCCCAGCTGGCATGCTGATAAGCCTTGAGTTCGCGGATCTCCGGGCGCGCCAGTTCGCTGAGCCAGCTCATGGTGTCGCCCCGGCGCGCAGCGCCTCGAGGCGCAGGTCGACGGCCGCGGCGTGTGCCTCGAGCCCTTCCAGGCGCGCCAGCGTCACCGCCACCGGACCCAGCGCCGCGAGTCCGGCGCCCGTGAGTTCCTGCACAGTCATACCGCGCAGGAAATCGCTGACCGAGAGGCCGCTGTAGGCGCGCGCATAGCCGAAAGTCGGCAGCACATGGTTGGTGCCGGAACAATAGTCGCCCATGGTCTCCGGCGACCAGCTGCCCAGGAACACAGAGCCGGCGGTAGTGATGGCGGGCAGCAGCTCGCGCGGCGCGCGGGTCTGTATCAGCAAGTGCTCGGGCGCATACTGCTCGGCGATCGCTACGGCGACCTCGAGATCGGGCACGATGATCAGGCGGGTCGACTTGAGCGATTCCAGCAGGATCGCACGGCGCGCAAGGTTCGGTAGGCGGCTGCGAATGGTGGTGGCCACCTTATCGCCTAGTGGGTGCGAGGTCGTGACCAGCAGCGCCTGTGACCCAGGATCATGCTCGGCCTGCGCCAGCAGGTCGGCGGCGACGAAACCCGCGTCCGCGTTGTCGTCGGCGATCACCATGACTTCCGAAGGGCCGGCGGGCAGGTCCAGTGCCGCGCCCTCCGGGTCGCCGGCCACCCACTGCTTCGCGGCGGCCACCCAGCGGTTGCCCGGCCCGAAGATCTTCGCCACCCGGGGTACCGATGCGGTGCCGTAGGCCAGCGCCGCGATCGCCTGGGCACCGCCAATCTTGAATACCTGCTCGACGCCGCATAACTGCGCGGCCACCAGCACGGCCGGATCAGCCTGGCCGTCGGCGCGGGCCGGCGTGCACAGTACACGCAGCGGACACCCGGCCAGCAGCGCCGGCACCGCGAGCATGATTGCGGTGGAGGGCAGGGGCGCGGAGCCGGCCGGTACATACAGGCCCACGGCCTGTATGGGCCGCACCAGACGCTCGCACAGTACCCCGGGCTGGACCTCCAGGCGGATATCGGCCGGAATCTGCGCCCGATGGAAAGCCGTGACATTGGCGATCGCGACGCGCAGTGCCTGCAGCGCCGCCTGCGGCAGCGCGGCGTGCGCGGCCGCAAACTCCGCGGCACTGACCTGCAGCTCGTTCAGCGCCGCTCCGTCAAATTCCAGTGCATAGCGCCGCAGCGCCACATCGCCCTCGCGGCGCACCGTGGCGATGATGTCACGGGTCTGCGCCCGTACCGTCTCGCTGGTGGTGGCAGGCGGGCGCCGCAACGCGGCGCGGCGGCCGGCGGCATCGAGACGGTCCCAGTCCATGATCTGCATAGGCATTGCGATGCGCCCGCCGACTCAGGCCAGCATCTTCTCGACCGGCAGCACCAGCACCGCGCTGGCGCCGGCCTTCTTCAGGCTCTCGAGCGTCTCCCAGAACACGTTTTCCCGGCACACCGCGTGGATCACTACACGCTCCGGGTGACCCTCGAGCGGAATGATGGTCGGCGACTCGCTGCCGGGCAGGAGCTTGCGAATTTCTGCGAGTGCGCTGCGCGGCGCGTGCAGCATGATGTACTTGCTTTCCTTGACCTGCTCGACACCGTCGATACGCATCAGCAGGCGCTCGACCCATTCGCTCTTGAAGGGCGTCAGCGAGATCGGCGTGCGAATCAGTACCGCATGGCTGTCCAGGATCGTGAAGGCTTCGCGCAGGTGATTCGCCTGCAGCGTGGAGCCGGTGGACACCAGATCACAGATCAGGTCGGCGCGCCCGAGGCGCGGCGCGATTTCCACCGCGCCCGAGAGTGTGACGATCTCGGCGCTGAGGCTGTGCTCGCGCAGGAAGCGCTCCAGCATGAAGGGGTAGGTGGTGGCGATACGCTTGCCGCGCAGCGAGTCCAGCCCGGCGAAGGCGCTGCCTTCCGGAACCGCCAGCGCCAGGCGGCAGCGTCCGAAATCGAGCTTGCGCAGCACCTCGAAACGCGCCGTCGCGCCGCGCGCCGCCAGTTCCAGGCGCCGCTCCTCGAGCACATTGAGGCCGACCAGGCCGAGGTCGCAGACATCCTCCTGCACCAGGTCGGGGATGTCATCGTCGCGCACGAACAGGATGTCGAGCGGCAGGTTTTCGCCAAAACCCATCAGCTGATCCTTGCCGCGCGAGAGCTTCAGGCCGCAGCGACTCAGCAGGTCGAGTGAGGGTTCGGTGAGGCGCCCGGATTTTTGCACCGCGAGCTTGAGACGCGCTTCCTTATCCATGACTCAGTCCGCCCTGCGAGTTGCCCTTGAGGCGCCGCGCCGCCAGCGCATAGCCCCCGCTCCCGGCGGCCAGATAGCGCGCCACCCGGCCGATGGTCGTCAGGCTGACGCCGGTATGGCGGTGGATCTCGCGGTAGGGCAGGCCGCGCTCCAGATCGTTCACCACTGCCCAGCGGTCCGCCATGGCCTGCAGCTCGGCGGGCGTGCACAGATCGCGCAGGAAGGCCCGGCATTCCTCCACGCTGCGCAGCGTCAGCATGGCCTCGGCCAGGCGGGTTTCGGCCAGCGCCTCCTGGCGCGGCGACAGGGATTTATGCGTCTTCACTTCTGTTCCAATGTATTAATGTATTAGTACATTACACCAAAGCGCCGGCCGAGGCAAATGCGCCCACGCCCGTGCCGGTATCCGAGTGCCCGGCGCCTGCTAGCATGCGCAGATGCCCCATCGGCAAAACCCCCGCGAGCGGCTGCGCGCCATCACGACCATGCTGGCCGCGGTCGGCATGTTTGCGATCATGGACGCGCTGCTCAAGCGCCTGTCCGCGCACTACGCGCCGATGCAACTGGCGTTCCTGCGCTGTGCATCCTCGCTGGTGTTCGTAGCGGTAGCCGTCCAGTGGCGGCGTTCCTGGGCCAGCGTGCGCCCGGCGAATCCGCTGCTGCACCTGGCGCGTGGCGTGCTGGGCATCCTGATGCTGGGTGGTTTCGTGTACGCGGTGCGGCGCCTGAACTTGGCGCAAGCCTATTCGCTGTTCCTGTGCGCGCCGCTGCTGATGACGGCATTGTCCGTGCCGCTGTACGGCGATCGGGTCCCCGCGCGGCGCTGGCTGGCCATTGCGCTGGGCCTGTCCGGAGTGCTGGTGATGCTGCAGCCCTGGGGCGGGGGGTTCGGATCGCTGGCGGGCACCGCGGCCGCGGCCGGCGCCTGCGTCTGCTACGCGCTGAGCGCTTCGGCGGTGCGCACGCTGGGGCGCCGCAACACCACCTTGTCGATGGTGTTCTGGTTCCTGGTGCTGGCCGGTGGCGGTTCCGGACTGCTGGCATTGCAGGACTGGCGGCCCCTGGTCAGCGCCGACTGGATCTGGCTCGCCGGCATCGGCGTGAGTGGCTCGCTGGGACAACTATGGCTGACTGACGCGTTCCGGCGCGCACCGGCCTCCGTCGTGGGGCCCTTCGAGTATACGGCGATCCTGTGGGCGTTCGCGATTGACTGGCTGTTCTGGGCGGCCACGCCTACCGGCAGCCTGCTGCTGGGCGCGAGCATTCTGATTGCCAGTGGTGTCTACATTATCCTCGACGAGCGGCGCCTGGCGGAGCTGGCGCTGGCGCCGGCGAGCCCGCCCCCGTAGCGGCGGCGCCACCGTTCTTGACGATCCTGCCGCCGCGCCCCTAGACTGTTCGCACTCATCGAGACCGGCTGAGGGAAAGGCCCTTCGACGCCGGGGCAACCATCGGATCTTCCGAACTGGTGCCAACTCCTGCGGTCGAATCGACCGGCAGATGAGCGAGCGAATGCGCGTGCCGGGGGCGGCAGCGCGGGCGCGCCCTGGGCGCCGCTCCACAGGAGTGCCGAGGATTTTTGCACTTCAATGGAGCGCTATCGTGAGTTCGCCACAACCCAGTCTCAAAACCGTCGCCACCTCGGCCGCGGTGCGCGAAGGCGTGCTGACGCTGCCCGACTCCTTTGCGCTGCAGTTTGGTGGCCGGCTCGAGCGGCCACGCCTGGCCTGGCGGTTGCATGGCGACGCCAGGCTGCCGATCGTACTGGTGATCGGGGGCATCTCCGCGCATCGACGGGTGTTCGACGACCACGATCCGCGCGCCGGCTGGTGGCATGAGGTCAGTGGACCGGGGCGCGCCCTGGATACCGCACGCTGCTGCGTGCTGGGCATCGACTATCTGGGCGGCGCCGGCGAATCGAGCGCGCCGCCGGCGGGTGAGCCGCCGGCCAGCATTTCCAGCTTCGATCAGGCGGAGGCCGTGCGGCTGCTGCTCGATCACCTGGGACTGGCGCGCCTGCACGCGATCCTCGGCGCATCCTACGGCGGCATGGTGGCGCTCGCCTTTGCCGAGCGCTACCCGCAACGAGTGGTGCGCCTGCTGGTGATCAGCGCTGCCGACCGGCCGCATCCGATGGCTACCGCCTGGCGCAGCGTGCAGCGGCGCATGGTGCGCTTCGCGATGCAGCAGGGCTGCGCGGCGCAGGGCCTGGAACTCGCGCGCGCGCTGGCCATGACCACCTATCGCAGTCCCGAGGAATTTGTCGCGCGCTTCGACGCGCCGGCGACGCGCGTGGACGGGCGTTTCGTGTTCCCGGTGGAGAACTACCTGTTTGCACGCGGCCGCGACTATGCCGCGCGCTATCGCGCGGAGAATTTCCTGTGTCTGTCTGAGTCGATCGACCTGCATCGCGTCGATGCCGGCCGCATCACGGTGCCGACGACCGTCATTGCGGTGCGTGAAGACCGCCTGGTGCCGATCGAGGATGTACGGGCGCTGGCGGCCCGGCTGCCCGATGCCAGGCTGCACGAGATTTCCTCGCCGCACGGACACGATGCCTTTCTGAAGGAGCCCGGCCAGCTGCGGCCGACCTTCGCCTGCATATATGGAGAATGTTAAGTGACTGCCGGATCTGGAACTAAACCCGAGGCCATGACCCGCGCCGTGCGTGCCGGGCTGGAAGGCGATGAGATCACGGGCGCTGTAGTGCCGCCCATACACCTGAGTTCGACCTACGCGTTTCGCGGCTTCGGCGACAAGCGCGCCTACGACTATTCGCGCAGCGGCAATCCCACCCGCGACCTGCTGGGCCATGCACTGGCCGACCTCGAGGAGGGCGCCGGCGGCGTGATCACTGGCTCCGGCATGGGTGCCATCACGCTGGTCGGCTACCTGCTGCCGGTAGGCGCCCGCGTGATCGTGCCGCACGATTGCTACGGGGGCAGCTATCGCCTGTTTTCCGCCTGGCATCGGCGTGGCCAGCTGGCTGTCGAGTTCGTGGATTTCGGCAACGCGGCGGCGCTGGCCGCGGCGCTGGCAAAACCCGCGGCGCTGGTGTGGATCGAAACGCCCAGCAATCCGCTGCTGCGCATTACCGACATCGCCGCGGTGGCTCAGCGCGCCCATCAGATCGGTGCGCTGGTGGTAGTCGACAACACCTTTCTGTCGCCCGCCTGGCAGCTGCCGCTGCGTCATGGTGCGGACATCGTCGTGCACTCGACCACGAAGTACATCAATGGCCACAGCGATGTGGTCGGCGGCGCGGTAGTGGCGAAGACCCGTGAACTGCACCAGGAGCTGGCCTGGTGGGCGAATTGCCTGGGACTGACCGGCTCCGCCTTCGACAGTTTCCTGACGCTGCGCGGCCTGCGCACCCTGCACGCGCGGCTCGCGATCCACGCCAGCAACGCGCAGCAGCTGGCCGAATGGCTGGCCGGGCAGAGTGCGGTGGCGCAAGTGTATTACCCGGGACTGCCAGGTCATCCGGGTCACGCACTCGCCGGGCGCCAGCAGAGCGGCTACGGTGCGATCATCAGCTTCGAGCTGCGCGGTGGCACCGCGGCGGTGCGCCAGTTCGTCACCGGCCTGGAATTTTTTTCGCTGGCCGAATCGCTCGGCGGCGTGGAGAGCTTGGTCGCGCATCCGGCGACCATGACGCACGCGGCGATGGACGAGGTCTCGCGGCGCGCCGCAGGCCTGGTCGACGGCCTGCTGCGCCTGTCGGTCGGTATCGAAGCCTTTGCCGACCTGCGCGCTGACCTGGCCGCGGGCCTGGCGCGCATCACGGGCTGAAGCGCCGGGACCGCCGCGGGGCGCTGCCGCGGCACGGTACCGCGGCTTCAGGCGGCCAGCACGCCTTTGGCTTTCGCGGTGTGCGTGGCAATGGCGTCCATCAGCGCCGGCGATAGGCAGTCATAGGGCTCGAGCTTGAGCTCCTTGAGACGCGAGCGTACGCCCGCCATCTGCTCAGGTCTGGCCGCGCCGGCCTCGATGATCGAGGAGACGAAGGCCGCGAATTCCGGCGCCGCCCAGCCCTGGTCCTTCGACAGCTCAACGTGCACGAAATCCAGTCCGTAAAACGGGTGCGCCTTGTTTTCGATACGCCCGTACATATGCACGCCGCAGCCGTGGTTATGGGCCACGTTGCCCTTGATGGTGACGCTGACCGGATCCTTGCTGCAATGGCAGCCCAATGTGCCACCCGCGAAACTTGCTGAACCCGGCGGCACGCCGTTATCGACCGACGGATGAATGGACACAGCACTCATGGGAACCCCCCTGATTGGTGTAGACAGCGGATGGTTAGTAAGTGACGACGCTGCGGATCGACTCGCCAGCGTGCATCAGATCGAAAGCCGAGTTGATCTGCTCCAGCGGCATCACGTGGGTGATGAGCGGATCGATGGCAATCCTGCCATCCATGTACCAGTCGACGATCTTCGGCACATCGGTGCGGCCGCGCGCGCCGCCGAAGGCTGTGCCCTTCCAGATGCGCCCGGTCACCAGCTGGAACGGTCGGGTGCTGATTTCTTGGCCGGCACCGGCGACACCGATGATGATCGATTGACCCCAGCCGCGATGGCAGCATTCGAGCGCCTGGCGCATCAGCTTGACGTTGCCGACGCATTCAAAACTGTAGTCTGCGCCGCCATCGGTCAGCGCCACCAGGTACTGCACCAGATCGCCTTCGATCTCCTTAGGATTCACGAAATGCGTCATGCCGAACTGCTCGGCCAGCGCCTTGCGCTTCGGATTGAGATCGACACCGATGATCTGGTTGGCGCCCACCAGGCGCGCGCCCTGGATCACGTTGAGCCCGATGCCGCCGAGGCCGAACACCACCACATTGGCGCCGGCTTCAACCTTCGCAGTGTTGATCACCGCGCCGATGCCGGTGGTCACGCCGCAGCCGATGTAGCAGACCTTGTCGAAGGGCGCATCCTCGCGAATCTTCGCCAGCGCGATCTCCGGCAGCACGGTGTAGTTGGAAAACGTCGAGCAGCCCATGTAGTGGTGGACCTTCTCGCCGCCAATGGAGAAGCGGCTGGTGCCATCGGGCATCACACCCTTCCCCTGCGTGGCGCGGATCGCCGTGCACAGGTTGGTCTTGTGCGAGGTGCAGCTCTTGCACTCGCGGCATTCGGGCGTATAGAGCGGGATCACGTGATCGCCCTTGCGCACCGAGCGCACACCCGGACCGACATCGACCACGATGCCGGCGCCCTCATGACCGAACACCACCGGAAACAGGCCTTCCGGATCGGCGCCAGAGCGCGTGAACTCGTCGGTGTGGCACACGCCAGTGGCCTTCAGTTCCACGAGCACTTCGCCCGCCTTGGGTCCGGCTAGATCCAGCGTAACGATTTCCAGCGGTTTGCCGGCGGCGTAGGCAATGGCGGCTTTGGTTTTCATCGGGCGCGACCTGGTTCGAGAGCGCAAGTTGTTTGCGCAGAGCCTATCACAGGTCGATGGCGCCGCTCATCACCTGCGCCGCCAGCTCGTAGCTGCGCAGCCGCGCGCTGTGGTCGAAGATCTGCGAGGCGATGATCAGCTCGTCGGCGGCGGTGCGCGCAATAAACGCCCGTAGCGTGGCGGCAACGTCCTCAGCCGTGCCGATCGCCGTACAGCTCATGATCTGATCCAGCATCGCGCGCTCATGCGGCGCGCAGTGTGCAAGGTACTCCGCTACCGGCGGCGCCAGCCGCGCGGGCCGGCCGCTGCGCAGATTGACAAAGGCCTGCTGCATCGAGCTGGCCAGCAGTCCGGCCTGGGCGCGATCGTCGGCCGCAAACACCTGGAAGCCCAGCATCACGTAGGGTTTCGACAGTTGTGCCGAGGCCCGAAACTGCGCGCGGTACAGCGCAATGGCCTCTATGAGCTGCGCCGGCGCGAAATGCGAGGCGAAGGCGTAGGGCAGGCCCAGCAGCGCGGCGAGCTGGGCACCGTAGAGACTGGAGCCGAGTATCCACAGCGGCACCTTGAGGCCGGTGCCCGGCACCGCGCGCACCGGCTGCTGCGGCGCATCCGAGAGGTAGTCGGCCAGCTCCTGCACGTCCAGCGGAAATTCATCGACGTCGCCCGCCAGGTTGCGCCGTAGCGCGCGAGCGGTGAGCTGATCAGACCCCGGCGCGCGGCCCAACCCAAGATCGATGCGCCCCGGGTACAGCGACTCGAGCGTGCCAAACTGCTCGGCAATCATCAGCGGCGAGTGGTTCGGCAGCATGATGCCACCGGCACCGACGCGTATCGTCGCGGTGCCACCGGCGACATAGCCAATAAGTACCGCGGTCGCGGCGCTGGCGATGCCCGGCATGCCGTGATGCTCGGCCAGCCAATAGCGCCGGTAGCCCCAGCGCTCGGCGTGCCGCGCCAGATCGAGTGTGCAGCGAAACGACTGTGCGGCATCGCCGCCCTCGACAATGGGTGCCAGATCGAGGACCGAATAGGAAATCACTGCTGCCGGTGTCCTTGAAGTCGCGCTGGCGTCGACGTACCCGGCGCTTGACCGTACCATGCCAGCAATCTACTTTTTGTGGAACCGGCAATTAACAATGAATCGGGGGCGTGCATGAGCGATATCCCGCGAGTGGAGGCCGGCGCGCCCGGCCACGGCGCCCGTCGCGGCGCGCAGCTGCTGGCGCGGCTGCGCGAGCGGCCGCCGGCAATCTGGTACCAGGGTGAGCAGGTTCGCGATGTCACCGAGCACCCGGCACTGCGCGCGGGCGTGCACTCGCTGGCGGCACTCTACGACCTGCAGTGGCAGCAACCCGAGCACAGCCTGTTCGCCTCGCCCTCGAGCGGCGAACCGGTGGCGCGCTCGTTCATGATCCCGAAGGCGCAGCCGGAGCTGCGCTCCATCACCCGCGCCATGCAGGTCTGGCAGCAGTACACCCATGGCATGATGGGTCGTTCTCCCGATTATCTGAACCGCGCCCTCAGCGCCTTTGCGGGCGGCGCCGCCTTCTTTAGCGAGGCGGATCCGCGTTTCGGTCACAATGCAGTGCGCTACCACGAGTATCTGCGCGAGCACGATCTGTGCCTGACGCACAGCGTGGTGACGCCGCAGAGCAATCGCGCTGTCAATGCGGCGCGGCAGGCGGATCCGTACCTGGCGGCGCGCATCAAGGAGGAGACCGACGCCGGCCTGGTGATCCGCGGCGCGCGCATGCTGGCCACGCTACCGATCGCCGATGAGATCATGGTGCTGCCCTCGACGCTGCTGAAGGCCAGCGACGAGGACGCGCCCTATGCCTATGCCTTCAGCATCGCCAGCAACACCCCAGGCCTGCGCTTCATCTGCCGCGAGAGCTTCGACTACGGCCGCTCGCATTTCGATCACCCGCTGGGCTCGCGCTTCGAGGAGATGGATGCGGTCGTCGTCTTCGATGACGTGCTGGTGCCGTGGGACAACGTGTTGCTGTATCGCGACGTCAGCCGCTGCAACCAGGTCTATGCGCGCACCGGCGCGGCGGTGCACATGACGCACCAGGTGATCGTCAAGAACATTGCCAAGTCCGAGTTTCTGCTGGGGCTTGCGCATCTGCTGGTCAACACCATTGGCGTCGAGAACTTCCAGCACATCAACGAGAAGCTTGCTGAGATCTGGGTCAACCTCGAAACCATGAAGGCCTGCCTGCGCGCTGCGGAAGCCGACGCCGCCCTCGACGAGTGGGGCGTGATGCGGCCGGCCTGGAATCCCCTGGATGCGGCCCGCAACCTGTTCCCGCGCCTGTATCCCCGCATGGTGGAGATCGTCCAGCAGATCGGTGCCGGCGGACTGATGGCGATACCGACCGAGGCCGACCTCAAGGGGCCGCTGGCCGAGGATATCCGTCGCTACTACCAGGCGGCGCGCGCGGAAGCCTTCGAGCGCATTCCGATATTCCGCCTGGCCTGGGACCTGGCCCTGTCAGCCTTCGGCTCGCGCCAGGTGCTCTACGAGCGCTTCTTCTTCGGCGATCCGGTGCGCATGGCGGGTGCGGTCGTGGCCACTCACCATTCAGAGCTGCAACGCTACGCGGAGATGGCGCGCGAGTTCGTCAAGCAGGGGCGCGATGAAGCCTTCGCCGGGCACGGCTAAGCATGAGCAGTACGCGCCAGTTCCGCGACACGATGGGTCTGTTCGCCACCGGCGTGGCGGTTGTCGCGGTGCACGATGGCACCGAGGTGCACGCCATGACGGCGAATGCCGTCAGCTCCCTGTCGCTCGAGCCCATGCTGCTGCTGTTCTGTCCGGCCAGGAAGGCGCGCCTGGCACCGTTCTTGGCGGTGGGCGTGCCCTTCAGCATCAACGTGCTGCGCGCCGAACAGCAAGCCATCTCGACTTATTTTTCCGGCACCTGGAAGCAGCGCGCGCCGCCGCCGTATCGATTCGTGGCGATGGGTGCGGCGCCCAGGCTCGAGGGCAGCCTCGCATCCCTGGGCTGCTCGGTGCGTAGCATCAGCGATGGCGGCGATCACCTGCTGGTGGTAGGGGAGGTGTTGCAGCTGAAGCAGGGCATCGCGCCGCATGAGCCCCTGCTCTTTTACAGGGGCCGCTATGGACAGCTGGACCCGGGCTCCGCCGCGGTAGCGCCGGATCTTGGGGCCGTTACCGACGAGCCGACGCATATCTATTACGACCCGCACTCCTGAACGATGACGCCAAGCGTGGCAAGGCCCGGGCTACAATGCCGTACCCAAGGTGCCGGGGAGTGATCAAGAGTGCGTAAGCTGCGTATGGGCCTGATCGGCGGCGGCCCGGGATCCTTCATCGGCGCCGTGCACCGGCTTAGCGCTGAGCTGGACGGCGAGATCGAGCTGGTGGCCGGTGCCTTCAGCAGCGATGCGGCGAAGTCCAGCGCCGCTGGCGAGCGCTACGGCATCGAGGGCACACGCGCCTATGCCTCGTACCAAGCCATGTTCGCTGCCGAAGCGGCGCGTGCCGACCGCATCGATTTCGTGACCATCGCCGCGCCCAACCACGTGCACTTGCCCGCGGCCGGCGCGGCGCTGGCAGCCGGATTTGCGGTGATGAGCGACAAGCCGATGACGGCGACGCTCGCCGAGGCCCGCGAGCTGGCCCGCGTAGTCGCGAATTCCACCGTGCCCTATCGGCTCAGCTACACCTACACCGGTTATCCGCTGGTGCGCGAGGCGCGCCGGCTGGTGGCCGACGGTATGCTGGGGACGCTGCGCAAGGTCGTGGTCGAATACTCGCAAGGCTGGCTGGCCCAGTCGATCGAGCGCCTGGGCAGCAACAAGCAGGCGGAGTGGCGCGCCGACCCCAATCGTTCGGGTGAGGGCGGCTGCATCGCTGATATCGGTGTGCATGCCTTCAACCTGGCGGAATTCGTCAGCGGACGGCGGGTGACAGCGATCTGCGCCGATCTCAATTCTGTGGTCACCGGCCGGCTGCTCGATGACGACTGCAATATCCTGCTGCGCTTCGACAATGATGCGCCGGGCGTGCTGGTCGCCTCGCAGATCGAGATCGGCGGACTCAATGGACTGCGCCTGCGCGTCTATGGTGACCAGGCGGCGCTGGACTGGCGCCAGGAAGAACCCAATACGTTGACGCTCAATCATCTGGACGGTCGCTGCGAACTGCGACGTACCGGTGGCGCGTCCTTGGGAGCTGCGGCGCAGGCCGCGACCCGTCTGCCAATGGGTCACCCGGAAGGCTACCTCGAGGCCTTCGCCAATCTCTACCGCGATTTTGCGCGCCTGCTGCGCGGTGCAGATACCGCGGCGCTGGTGCCTGGTGCAGCCGAAGGGCTGCGCGGCATGGCGCTGATTGCCACCGCCGTCGCCAACAGCCGTGCCCGCGCCGGCTGGAGCGCACTCACCGTCTGAGCTCAAGGACCATGCCATGAGAACGATCAAGGGGCCGGCCATCTTTCTGGCGCAATTCGCCGGCAATGCCGCGCCGTTCAATACCCTCGACAGCATCGCCGCCTGGGCCGCGGGCTTAGGCTACCGCGGTGTGCAGATCCCGACCTGGGACAGCCGGCTGTTTGACCTGGCCACCGCCGCCGGCAGCAAGACCTATTGTGACGAGGTGCTGGGAACCCTGGCGAAGCACGGCCTGGTGCCGACCGAGCTCTCCACTCATCTGCAAGGCCAGCTCGTGGCCGTGAACCCGGCTTACGACGAACTGTTCGACAGCTTTGCCGCACCCGCGGTGCGTGGCAATCCCAAGCGGCGCCAGGAATGGGCGGTACAGCAGCTCAAGTTTGCCGCCCAGGCCTCGCGCCATCTCGGGCTCGCTACCAGCGTCACTTTTTCCGGTGCGCTGGCGTGGCCTTATTTCTATCCCTGGCCGCCGCGTCCGCCCGGTCTCATCGAGAGCGCATTCGCCGAACTGGCACGCCGCTGGCGGCCGATACTGGATCTGTACGATAGCCACGGTGTGGACCTGGCCTTTGAGATTCATCCGGGCGAGGACCTGCACGATGGCGCGACCTTCGAGCGCTTTCTCGAGGGCGTTGGCGGGCACGCGCGCGCCAATATTCTCTACGACCCCAGCCACTTCGTGCTGCAGCAGCTCGATTACCTGGCCTTCATCGACCTGTACCACGAGCGCATCAAGGCCTTCCACGTCAAGGATGCCGAGTTCAATCCCTCAGGACGTTCGGGTGTCTATGGCGGCTTTCAGAACTGGGTGGACCGCCCAGGTCGGTTCCGCTCCACCGGCGACGGCCAGGTGGATTTCGTCGGCATCTTTTCGAAGTTTGCGGCCTACGACTACCCGGGCTGGGCCGTGCTGGAGTGGGAGTGCTGCCTGAAGCACCCCGAGGACGGCGCGCGCGAAGGCGCACCATTCATCCGCGATCACATCATCCGCGTCACCGAGCACGCCTTCGACGATTTTGCCGCCGGTGCGCCCAACGACCAGCTCAATCGCTCAGTGCTTGGCATTTGATCCAAAGCGTTGTTAGACGGCAACCTCATCTAGACGCCAAAGAACAGCAGGTCCACCGCCGCCATCAGACTCTGGCGGTAGCTTTGCAGGTTGGCGATCCGCCGTTCCAGGTCGCGCGCGGGAAGCGAAGTCAGGCTCTGGGTGATCACGACGTAGTCCTGATCTTCAATGCGGACGATCGGTGTTAGCCGGCCGGCGGCCCCTGGTAGCAGGCGGCGCGGCGCCATCGGTGCCACCACGACTTCAGTCCCGAGCGCGATCAAATCGGACTGCAGCCCAATGACCAGCGGATAGGCGCGCCGGGCGGCAGTGACCGGATTGGTGAAAACGTCGAACTGTGCCACTAATCGGTGTCGACTTTCTTGCCGCGATAGTGGTCGCGGGCCAGGTCAGCGTAGCTGCCGTGCTTGGCCACGTAGTTGCTGGCGGCAGCCAGGTCGGTCACGACATCGCTGGTCACGGCCTCGCGACGATGTCGATCCAGCTCCCTTGCCAGCGCTTCCTCAGCGACGCGCGAGGCGTTGATGCCCCGCGCCTTGATCCGCGCAATCAGATCGGAGTTGATCGTCAGGCTGACGGTTTGTTTGGGAGCGTCAACGACAAAGGGTGGCTCCCGCATAGTGGTTCGATACGCGTCTTTCACACGTGTAATGTACACGTGTAATCAACACAGGTCAATGTGTGCCGAACACCGCGCGCCGTGCTTCGCCGGGCTAAATTATTCCGGCTTCGAGCTGAGCCGCCACGCCGGCGCCGGCTTCGCTAGTCGTCGCTCGGGCACTCCCGGCGACCGCCAGATCCGGGGTGCGAATACCGGCGTCAATGGCCCGTGAGACCGCGGCCTCCACCGCCAGGGCTTCGGCTTCTAACCTAAGCGAATAGCGCAGCAGCAGTGCCGCGCTGAGTATCGCGCCATAGGGATTGGCGATGCCTTTACCGGCGATATCGGGCGCCGAACCGTGGATGGGCTCATACAGGCCGCGCCGGCCTTCGCCGAGCGAGGCCGAGGGCAGCAGGCCCAGTGAACCGGCCAGCATCGAGGCCTCGTCGGTGAGTATGTCGCCGAACATGTTCTCGGTCACCGCGACGTCGAAGTCGCGCGGCCGGCGGATCAGGTGCATGGCCGCGGAATCGACCAGCATGTGTTCGAGTTGCACGTCAGGAAATTCGGCGCGCACCACCCGTTCAGTGACCTCACGCCACAGGCGTGAAGTCTCGAGCACATTGGCCTTGTCGATCGAGGCGAGCTTGCGGCGGCGGCCGCGCGCCAGGCGCGCGGCGACCCGCACGATGCGCTCGACCTCGGCGACGCTGTAGCTGCACAGGTCGGTGGCCTCGGTGCTGCTGCGCGTCTTGGCGCCGAAATAGATGCCACCGGTCAGCTCGCGCACGAACACCAGGTCGACGCCCTCGATGATCTCGCGCTTCAGCGTCGAGGCATCCAGCAGCGCCGGGTGCACGCGGACGGGTCGCAGGTTGGCGTACACGCCCAGTTCCTGGCGCAGTCGCAGCAGCCCCTGTTCGGGCCGCACCTTGGCCTGTGGCGCGGACCACTTCGGGCCGCCGATCGCGCCCAGCAACACCGCATCGGCCAATCGGCACAGCGCGAGAGTGGGCGGAGGCAGGGGATCGCCGCACTGATCGATCGCGATGCCGCCAAAGGGTGCCGCGGTCAGTTCAAATTCGTGGCCGTAGCGCTGCGCTACAAGCCGCAGCACGCCCACGGCTTCAGCCGTCACCTCGGGTCCGATGCCATCCCCGCCGATGACGGCGATGCGCGCCTTCATGCGCCGATCTGCGATCGTGCGGCCTCGTAGCGGGCGATGGCCACTTCCTGGCCGCGCAAGTAACCCAGCTCGTCGATGCCATTGAGCAGGCAGTAGCGAGCGAACCCCTCAATCTGGAAGGCCACTTTGGCACCGTCCGGCAGCGTTACGGCATTGTGCTCGAGATCGATGTGCAGTTCGGCGCCCGGATGTGCGATCAGCCATTGCACGCGGCCTTCATCGAGCATGATCGGCAGCAGGCCGTTCTTCAGCGAGTTGCTGCGGAAGATGTCGGCGATCTCGGTACTGATCACCGCGCGGAAGCCGTAGTCGAGCAGCGCCCAGGGGGCGTGTTCACGCGAGGAGCCGCAGCCAAAGTTGCGTCCGGCCACCAGTATCTGGCAGCCGGCCGCGGCCGGCTGATTGAGCGGGAACTCGGGTTTGGGCCGGCCGTCGGCGCTGTAGCGCCAGTCGGCAAATAGCTGCTGGCCGAGGCCGGCACGGTCCGTGGTGCGCAGGAACCGCGCCGGAATGATCTGGTCGGTGTCGATGTTGGTGTACGGCAGCACCGCGGTACGTGAACGAAATACTCTGATGGGTTCCATGGCTCTCAACCGTTCAAGAGTTCGCGCGGATCAGTCACCCGGCCGCGCACCGCCGAGGCGGCGGCCGTGGCCGGACTGGCCAGCAGCGTGCGTGCGCCCTGGCCCTGGCGACCCTCGAAATTGCGGTTGCTGGTGCTGACCGAATACTGGCCGGGACCCACATTGTCGCCATTCATGCCGATGCACATGGAGCAGCCCGACTCGCGCCATTCGCCGCCGGCATCGATGAACACGCGATCGAGCCCCTCGGCCTCGGCGGCCTTTTTGACCTGCTGCGAGCCCGGGACCACCAGCAGTTGCACGCCACGCGCCACCTTGCGGCCACGCAGCAGCATCGCGGCGCTGCGCAGGTCCGAGAGCCTGCCATTGGTGCAGCTGCCGATGAACACGACATTGATCGCCTGGCCCTGGATCGGCGCGCCGGCGTCGAGACCCATGTATTGCAGCGCCTTGTCGAACACCGGATCGTTGCGCAGTGAGGGGATCGCGCCACTGATGGGCATCACCATGCCCGGATGAGTGCCGTAGGTGATCATCGGTTCGATCGTGGCGCCATCCAGCGTGACTTCGCGGTCAAAGCTCGCGCCGGCATCGCCCGGGAGTGAGCGCCAGGCCGCCACGGCCCGCTCCCATGGTGCGCCTTGCGGCGCACGCGCCCGGCCCTGCAGGTAAGCGTAGGTAATCTCGTCGGGCGCGATCAGCCCGGCACGGGCCCCCGCTTCGATCGACATGTTGCACACGGTCATGCGCTGATCCATGTCGAGCGCGCGGATCGCAGCGCCCCGGTATTCGAGCACGTGGCCCGTGCCGCCATTCACGCCGATGCGGCCGATGATCGCCAGGATCAGGTCCTTGGCGCTGACTCCCGAGGGCAGCGCATTGTCGACGTTGATCGCAAAGGTCTTAGGTCTGCGCTGCAGCAGGCACTGGGTCGCCAGCACGTGCGCGACTTCCGTGGTGCCGATGCCGAAGGCGAGCGCGCCGAAGGCCCCATGGGTGCTGGTATGACTGTCGCCGCAGACCACGGTCTTGCCGGGCTGCGTGAGCCCGAGTTCAGGTCCCACGATATGGACGATGCCGCGCAGTTCACTGCGCATGTTCAGCAGTTCGATTCCGAAGGCCGTGCAGTTGCGCTCGAGTTCGGCGACCTGTCTGGCCGCCGATTCGATTGCGATCGGCGCGCCGCCGAACACCTGCTCGGTGCGCGTCGGCGTGGAATGATCCATCGTGGCCAGGGTCAGCTCCGGGCGGCGCACCTTCAGTCCCTGTTCGCGCAGCACGGTGAAGGCCTGCGGCGTGGTCACCTCGTGCGCCAGGTGCAGGTCGATATACAGCACCGCCGGCGTGTCGATGGTCTCCGGGACGACTTCGTGGCGTTCCCAGATCTTCTGAAACAGTGTCTTCACCGTCAGCTCGCCGCGGCGACGCGGGGTTTGCTCTGCATGTCGACGTAGTCGAGCCAACCCCACTTGTCGGTCGTCTGGCCGTTGAACAGGCCAAAGAAGGCCTTCTGCAGCGACTCGGTGATCGGACCGCGCTTGCCGCTGCCCACCGGAATGCGATCAACCGAACGGATCGGTGTGACCTCGGCAGCGGTGCCGGTGAAAAAAAGTTCGTCGGCCAGATACAGCAGTTCGCGCGGTACCGAGGTTTCGCGCACCTCGAGCTGCAGCTCCTTCGCCAGGCGCATCACGGTGTCGCGGGTGATGCCGCCAAGCACTGAATGAGCAAGCCCGGGCGTCAGCAGCACACCGTCCTTGATCACAAACAGGTTCTCGCCGGCGCCTTCGCTGACCGTGCCGTCCACGGCGAGGCCGATGCCTTCGGCAAACCCGAGCCGCTTGGCCTCGAGACTGATCAGTTGGCTGGAAAGGTAATTGCCGGCGGCCTTGGCCATCGCGGGCAGGGTATTGGGCGCAACGCGCTGCCAGGACGACACGCACACGTCGACCCCTTCGGCCTCGCTCTCATGTCCCAGGTATTTGCCCCATTCCCAGGCCGCTATCGCCACGTCGATCGGCGGTTCGACCTTGGGTGCCACACCAATCTCGCCATACCCGCGGAAGGCCACCGGGCGGATATAGGCGCCCTTGCCCAGACTGTTGACGGCGATGGTCTCACGACAGGCAGCGCTGATCTGCTCGGGCGTGAAGGGTACCTGGATGCGATAGACCTTGGCCGAATCGAACAGCCGGCGCGTGTGATCAGCGAGCCGGAAGATCGCCACGCCGCGCGGCGTAGCGTAGGCACGGATGCCTTCGAACACCGAGGAGCCATAGTGCAGTGCGTGGCTGAGCACGTGCACCGTGGCTTTTTCCCAGGCGATCATTTTGCCGTTGAACCAGATATAGGGTGTTGCAGGGATGGGCATGTGGGCTCCTGATGATGGGTCGGCCAGACTTACACGGCGGATTTGGCGGTCAGCGTCGCGCTGTCGCGCGCCGGCGCGGCGTCGCGCAGCTGCGCGCGGGCGCCGCCCTGCGACTGCTCGATGCGATTGATCACTTCCAGCAGCGCCTTGCAGCTCGCCTCGACGATGTTGGTTGACAGGCTCGAACCGCGGTAGCTGCGGTCGTGGTAGTCGACATAGACCACGGTTTCGCCCTGCGCGTCCTCGCCGACCGTGACCGCATGGACTTCGAACTTGCGCACCTTGACGATCACGCCGCTGGCCTGTTCGATGGCCTGGTAGGCCGCGTCGACCGGGCCGTCGCCGCTTGCCCTGCCCTGGGTCACACGGCCGTCGGCATGCTGCAGCCTGACCGCGGCGGTGGCGGCCGCGCCGAGCTGCGAGCCGACATCCAGTTGCACCAGCGTCCAGGGGCCGTGCGCCGCGCCCTCGGCACGCAGCACCAGCGCCTCGATATCGCCGTCGAACAGTTCCTTCTTGCGATCCGCCAGCGCCTTGAATTCTTCGAACACGCGATTGAGCTCGAGTTCGTCGAGTTCAAAGCCCAGTTCCCGCACGCGCTCCCGGAACGCATGCCGGCCGCTGTGCTTGCCGAGCACCAGGTTGCTGCGCGACAGGCCGACGTCTTCCGGGCGCATGATTTCGTAGGTCATGCGGTTTTGCAGCATGCCATGCTGATGGATGCCCGATTCGTGCGCAAAGGCGTTCTCACCGACCACGGCCTTATTGCGCGGAATCGGCTGGCCGGTGATGCTGGAAATCAGCCGGCTGGTCGGATACAGGCGGTTGGTCTGCACGCCGGTGCGCAGATTGAAGAACTGCGAGCGCGTGGCCAGTGCCATCACCACCTCTTCCAGCGAGCAGTTGCCGGCGCGCTCGCCGATGCCGTTGATCGTGCATTCGATCTGGCGCGCACCGGCGACCACGGCCGTGAGGCTGTTGGCGACCGCCATCCCCAAGTCATCGTGGCAATGCACCGAGAGGCGCACCTTGTCGATGCCACGCACGTTCTGCCGAAGGTAGCGGAACAGCTCCCCGAACTCGTCGGGCACCGTGTAGCCTACCGTGTCGGGTATGTTGATCGTGCCGGCGCCCGCCTCGATGGTGGCTTCGACCACGCGCGCCAGGAAGTCGAGCTCGGTGCGCGAGGCATCCTCAGGCGAAAATTCCACGTTGTCGCAGAATTCGCGGGCGATCTTCACCCCTTCGACGGCGCGGCGCACGATCTCATCCTGCGCCATATTGAGCTTGAACTCGCGGTGTATGGCGCTAGTGGCCAGGAACACATGGATGCGGCGGTTGGCCGCCGGCGCCAGCGCCTTGGCCGCGGCCTCGATATCGTCGCGCGTGCAGCGTGCCAGGCCGCAGATGATCGGCCCCTGCACTTCACGCGCCACGGCGTTGACCGCTTCGAAGTCGCCGCGCGAGGCGGCCGGGAAACCCGCTTCGATGACATCCACGCCCAGGTCAGCCAGTGCCCGGGCCACGCGCAGCTTCTCGGGCTGCGTCATGCTGCAGCCCGGCGACTGCTCGCCATCGCGCAGGGTGGTGTCGAAGATCAGTACTTGGTCCGGATCGGGAGCCATGGCGGCCTCGCTTAAGGTACGGTCATGAATCGATGAGCTTCAGCGCGTGTCCTGCAACCAGGGCATGCGCGCGCGCAGCTTGGCGCCCACCTTCTCGATGGGTTGGTGCAGATCGGCCGCCAGCAGGCGCCGGTATTCGTGCCCGCCGCTCTCGCTTTCTTTGATCCACTGGCGCGCGAATTTGCCGGTCTGGATTTCCTTGAGGATCTTGCGCATCTCGTTGCGGGTGCGCGCGTTGACGATGCGCGGGCCGCGCGTCAGATCGCCGTACTTGGCGGTGTCGCTGATGTACTTGTGCATTTTGGTGATGCCGCCCTCGTGCAGCAGGTCGACGATCAGCTTCAGCTCGTGCAGGCATTCGTAATAGGCAACCTCGGGCTGGTAGCCGGCCTCGACCAGGGTCTCATAGCCCTGCACCACGAGTTCCGTGGCGCCGCCGCACAGCACCGCCTGTTCGCCGAACAGGTCGGTCTCGGTCTCCTCTGCAAAGGTGGTTTCCAGCACCCCGCCGCGCGTGCCACCGATGCCATCGGCGTAGGCGAGGGCCTTGGCATGCGCCTTGCCGGTGGCATCCTGCGCCACGGCGATCAGGCAGGGCACGCCATAGCCCTGCTGGTACTGGCGGCGCACCAGGCCGCCCGGGCCCTTGGGCGCGATTAGCACCACATCGAGATCCTTGCGCGGCTTGATTTGCTTGAAGTGGATATTGAAGCCGTGCGCGAACAGCAGCGTCGCATTGGTCTTCAGCGCGCTCTTGATCGACTGGTAGAGGCCCTTCTGCGCCAGATCCGGCACCAGCATTGCCACCAGGTCGGCACCGGCCACGGCTGCGATGGGCTCCGCGACGCTGAGTCCAGCGCGCTTGGCGTCCTTCCAGCTCGCACCGCCCTTGCGCACGCCGACCACCACCTGGCAGCCGCTGTCCTGCAGATTCAGGGCATGCGCCCGGCCCTGGCTGCCGTAGCCCAGCACGGCAATGCGTGCACCCTTCAGGGCCTTCTTGTCGACGTCTTTGCGCGAATACAATTCCATCTTGGCGACTCCGTTGAAGCTAACAAAAAACCCCGCATCGGCGGCCGGTGCGGGGTTCTGGTGTTGTGGCGTCTTCAGGACTTCAGCTACACATGCAGTACCCGTACCGGCTGCTCCGCAGGAGCAGCAGATCTACCGGCAACAGTACCCGCAGCGGCGCCGCGGATGACCCGCGCACTCGTCGCTGTGTATTGCTTACCAGGACCTGTGGCTGCATGAATCTTTCCATCCCTCGTACCAGCGGGATAACAGCACGGCATCAAGGACTTGTCAACGCTGAAAGCCTTACTTGCCCGCGGCGGCGATTGGTTAAGCTAGCGCCATTGAACGCCAGCCTGCTTAAGCCCGATCAGACCGAGAGCGCCGTGCCGCTGTGGCTGGCGAGCGAGAGCACGCTGGCCGAGGTGCTGGCAGCCCTGGCGCCGGCGCAGGCCACCTGGGTCCGCAATCAGGGTTTCCAGGCGGAAAAAGGCCGGATCGTCGCCATCCCTGATGCCCAGGGCGCGGTATGTGGCGCGCTCGCTGGCCTCGGCCCGCTGCAGAATCTCGCGGCCTTAAGCCTGTGGGAGGCCGCAGCGCTCCCGGAACGGCTACCGGCGGCACGCTACCGCCTGGCCACCGCGCTCGGCGCCGCCGCGGCGACGCAGTTTGCACTGGGCTGGCTGCTGGGCGCCTATCGCTACACGCGCTTTCGCAGCCAACCCAAGCCACAGCCGGCCACGGCATTGCTGCTGCCAGTGGGCGCTGACGGCGCCTATGCCGAAGCGGCCGCCGCGGCGATCTGCGCGACCCGCGATCTGATCAATGCGCCGGCCAATGAACTGGGACCCGAGCAGCTGGCGCAGGTCGCCGTGGACCTGGCCGCGGAGTACGGCGGCACGGCCACAGTGTGTCAGGGCGAGGCACTGCGCGAGCAGTACCCCCTGGTGCATGCGGTCGGCGCGGGCAGTGCGCGCCCCCCGCGGCTGATCGATTGCCACTGGCCGCGCGCCGGAGCGCCTCGGGTCACGCTGGTGGGGAAGGGCGTGTGCTTTGACAGCGGCGGCCTGGACCTGAAGCCGTCGGCCGGCATGCTGCTGATGAAGAAAGATATGGGCGGCGCGGCCTGCGCGCTGGGCCTGGCGCGACTGCTGCTGGCGATGCGCGCTCCGATTGCATTGCGGCTGCTGATCCCGGCGGTCGAGAACAGCGTCAGCGGCAGCGCCTATCGTCCCGGCGACGTCTGGCGCTCGCGCAAGGGACTGAGCGTCGAGATCGGCAATACCGATGCCGAGGGCCGCCTGGTGTTGGCCGATGCCTTGTGTGACGCCGACGCCGAGCGCCCCGATCTGCTGATCGACATGGCCACGCTCACAGGTGCCGCCCGCACTGCGCTCGGGCCCGACCTGCCGGCGGTATTCAGCAATGACAATGCGCTGGCCGAGGCCGCCCGCGCTGCGGGCGAGGCCCAGTGCGATCCGCTGTGGCCACTGCCACTGTGGGCCGGTTACGACGAGGAACTGGCGAGTCGGGTGGCCGACCTCAATAACGTATCGAGCAGCCCGTTCGCCGGCGCGATCATCGCGGCGTTGTTCCTGAAGCGCTTCGTGACCGCGACGCCGGCGTGGCTGCATCTGGACCTGTACGCCTGGAATCCGCGTGAGCGACCCGGCCGGCCGGTGGGCGCCGAGGCCCAGGGGATTCGGGCCCTGTATGCGCTGATCCGCCAGAAATTTGGCTGAGGCAGCCGACAACCCGCTGCCAAGCGCAACCCCGCTTGCCCGCGGCGGCCAGCCGAGTGTCCTGGTCGAGGCCATTTTCCGCCGCGAATGGCTGCCCTGGACCCTGATGGGCTTGACCTGCGGGCTCGTCGAGGGCGCCACCGTCGCGGTGCTCGTCAAGAAGGGCTACGCGGGGCTGGTGGCCCCGCACTGGGTGAATTTTGCAGTGGCCATCGTCAGCGGCGCGCCGGCGCTGGCGAACATTTCCAGCTTCGCCTGGGCCAACCTGGCCCACGGTCGCGCACGTATCAACCTGCTGGCCGGCCTGCAGGCGGGCTTCGCGCTGACGGTCGGCCTGATCGCACTGGCGCCAATCGCCGCCAGCGGCCTGGTGATGACCATCGTCGCGGTGATCGCGGCGCGCGTGGTGTGGGCCGGAATCCTGACGGTGCGCGCTGCGGTGTGGAGCGCGAATTATCCGCGTCACGTGATGGCGCGCATGACCGCGCGCATGGTCACGGTCGGCGCGCTGGGCGTGGCCGTGACGTCCCTATTGGCGGGTTCCGTGATCGATCTGGCGCCGCGCGTGGCGCGCTGGCTGTATGTCGCGGCGGCACTGTGCGGGCTGCTGGCTGCCTGCCGTTACCGCGCGGTGCGGGTGCGGCGCGAATTCCAGCTGCTGGCCGCCGAAACGGGCTTAGGCCAGAGCAGCAGCGCGTTCTCACTGCGCATGCTGCGCGAGATCCTGCGCGGCGATGCGCTGTTCGGGCGCTACATGTTCTGGCTCAGCTTGTACGGCTCGGGCAACTTGATGGTGAATGCACAGCTCGTGGTGTTGTTCAACGATCGCTTAGGGCTGCGCAGCCTGACGCAGATCCTGCTGCTGACTGTGACACCGATGCTGGTGATGCCCCTGTTCCTGCCATGGTGGGCGCGCATGTTCGATCGCGGTCATATCATCGAGTACCGCTCGCGCCAGTGCTGGGCGCTGGTGCTGGCGATCCTCTTCATGACGATTGCAGTGCTCAGCAGGCAGACCTGGATGCTGTGGCCGGGTTCGGTGCTGATCGGCGCCAGTTACGCAGGCGCCAACCTGGGCTGGAATCTGGGTCATAATGATTTCGCCACGCTGGGGCGCTCGCAGCACTACATGGGCGTGCACGTGACACTGACCGGCGTGCGCGGTCTGGTGGCGCCACCGCTGGGTGTGGCCTGCTACGAATGGCTGGCGTGGTTCCGACCGGGAGCCGGCATTGCCGCGCTGCTGTTGCCGCTGGGATTGGCAACCGTTGGCGCCTTTGGTTTTCTCGGCATGCGTGGTATGCAAGTATCAAGAGCCTGAGAATTTATATGAAAAAACATAAACAACTTGTTGATATTAGGAAATATTCAAAGCTTGTTGTCGACGGCCTTAAGCAGACACCGGCGCGCGCCATGCTGCGTGCCGTGGGATTCAGCGATGCCGATTTCAGCAAGCCGCAGATCGGCATCGCCTCGACCTGGTCGAATCTCACGCCCTGCAACATGCATATCGGCGAGCTGGCGCGCGAAGCGGGCCTGGGCGCTGACGCGGCGGGCGGCAAGAGCGTGACGTTCAATACCATCACCGTGTCGGACGGTATTTCGATGGGCTCGCCCGGCATGCGCTACTCGCTGGTGTCGCGCGAGGTGATCGCCGACTCGATCGAGACCGTGGTGGGTGCCGAGGGCTTCGACGGCTTCGTCGCCATCGGCGGCTGCGACAAGAACATGCCGGGTTGCGCGATGGCCATGGCGCGTCTGGATCGCCCGGCGGTGTTCGTGTACGGCGGCACCATCCGTCCTGGCGCCGCGCGGCGCGACATCATTTCAGTGTTCGAGGCGGTGGGCAGCCGGGCCGCTGGCAAAATCTCCGACGCCGAGGTGCTCGAGGTCGAGCGTACCTCCATTCCGGGCCCGGGCAGCTGCGGCGGCATGTACACGGCCAACACCATGGCCTCGGCCATGGAGGCACTGGGCCTGAGCCTGCCCAACAGCTCGGCGCAGGAAGCGGTGGGGCAGGCGAAGCGTGACGATTGCCGGCGTGCCGGCGAGGTGGTGGTGCAGATGGTGCGCAGCGGTCTTAAGCCCTCCGACATCCTGACGCGCAAGGCCTTTGAGAATGCCATTGCCGTAGTGATCGCGCTCGGCGGCTCCACCAATGCCGTGCTGCACCTGCTGGCGATCGCGCAGGCCGCGCGCGTCAAACTCAGGCTCGATGATTTCACGCGCGTCGGCAAGCGCATTCCGGTGCTGGCTGATGTGCGGCCCAGCGGGCGCTATTCGATGTCGGAGCTGATTGCGATCGGCGGTATACAGCCCCTGATGAAGACGCTGCTCGAGGCCGGTTTGCTGCATGGCGAGTGCCTGACGGTGACCGGGCGCAGCCTGGCCGACAATCTGGCGCCCGTGGCGCCGTACCCGGCCGGACAGCAGATCGTGCGCGCCCTCGCCGATCCCATCAAGAAGGACAGTCATATCGTCGTGCTGTACGGCAATCTCGCGCCCGAAGGTGCGGTGGCCAAGATCACTGGCAAAGAGGGACTACGATTCACCGGCCGCGCCCGCGTCTATGACGGTGAAGAGCGTGCCACCACGGCGATACTCGCCGGCCGCGTCAAGGCGGGCGATGTGGTGGTCATCCGCTACGAAGGGCCCCGCGGCGGTCCTGGAATGCGCGAAATGCTCAGTCCCACCGGCGCCATCATGGGGCGTGGTCTGGGTGACAAGGTGGCGCTGATCACGGACGGGCGCTTTTCGGGCGGCAGCCACGGCTTCGTCGTGGGCCATGTGTCCCCGGAAGCCAGTGTCGGCGGGCCGCTGGCGCTGTTGCGCAGCGGTGATCGCGTTACCATCGATGCCGAGCGGCGCGCCATCGACGTCGATCTGCCGGCCAGCGAACTTAAACGGCGCCGCAGTGCACTCAAACCGCGCAAACCCTACGCGACCAGCGGTGTGCTGGCGAAGTACGCGCGCGTGGTAAGCAGTGCGTCCCTGGGCGCCGTCACCGACGGTGGTGAGTAACCGGGCAAATTTAGGGTTGTAAGGTTCCGGGGTTGCGGCTAAAGTTCCGACACCGGGGTAGCGGCGGCCTGCGCGGCCAGCCCACTCCGGCACTGCGGACAATAACGATTTCAAGGGTGGCGCACGGGGCTGCCCGCGGGGCTGAACGAACAACATATGAGCGCATACATTCACGATTCGGGCTACAACCAGCGCCGTACGATGGTGTTACTCGCGATTATCGTGCTGCACCTGTTCATCGGTTGGGCCTTCGTGAGCGGATTCGGCAAGGCCGCGCTCGCCAAGCTGACCAAGGACGTGCAGGTCAGCCTCATCAAGGAGGACCAGCCCAAGGAGCTGCCGCCCCCGCCGCCGAAGCCCGACCTGCTGCCGCCGCCACCCGTGTCAGTGCCGCCGCCGCTGGTGAATATCAATATCCCGGTCGAGGCACCGGTCATCGTGACCACCACCAAGGCGCCGCCGCCGGTGGTGCACGTGGCCGTCGTGCCCTCGACACCAATACAGACAGTCCGCCTGCCTGACTGCCATGAGGATTACTACCCCACCCAGGCGCTGCGCCTGCAGCAGGAGGGGTCGGTGACGGTCAGGTTCTGCGTCGGCACGGACAACAAGATTGATGGCGCCCTGGAAATCATGACGAGCTCGGGTTTCCCGGTGCTGGATGAAGCGGCCGGCAAGTGTCTGGCGGCCGGAAAGTTCAAGGCCGCGATTTCCGAAGGCAAGCCGGTACGCTCGTGCAAGCCCATCAAGATCACGTATAAGCTCAAGCAATAGTTTCAAACCACAGTTTTCAGGTCACCCCAACACGGTCTGCAGGCCGGATCAAAGACAACGAGGAACAATCATGGATAGCCCAGTCGCCCCTACCGCAAACCCCTATGGCCTGGCCGGCTTGTGGAATGACGGCAATGTCGTGTCGCGTGGCACGCTCATTGTGCTGATCATCATGTCGCTGGGTTCGTGGTTCATCATCCTCACCAAGTTGTGGGACCAGCGGAACATGAAGAAGTCCGCCCGGATCGTCGAGAAGCAGTTCTGGACTGCGCCGTCGATCAAGGACGGCGTCGAGCGCCTGAAGAAGGGCGACGACTTCCGCTTTATCGCCGAAGACGGCCTGCGTTCCGCGTCGCATCATGAAGGCCGCCTGACGGATCGCATCGATCTGCACGAGTGGATCACGATGTCGCTGCAGCGCGCCACGGAAGTCGTCAACGGCAAGCTCTCCAACGGCCTGGCCTTCCTGGCGACCGTCGGTTCGACCGCGCCCTTCGTCGGCCTGTTCGGGACCGTCATGGGCATCCTGAACGCGCTGATCGCGATCGGCGTCGCCGGCCAGGTCAGCATCGACAAAGTGGCCGGTCCGGTCGGCGAGGCGCTGATCATGACCGCCATCGGCCTGTTCGTCGCGGTACCCGCGGTGCTGGGTTATAACTGGCTGCTGCGCCGTAACAAGGGTCTGCAGGACAGCCTGCGGAACTTCTCCAGCGACCTGCATGCCTACCTGGTAGGCGGTGCGCGCGTTGGCGGCGCTGGCGATCAGGCCGCACCGCGCAAGTAGATTGGTCACTCGCCCGCTAGTCGATAGGTAAATGCCATGTCAATGAGTGTGCAGACCGATACTGAAGAAGAACACGGCATCATGTCGGAGATCAACACGACGCCGCTGGTCGACATCATGCTGGTGTTGCTGATTATCTTCCTGATCACGATCCCGATCATTACCAAGACCGTCAAGGTATCGCTGCCCAAGGCGACCAACATTCCGACCGTCACCAAGCCGGAAAACATCACGATCTCGGTCGACAATGGCGGCAACATCTACTGGAACGGGGCGCTGGTGCCCGATCGCGATGCGCTGATCAGCAAGGTGTTGGTCGAGGCGGTCAAGAAGCCCCAGCCCGAAGTGCATATCCGCGGCGACGCAGGCGTGCGCTTCGAGGCCATCGGCCGGACGCTGTTTGCAATCCAGCGTGGCGGCATCGTCAAGATAGGGTTCATCACCGAAGCCGATCGCGGCATGGCGCGCTGAGCGTCTTTGGCTAATAGGCGGAGTCAAGCTTTATGTCGATGAGCGTAGGTGGTGACAAATCCGGCGTGATGTGCGACATCAACACCACGCCGCTGATCGACGTGATGCTGGTGCTGCTGGTGACCATCATCATGACGCTGCCGGTGCAGACCCATGCGGTGA
>Ga0075026_100000001_pt1 | contig 162367 bp, 156 predicted proteins | sample Str012_2_FD_71392 | JGI IMG/M metagenome (GOLD analysis project Ga0075026, IMG submission 71392) | Freshwater sediment microbial communities in response to fracking from Pennsylvania, USA - Straight Creek_MetaG_SC_2012 | ecosystem: Environmental > Aquatic > Freshwater > Creek > Sediment... | reverse complement strand
GGGGTAATCGGCCAGCGGTGGACGCCAATGGTAGGACCGGCGGCGCCGACCCGGAAGGGGGCTTGTCCACGACTTCATCCACCAACTTATCCACACCAAGGGGACGTTCGTACGAACGTCTGTGCTGTCCGTGCGTGAACTGGCTCATGAACCTCGTCGGGTCAGCCCGAGACCCGGTCGCGGCGGGAGGATCCAGCGATGGTCGCCGTCGAGATCGAGCCCCTCGAACGGGTCGTCGGCCAGCAGCAGGCAACCATCGAGATCGACCCAGTCCGCCAGCGACGCGACGACCGCCGACCCTCCGATCCCGACCGATGTCTCCTCCATGCAGCCGAGGAATGTCTTGAAACCGAGCACCCGGGCTCGCTCGAGCATCCGCTTGGCCGGTCCGATCCCGCCACATTTGGCGAGCTTGACGTTGACCCCGGCGACGACACCGACGAGGCGATCGAGATCCTCCGGCAGCACGCAGCTCTCGTCGGCGACGATCGGCAGGGCAGATCTCTCCTGGAGCCAGCTGAGCTGATCGAGACGTCCGGCCGGGAAGGGCTGCTCGATGAGCTCGACCCCGAGGCGTTCGAGTTCGGGCAGGAGGCGGACCGCCTCGTCAGGGACCCAGCCGGTGTTCGCATCGACCCTGATCGGGCCATCGAATACCGCGCGGACCGCTTCCAGCGTCGCGAGGTCCTCGCGGCCACCGCACTTGATCTTGAGAGCCGGGAAATCGGATGCCCGAGCCGCGCGTCGGGCGACGACGTCGGGTAGGTCGATGCCAATGGTGAAGTCCGTTGGCGGGATGATCGAAGACAGGCCGCGGATCTCGTGGGCTGGCCGGCCGATCACCTTGCCGACGAGGTCGTGCAGGGCGATGTCGATGGCACAGCGGGCGGCTCCGTGACCGCGGATCGCGGCCTCCATCGCCAGATCCGCCGCGGCGAGACCGGGCTCGTCCGGCGGGATCTCGCCGACGGCCTCGACAAGCAGCGGGAAGACGACGGACATGGTCTCGGGCGTCTCGCCGTAGAACCGGTCCGGGTAGCCCTCCCCCACCCCGACGACGTCGGGGAACCGGTCATCGCGGAGCTCGACGACGACCGTGGTGACAAGGCGGTCGTCTGTCGTGTGATCGGTGCGGGCGATCCGGAACGGGTCGCGCAAACCCAGAAGGAGGGTCTCCTGGGTCAGGTGCAGGGTCATCCGCCCGCGACCCAGGGCAGCGCGTCGACGCTCTCGCTGATGGCGGCCCACAGCGGGTCCGGCCCGAACCGGAACGGGTCGTCCGTCGGGAGGCCGGTCTCTGCAGCGATGGCCGCGACGAGCGCGCGAGCCTCATCGTCGTCGCGGTAGAGCGAAGTATTGAGCGCGACCGCCACGACCTTCGACGGCGCGACGAGCCCGGCCACGCTCTCGTGGAGGGCGATGAAGCCCGGCAAGGCCGCGATCGGGAACGACGCATCGGGCAGGTGGGCGAAGTCGTGCTCCGCGAGCCCGGGCTTGTGGACCATGACCATGGCCTGCGGCGTCGCGCCATGGATCAGCGCCAGCGTCACCGACGAGTAGGCCGGATGATCGAGCGAGCCTTGTCCCTCGACGATGACCCAGTCGCCGAGTGCCTCGCCCTCCTCGACCAGCCACTCGATGGTGCCCTGGGCGAAGTCGCTGATGAGCCGGTCGACTGCGATGCCCCAGCCCTCGATCATCATCCCGGTCTGGCCGGTCGGGACGAACGAGGCCCGGTCGCCGGCCGCCAAGGCGGCCCGTCGCAACTCGAGGGCAACCGACATCTTGCCGATCGCGCAGTCGCTGCCGACGGTCAGGATGACTCGCTTGCCGGGTGCGTGGCGGCGTCCGACGGCAGTCTCCATCCGATCGGGCGGACGTCGGTAGTCGATGATCGTCGTCCCTCGGGCGGACGCGGCTGTCGCGAATGCCGGGTCGTCGCCGATGAAGGTATGCAGGCCGGACAGGATGTCGAGTCCCGCAGCGACGGCGGCCAGGATGATGGTCCGCCAGGTGTCGGGAAGCCGCCCCCCGGTCGGCGCGATGCCGATCAGGAGGGCGTCGGGCCTGACCGTGCGCACGAGCGCTTCGTCGAGCGATGCGACGATCGGGATATCGAAGCCCGGCAGGTAGGCGGCCACGCTCTGGCCCGCCTTGGTCGAATCGATGACGGCGACGACCTCGTCACGCCCATAGCGGATGACCCCATAAGCGGTCTTTCCGCTGTGAGGTCCGAACTCGCCCTCGGCGAGGATCACGAGTCGTCGGTGGTCGGCTGGTCGCATCCCCCGAGTGTACGGATTCGCCGGACGCGAGGATGCGCTCCTCTCCGGATGACTGCCGTCCCTGAAGATTGAACCGACAGGACCGTCCGCGGACTCTCTAGTCCGATCGCGTCCGGAAGGGCGCGACGCAAGGACCTTCGGTGTGGAGGGACAGGTGCACGCAGCACTGGTCGACCAGGCGAAGCGCGGGGATCGAGAGGCCTTCGATACCCTGGCTCGCCTGACCGGCGACCGATGCATGGCGATCGCGTTCAGGATCCTGCGCGACGTCGACCTTGCCGACGACGCCGTCCAGGCCGCGCTGCTCATCGCCTGGCGGGATATCCGGTCTCTGCGGGATCCCGAGCTCTTCGAACCGTGGCTCCACCGGATCCTCACCAACGCCTGCTACTCCGAGGCCAGGCGTCGCAAGCGGTGGTCGCAGGGTCTCCGGGTGCTGTCCGTCGAGCCCGTGCACGAGCCCGACGAGTATCTCATCGTCGAATCCCGCGACCTGCTCGAACGCGCCTTCCGGCGACTCACGATCGAGCAGCGCGCCGTCGTCGTCTTCCACCACTACCTCGGGCTCGAGCTGCCCGAGGTGGCCGAGCGACTGGGCATCCCACTCGGGACAGTCAAGTCACGCATGTATCACGCGAAGCAGGCGCTCCGGGCCGGCCTCGATGCCGATGCCCGGTCGTCCTCCTCGCAGGAGCGAAGCGCATGACCGCGCCGCACGACCTCGATCGACAGCTGTCGGCCTTCCTCGAGGAGGGTCCGGCCGAGCTGCCCGACCCGTCGTTCGATGCGGTCCGCGACCACATCGAATCGATGCATCAACGGGTCTTCATCGGCCCGTGGAGGTTCCCTGACATGAACAAGCTCGCTGTCATCGGCCTCGGCGCCGCGGCCGTGGTCCTGGCCCTCGTTGTCGGCAGTCGCCTGCTCGGCCCTCCGGGGTCGAGTGGCGTGGGCGGAGCGCCCTCGCCCGTGCCGTCCGCCACGCCCGCGGTCACGCCTCGAGTCTCGGTCGTCGCGCCCTCGTCGAGCTCTGTCGCCTCCCTCCCGAAGGGCCCGTTCACCGTCGTGGACGCCCAGGATCCGAATCCCGCGGTGCGTTTCACGGTCACCGTCTCGGACTCTGGCTGGACATCCGTGCCCGATTACGCCGGGGTCGGAAAGGGCACAGAAGTGGCGAACGTACCCGAGGCGACGATCCTGTTCTGGTCGTGGCCGGCCAAGACGGGCTTCCTCGTGTACGCCGATCCCTGCCATTGGGCATCGACCACGCCCAAGACTCCCGCCACCACGGTCGACCAGATCGCGACCGCGCTGGCTACTCAGGCGTCACGCGATGCCTCCGCTCCGGTGGCTGTGACCGTGGACGGTCATGCCGGGAAGCACATCGCCCTCCACGTCCCGACCGATCCTGCCTCGTCGAGCGGCTGCGACAACGGTGACTTCGCGAGCTACGGGATCGCCGGTGAGCACGGACCAGCGCGGTACCACCAGGGTGCGGGCCAGATCGATGAGCTATGGGTCCTGGATATTGACGGCGCCGTCGCCATCATCGATGCGATGTATCGTCCCGACACCCCGGCCGCGACCATCGAGCAGATGCGGTCCATCGCCGGGTCGGCGCGGTTCGAGTAGACAGACGAGCGGGCGGCCCACACGAGCCGCCCGCTCAGCCACGTCGAGGGGATTGGTACCGCATACCGGATTCGAACCGGTGATCTCCGCCTTGAGAGGGCGGTGTCCTGGGCCTCTAGACGAATGCGGCCCTGTCGGCGCGGCGTAGAGCGCCGGGCCGGTCGGCATGATACCAGTGACGCGACAGGGTCATCGATCGCAACTACAGCCGGTTGACCTCGAGGAAGCTGCGGATCGCGTCGGCGACCTGCTGATAGCTGTTCTCGCCGACGACCAGCCCGTAGTGCGAATGCGCGGCGAACGGCTCGTATCCGGCGTCGAGCCATTCGGCCAGCCGCTCCGAGTCGGCAAGCGGCACGGTCCGGTCCAATCCGGCCCCGACGACGAGCCGGGGGATCTCCGTGAACCCGCGACGATCGACCGGCACGCCGGCGAGCATCTGACGGCGCGCCGCGCCCGCCTCGTGCGGCTTCTGCCCGAGAAGGTGCTGGATACGCAGGACGTCGGGCAGGGTCAGGTCGCGTTCGTCGCGCAGCAGGCGCTCGGGAAGCGTCTCCCAGCCGACGACCGACTTGCCGTAGACCTCGGGGATCTCGCGCAGTTCGTGCTGGCGAGCCGGGATCCGCAGGTCGCGCGGCAGCTCCGAACTCAGCAGGACTAGCCCCGAGACCGGCATCCGCTCGGCCGCCTTGAGCGCGAGCAGCCCGCCCATCCCGTGGCCGACCACGACGACCCCGGCCGGGAATCGATCGAGCGTGGCGACGACATCCTCCGTGTAGGTGTCGAAGGACAGCGTGGCCGGATCGGCCGTCTGCGACCAGTAGTGGTTCCGCAGGTTGAGGGCATGGCCCTCCCAGCCGCGGGCCGCGAAGTAGCCAAGATAGCGCTCCCATAGCCACGAGCCACTGAGTTCGCCATGGACGAAAAGCAGCGGCTTTCGGCGGGACCGCCGCTCGGGCAGCCAGGACTCGACGTAGATACCGCGCTCGTCGAGCTCGATCTCGTCCTTGCGGACCGGCCGGCCGTTCGTTGGCGGCACCTGGGCGCGGGCGAGGATCTGCTCAGGCGTCGTATCGGGCATGCAGGTTCACCATTCGTGCGGGTTGATGACGAGACCGGTCAGGGCCTTCGGATAGAAATAGGTCGACTTCTGGGGCATCACGTCACCGTCGGTGGCGACGGCAACGACCGACGCGATCGGCGTCGGTTCGAGGAGGAACGCCGCGTCCGCGCCATCGAGACCGGCGTCGACACTGTCGACCGCGTCTGACGCCGATTTCGTGAAACCGATGGCCCCGGCCGCGACGGCATCGGCATCGAGCCCCGCCAGCCGGTCGAGGACCACGCCGAGCAACGTGACGTCGAGCGTGCGGACGGCTGCGCCACCCGGTGGCAGGATCGGTTCGAACACGTCGCGTCGGGCCGCGAGCAGCGCCCCGCCGTCACGCGTCCAGAGTCCGAAGGCCCCGGCGCCACCTGGCTCGAGGGCGACCGCCTCGAAGCGGGCGAGCAACTGGTCCCGCCCGATATCGCGACGGACGTCGAACAGGTCGCCGAGACCCGCCGAGAGCCGCGCGACGCCATCGTCACCGAGCCCACGCAGGATTCGATGGGTCGGCAGGATCGTCAGCTCCTGTGCTCTCGCGTCGACGAACAGGGTCAGCAGGTAGTCGAATGCCGGATCCTCCTCGCACGATCGACTCATCCGTCGCTCGTCGCGGTACCGCAGCGCGGTCTCGTACCGATGGTGCCCGTCGGCGATGACGAGCGCCCCGCCGGCAACGACCGAGATCAGCGGGGCGAGTCCGGGTGCGGCATCGCCGTCCGCCGCGACGGCCCACAGCCGATGGCGCACGCCGTCATCGTCGGCGATGTCGGCCGTCGGCGTGCCTTCGGTCACGGCGTCGAGGATCGGGCTGCCGATCGCGCCTGGATCGTCATAGAGGACGATCACCGGGCTCGTGTTCACGCCCGTCGCGCGGAGCAGCTTGTAGCGGTCCTCGCGTGCGGCCGCCAGCGTGCGCTCATGCGGCAGGACATCCGACTCCGGTCCGAAAGCCTCGAGCCGGAGCCGCGCGAAGAACCCACGCTGGGTGCGGGCGACATCCGTCCCGGGAACGCGGTACGTCTGCTCATACACGTAGATCGACGGGTGCGGGTCCTTGTGGAGCGTCCCGTCCGACCGCCAGCCGGCCAGCGTCCGGGCGGCACGGCGATACCGGTCGTCCGGCCCATCGCCAAGCTCGTCGCGCGGCAGGTCGAGGCGGACGACGTTGGCGGGATCCCGCGCCAGCAGGCGCTCGTATTCATCGGGACCGATGACGTCATAGGGGGGCGCGACAACGAGGCCGAGGTCGGGGACGGTCGAACTGTCATACCGGAGCGCGCGGAATGGACGGATCTCGGGCACGGAACCTCACGAAATGGCGCGTCGCCACAGACATTTGGGACGACGCCATCGTACGATAGCCGCCGGTCGGACGCCGGAGAACCTTCATCAACCGGGAACACCTCCGGGGCGTCAGTTCGTGACCGGTGGTAGCCTCCGGCTCGTGTCATTCCCCCGTGCCGTCGGTCTCGGTTTTGTCGCGCTCCTGTTGGCTGGATGCAGCTACGTCGAGACCGGCCCGCCCGTCGCGACACCGGCCGACTTCCCGGGTGTCGCCATCGAATTCCAGAAGCGCGGGTTGCATGTCGACAACCCGGTATCCGGCGATGCGGGCTGCAACGACTCGGTCCTGACCCCGACCGCGATCTCGTTCACGGTGTCCGGGATGGACCAGACGACCCGGGTCAAGGTCTATCTCTACGTCTTCCGCGATCGCGCTACATACGAGCGCCTTCGATCGACCATCGACGCCTGCGCTCGCTCGTATGTGACCGACCCGCAGACCTTCCGATCTGTCGAGCAATCGCCGTTCGTCCTGGCCGGCCAGGGCCCGTGGGGGACTCGATTCGAGGCTGCGCTGCGGGACGGGATCGTCGTCGCCGCAGGCTCAGGCGACAACCCTGACTCAGGTTACCCGTAGACCGAGGATGCGCCGGGCGATGACCAGCCGCTGGACCTGGCTGGTCCCCTCGCCGATCTCGGTCAACTTGGCGTCGCGCAGGTAGCGCTCGACGGGGTATTCGGTCACGTAGCCGTAGCCACCGTGGATCTGGATCGCGTCGTTCGTCACCCTGGAGCTGACCTCCGAGGCGAATAGCTTCGCCTGCGCCGCGACCAGCCCGAAGTCCCGACCCTGGTCCTTGAGCCAGGCCGCGCGCCAGACGAGGCCGCGCGCCGCCTCGATCTCGGTCGCCATGTCGGCGACCATGAACGCCACGCCCTGGAACGAGCCGATCGGCCGGCCGAACTGCTCACGCGTCTGGGCGTACGGGATCGACGCGTCGAGGGCGCCCTGGGCGATCCCGACGGCCAGCGCCCCGATCGAGATCCGCCCGCCATCGAGGATGCGCAGGAACGTCTTGAAGCCGCTCCCCTGCTCGCCGAGCATGTTCGCCGCGGGGACGCGGGCACCGTCGAAGATCAGTTCACCCGTCGCGGAGGCGTGGAGCCCGAGCTTCTCCTCGAGTCGTCCGACCGAGAATCCGGGCGTATCCGCCGGGACGATGAAGGCCGAGATCTCTGCCGCGCCGTCTTCGCGCGTCCCCGTCCGGGCAGTGACGATGTATGTCCCAGCCTGGCCGGCATTGGTGATGAACCGCTTGCCGCCGTCGATGACCCACGAACCGCCGTCCGAGCGGCCTTCCTGTCGGGCGGTCGTTCGCGTGCCACCCGAATCACTCCCGGCGCCTGGCTCCGTCAGCCCGTACGCGCCGATGACCCTGCCCTGCGCCATCGGGACGAGGTAGCGCTGCTGCTGCTCGTGGGACCCTGCCAGGTGGATAGGCCCGCAGCCCAGGCTGGTGTGGGCCGCGACGATGAGTCCAAGCGAGCCCCACACCCGGCCGATCTCCTCGATCGCGATGGCATAGGCAAGTGTGTCCAGCCCTGCTCCGCCTTCCTCCTCCGGGATCGGGATGCCGAGCCAGCCGAGCTCGCCGATACGCCGGACGATCTCGGATGGGAAGCGGCGCGCTCGCTCGTGCTCGTCGATGACCGGCGCGACCTCGGTCAGCATGAAGTCGCGGATCGTGTCCCGAAGCAGGACGTGCTCCGGTGAGAGGTCGAGGTCCATGGTGGCGAGCGTACACCGGCAAAGCACGGCTGGGACGCCGGTGCTAGCCTGAGCCCATGAGGGAGCCCACCTCGCAGGCCGCCACTCACCACACCGTCTCGCCACCCATCGACCACGTCCCGAGCAAGGGTCCGTCGAACCTCCGGCGCGAGCTCCTGCTTCGGCTCCGACTCGACGGTCCGAGCTCGCCGGACCAGCTCGCCGACCGGCTTGGCGCTTCACGGACAGGGGTCCTGCAACAGCTCCGGGGGCTCGAGGCGGCCAACCTCGTCAGCCGCCAGACGGTCCGCCACGGGGTCGGCAGGCCGCGGCATTTGTACGACGTGACGGCAGATGCCCAGGGCCTCTTCCCGTCGAACTACGACGCCCTTGCCTCCGGTCTGCTGGCGGCGATCGAGGCTGTCGGTGGAGACGATCTCCTCGAGCAGGTCTTCGCCGCGCGCCGGCGCCAGCTCGGTGACCGGGTCCGCGAGCAGATGTCCGAGCGCGTGGCCGCCGATGCATCGCTGGCTGAGCGCGTGCGTGAGCTCGCAGTCATCCAGACCGACAACGGCTACCTCGCCGAGACGATCCTGACGGCCGACGGCACGATCCGGCTGCGCGAGCACAACTGCGCCATCTTCAACATCGCCAAGACCTCGCCGGCCGCCTGCAAGGCCGAACTCGACCTCTTTTCGGAGGTCCTTGGCGCAGACGTGGTCCGCGAACAGCACATCGCCTCGGGCGATCGATGCTGCTCCTACCGGATCGTCGAGAACTAGGCCTCTTCGCGCTCCACCGCGACGCGTGATGCGGGCTGGAGCCTGGGCGCCGGGACGTCGCTGACGTTCGGAACGAACGACGAAGCAAGTGACGTCGCCGCGGCGACCTCCTGGTCCGCGACCGACAGGATCCCGAGCCGACCGAGCTGGGCAAGCTCGTCGCGGATGTACGTCTTGAGCATCTCCGGGCCGTCAGTATTGACCGTGAACCGGACCTCATTGCGCCGGAAGGTGTCGAAGATCCAGCGGAACTCGTCCCAGCCCGACACCACGCGCGTATTGAGGTTCGAGGTCGGGCAGATCTCGAGGACGATGCCGCGATCGCGGATCATGGCCATCGCCCGCGGGTCGTAGGCCGCCTTGACGCCGTGGCCGATGCGGTCCGGCTCGAGCAGTTCGACCACCCGGGCGACTTCCTCGACGGGGCCGGATTCACCGGTATGAACCGTCAGGCCGAGGCCGAATTGCCGCGCCCGGCGGAAGAGCCGGCGATAGTCCGCGACGCGGAAGGTCGCCGATTCGGGACCTGCGATGTCGATGCCGACGACGCCTCGGTCGCGCCAGCCGATCGCCTTCTCGACGATGATCTCGTTGAGTTCGAAGGGGAAGGCGCGGTCGAGGCAGAACAGCAACCCGGGCTTGACCGGGTACTCGAGGCTCGCCTTGTCCATGCCGCGGACGGCTGCGGCGATGATGTGGTCGAGGTCCTGCTCGCCTCCGCGGTTCCGCTTCATGGGGTTGAAGCGAAGCTCCATGGTCGTGACGTTGTTCTTGCGGTAGGCACCGCCGACGACCTCGTAGACCGAGCGCTCGACCGCGAGCGGTGAGCTCTGGATGAGCTCGGTCCAGTGGAACAGCTGGAGATAGCCATCGAAGGACCGGTTCCGGCGCGGCGACACGGTGATCATGTCGCGGAATTCCCAGTAGTCCTTGGTCGGGAGCTTGATCCCCTGCGAGTGGGCGATCCCCCACATGATGGCCGGGGTCACCGCGCCGCCGAGATGGCAATGAAGCTCCGCCAGCGGGACCTTGCGTGAGAGTGGACGCGGCATGTCCGCAGCATAGCCCACGGGGACGGGAGCGGCGGCTGGACCTTCAGCCGACGCCGGGCAGCAGCACCACGTGCCAGGTGCCGTGGTGCGCACCGGCGGCATCGTCCCAGTCGACGCTGACTGCGTAGACACCGGGCGCCCAGACGCCACCATCGGGCGCCGCGAAGAGCACGTACGGCGTCCGGCCCTGCGCCTCGGAGATGCCACCTGTCGCTTTCGGACGGACGGGCAGCGGCGCCGGCGCAAGACGCCTGATGGTGGCACTCCGGACCGCGGCGTGCGACGTGAGCATCACGCCGAGTCCCGTCGCACGTGGCAGATAGATCGCGGCGACCGCAGAATCGCCACCGACGGCAAGATCCCGCCAGGCTCCGACGTCTCCCAGCGGCTTCGAATCGCGAGCGGGGATCGAAACGGCGCTGCCGTCGACCGTCGCGAACAGGCCGACGCGGACAGAGGAGGGATCGCTCGCGGTCGCGGCCACGGTGTCAGGCACACTCGTGGGCCAATCGTCGGGGGTGGACAGGTCCCCGAACTGCTTCTCGATCACGACCGAGATCCGGTGGATCCCTCCATCTGTCAGAACGTCGACGCGGTACTGGCCGGCCTCCCACGGGACAGAGGCGACACGATCGAGAAGCGGCATGCGAACCAGAAGTGCCTCGCGGGTCTTCGCCTGGTCATCGATCCTCGCCGCGTTGATCCACTCGAACTCGTTGCTCTGGTGGAGCCGCCAGAACCGCACTGCCTGAAGTTGCACCGCCCGCGGGACTGTGATGCCGAAAGCCACCATATCGGCGCCTTCACGGGTGACCACCGACGTGTCCGCGCCGCCCGCATCTTTCGAGGTTGGCTTCCAGGACTCGGTGTAGAGCGGCGAAGTGGTGGATGTCGCCTCGGCGGCTCCTGGCCCGTGGGCGAGGACCGCGGTGACACCCCACGCGTCGTGTTCCGTGACGGCGTTCGTGACCGCGATCCAGTCCGGGGCTGACCGCGTCGCGAGCGGTGTCGGGCTCGGCGGCCGTTCCGTTCTTGTGACGGCGGCTGGCGACGCCACAGGCTGTGGCGTCGTCGGAGAGTCCCACGGCTTGGCGATCGCGGCCACGATGGCGATGGCGACCACGACAGCACCGATCACCGCGGGCTCGAACCTGCGGCGTCCTCGATCGAGCCTCTCGGGGTTGAACTCGACGCTCACCCGGTCATCGTGGCACGGGTGGTTCGGGCATGCTTTCGACCGGGCGCTTCGCGGCCGGGTACCATCCGAGCCATGAGCTCGGAGATGCCGTCAGGATCCTCGGTCGGCCAGGAATACCTCCTGCTGGCCGACATCTCCGGGTACACCGGCTTCATGGTCGGGGTCGAGCAGGCCCACGGGGTCGATTTCAGCGGCGGCATCCCTCCCGGCTACGAATTGCTGGGAGCGCTGCTCGATGCCGTGATGAAGGGCGTCCAGCCCGAATTCAGCATCGCCAAGCTCGAAGGCGACGCGGTCTTTGCGGTCGCTCCCACGGACACCCTGGACGGCCACGGCAACGCGCTCGTCGGCCAGCTCCAGGATGTCTATCGAGCCTTCGTCGCGCGCCGCACGGACGCCCGGCCGAAGGAAGACCACGTCTGCCAGGCATGCTCAGTGGTCGTCGACCTCGATCTGAAGATGGTCCTCCATCGCGGGCAGGCGGTCCGCCAGACGGTCGGGACCCATATCGAGTTGCTCGGTCCGGCGGTCAACGTGGCCCATCGACTGCTGAAGAACGACGTCCAGTCGCGCATCGGGCGCCGGCCCTATCTGTTCCTGTCCGATGCTGCGGCGACCGGGCTGGGCGTCCCGGATGTCGGTCTCGAGCACAGCGAGGTCTACGCGGACGTCGGGACCATCGACGGCCGCATCGTCGGTCTGGGCGAGAGCTGACCGAACCCGACGGGTCAGCCGGCGAGCGGGATGACTCGGCCCTCGGCGTCAACGGTTGCCCGTCGCCCGGCGCGTGCGGCCTCGGCACCCGGGACCTGGTCACGCGCGTGGTAGCTGGAGCGCACGAGCGGCGCGGCCTCGACGTGCTTGAACCCGAGCGCGAGCGCCTCGACCTTCATCGCGGCGAACTCATCGGGGTGGTAGTAGCGCTCGAGCGGCAGGTGCTGCGCGGTCGGGCGCAGGTACTGGCCGATCGTCAGGATGTCCACGTCGGCCGTCCGCAGCGCCTCGAACGCCTCGGTCAACTCGGCCCGCGTCTCGCCGAGTCCAACCATCAGGCTCGATTTCGTGTGGACCGGGTAGCCGATCTCGACCGCCATCTCCCTGGCCCGGCGGAGGACGTACAGGCTACGGTCCCAGCGGGCGCGTTTTCGGACCGGCTTCTGCAGTCGACGGACGGTCTCCAGGTTGTGGTTGAGGATGTCGGGACGGGCGTCCATGACGGTCCGCAGCCGATCGTCCGAGCCGTCGAAGTCGGGGATCAGGACCTCGATGCCCATGCCCGGCGACGCCGCGCGCAGCCGGGTGATGGTCTCGGCGAAGACGCTCGAACCGCCGTCGGGCAGGTCGTCGCGGGCGACAGAGGTGACGACGACATGCTCGAGCCGGAGCGACCCGATCGCTTCGGCGACGCGACGCGGCTCGTCGGCGTCGAACCAGGTCGGACGGCCGGTCTTGACAGCGCAGAACCCGCACGCCCGCGTGCAGGTGTCGCCGAGGATCATGATCGTGGCCGTGCGCTGGTCCCAGCACTCTCCGATGTTGGGGCAGCGGGCCTCCTCGCAGACCGTGTTGAGGCCAAGGCCGCGCAGCAGCCCCTTCAGCCCGTGGTAGTTGTCACCGGACGGCATCCGGGCGCGGATCCAGTCCGGATGACGGCGCAAGGCGGTCGTCCCGTCGGCCGCCGGCAGACCGGCCAGTCCGCCGCCGAGCGCGATGGTCGGCATCTCGGGATGGTGACCGACAGCCGGGCCATCGGCGGGAGTGAACATCGGGAGGTCGCGGGCCATCGTCGAAGTCTATCTCGCCGCCGGCTCAGGCAGCCCCGAATGCCTGGCGCGCGCCCGTCGCCAGGTCGCGCGGCGCGTATCCGAGTTCCGCTGCCGCCTTGGCGCTGCTCGCCCAGAGGGTCACGCCGTCGGACGTCTTCAGGACCTCGGCAAGGTTCGGGGGCAGGCCCGCCATGGCACCCCCCTGCGGCAACAGGCCGGCCCCGAGACGCACGATCGGCATCGGCAGGGTCAGTCGCGGCAGTCGATGGCCACCGGCTCGCGCGCAGATGGCCATCGCGTCGCGGAGTCGCAGGTTCTCCCCGCCCAGGATGTACATCTCACCGATCCGGCCGCGGTCCAGTGAGCGGACGATGCCGTCAGCGATATCGTCGACATGGACCGGCGTGATCCCGGAGTCCGCGAAGACGATGTAGTGCGCGGTGCCGTCGTATGCGCTCTTGAGGATCTCGCCCAAACCCGAATGGTCGTTGGCGCCGTAGACGGTCCCCGGCGCGACGATGACGATCGGCGCTCCGGCCGCGATGCGCGCTTCAGCGGCGAGATGGGCCAGGTACTTGGTCTCGTCGTAGTAGCTCAGGAAGCCCTCGGCGAGGTTTCGGTGAAAGGTCTCGTCGTGGACCTCGCCGTGGGAGTTGCCGAGGACCCCGATGGTCGAGATCTGGACGATGGTCGTGATGCGCTCGGCGATGGCCGCGTCGAGCACGCGTTCCGTCACGCCGACGTTCGCCTCGTACATCGCCGGATGCTCCCCGACCGGAATGCCCACCTCGTACCGGCCGGCGATATGGATGACGGCGTCCGAGCCGATCAGCGCAGTCCGGATGGCTTCGGCCGAACCCAGGTCTCCGGCGACGAGCCCGACGCCGAGATCACGCAGGCCCGCCTGACGTTCCGGCTCGCGGACGATCGCGACGACGTCATCGCCATGTTCCCGCAGAAGGCGCGCGACCCGCGTGCCGATGAACCCGGCCGCGCCGGTGACGAAGACCGTCCGAGTCATCCCGCTCAGTAGACCGGCGTCTCCGGGCCGACCCCTTCGAGCCATCTCTTGATGTCGCGCAGGAGCGCCGCCCCGCCCGCCCCGTCGTTGGCCCGATGGTCGACCGCGAGGACCATGTTCATGATGGACCGGATGGCGATGACGTCACCATCGGCCGTTTCGAGGACGACCGGCCGCTTTGTGATCCGATCCATCGTGACGATGCCGACCTCGGGCACGTTGATGATGGGCATGACCATGTTGGTGCCGAGCCAGCCAGTGTTGTCGACGGTGAACGTGCCACCACCGAAGTCGTCGACACGGAGCTTGCCGGCACGCGCTCGCTCCGAAACGTCTGCGATGGCCTTGTTCAGGCCACTGATCGACAGGCCGTCGACGTCGCGAATGACCGGCACGATCAGGCCGTCGTCGACCGCGACGGCGATCCCGATGCTGATCCGACGCTTGGCGAGCAGCCCGCTGTCGGTCCAGTGTGCGTTGAAGGTGGGGTTGCGCTTGAGCGCCTCGGCCGAGGCCTTGACGACGAATGGCACGAAACTCAGCGGCGATCCCTCGCGCGCCTGGTAGTCGCGCTTGTTGCGCTCTCGGAAGGTGACCAGGCTCGTGACGTCGACCTCCATCTGGACGTACGCGTGCGGCACGGCCAGGGCACGCATCATCTGGGCGGCGATGCCCTTGCGCATCTGGGTCATCGGCAGCAGGACTTCGTCGGCGCCGGCCGGGAATTCGATCGGGGCGCCCGCGGGGAGCGTCGTCGCGGTCTTCGGGGCGGCCGGCGAGGCCGCCAGGGTCGGGGCCGCGGCGGAGGAGCCGTTCTGTCCGCCAGCGACGGCCGGGACGGGCGATCCGGTCCGGATGGCCTCGACGACGCGGAGGACGTCGTCGCGGGTGATCCTGCCACCGCCACCGGTGCCCTGGATCTGAGCCGCCGACAGGTCGTGTTCGCGCAGCAGGCGCCTGACGGCCGGGGTCATCCGGGCGTCCGGGTCGGCGCTCGCCGGAATGGCGGACGCCGCGGCCATCTCGGACGGGCCACGCTCGTCGCTTCCAGCCGGCCCGGCGGCAACGACCGGGGTCGGGGCCGCGGCTGCGACCGCCGGGGCCGGCGCCGAAGCTGGGGCAGGCCCGGCCGTGGCGGCGGGACTGGTCGGCGCCGACGCGGCCGCACCCTCGGCGCCGTCGTCGGCCGTCTCGATCACGGCGATCTCGGCGTTGTTCGGGACGACCGCGCCCTCCTCGGCCAGGATCTCGCGCAGGATACCCTCGAACGGCGACGGCACCTCGGCGTTGACCTTGTCGGTGACGACCTCGACCAGGGGCTCGTACTTGGCGACGTGGTCGCCCAGCTGCTTCAGCCACTTCCCGATCGTCCCTTCGGCGACGCTCTCGCCGAGCTGGGGCATCGTCACTTTGGCCATGGGGCGCTCCTTCGCGGTCGGCCGCCACGCGGCCCGTTCGATTGCTCTCGCGTAGTGTCCCCCATCCGGCCATCCTTGGTCGAGCCCACGCGGGTTCCCCGCCACGGCGAGGGTCGCCCGTCGTACGCTCCCCCGAACGATGGCACCGAGTCTGCGTTCCGGCTCGATGGGTGGGCGGCTTCGGCGAGCGGCGAACGTCCGCGACGACGAAGTCGCGATCATCCGACTCATCGCGCTCGTCTTCGCGGCGCTCGAGGCCGGCCGGGGCCTCGGCGAGGTCGGCGTCAACACGCTGGTCCTCAGCCGACTGTCGGCGGATGCGCTGCCGTGGCTGTACATCCCGCTCGGCGCGATCTCGCTGGTCATCGCCGTCGCGTTCGGGGCAGCGCTTGGGCGGATCGCCAAGGCGCGCCTGTTCGGGATCACCCTCGTCGCCGTCGGCGCGCTCCTCGTCATCGAATTCCTTTTCCTGGCGGCCGTGCCCGATATCGTTCCGGTCGCCTGGCTGACGGTCATGGCCGCAGGGACCATGGCTGCGACCATCACCTGGACGGTGGCGACCTCGTCGCTCGACGTACGCCAGGCCCGGCGGCTGTTCCCGATCTGCACCGCCGCCGCCATCGCCGGCTACCTGGTGGGGAGCCTCCTGGCCGGCTCGATCGCCGGCGCCCTCGGTGCGGCGGCGCTCGTCGGCATCGAGGGACTCCTCTTCGCCCTTGCCGCAGTCGTCATCACGCGGCTCGCCGGCCGTCATGTCGCCGCCCGGTGGGCCCCCCAGCGGACGGCCCGTCGCTCGGTCGTGGCGGATGTCCGGGTCGGCTTCGACGAAGTCCGGCAGTCACCACTCCTCCGACTCGTCGCCGTCGCGTACGTCCTCCTCGCGATCCTTCTGTTCTCGGTGTCATTCCCGTACCTGCGGGCCGCCCGCGCTGCGTACCCGGACGAGGCCGAGCTCGCCCGGATCCTCGGGATCATCGCGGCCACGATCACCGGGATCTCGTTCGTCGTCTCGCTCGGCGTCGCGGACCGCTTCTATCGGCGGTTCGGGATCGCCGGGGCCGCCCTCCTCCTGCCGATCATCTATCTCGCGGGCTTCGGGCTGTGGATCGTGTCGTTCACCTTCGTCACAGCCGCCGCCTTCACCATCGTCCAGCAGGTGACACAGCGCGGGATCTCGAATGCGGCCTGGGGTGCGACATATAACGTCCTGCCGTCGACCCACCGGGCCCAGGCGATCGCGTTCATGGACGGGGTGCCCGGACAGATCGGAACGGTCCTCGTCGGCGTCCTGCTCCTGTTATCGACGAGCCTGCTGGCGCCCGAGCAGATCTTCTGGCTCGGGTTCATGGCGGCCGCGGCCTGCGTGGCGGTCGTGTGGGCGGTCCGGCGCAGGTACGCCGATGCCCTGTTGCGGACGCTCCGAAGCGGGCTGGGCGAGCAGATCCTCGAGGGTGGACCGGGCCTTCGCGATCTCCTCGCGGCGCCGGACGTTCGCGCCGCGCTCATCGCGGCCATGCAGGCACCGGATGCCGCGACCCGGGAGATGGCCGCGATCCTGCTGGCGCGGTCGCCCAGCAAGGATGCGCGCCGCGCTCTCGGCTCCGCCTTCGGGGACGAGGCTCCTCGCGTTCGCGCCGCCGCGGCCCTGGCGGTCCTGGAGGACGCCGATGCCGACCCGTCCGAGGCGGGCCGGGCCGAGGTGTGTCTCGCATCGCTCAGCCAGGGCGACGTCGAGGCAAGGGTGGCAGGTCTCGACGCGCTCAGCCGACTCGGCCGGGCGGTCGAGGGCGGGCGCCTTCGGTCGGCCATCTCAGACCCGTCGCCGGAGGTTCGAGCCGCGGCCATGTCCACCCTCGGGCACGCGCAGACACAGGAGGCGGCGGATGCGCTCCTGGCCGGGCTGCACGACCCGTCGGTCCGTGTCCGCGATGCGGCCGCCGCGACGCTGGCTTCGCGAAGCGAAGTCGATCCACGCGTCATCGACCTGCTCGGTACGTCCGATGGGCTCACCACCGAGGCGGCGGCGATCGCGGCCCTCGCCGGCCGCGGGGCGACCGTCCGCGATCGGATCGACCCATGGGCCGATCGCGAGGTCAACCGCGCGATCGAGCTCAACGGCGCACGCGCCGTGCTGCGAGCAGAGGGCCCTGCGGCGGACGCCGACGCCGATTTCCTGTGCTCGATCCTTGACCACCGCATCCGGCATGCCCAGGCCATGGCACTCGGGGCGATGACGGCTCTCGGCGCCCCGGCCGCGGGTGGCGTCATCCGGCGGAGCCTGGGCTCGTCCGACCCCGATGTCCGAGCCCAGGCGATCGAGGCGCTCGATTCGATCGGCGATCGACGGCTCGGCGGGTCCATTGCCAGGCTTGTCGACGACGCGCCGACCGAGGCAGCCGAGAAACGCGAGACGGTGCTCCGACGGCTGCGCGATGATGACGACGAGTGGATCGGGGCCATGGCCCGCCGCCTGAAACCGAGCGGAGACGACGTGACCGACGCGGACCGCACCAGCGACATCGCGACGATGCTCCAGCTGCGACGCGTGCCGCTCTTCCAGCAGCTGTCCCCGGAGGATCTCCAGCGCATCGCCTCGGTCGCCACCGAACGCTGGTTCGACGAGGGCGCTGCACTCGTTCGCGAGGGCGAAGCGGGCGATGAACTGTTCGTCATCGTCGAGGGTCGGGTCAGGGTGGTCCATCGTGCCGAGGACGGGACCGAGCGGACGCTCCGGACGTATGGCGATGGCGACCACATCGGTGAACTGGCGGTCCTGCGAGCGCGGCCTCGTGTCGCGACGGTCGTCGCCGACGGCGGCAGTGTCCGGACGCTCGTGATCGGCGGTGAGGGGCTGACGGCGATCCTGCGCGAGCGCCCGGATGCCGCGATGGCGATGCTGGCGACCCTCGCCGAGCGGCTCAGTACCCAGACATGACCCTCCCGACCGGCACGGTCACGTTCCTGCGGACCGACATCGAGGGCTCCATGCGGCTGACCCGGACACTAGGAAACGAGTGGGACGCGGTCAACCAGCGACATCACGCGTGCATCGGCGAGGCCGTGGCGCGGCATGACGGCGTCATCGTCCGAACGGAAGGCGACGCCGTCTTTGCGGTCTTTCCTGAGGCCAGCGCAGCGGTCGGCGCGGCGATAGCCGCGGAACGTGCGCTGGCCGCGGAACAGTGGCCGTCGGACAGCCCCATCCGTGTCCGCATGGGCCTGCACTCGGGCGAAGCCCACCTTGCCGGCGATGACTACGGCGGCATTGATGTCAGTCGAGCCGCGCGCATCGCTGCGGTCGGTCACGGTGGCCAGCTCATCCTGTCCGGGACGACCGCGCCGCTCGTGGCGTCCAACCTGCCGCCAGGTGTCGCCCTGCGCGACCTTGGGCTGTTCGTCCTCAAGGACATCCCGGCGCCCGAACGTCTCTATCAGCTCGATATCCCGGGTGAGCGGACGGACTTCCCACCGCTGCGGGTCGCGCAGGCGACCATCGGCAATCTGCCCGAGCGGCTGACGACATTCGTCGGCCGATCGGAGGACCTGGCCGAACTCGATGCCATGCTCGACACGATCCGGCTTGTCACCCTGACCGGGTCCGGAGGCATCGGCAAGACCAGCCTTGCCGTGGAGCTCGTTCGCGGGCGCGCCGAGACCGTCCCCGACGGCGCGTGGTTTGTCCCGCTCGACTCGGTCACCGACCCGGCCCTGGTGGGGTCGGTCGTCGCCCGGACGCTCGGTCTGTTCGACGGTGCGGATCGGCCGGCCGCGGATGCCCTCCCCCGATTCGTGGCGGATCGCTCACTGCTCCTCGTCCTCGATAACTTCGAGCACCTGCTCGAGGCGTCCTCCGAGGTCGCGACCCTGGTCCGTGCGTCGCCGACATCGCGATTCATCGTGACCAGCCGTGCCCCACTGCGGCTCACCGGCGAGCAGGAATATCCAGTCCGGCCGCTCGCCGTCGGTGCCGCCGCCGGAGCGACCGGCGATGCGCCGCGCGATCCCGCGACCCGACTGTTCCTCGATCGGGCGCGCGCGGTCCGCCCGGGCTGGGATCCCGGGGAGGACAGACCCGTGATCGGCGAGATCTGCACCCTGCTCGACGGCCTGCCGCTCGGCATCGAGCTCGCGGCTGCGCGGATCTCACTGCTCCCGGTGCGAACGATCCGCGACCGTCTCAAGGCGCGCCTGCCGCTCCCGGGAGCCGGCCCGCGTGACGCGCCGAGCCGGCAGAGGACGCTCGAGGGAACGATCGCCTGGAGCCACGACCTCCTGTCGCCCGAGGAGCAGGCGGCGCTGGACGCGCTGGCAGTCTTCGAGGGTGGGTTCGACGCGCAACAGGCGATCGCGGTCACCGGGCCGCCGGGCCGCGGCGATGAGGGTCTCGAACGTCTGCTGTCGCTCGCGGACCAGAGCCTGATCGCCCGCGACCTTGACCGCGGCCCCACAGCCGACGGACTCCTGCCCGAAGCCAGCGGCATCCGGTTCGCGATGATCCGGACGGTCCAGGATGTCTCGCTCCGACGCCTCGCCGAGGATGGGACCGGGGACGAGGTCCGCCGTCGTCACGCGTTGGCATTCCTCGACCTGGTGAGGTCGCCGCCAGGCATCTTTTCGCATCTGGCCAAGGGCTCTGGCTCGACCGTCTCGCGCTCGATCATCCGAACGTCCGGGCGGCCATCCGCTGGGCGATCGACAGTGGGGACTCGGACGTCGCTCTGCGGTTCGTCGCGTCGATGTGGCGGTTCTGGCAGATGGACGGCCATCTGACCGAGGGCTCGTCGTGGGTCGCCGACAGCCTGGCGATGCCCGGGGCCGAGGAGCCGACCGCGGCCCGGATCGGGGCGCTCGCCGCTGCCGGGGGGATCGCATATTGGCGGGGCGACAGGGCCAGGACCACCGAGATGTATCAGGCTCAGCTCGACCTTGCCCAGGCCCTCGGCGAACCTGCGGCCATCGCCGACGGATGGTTCAACCTCGCCGCCGCTGTCTTCATGGCTGGCGACGGTTCGGCCGCGTCTCGATGTGGCGTCGAGGCGCGCCGGCTGTACGAGGAGCTCGGCGATGCCCGCGGAGTCAATCGAACCGATTGGGGCGTGGCCAACATGATGATGATGACGGAGGGACCGGCGGCCGCCGCCGAGTCGATGTCACGCGTACTCCAGCGGGCCATCGAACTGGACGACAGCCCGTATGTCGCATTGGCGGAGGGCAGCATGGCGTGGTTCGCGCATGCCATGGGCGACATGCCGGCCGTCGCACGCTGGTCACTCATGGCGATGGCCGGCAATTACGAGCTTCGTGATGTCGCGAGCACGACGATCTCGCTGACGATCGGCGCGGTCGTGGCCAATCAACTCAGGCGCCCCGAGGACGCCGCGGTCCTGCTGGGAGCGTTCGAGGGCCTGTGTGAACGCTACGGCGTGACGCCACCGCTGCCGCTGGCGCAATTGATCATGACCGCCGATCCGCTGGAGCGAGCGCGAGAGAGCCTTGAGCCTGACGTCCTGGAGGCCGCGCTCGATCGCGGGCGTCGGATGACCCTCGACGAGGTCATGCCCCTCGTCATGACCCTGGCTCAGTAGGCATCGAGTCTCCGTGGCGTCTCCACTCCTGCTCCACATCGCGACGCGACGATGCTCCCAGAGCGGGCGGATGACTCGCGACCGATGGAAGCGCCGGAGGGCGACATGAACGAGGCACACACCCACAAGGGCCCGAACCCGAGACTCCTGTTGCTGGTCCCAGTAGTGCTGATCATCGCGAAGGCCGGCAGGCACCGCCGGGCGATGATGGAACCAGGCTGGAGCGGAACGGGGCATCATGGCGAGATGGGCGCGCGGACGTTCCGTCTCCCGCCGCGGATCGAATCGGCGCTCGATGCCTGGCATACCCGCAGCCATGAGGCATCGGACGCGGCCGGACTCGAGTCGGAACCGGGGACCGCGTCCGCCTGAACCGCGCAGCCCCCGAATCCGTCGTCAATACGCCGCCAGCGTGCGGATGCCGTCGGCGATCTTCTCGGCGTCGACCATGAACCACTCCTCGAGGACGTGGTTGTAGGGAACGCCCGGCACCTCCGGCCCGGCGATCCTGGTCACCGGGCCATCGAGGTAGTCGAATGCCTCCTCGGCGACGATCGCAGCGACCTCCGCCCCGTAGCCGCCGAATTTGTTGTCCTCGTAGACGACCAGGCACTTGCCGGTCTTGCGGACCGAATCGAGCAGCGTCTCGGTGTCGAGCGGACGCAGCGTTCGTAGGTCGACGACCTCGGCGCTGATGCCGTCCTCGGCGACACGATCGGCGGCTTCGAGCGCGTAGTGGGCCATCAGCCCATAGGCGACGACCGTCACCTGCGAGCCCGGATGGGTGATCGTGGCCTTGCCCAGCGGGACCGTGTAATCCGTGTCCGGGACCTCGCCACGGACCGAGCGGTACATCTTCTTGTGCTCGAAGAACAGGACCGGGTCCTCGTCTCGGATCGACGAGCGGAGCAGCCCGCGAGCGTCGTACGGGGTGGACGGCACGACGACCTTCAGGCCCGGCACATGGGTGAAGAACGCTTCGACCGACTGCGAGTGATAGAGCGCCCCATGAACACCGCCACCGTACGGCGCGCGGATAGTCATCGGCACGCCGTAACCATTGTTCGAGCGATAGCGCATCCGTGCCGCTTCCGACACGATCTGATTGAACGCGGGAAAGATGAAATCGGCGAACTGGATCTCGGCGACCGGGCGGAGGCCGTTGACGGCCGCGCCAATCGACGCGCCGACGATCATCGACTCCGTGAGCGGTGTGTCGATGACGCGGTCTTCACCGAACTCAGCCCACAGACCGTCGGTCGCGAGGAACACCCCACCCTTCTTGCCGACGTCCTCGCCGAGAACGATGACCGTCTCGTCACGGCGCATCTCGTCAGCGAGTGTCTCGCGGATCGAGTCGATGAACGTGCGGATTGCCATCAATCGGTCTCGTGGTAGACATATCGCGTCGCGGTCGCCGAATCCGGGTCGGGCTGAGCCTCCGCGTAGTCGGTGGCGTCGTCGACCGCGGCTGAGATCTCGGCCGCAAGGCGAGCCTCGATCTCATCGGTCAGGACGCCGGCGTCACGCAACTCCCCGCGAAACCGCGGCAGTGCGTCATGATGCTTGCCCTCGTCGAGATCCTCGGCGGAGCGGTACTTGGTCTGTTGGTCGTCGGACGAGTGCGCGGTCAACCGAGTCACCTTGGCTTCGATCATCGACGGCCCATCGCCCGCGCGAGCCCGCGCGACGGCGTCTCGTGCCGCCGCGTAGCACGCCAGCACGTCCGCTCCGTCCACCACGACGCCGGGGATGCCATACCCGGACGCGCGGTCCGCGACGTTCTCGACTGAGACCTCCATCGCCGCCGGCACGCTGATGGCGTAGCCGTTGTTCTCGACTACGAACACGAACGGCAGCCTGTGGATCGCCGCGAAGTTGAGGCCCTCATGGACATCACCCTGGTTCGACGACCCCTCGCCCATCGACGTCATCGCCACCTGGCCGGTCTTGCGGATCTTGGCGGCCAGTGCGATCCCAACCGCGTGGAGCAGCTGCGTTGCGACCGGCGACGAGACGGACACGAGATTGTGCTCGTGGCTGCCGTAGTGGCCCGGCATCTGCCGCCCACCCGAGGACGGGTCGTTCGCCGTCGCGTACTGCGCGGTCAAGATGTCCCGAGCGCTCATCCCGAACGTCAGGCAGGTTGCGATCGAGCGGTAGAAGGGCGCGATCCAATCGTGGCCGCGCTCGAAGGCCCAGGCGATGCCGACCTGCGCCCCCTCGTGACCCTGGCCGCTGATGACGAACGGGATCCGGCCGGCCCGGTTGAGGATCCACATGCGCTCGTCGACCGCCCGCGCGAGCGCGACGTAGCGATACATCTCGACGAGGTCCGCGTCTGAGAGCCCGACCGATGCGCCGAGGTGCGAGTCGCTGCCCTTCGCCACGGCCATCGGGCGCCCTAGAAGTTGATCGACCGTCCGTCGACGGCCATCGCCGCTTCGCCGATGACCTCCGACAGCGTCGGATGGGCGTGCGTCGAGCCGCCGATCTCCCACGGTGTCGCGTCCAGTTCGAAGGCGAGCGATGCCTCGGCGATGAGGTCCGTGGCATGCGGGCCGACGATGTGGACGCCGAGCGTATCGTCGGTCGCGGTGTCGGCGATGACCTTGGCGAAGCCCTCGTACTCACCGCCGATGACCGCCTTGGCGATGGCCTGGAACGGGACCTTGCCGATCCTGACCGCGTGACCCGCCTCCTTCGCCTGGGCCTCGGTCAGCCCGATCGATGCGATCTCCGGCCGACAGTAGGTCGCGCGCGGCTGCCTGGTGTAGTCCATCTCGTGGACGTCGGTGTCACCGGCGATCGTGTGCGCGGCGATGAGGCCCTCATGCGCGGCCGTGTGCGCCAGCCACAGCCCGCCGATGATGTCGCCGATCGCGTAGACGTGCGGCTCCCTGGTCCGCATCCGGCCGTTGACCTTGATGACCCCGCGCTCGGTCTCGACCTTGGTCGTCTCAAGACCGATGTCCTCGATGTTGGCGGCGCGGCCCGTCGCGACGAGCATGAGTTCGGCGCGGAGTTCGGCCTGGTCCTTGCCCTCGGGGCCGACCATCAGGCAGATGCCGGTGTCGTCGGCGGTGACGGACGTCGCGTCGAAGCGCGCGTTGGTCATCACAGTCATGCCGCGCTTGGTGAAGCTGCGCTCGACGAGCTTGCTCACGTCGATGTCCTCGAGCGGGACGATCTGCGGCAGGTATTCGAGGAGCGTCACCTTGACGCCGATGTCGGCGAACATGCTGGCGAATTCGACCCCGACCGCGCCGGCTCCGACGATGACGATGTCCTTCGGCAGCGAGTCCATCCGAAGGACGTCGTCGCTGGTCACGATGCGCTGGCCGTCAGGCGTCAGGCCGGGCAGGGACTTCACCCGCGAACCCGTCGCGAGGATGATGTCGGTCGCATTGAGGATGCGATCGCCGCCGCCGCCCGGGGTGCCGTCCTCGCCCGGTTGGCTGATCCGGATCTTGCCCGGACCGTCGAGCCGGCCACGGCCGGGGACCCAGGTCACCTTGTTCTTGTCGACCAGAGTCTTCAGACCGGTCCACATGCGCTTGACGACGGCGTCGCGTCGGGCGGCCATGGCCGCGTAGTCGATGGTCGGCTCGCCGGGCAGAACCAGGCCGTAGTCCTTGGCGTGGCGGACGCGATTCACGAAGTCGGCCGATTCGAGGAGAGCCTTGGTCGGGATGCAGCCACGATGCAGGCACGTCCCGCCGATCTTGTCGTCATCGACGAGGGCGACCTTCAGCCCGAGCTGGCCGGCACGGAAGGCCGCGGTGTAGCCGCCGGTGCCCGCGCCGAGCACGACGAGATCGAAGTCGTTGGAAGAGCCGACGGCCATGGGGTCAGGGTGCCTCAAAGCGCCACGAAACCGCCATGAGAGGTCGGCTGGGCAGGTGGGTCATCGTGGCCGATGGTACGCGCGGTGTCCCGAGGCGCGCAACCGAGTCGGCGGCAGCGCGCACGAAGGGATGCGCGTCTCGCGGTGCTAGACTCGCGACTCGGGCCGACCGACCGCCGGGCGCACCCGATCGACCTGTGGAGCGACTCCGATGGACACCGCGATCGTGCTCCGGACCGCCGTCCTCGTGCTCATCGCCTACCTCGCAGGGTCGATCCCGGTCGGCGTGCTGGTCGCACGATACGCGGGCGGCACAGATCCTCGGACGATCGGGTCGGGCCGGACCGGCGGGACGAACGCGCTGCGAGCGCTCGGGCCGAAGTGGGCTGCGGTGGTGGTCACGGGCGATCTCCTCAAGGGGGCACTCCCCGTCGTGCTGGCACGCATCGTGACCGGCGATCCGCTCGTCGAGGTCCTGTGCGGTGCTGCCGCAGTGGCCGGCGCGATCTGGTCCGTCTTCGCGGGGTTCCGCAGCGGCCGGGGGGTCGGGACCGGGGTCGGGACGATGCTCGTGATCCAGCCCGTCGCGGTGCTCCTGGCGACACCGGTCTTCATCGTCGTGATCCTGTTGACGCGGTACGTGTCGCTGGGCTCGCTTCTAGGGTCCGCCGCGATGTTCCCGGCGATGCTGCTCGTCCTGCTGGTCGTTCCGACGACGCCGCTCCCCTACGTGATCTACTCAGCCGTGGGTGCCGCGCTGATCTGGATGGCTCACGCCGACAACATCGACCGCCTGATCCACGGTCGCGAGCGAAAGTTCGACCTCGGATTGCTCGCCGGCAAGCGGTCCGAGGGCGGCTGACCGCCCGAGTCTCCGCCAGCGACGAGCCGCGCCCGCGTCAGGCAGGAAACGAGCGTTTCGATCGCTCGATCGGACCGACCTCCAAGCACGAACGAGGCGCGGTCGCGGGCTCAGCGGGCTCCGAACGCCGAACCCGGCAAGGATGGCCACGCGAGCGTCCGTCGACGACCGCCAGTCGACAACCACGGGTCGAAACCCGTCGAATCGGTCCCCACGTCTTCATCTGTCGACCACGGGGCGACGATCGAGGCCGAGGATGCTCGTGACGGGGCTCCTGCCTCTCGTTGTCGACTGCTGGTCGACAAACCCAGGAATCGACCGACCCCGGTCGGCTGACGACCGGGGTCGTGAGTCTCGTGCTGGTTCGGCGGGCCGTTGGGCCGGCCCGCACCGAGAGGATCGGGTCAGCCGCCGCGCTGGCTCCGGAAGCAGTCGCTGCAGTAGACGGGCTTGCCGCTGGTCGGGCGGAACGGGACCTGGGCCTCGCGGCCGCAGCTCGAGCAGGTGGCCGTGAACATCTCGCGCGGGCCACGATCGCGAGAGGCATAGCTGGCACCGCCGCCGTAGCTCGAACCGCCGGCGGAGTACCCGCCACCGGCGCCGTAGCCACCGTACGAGCTGCCGCCACTTTCGGCGTTCCGGGCGGCCTTGCGGCTCGCTCGACACGAAGGGCAGCGACGCGGCTCGGTGAAGCCGCGCTGCGCGTAGAAATCCTGCTCGGAGGCGGTGAAGATGAACTCCTGTCCGCAGTCCGCACAGGTCAGATTCTTGTCGCTGTACACGAAAACGAAACTCCTCTCGGTAGCCGGCGCGAGACCTTCGGGTTTCTCGCGTCAGCCGTGAGAGGAGTCCGAGTTCTTCGTCGAGCTACGAATGCGGCCACGGACGCTTCCATGGCGTTTCAGGCGGGATGGTAAACGCTCATTCCACGCTTGCCAAGACCTGACTTTCGCCGGAATCCATGCGCCAGCTGACAGCCGGATCACGAGTCCGTTCAGTCGCCCGAAACGGTCTCCGCACCCGGTGGCTCGTCCGGCTGGTGTGGCGCCACCGAGAACTCTCGACGCGCGCCCACGAGATAGGAATCGACTTCCAGCGACTGCCGCGCGGCGCCCCAGTCGAGTTCGGTGCCGATGATCTGGGCCACGCGAGGGGCGATCGAGGCACCGCGGTCCGGCAGCTCCTGAGCGAGACGGGTACGGCGGGCGAGAACGTCGTCGAGCGAGACGGCAAGTTCGTTGCGGACGGCCCAGGTCACCTCCGCCTCGAGGAAGAAGCGACCCGGGACAAGCGGCTTGATCAGGCCGAGCTCCGCTCCGAGCGCAACCACGGCGGGTGCCTCGGTCCCATGCCGGGCGACCAATCGAGCCGCCGTCTCCGATCCTATCTCGCGCACGGCCGCGATCGTCGAGAGCTCGCCGGCGATGCGGGCGAGCGCATTCGTGTCGGCGGCGCCGACCAGGCGGCGCTCCGCAGTGTCACTCGGTCGTTGGCGTGAGGCATCGCGCCCGAGGACGGCATCGATGACGTCGCGGGCCATGACCCGGTAGGTCGTGTACTTGCCGCCGCCGATCCGCACGACGCCATCCGAACCGACGGTCACGCGATGCTCGCGCGAAGCCTTGACCGTCGAGCCGTCCGACGGCGCGATGAGTGGTCGGAGGCCGGCGAACGTGCCCACCAGGTCGGCCCGTGTCAGGTCGACGTCCATCGTGGCGTTGACCGTGTCGAGCAGACGGTCGACCTCCCAACCGGCGGCCGACGGCCGCGCGGCCGGTCCCTCGAACGGCGCGTCGGTCGTCCCGATCAACCAGTGGTCGGGCCACGGGACGAGGAAGACGATCTTGCCCGGGACACGGATGGTCAGGCCCATGTTGTTCGGGATGCGTTCCCGCGGCACGACGAGGTGGGCGCCGCGGCTCGGCAGGATCCGGAGCGAGCCGCCCTTGAAGGCATGGTCTGGCTCGGCCGCCCAGACGCCGGTCGCATCGACGATGGCGCCAGTCCTGATCTCGAACTCGCGCGCGCTCGCGAGGTCCTCGGCGCGCAGCGCCTGGATAGCGCCGGTCTGCGGATCGCTGCGCAGCCCCCTGGCACGAACCCGGGTTACGGCCACACCCCCGGCAGCGATCGCGGTCCGGGCGACGGCCAGCGCATATCGGGCGTCGTCCTCGACCCCGTCGTGGTAGACGAGGCCGCCACGAAGACCCTCACGATGGAGAGTCGGGGCCAGGTCGATCGTGTCGGCCCTCGACAGGCGGCGATGCCATCCGCCGTCATGCCGCGCCCCGAGGACGTCGTACAGCGTCAGCCCGGCGTCGTAGAACGCCTTCGAGGCGAACGGGATGCCGTAGATCGGGAAGAGCAGCGGTTCGATCCTGACGAGGTGCGGGGCGAGCGTGAGGAGTCGCGAGCGTTCGGCGAGCGCCTCACGGACGAGCCCGAAACGGAACTGTTCCAGGTAGCGCAGCCCGCCATGGATGAGCCTCGACGACCGAGACGAGGTGCCGGCGGCGATGTCGTCCTGTTCCACGAGCGCCGCTCGCATCCCGCGCGACACCGCGTCGAGCAGGGCACCGACCCCGACGATGCCGCCACCCACGATGACGACATCCCATGTCTCGTTGGCGAGCGTCTCAACATTCGCCGCTCGTCGCTCGAGTGGCGTGCCGGACCTCTCGATCACGCTTCGGGTGAGCCGGGTGGGCGACGGGCGATCCGCCACAACAGCCAGGCGGTCCCCACGATCAGGACGACGATCGTCAAGGGCGTGTGGAAGACCATCTCCTGAAGGTTGGTCGGCAGCACGCTCGTGAGGATGGCTGCGCCAAGGACGACCCCGACGGTGATCGCGGCCACGATGATGACCTCGCGCCACCCCGGCTGGCGTCCCACGGGACGTGGCTCAGCCACGGTCGGCCTCGGCCGGGATGCCGATCGGGGCGACGAGGATCTTGCCGGCGTAGCGCGCGCCGCGGCGGGTCAGAAGACCTGTCTTGGGCCGATGGAAGGTGACGGTCAGGTCGGCGATGACCGCCGGGTCGGACGGTTCGCCGGACGAGAGATCCACGGCGGTCGGCGTGTCGACCGCGACGATCGGGACGCCGGCGGCGCGGGCGCGACCGATCACCTCCACGGCTTCGCGGATCGGGTCGCGGAGAGCACCGCGGACGCCGGTACCGAGGAGCGCGTCCACGACGACCGCCGCCTTGTCGATGCCGAGACCGAACATCGCCACGTCGCGAGCGACCGGGGCGTGGACCTTGACGATTCCGGCGTCACGAGCCACGCGATCCCAGTTTCTGGCTGACGACGGGCTGGTCGGCCGACCATCGGCCGCCACCACCGCCACGACCACAGAGGCACCGGCAAGCGCCAGGCGTCGGGCTACGACGTAGCCGTCGCCCCCGTTGTTGCCGGGGCCGCAGAGGATCACGATCGGACCTGTGCCCCACCTCTCGAGGTCGATGGCGAGCGCCTTGACGGCCGCGGCGACTGCCGTTCCGGCGTGCTCCATGAGTCGTTGGCCAGGGATGCCGAGGGCCTGCGCCCGTCGGTCGGCCCCGGTCATCGTCTCCGCCGAGATGGCAGGCAGTGCCGTACGACCGGCCCAGTGCTGGCGCAGGCCGCGCAGGTCCATCTCGAAGATGGCTGGATCGTCGGCGGGCAGCGGCTGGGCAGGGTCGGGTGTCCTGGATCGAGCTGGGGCGGGCATCGCCTTCGAAGCGTAGCCGACGGGTCGGGCTGGCGTGACGACCGGACCTGGGTCAGGGAGTCGGCTGAGGCTCCCGAAGTCGCTGCACGATGTGATCGGGCAATTCGCCTGGCCACGGCTCGGCCTTCGTGGGAATCTGGCCGGGTCCGTACGCGTGGAACCGGTACCAGCCCGTCGTGTCGGCGCCAGCCGTCACGAAGACCAGCGCGGCATCGAACGGGTTCGGACGGTGGCAGACGCTCGAGGGCGGGCACGTGTCGTCCACGACGATGCGCGTAGCATTGATCACGTCGGCCTCGTGTCGGACGCGCACCAGGGCGATGGCCTTCTCGCAGGCCGCGATCGGGATTCGGCCGCACTCGGCGAACCCGGAGATCGCTTGACCAGGTGCAACGGACGGGTTGGCCGTGGACGTCAAGGACGGCTCGGCGGTGGGCATCGCCGAGGTGTCGACGCTCGCGGAGGCGAAAGGCGGCACGATCCGGGGCACCGAAGACGCGTCAGGGGTCGCGGAGACGTCGGGTGACTCCACTGCCGTCCCGGAGGTCCCGGCCGGCCGCCCGTCGATCAGCCGGGATCCGACGACCCCGAGGATGACGATCGCGACCGCGGCGGAAAGAAGTCGGATCGGACTCGGAGCCGGCGACGCTGGTCGCCGCTGCCGCCGTATCAACGGGAAGTCGACCTCAGCACGTTCGACGTCGGCGGCGAGGAACTCCTGAACTTGCGTCTTGACTTCCGGCTCGGACGGTCGCTCAGCCATCTCGAAGGCCCTCCCGGGCAAGCGGGTCGCGCAGGCTGTCGAACCTGCGAAGGGCGATCTCGAAGGCGGTCTGCACCAGGTCCTGCGCCTCCTCGTTGTCGCGAGCGATCACCCGCGCGGCGGCCAGATGCATCCGCCCATGACCGTCGAGTTCCTCGACCAGCGTGTCGCGATCGCGGGTGCCAGCCGATACCGGCTCCATCACGTCAGAAGTGTCCAAGAAGCCTCCTCGCCAGTCGTCTGTCGGCAGGGGAACGCTGCAGCCCGATACGGGTGATGCGGGTCGCCACGTTCACTGCCGGACGCGGACCTCGACGTCGTGGACTTCTAGAAAGCCTTCGCGTTCGAGACCGGCCGCGGCGACGCGGATCGCGTCGCGGTCGTGGACGCCGAGTCGTTCCGGGAGCACGGTCCAGCCTCCGTCAGGAGCGCCGGTCACGGTCGCCACGAGCCGGCCGCGGAGCCACCTGTTCGTTGACGAGAACGGCACGTCGCCACCCGTGCGCTCGACTGCCACGACCGTACCGCTCGACACGCACAAGAGTGCAAGCGGACACTCGTCGCACAAAGGCGCTCGTGGCCTACACCTCCTCACGGCCAGGTCCATGACCGCTTCGAACCACCGACCGGGTTTCGCGCGAGACACCAGGCCATCCGCATCAGCCTGGAGGCCCGGTGATGAAGCCGCGACCCCGAGCACGCGGGACACGACCCGCCGGACGTTCACGTCGAGCGGCGCGACCGGCACTCCGAACGCTGCGGCCGCGACGGCGCGGGCGGTGTACGGCCCGACCCCCGGCAACGCCTCAAGCTCGGCGACCGTCGCGGGTACCCGACCCTCGCGTTCCTCGACGATGGCGCGAGCCGCTGCCCTCAACGCCAGCGCCCGTCGGTTGTATCCCAGCCCTGCCCACGTCGCCAGCAACTCGTGCGTCCCGGCCTCGGCAAGACGAGCTGGCGTCGGCCACCGATCGACGAACCGACGCCACGTCGGCCCCACCCGCTCGATCCCTGTCTGCTGCGACATAACCTCAGCGACCAGCACTTCCCACGGAGTCACCGCCGTCCGGATCAGGAGCGGCCGACGCGCGACCGCATGCCAACTGAACAGGAGCGAGTTGAACCGGCGTCGGGTGAGGGGCAGGGTCACCCCCCTACGATAATGGACGTGAAGTACGGCGCGGCGTTCTGGATCAATCGGACGAGCTGGGCGGACCTGAGCGACGCCTGCCTCGCCGCTGAAGCCGCCGGTTGGGATTCACTCTGGATCGACGATCATCTCCTCTCCGACGAAGGCGACCCGACGGACTCGAAGCTCGAGGGATGGGCCAGTCTTGCGGCCCTTGCGAGCCTGACCAGCCGGGTGCGACTCGGTCTCCTGGTCGGCGCGAACACCTTCCGCAACCCCGGCCTGACCGCCAAGCTCGCCACGACCGTCGATCACATCAGTGGCGGTCGGTCCGTGCTCGGGCTCGGTGGTGGCTGGTTCGAACGCGAGCACGACGCCTTCGGCATCGACTTCGGTGGCGGCTTCGCGGACAGGCTCGACCGACTCGACGAGGCCGTCGGGCTCATCCGCAGACTGCTCGATGGCGAGCGCGTCACGCACGCAGGCCGTTTCTACGAGATGCACGACGCGCTCGTCGCTCCCCTCCCCGTCCAGAAGCGGCTGCCGATCCTCATCGGCGGCTCGGGCCCGACCAGGACACTGCGCACGACCGCCCGCTACGCAGACCTCTGGAACGGATTCGGGCCGCCCGACAGGGTCGCGGCGGTGAGCCAAACCCTCCGGCAGAGATGCGACGAGATCGGCCGTCCCTTCGACGCCATCGAACGCACAGTGACGACCCACATCGTGCTCCGCGACACGAGGGCCGCGGCGACCACCGCGTGGGCCGAGATCGCCCGCCGGCACGGCATCGTCGGTCGCGTCGGCGCGGATGGCACGAGCCGCGACTTGACGGTCGGTGGGCCACCCGCCCACGTCAACGCCTACCTCGACCGGTATCGCGAGATCGGCGTCCGAGAAGTCGTCGTCGTCTTTCGGGCGCCGTTCGACCTCGAAACGATCGGGAGGCTCGACGAGCTCAGATCCTGAGCATCACATGCTTGACGACGGTGTAGTCCTCGATCGCGTACTGGCTCTGGTCCTTGCCGTAACCCGATTCCTTGAAACCGCCGTGCGGCATCTCGGACACGAGCGTGAAATGGTCGTTGATCCAGACCGTCCCGAACTGGATCGCCTTCGCGACCCGCATCCCCTTGGCGATGTCGGACGTCCAGACCGATGCGGCCAGCCCGAAGCGCACGTCGTTGGCCCAGGCGATCGCCTGGTCCTCGTCGCTGAAGCGCTGGACGCTGACGACCGGCCCGAAGACCTCGTCCTGGACGATCTCGCTGCGCTGGTCCGGCCCGGCGATGACGGTCGGCTCGTAATAGGCACCCGGCCGGTCGGGCCGATGGCCGCCGGTCACGATCTCCGCGCCGGCCCTGGCACGATCGACCATCCCCTCGACCTTGTCCGCCTGCGACACGGCGATGAGCGAGCCCATCTCGATGTCGTCGCCCTCGGCCGGGTCGCCCCACTTGATGGTGCTGACCGCGTCGGCGAGGTCTGCCACGAACTTGTCGTAGATCTTGGGGCCGGTGATGACCCGGCAGGGCGCCGTGCAATCCTGACCGCCATTCCAGAAGCTGAAGGTCTTGAGGTTCTCGATGACTGCGTCCATGTCGGCGTCGTCAAAGACGATGACGGGCGCCTTGCCGCCGAGCTCGAGATGGAGCCGCTTCACCCGGTCGGCCGCGACCTTGGCGATGTGCCTGCCGGTGTCGGTGTCGCCGGTGACGGAGACCATCGCGACCTTCGGGTGCCCGACCAGGTCGTCGCCGATGGCCGACCCGGTCCCTGTGATGACGTTGAGGACGCCGGGCGGCAGGATGTCGGCGGCGATCTCGCCGAGGACGAGGGCAGTCAAGGGCGTTCGAGCCGACGGCTTGAGGATGACCGTGTTGCCGGCCGCGAGCGCCGGCCCGATCTTCCAACCGGCCATCATGATCGGGTAGTTCCACGGTGCGATCGAGGCGACGACGCCGACGGGCTCACGCCGGATCATCGAGGTCAGGCCGGCCACGTACTCGTTGACCGCCTTGCCTTCCATGACCCGCGCGGCACCGGCGAAGAAGCGCAGGTTGTCGACCACGACCGGGATCTCGTCGATGGCGGCCCCGACCGGCTTGCCTGCGTTCTTCGACTCGAGGCGACCGAGCTCGTCGGCCCGCGCTTCGAGTGCATCTGCGAGCTTGAGGAGCATCCCGCTGCGCTCGCCAGGGGTCGTGTGCTGCCATGTCTCAAAGGCGGTCGCGGCGGCCTGGGCGGCACGGTCGACATCGTCGGCCGCGGAGGCCTGGACCCTGGCGATGACCTTGCCGTCGGCCGGGTTCTCGACGTCGAGCGTCTCGCCCGACGCCGAATCCACCCATTCGCCACCGATGAATTGCTGATAGGTCTTGACGCGCTCGAGGACGTCGGTCATCGCTTGGGGCCCTCCGGGGATCGGTCGTGGCACGGACGCTTGATGATGGGCATGCATCGTACCGCGCCAGGGAACCTTGTTCCGGTCAGCGGTCCGGCGAAGCGGCGTCGAATTCGGCGCGAAGCGCAGGGATCCGGTCGCGGGCGATGCCGTGGAGGACGTCGGGCGGCGTGTCGTCAGACGGCACGAGTGAGAAATCTGTGAATCCCAGTGTGCGGTGAGCGCGGACGAAGGACTCGAAGCCGGCCTCGGTCTGGACCTCATCGCCCTCGGCCCAGATGGAACGACGGATCGTGGCCGGGTCACGCCCGGCCGCCCGGCAGGCCTCGTCGAAGGCGGCGACGCGCTCGGCGACTGACGTGCTAACGCCGTCGGTGGCGGTCCCCGCGAGCTCCGGGAACGTGTCCCACTGATCGGCGTACTGCGCCGCCAGTCTTAGCATCCGCGGCCGGTGTGCGGCGACGAGCAGCGGGATCCGAGGACGCTGGACCGGCTTGGGCTCGAGCGGAGCGTCGTCGAGCCTGTAATGGAGGCCCTCATACGTCGTCCGCTCGGCGCCCATCAGCGCAGTGAGGATCGCGATCGTCTCCTCGAGCCGGTCGACGCGCTCGGCCGGCGCCGGCAGGTCGATGCCGTAGCGCCGGTGTTCGTCGGCGTGCCAGCCGGCTCCCAGGCCGAGGATCAGCCTGCCACCGCTCACATGGTCGACCGTCACCGCCTGCTTGGCCAGGAGCGACGGGTGCCGAAAGGTGTTGCTCGTCACAAGGACGCCGAGTCGGATCCGCTCGGTCTTCGCGGCGATCGCTGCGAGCAGCGTCCAGGCCTCGTGCATCGGCCGGTCGAGCGGCCCCTCGGTCGGCGTCAGGTGGTCGACAAGCCAGGCGTGATCGAACCCCAGCGCCTCCGCTCGCCGGAACCGTTCCAGGGTCTCATCCCACGACCGGCCCGCCTGAGACAGGAAGAGCCCGAACCGGACGGGTAGCCGTGAAGGTCCCATGCGTCGATGATGGCGCACTGTGCCGGCCCGAGTGCGCTAGCCTCGCCACGTGACGCATCCGCAGTTCGGCATCTTCGCGCAGGGCACGGTCGCGCACGAGTTCCTCGAGTTCGACCTGCGAGCCGATGTGGATCTCGGGACCGTCGCTGCAGCCCTTGACGGCTTGCGTGTCCCGGCTGTGTCCGCCGGTGGCGTCAACGTCGTCATCGCCTTCGGACCCGACCTGTGGCGCGCCATCGCCCCGACTGAAGCGCCTGCCGACCTCGCGCCGTTCGTCCCGGTCGGGACGCTTGGTGGACATCACGCCCCGGCGACGCAGCACGACCTCTGGCTGTGGATCAATGGCGGAACGCCGGATATCGTCTTCGAACACGCCCGTGCGGCCGCCCGAACGCTCGATCGCGCCTTCGTGGTCGCCGCCGACCACTCGGGCTTCGTCCACCGCGACAGCCGCGACCTCACCGGTTTCATCGACGGCACCGCCAACCCGATGCTGCTGGATGCGCCGGCCGCGGCGCTCGTCCCGGAGGGCCAGCCCGGGGCTGCCGGCAGCCATGTCCTCGCGATGTGTTGGGTCCACGACCTCGACGCCTTCGACCGACTGCCGGTCGAAGAGCAGGAACGCGTCTTCGGGCGCACGAAGGCGGACAGCATCGAATTCGTCGGGGCAAGGCTGCCGAAGGACTCGCACATCGCCCGCACGCAGATCCAGGACGAGAACGGCGACGAGGTCCCGATCTACCGCCGGAGCGTGCCGTACGGCACGACCCGCGAGCACGGGCTCAACTTCCTCGCGTTCGGCGCGGATCGCGAGCGGTTCGACCGGATGCTGCGACGGATGTTCGGCCCGAGCGACGACGGTCTCCACGACCGCCTGGCCGACTTCTCGCGTCCGGTCAGCGGCGCCTACTACTTCGCGCCGTCACTCACCCTCCTCGCGAAGCTGGCTGTTCAGCCATAGCCCTCGTCCGCATCGACGGCGACCACGGCACGACGAGCCGCTCTACCACCCCGACCCCCAGGTAGAGCGCGAGCGACACGAGCGCGGTAAGCACGATCGCCCCGAAGACGAGGTCCGTCCGGAAGGTGTTCTGCGACAACTTCATCCAGATCCCGAGGCCACTGGTCGCCCCGACGTATTCGCCGAAGATCGCACCGATGACAGCGTAGACGACGCTGATCCGCAGCCCCGTGAAGAGCGACGGCAGCGCCGACGGCCAGCGCAGGAACCGGAAGGTCTGCTGAGTGGACGCACCCAGCGAGCGGAGAAGTGTCGTCGCCTCGGCGTCCACCCGGCCGAACCCGTCGAGCAGCGCTACCGTGACCGGGAAGAACGTGACGAGCACCACGATGACGACCTTGGGCAGCAGTCCGAACCCGAACCAGATGACGAACAGCGGTGCGATCGCCACGATCGGGATGGTCTGGCTGGTGACGAGGAGCGGTTCGACCGCGCGGCGGATCGGCGTCCACCGATCGAGCGCGATCGCCGTCATGGTCGCGAGGACGACCGAGACGGCACACCCTGTGAGCGCCTCGACGAGGGTCGGGACGAGGTGGCCGACGGCCGCTTCGCGGAACTCCCACAACGCACCGAGAACCCGCGTCGGAGCGGGCAACGTGATCGGGTCGAGACCGGCGACTCGGACGTACGCCTCCCAGACGAGAACGATCGCCCCGACCAGGACGAGCGGGGGTCCCCAGCGCTCGACGGCGCCGCGACCGGACATCACGGCAGGTAGGCGTTCGTGAACAGCGTCGCGTAGTCAGGTGCGGTCTTGAGGGACGACCCATCAGGCCCGACCAGCAGGCCCTGGTCGAACAGGAACCCGGAATAGCCCTTCCACTCACCGAGCGTCTGCCGACCGACGGTCCCGTTCGGGTCGCGGAGGAAACCGCCCTTCGCGAGGAATTCCTGGCTCGCGGCCGGCAGCGCCGGCGACCCGGCGAAGACTCCGGGATTCTGCGAAACCAGGAGTGCGGCCGCCCCGTCCGGGTCATCAGCCGCGACCTCGAACCCGCGGGCGGTCGCGCCGACGAACGCCCTCGCCAGGTCTGGATGCGCGGCAAGCCAGCGGCTGTCGCAGGCGAGGATCACCTGGTAGAAGTCGGGGAAACCGTAGTCGCCGAACTGGAACGTCCGGAGCTTGATCCCGCGCTGAGCGGCTTCGATCCCCTCCCACGCGGCGAAGGTGATGACGAAGTCGGCGCGCTTCGCGTATAGCGCCTCGTACGCCGCCGTGTCGAGCGTTACCGACGTGAACGCGCCCTTGCCGCCATCCGCCTTGATCACCGATTTCAGCGTCGGCTCCTCGTTCGGATAGCCGAATCCGGCGTACGTCTTGCCGTCCAGCTGGCGTGGCCTGACGATCGACGACGAGGCGAGGACCGCGATCTCCTGCGCGGTGTGCTGGAGGATGGCCATCACGGACACGATCGGACCGCCGCTCGCGACAGCGAACGTCAGAGAGTCCTGGAAGCTGATGCCGCACTGGGCCTGGCCTGCGGTCATCAGCGCTTCCGGCGTGGTCGAGCCATACGGCAGGATCTGCAGGTCCACGCCGGCGTCCCTGTACCAGCCGTTGGCCGACGCCACGTAGATCCCGGTGTGGTTCGTGTTCGGCGTCCAGTCGAGTGCGAGCCGGACGGTGCCAAGCTGGGCGACGGACGCGGACGGCGCCATGGACGCGGATGCGGACGGCGCGAGTGACGGAACCGCAGGTGTGGCGGGACTCGTCACTGCCGCCGACGCGGACGGGGCCGGACTGGCGGCCGAGCTGCAGCCACCAAGCGTCAGGACTGCGATGGACGCGAGCGCGATGACGCGCCACGTGCGATGGGTCTGAACGAAGCTGGACATCTGGACTCCGTCGAATATGCGAAACGCCGTCACCTGGGATTCCGGGGACGGCGTCAACGAGTCGACGGGCCTGCTTCCTTCGCCGGTACTAGCCGGATCAGGTTCCGCGGGTCTGTGGCGTGCACCACACTCTCAGCGCCTTGGCGCTCCCCGGAGGCGGTATTCGGTTGTATCTCGGGATGGTACACCCGTCCATCCGGCCTGCCCTGTTCGGGAGGTCCGACTCATGACCCGCCGGCTGGCCGGTGGGATGCTTGGCCGGCCTCGATCCAACTGACTGCACGCGTCCCGGGAGGTTCGCTCATGAGACGCGTGTTCGTATTCCTGACTGCCCTCGCGCTGGCCCTCGGTCTCGCGGCGCCCAGCGTGATCGCCGCCCAGCCGACGTTCGATCACACCGGCACCCTTCTCGTCGCATTCAACGGTGACGTGACGGTCCCCACAGGCGAGGTCGCCGACGGCGTGCTGGTCACAGGTGGCACAGCCACCGTCCGTGGCACGGTCGAGACCGTGGTCGTCCTCAACGGCAACGCGATCCTCGAGGGTGCCGTCGTCAGGTCGGTCTTCGTCACCGGCGGGTCGGTGACCATCGATGGGGCGAGCACGGTCAGTGGCGACGTTCGCACGCTCGACGCGACGGTCACGACCGCCCCCGGCGCGACCATCGGCGGGACGGTTTCGAGTCTCGACAAGGACCTCTTCGCCGCCGGCGCCATCATCGCGCCCGCCATCCTGCTGTTCCTGCTCGGCTTCGCGCTCGTCGGGATCGCTGCCGCCCTTGCGCTGGCCGCGCTCGCCGCGAGCCAGGTCCGGAAAGCGGAATCCATGATCAGCCATGAGCCCGGGCAGACCCTGCTCGTCGGGCTGGCTGGCCTGGTCGTCATCCCGGTCGTCGCGATCCTGTCGATGATCACGGTCATCGGAGCGCCACTCGGACTCGCCATCCTGTTCATGGTCTGGCCGGCGGCCGCGTTCGCCGGCTACCTCGTGGCCGCGATCTGGATCGGCGAGTGGCTCCTGTACCGGAATGCCCCGGAGCCCCCCGCCCGACCGTATCTGGCCGCGGTCCTCGGACTGATCGTCCTGCAGGTCATCAGCCTCGTGCCGTTCGTCGGCCCGATCGCGAGCCTCTTCGGCTTCGGGGCCGTCCTGCTGCTCGCCTGGCGAACCTTCCGTCAGCCCTCGGCAGCTCGGCCGGTCATGTCGCCTCCGGCGACTCAGCCGCTTGGCGTCTGAGCCTCGACGGCGACCACGGGTCTCGGATCGGCGCGTCCCTCGGGCGCGCCGATCGCCTTGTCGCGGAGCCACGCGACGATCTCGTCGACGATCGCCGGGCCCTCCGGCTCGTTGTGGAGCTCGTGGCGCAGGCCCGGGTACGTCCATCGTTCGATGAGCGGCGCGCCCTCGAAGACGGCGGATGCGGAGACCGGGACGAGGTGATCGTCCTCGCCGTGCAGGACGAGGGTCGGGATCCCGAACCCACTTGAGGCGAGCGCCCGGACACGCCTCTGCTCGGTTCCCGCCTCGGCCCCGAACCGGGCGGTCGTGACCTTGACACAGGACGGGTCGTCCACGGTCTTCGCCGCGACAGCTGGGTCGCGCGACAGCGTCGAGCCATCGATCCCGGTGGGGATCGCGAGGGTGGGAGCGAGTCGGCCGACGATCGGGGCGAGGGCCTTCTTCCAGCCGGCCAACTCGGAGTCCAGTCCCGGCGATGTCAGCACCGCGATGTCGGGCGCCGGTCGGTCGGTCAGGAGATAGCCCGCGGCAACCAGCCCGCCGAACGAATGCGCATAGAGCACGACGGGCCGTCCTGCAGCCTCCGACCGGACGACCGCCAATCGCTCGGCGAGGTCGTCGTGGAACTGGCTCCAGCGCTCGATATCGCCGCGACGTCCGCCGGAACCGCCCTGTCCCCGCTGGTCGTACGACTCGACCTGGAGACCGGCAGCCGTCATTTGGTCGCCGACGTTCTCGTAACGGCCGGAGTGTTCACCGAGGCCGTGGACCAGCAGGACCGACGCCCACGGAGCCCCTGCCCAGGCACCGCCAGCCTCGGCCTCGGCGGTGGGCCAGCGCCGGACGAGTAGGTTGATCCCGTCGGCGGTCGTGGCGTGACTGACGACGGATGGCATGACGGCAGGGTACGCGACCGTCGGGCCTCGTACCCTGCCGTGATCCGTGGCCGAACTAGGCGGGTTCGCCCAGCGTCACCTTGCCCGGGATGGCCGCATCGTCGTCGCGGTGCGACACGATCGCCCGCGCCCCCGCCCGAGCCGGGATGAACAGGGCCGCGACCGCGCCGAGCGCGACCACGACCGCACCGATCGCGACCGCCGGCTGCATCCCCGCGACGTACGCCGCCGGAGTCGTGTAGCCGCCGTTGGCGCTGAAGATCGAGGCGAGGACCGCGACCCCGAACACGCCGCCGACCTCGCGGATCGTGTTGGTTGCGCCCGACGCCTTGCCCTCCTCTTCCGCGTGGACCGCGGACAGGACGACGTTGGCGATCGGGGCGAAGAACAGGCCCATGCCGATGCCGGCCAGGATGAACGGCACGACCATGGCCTCGTAGGGGACGGTCGGCGTGACGATCGCGGCCAGCCAGCCGAGGGCGATGGCCTGGAGAGCCATCCCGGTGGCCAGGATGGGCCGTCCGCCGATGCGGTCCGCGAGAACGCCCGCGATCGGGGCGACGATGATCGGCATCCCCGTCCACGGCAGCGTCCGGAGACCGGCCTGGAACGGGCTGTAGCCCTGGGCGACCTGGAAGAACTGGCTGAGCAGGAAGATCGAGCCGAACATCCCGAAGTACATCAGCAGCGAGACGGCGTTGGCCGCACTGAACGCCCGACTGCGGAAGAACGACATCGGCAGCATCGGATGTGCCTGGCGTACTTCCCAGACCACGAAACCGACCAGCAGGGCGGCACCCGCGACGATCGCGCCGGCGACCTGCGGGCTGCCCCAGCCGAGGTCGTTGCCGTTGATCACGCCCCACACGAGCGCCAGCAGGCCGGCGCTGATGAGGCCTAGTCCGGGCATGTCGAGCCGGCTCTCCGGACCGTAGCTCTCGGTCAGGCGAAAGGCAGCCATCGGCAGCACGACCAGCCCGATCGGCACGTTGATCCAGAAGATCCAGTGCCAGTCGAGGCCTTCGGCGATCGCGCCACCGACGAGCGGGCCGATGGCGATCGCGAGGCCGGCGATGCCGCCCCACGCCCCGAGGGCAACGGCCCGGCGGTCCGGGGGCATCGCGGCGGACAGGATGGTCAGCGTGAGCGGTGTGACGATCGCGCCGCCGACGCCCTGGATGGCGCGAGCGAGGATGAGGACCTCGGTCGACGGTGACAGGGCCGCCAGCGCTGAGCCGCCGATGAAGGTCGCCATGCCGATGAGGAAGACGCGCTTCCGACCGAACCGATCGCCGAGTGCAGCGCCGGTGATGAGCAGGACCGCGAAGGTCAGGGTGTAGGCGTTGACCATCCATTGGAGGTCCGCCAGGGAAGCCCCGAGGTCACGCTTGATGACCGGCAGGGCGGTCGTCACGACGAGGTTGTCGAGCGCGACCATGAACAGCGCGAGCGAGGTGATCGTGAACGTCCACAGGGCATTGGATCGGGTGCGGGTCAATGAAGTGTCCTTTCCAGGATCTGGACTGATTGCTTCTTGTGACTTAGTGGTCACTAAGTACGAGGGCCAAAAAAGGGGGCGGCTGTCGCGATCGTCAGGAGACACCACCCGCAGCATCCTGCTGGCCCAACAGGCCGCTCAGCGACCAGGTCTCCGGCTTGCCGCCGATCTCCAATGCTGCCGCGACGTTGAGCAGCATCCCTTCGGCGAAGAAGGCATGGATGGCTTCGTTCGAGGCGCCGCTGTCACGCTTCACCGCGATGTAGAGCTCAGTGAATTCCTCACGAACGACCTGTCGGACATCCGCGTCCCCACAGGCCGCGTAAGCCTGGAGCTGGACACGCAGCAGATCGCGATCGGACAGCAGTTCCATGTAGGCATTGCCCATCAGGTCCAGGACCGAGCAGTCCTGATCGTCGGCGGGACCGCGCCGGGCAGCCTCATGGAAGACCAGCCTCGTCCGTTGGAAGCCGTGCCGCACGACGGCGAGGAACAGTTCCCTCTTCGTCCCGAACAACTGGAACAGGTACGGCTGCGACACCCCGACGGCCCGTGCGATCGACTCGGTCGAGGTGCCGGTGTAGCCGCCCGCAGCAAACTCGTGAAGGGCGGCGACGATGATCGCATCGCGCCGTTCGTCGGCGGTCTGGCGTTGCGTCGTCGTGGCGGCTCCTGCGTTCATGGGCGTAACTTAGTGAGTACTAAGTAACTTGTCAAGGGCGAATCCCGCCGTAACGCGGTCCGCGGTGGACCTTCGTTCCTGCTCTACGACACCCAATTACCAGATGACACGACGTCCCGGTCAGCTGGGCGCCCCGGCTCGCGCGGGTCTGGCAGGACGTGCCTGGGCGGACCGCTATGGCCGACCCGACGACGATCGTGGTCCCGGTCTGGCGCCAGTCGCATCCACCTCACGCTCGACTCGGCACGAGCAGGGCGTCAGATGCATCCTCGACCGGCCCTTGCGGTCTCGCGGCGCACCTACTGCCAGTACATTCGCGCCCTTCGAGCCAGCCCGGGGGCCGCGGCACGGCCTTGCCAGGCGTTGCCGGGCTGCACCGGGCCACGCCGTGGCTACCATAGCGGCATGGCTGGTTGGGTCGAGGTCGGGGAACGCGTGTTCGTTCGACGGTACGCGTTCTTCGACCAGAATATCGGCGTCATCCTGGGTGGCGGCGGCGTGATGGTCATCGATACCCGCTCTACACATGTCCAGGCGCGCGAGATCCTGACCGACCTGCGCGAGCTGACCGCCGCGCCGGTGTCGGTCGTCGTCGACACCCACGGCCACTTCGACCATGCCTATGGCAACCACGTCTTCCGGCCGGCCCCGATCTGGGGTCACGAGCGGTGTGTGACGTTCATGGAGCGGACCGGCGAACAGCGCCGGGACACCGTCGCTGCCGACGAACCCGAGATCGCGGCCGACATCCCCGAGATCGTCATCGACCCGCCCGACAGGACCTTCACCGAGACCGCATTCGTGGATGTCGGCGGTCGACGCGTCGAGCTCCGGTTCCTCGGTCGGGGGCATACTGACCACGACATCGTCATCCGCGCCGCGGACGCCGGCGTCCTGTTCGCCGGCGACCTTCTGGAGAACGGAGCCGTGCCGTGGTTCGGCGACGGCTACCCGCTCGACTGGCCCGAGACTGCATTCCGCGTCGCCGAGTTGACGGTCGGGGTCGTCGTCCCAGGCCATGGCGACCACGCCGGGCCTGGCTTTGCCGGCGATCAGGCCGCGGCGCTGTTCGCTCTCGCGGACCTGGCTAGACGCGTCCACGACGGCGAGATGGCGCTCGACGACGCGGTCGCGGCGACCCCGTTCCCTGCCCATCCCGCGGAGGACGTGCGTCGCCCGCTCGAACGCGCGCTGGCCCAACTCCGAGGCGAGCTCGACTGAGGGAGCCCTACGCCGCGATCCGGACGATCCAGCGGCCCCGGGCGATGCCGGCGACGATCCCGTCGAGCGCGTCGTCGAGCGTCTCCAGAGTGACTTCGGTGCAATGCACGCCGAGGTCGCGCGGGCGGAGGTCGGTCGCGATGCGGTCCCACAGTTCGCGGCGCCGACCGATCGGCATGTTGACCGAATCCATCCCAAGGAGCGCGACGCCACGCAGGATGAATGGGAAGACCGTGGTTTCGAGCTTGGCTCCGCCAGCGTTGCCGGAGGCCGCGACGGCGCGCCCGACTCGCAGCGTCCGGAGCACGTACGGCAGAGTGGCCGCGCCGACTGCGTCGACCGCCCCCGCCCACCGTTCCGCCTCGAGCGGCCGGCCCTCGCCGGTCACCTCGTCACGTGTCAGGATCCCGGCAGCGCCCAGCGTTCGGAGGCGCGCCGCTTCTTCGGGCTTGCCGGTCGCCGCCCAGACCTCGTAGCCGCGGTCAGCGAGGATCGCGAGGGCCGTGCCGCCGACCCCGCCTGAAGCGCCCGTCACCAGCACCGGGCCGTCCGCCGGCGAGAGCCCGCGGTCCTCGAGCGCCACGACGGACATAGCCGCGGTGAATCCCGCGGTCCCGATCGACATCGCGTCGCGCGGCGTCAGACCCGGCGCGAGCGGCACGACCCAGCCGGCCGGCACGCGCTGATATTCGGTGTAGCCGCCGTGACGCGAGACGCCCAGCTCGTAGCCGTGAGCGAGCACGGCCGTCCCTTCAGGCAACCCCGGATCCTCGGACGCGACGACTTCGCCGGCGAGGTCTATCCCGGGTATGAGCGGGCTGATTCGCGCGACCTTGCCGTCGGCGCGCGTCGCGAGGCCATCCTTGTAGTTGACGCTCGACCAGCCAACGCGGATCGCGACCTCGCCCGGGGGCAGGTCCGATCCTTCGAACGCGCGGATACCACGCTCGACCGAGTCACCGACCTTCTCGGCGACATAGGCACGGAACGAGGTTGGGATCGCCGTCATGTGTCAGGTCATCCTACGGCGCGCGCGGGCACATCGCGTTCCTGGTCGAGAGGGACCAGCCTGACCGGCTATCGCGCGACGTCCTGATCGCTCGATGAGTGGTGCGCAGCGTAAGCGGTCCTGACGGCTTCGGCCAACGCGCCCGGCGCCTGTGAGCCGGCGAGCGTGGTTGTCGTCTCGTCGTGTTCCCAACCGAGCCCCATCCCCTGCGAGGTCAGGACGATCGGCTTGTCCGGGTAGGCGGCCAGCAGGTCGTCGGTCAGTTCCTCGCCGGAGAAGCCGGCTGCCCAGGCGTCGTAGACGAGCACGTCCGCCCATTCGACCTGCCAGCACGGGAGCCCCTGCATGACAGGGCATGCGTGGAGGGCATGGGTCGGTCCGCCACATTGATCGACCTCGAACCCTGCTCGTCGCAGGGTGTCCACCTTGAGGTCCGCTAGATCCACATCGTGATCGACGACGAGTACTCGGACCATGGCGACGTCCTCCATCGCGGCACACGATCGCCAGCGATGGATGGGGCGCTCGCGTCCTTGCGATAGGCGGACGGTGGGTTCCGTACCAGGCACCGTCAAGAGCCGAATGTCACCGTTTCCGCTCAGCCGGGTTCGGGACCGGCCTCCGGCCAGGATCGCGTGCGCTCGTCCGGGGAGAGGAATGAGCCATCCGACTGGAGGGCCCAATCGGGTGCGGGCTCGACATAATCCACCGGTTCCCAGCCCTCGCTGCCGAGGGCGAACGTCGAACCCGGGTCGAGCGTGTCGAGATCCTCTTCGGCCTGTTCGTTGACGATGATCGGCGTACCCATTGCCCACCTCCACATCGAATCGTAGGCATCGGGTCAACCACCTGGAAAGAGCCCGGGGGCGATCTCGACGGCGCCCGGACTTCGGCAGGCTCGAGGTCCAGCACACCCCGCACATCGCCATGAAGTCGACGGAGTGTCGCCTGATCCGGCGCGTACGACACGCTCTCGCGTGTCATCCGACTGGGATCAGCTCCGCACGTCGGGGGTCGGTGATCGTCGCGTAGAGCTCTTCCTCCTGCCCGAGATGCAGCCCGAGGATGGCGTGGAGGCTGTACAGCGTCCGGCGGAGGTCGCGGAGCTGCTCGGCATCGGGTCCGGTCTCATCGAGCCGGCTGATGTTCCGTCGGAGCAGCCGCACGAGATGGAAGATCTCGCGGTGGCTGCCGCTCATGACGGCCATCGGGTCCTGGCCGCCGATCGCTGCAGCCAGTGCCGGATAGACGGTCGTCTCCTCCAGTTGCTCGTGGCGCAGCAGGCGATCGTCGAGCTCGTCGGTGAGCGACTTCAAGGCGGCCGCGGCTTCCGCAGGCTCGAGATCGTCGCAGGTGTCCGCCATCCGCCCGACCGACGCGATGAGCGGCTGCAGCCCGCGATGCTCGATCTCCAGGGTAGCCCGGATGGCATCCCAGCCCGCCAGCTTGACCGCCCGGACACCGCCGCCGGTCAACGCCCTCAGGGCGTTGAGGATGACGACGACATCGATCAGCTCCTGCAGCAGCGCCCCCTCGACCGGAGCCAGCAGGCCGAACGCCGCCGCGATCATCGCGGCGATCGACAGCCCGACGCCGACCACGACACTCTGGACGGCGATCTGGCCCGATCGCCTGGCGATGGTGATCGCCTCGGCGAGCCGGTCGAGTCGATCCACCGTGATGACGATGTCCGCGGCCTCCGACGAGGCGGTCGCGCCGCGCGCACCCATGGCGACCCCGACATCTGCCGCGGCCAGCGCGGGTGCGTCGTTGATGCCGTCGCCGATCATGACCGTGCCGCCGGGCATGTTGATCCGTTCGGCCTTGACGGCCTCGACCTTCTCGACCGGGGTGCGCTCCGCCAGGACGCCGTCGACGCCGATCGCTGCGCCGACCGACTCGGCGACCGCCGGGTGATCGCCGGTGACCATCACGATTCGCCTGATGCCGGCCTGACGGAACAAGCGGAGTGCGCGCGGGGTCTCAGCACGAATCGGATCCTCCATGACGAGGATGCCGACGAGGCCGCCATCGATCTCGACCAGGATCGCCATCGAGCCTTCGAGTTCGACCCGGTCGATGGTGCTCCGAGCCCAGTGGGGCATCGCCCCACCCTTTCCGATCCATTCGCGACTGCCGAGCGCGATGGACCGCTGGCCGACGCGTCCGCGGATGCCAAGCCCGGCGTGTTCGGCGACGTCGGTCGGCAGGTCCAGGGCCAGTCCACGCTCGCGGGCCGCATGCACGATGGCCAGGGCGAGGACGTGCGGCGACAACTGGTCGAGAGACGCCGCCAGGGAGAGGACCACATCCGGATCTGCGCCCGGTGGGACGGCGACCCGTTCCAGCCGCGGCCGCCCGGTCGTCAGCGTCCCTGTCTTGTCCATGAGGAGGACTCGGGCGCGACCGAGCGTCTCGAGGGCGCCACCACCCTTGACGATGACGCCGCGACGCGCGCTGCGCGAGATGCCCGCGACGATCGCGATGGGGGCCGCAAGGAGGAGTGGGCACGGCGTCGCCACGACGAGCACGGCAAGGGCGCGAACGGGGTCGCCCGACAGGATCCACGCGATGCCGGCCAGGCCGAGACTCGCGATCAGGAACACGCCGGCATACCGGTCCGCGACGCGGACGAACGGCGACTTCTCGGTCTGCGCGGTCCGAATCAGCCTGACGATGCCCGCATAGGTACTGCCATCCGCGGTCGCGGAGGCGCGCAGCTCGAACGCCCCTCCGGCGTTCACCACGCCGCTGGCGACCCGGTCGTCGATATCGCGGACGACGATCTGCGACTCCCCGGTCAGGGCGGACTCGTCGAGGGCGGCTGGACCCGCCGCGACGATCCCGTCGACCGGCACGACTTCCCCCGGCTTGATGAGGAGCCGATCACCGGCCGCGATGGCCTCGGCCGGGCGATCAACCAGCGCGTCGGCCTCGTACCGGTGGGCGAGCCCGGGCGCACGCGCAAGAAGGGCGCGCAGCTCCCGCTCGGCCCGGCCGTGTGCGTAACGCTCCAGCGATCGGCCCGTCGCATACATCACGGCGATCACGACGCCAGCCAGGTATTCGGCGAGGGCGATCGAGCCCAGCATCGCGAGCAGGGCGATCACATCGACACCGGTCGATCCCGCCCGAAGGTCGATCAGGATCGAGATCCCCAGCCGGATCGCCGACACCGCCGTCGCGAGGATCCACAACGCGTCGCCGAGCGTCGGTTGCCCCTCCAAGTGAGCGATGGCACCGAGCGTCAGACAGATCGCGCTGAACGGGAGCAGAGCGGAGTCGATGACGCTCGCGAGGCGTCTCCACGGGAACCTGGTGGTCATTGCTCGATCGTCCACGATGGGACTCACCGACAGCCAGAGCCGGATGACCCCCTTTCGTCCCGAGGCGCACGGGTCGGGGAGATTCCCGGGGCCCATCGCAGCACCCTCCGTCGCGGATGGTCCACGGCCCCGGCTCAGGCCGCCGCCTGCCAGCCCGGCCATTGCCCTCAGCACCGAATCTTCAGGTCCGAACGGCCCGAATGTGCCCTCGCCTGCACCTCCTTCGGCAGTCTCACTCGGCGGACACTTTGTCGTCATCCCGTAACACCGCCAGAGGCGGCGCGTCCGCTTCTATGTCGAGCCGCCCAAGGCCCACATCCAGTTCCGAGGGCTCCATATGATCGACGGGATCGTGCCTGAGGAAACTACCTCCTCGATCCGGCGTCACACCCGGCGTGCATGCGGTTGATCATGGATGACTACGCCGCTCCGGCACGTCCCATCGTCTTTCCCTACGCGAACGGGCGTGACGTGGTCGCCGCCACCTATGACACGCATCAGCGCGAGCTGTTCTCGTTGGCGCTTCGGTCATCCCGCGATCCCGCGATCGCGGAGGAGGTCGTCCAGGAGGCCTTCATCCGGCTGATCGTCGAGATCGGGGCCGGCCGGAGTCCCGACAATATGCGTGCCTGGCTCTACCGCGTCATCGCGAACCTCGTCGTGTCCGGCGGGCGAAGCGCGGCGGTCGCTCGCCGGCAACTCGGCGCACTGGTCAAGACGGACGTCGACGAGGGACCCGAACCCGCCTACCTCGTCCAGGAGCGCCAGACGGACCTTGAGAAGGTCCTTGCGGAACTCGACGTCGACGCCCGGACCGCCCTGGTGATGGCGGCCAGCGGCTTCAAGGGATGGAGATCGCCGAGGCGATCGGGCGCAGCGGCAACGCCACGAGGACCATGATGTGTCGCTCGCGTCACCATCTCCGCCAGCGGCTGGCATCGATGGTGCCGCCGGCATGATCGACGACGACGTCGCGCAGGAGCTCGCGGCATCGGCTTTCGACTTCGACCTGTCGCCGGAGGACGACCAGCGTCTGTCGGCATCAACGTGGGGAGTTGCATGCCAGGGTCGGCGTCGATCCCGCGGCCCGACGGAGACGCCACGGTGCTCGCCCACGACGGGGGCGAGTCTGCGCCCGCGATGGTCCGCTGGATCGCCCCGACCTGGAATGCGGAGTCACGCTCGGGGCAGGCGGTCGATGCCGTCCGTGCCCGACGGTACCTCGGGGTTGAAAGCGGTACTGGAATTGCCCCTATCCATTCTGCGGCTGTAGGCGCATGCTCCACGCCTACGGACGGGAGGCGTGGGACCCCGGGGGTGTCTCTCCAGCGCGACGTCCCGACACGGTCGCCACGATCGTCGCGCAGGGCCAATGGCGAGACCGACCTCGTTCGTCTTGGGCGCTGCTGCGTCCAGAAGGGGTGCCATGGCACCGTCTCTCGTCCACGCGCGCCGCATGATCGGTCGCGCGGCGAACCTCGGCCTCCAGCGGCGGCGGCCGGCGAACCTCGTGAAAACGCGGGCTCTCTTGAGCGCGACCCTGATCGTCGCGGTCGCTCTCGGCCTCACCGGCACGAGCGCCTTTGCGGGCGGAGGCCGGCTCCAGTTGTTTCTGGTCAACGCCGGACCGAGCACCGAGTTCTACCCCGTCAAGCCCGCAACGCATGCCCAGTGCAACCCCTCATTCCTGAAGCCGGCGTCCCTCTCGACGAGCAGCGGCACCGGCGTGCAGCTCGACAGCCCCGGATACGCGTTTGGGAGCGAGGCACCGTCTCGGTTCTCGTACACCGTCCCGGCTGGTTCAGGCTTCACCGTGCCGGCCAACACAAGCGCCGTCGTGCTGAAGCTGTGGGCGTTCTCGGGCGATGGGACGTGCGACGGTCAACTGGGCGATCAGACCATCGAGTGGCGCGTCCTCTGCTCCGGCACCTGCGGCTCGAACGTCAGCCTGACCGGACCGGGGCAGACCGGCCCCAAGACCGGCTGGCAGACATTCGGCGTTCCGGCGGGGACCCCGCTCAACACGCTCGCTAACAACCATGCCGGTCCCTCCTCTCGGGTCACGGTCAGCGCTGGCGACGTCATCACGCTGGAGGTGTCCGCCGACACGTGGGCGGGGATCCAGTGGAGCGCGCCCAACGGTGCCGGAGCAAGCTCTCTGATGATCCTCAGGAGCTAGCCACACCAGCAGAGGCTCGGAAGGGCGCGGCGAGCCGGCGTGCCCTTCCGATGCACCGCGGAAAGGGGCAGCGGAATCCTGATGCTCCCGGCGACTCGCAGTCGGGGACCGTCGGCGCGATTGAGGAGACAGGTGCCGAAAGGGTTCGAGGCCGTCGAGACCGTGACCATCGACGCTCCCGCAGCCGAGGTCTGGGACGCGCTCGGTGGGAGAATCGGTCGGTCGACGTGCCGACACCCGCAGGATGGGGTGAAGCGATGACCACGGAGACGATGTGGGACGAGGCTCGGAGCGTGCTGGCATGCCCGAAGGACGGGACGTCGATGGCACCCGTCGGACGGCGGCGACGCGATGGTGCCTACCGGTGTCCTGAGTGCAAGAGCATCTTCCTCGACGTGCAGGCGATGCGGCGCGGGAAGGCCGGCCAGCCGCCGATGTGGGCTCCCGTCGTCATGAGCGTCCTCATGAGCTTGGGCATGACGCTCCTTGTCCGCCGACTCCGGCGTCGTCCGGCAGCGTAGTGGCCGGGCGAGCCTCGTTCATCGCAACAGGCCTGCGGTGATCGATCGGCAGACGGTCGATGCTGTCCGTCCCTGTCGCGGCGATGCGGCGATGCGACGTGGAAGGCGCTCGTCTGGGAGCCAGCCGTCCGGAGCCTTGCAGGGAGCATTCTCGCGATAGTGATCGCCTGGTAGCTTCCCCCTCGTCGAAAAGCAGCACTGGATGCCGCCCTTAGCCAACGGACCGATCGGGAACCTGATGCGGCCCGGTCTACCTCGCCAACGACTGTGGCGATCGCCGGCGCCCGACCGAAGCGGTCAGGACCTCCGCCGAACGTGACCGGACCATCCGTTGCGGTGCATGCTCGCACCACGTGGGGCGCACGCTAGACTCTTGGGCCGGGGCGCCCCCCGCGCCCGCCTCCGTCGCGAATGTCGAGCAGCCGCAGCGCCAGCCGCGCGCCCGTCGGCCACCAAGTGGGGAGCCGCCGCCACGTGAGCATCGAGACCCCAGCCACCCCCGAGCGGACCGACTTCATCCGCGACATCGTCGCCGCCGACCTGCGGTCGGGCCGGCGCGACGCCATCGTCACTCGCTTCCCGCCCGAGCCGAACGGTTACCTGCATATCGGTCATGCCAAGTCGATCTGCCTCAACTTCGGCGTCGCCCTCGAGTTCGGTGGCCGCTGCAATCTTCGCTTCGACGACACGAACCCGGCCAAGGAGGAGCAGGAGTACATCGACTCCATCCAGGCGGACATGCACTGGCTCGGGTTCGACTGGGGCGAGCACCTCTACTTCGCATCGGACTACTTCGAGCAGCTCTATGCCTGGGCGGTGCACCTGATCCGATCGAGCGACGCCTACGTTGACGACCTGTCGGCCGATGAGATCCGCGCCTACCGCGGGACGCTCACCGAGCCGGGACGGAACAGCCCGTGGCGCGACCGACGGATCGAGGAGAACCTTGGCCTGTTCGAGCGGATGCGCGGCGGCGAGTTCCCCGACGGCGCACGGGTCCTGCGCGCGAAGATCGACATGACCGCCCCGAACATCAATCTGCGCGACCCCGTCCTGTATCGGATCGTGCATGCCGAACACCCGCGCACGGGCGACACCTGGTGCATCTACCCGACCTACGACTTCGCCCACGGCCAGTCCGACGCCATCGAAGGCGTCACGCACTCGATCTGCACGCTCGAGTTCGAGGTCCACCGGCCGCTCTATGACTGGCTCATCGAGCACCTGCCAGTGCCGTCGCGACCGCGGCAGTACGAGTTCGCGCGGCTGAATCTCACGCACACGATCCTCTCCAAGCGCGTCCTCCTGCGCCTGGTCAACGAGGGGCATGTCCGCGGCTGGGACGACCCTAGGATGCCGACGATCTCGGGCCTGCGCCGACGAGGCTTCCCGGCCGAAGGCATCCGCGACTTCGCGGCGGTGATCGGCGTCTCGAAGGCGGACAGCGTCGTGGAGATCGGGCAGCTCGAACACGCCGTTCGCGACGTGCTCAACCGTACGGCGTCACGTCGCTTCGCGGTCCTGGACCCGCTGAAGGTCGTGATCGAGAACTACCCCGACGGACAGGTCGAGGAGATGGACGTCGTCAACAACCCGGAGGACCCGTCGGCAGGGACCCGCAAGGTGGCGTTCACGCGCGAGTTGTGGATCGAGCGGGACGACTTCATGGAGGAGCCGCCGCCCAGATTCTTCCGCCTGACGCCCGGTCGTGAGGTCCGTCTTCGGTCGGCCTACTTCGTCACCTGTCGCGAGGTCGTCAAGGACGGGGCGGGATCGATCATCGAGCTTCGGTGCACGTACGACCCGCAGACCCGCGGCGGCGATTCGCCCGACGGCCGGCGCCCGAAGGCGACGCTCCATTGGGTCAGCGCGGCGGACGCCGTCCCGGCCGAGGTGCGACTGTACGACCATCTCTTCGCCGATCCATTCCCGGGCGCAGACGGGCGCGACCTGTTCGGTGACCTCAACGCCGCGTCCGAGACCGTTCTCCACGGCTGCTTCATCGAGCCCGCACTGACCGAGGTGGGCATCGGCGAGACCGTCCAGTTCGAGCGGCTGGGCTACTTCAGCCCGGACCCGGACTCGACAGCGGGACACCCGGTCTTCAACCGGACCCTGACCCTGAAGGACACTTGGGCGAAGGTCCAGGCTCACGCCCGCCCATGACATCGGTCGGCGCCTCGGGGTAGACTCTGGGCGCCCGCGAGGGCATCGCTGGCGCGTGGCCTAACGGTATGGCACCTGACTCTGGATCAGGGGGTTCCAGGTTCGAATCCTGGCGCGCCAGCCAGCCTATCCCTCGCCCGGCGCGATTTGTTCGCGGTGGCGCGCGAACAGCAGTCTCATGCGCGACGATGGTCTCGACATGGCGTACCTGAAGGATCCGCGCGTGGACGAGTACATCGATCGCCTGCCGGCGTGGCAGGGCGCGATCTCCCGCCAGGTCCGCGATCTCGTCCATTCGACCGACCCCGACGTCCAGGAGACGATCAAGCGGACGGTCCAACCCTATTTCGTCCTGGACGGCAACATCTGCGCCTTTCTCGCGGCGAAGGATCACCTCAACGTCTTCCTGTACGACGGTGGCATGGTGCCCGACCCCGAGGGCATCATCACGGCGGGTCACGACAACACGACGGCGAGGACGGTCGCCTTCCGAGAAGGCGACACTGTCAACGAACCGGCGCTGCTGGCGATGTTCCGGCAGATCATCACGAACAATCGGGCCGGCGGCTGGCGGACGCTCAAGGGCGGCGGATAGGCTCCCGCGGCGGAACGAATCGCGTCCACCTGATATCGTCCCCGCTGCACCGACACCCCAGGAGACGATGTGACCAGCCGGACGCTCACGCTCGGCGCCAGCACCTACCCGCTGGTCCTGCCGAACACCCGCGACCCGCGCCTGCATGTCGCCGCGGTCATCATCACGATCCACATCCTCGGTCAGACGGTCCTCGGATTCCGGGTCAGCATCCCGCAGATCCTCGCGGCGATCCTGACCTGCGCGGTCATCGAGATCGTGCTGACCTTCCGCCAGAGCCGGGCGATCGTGTGGCCGGCCAGCGCGATGCTGACCGGCAGCGGTGTCGCGCTCATCCTGCGCGTCGTCGGGACGCCGGTCGACTCACCCTGGAGCACATACGGCTGGTATGTCTTCGCGGGCGTCGCCGGCCTGTCGCTGTTGTCGAAGTACATCATCCGGTACCACGGTTCGCACGTCTTCAACCCGTCGAACATCGGCCTGGTGGTCGCGTTCGTCGTGCTCGGCAGCACACGGGTCGAGCCGCTCGACTTCTGGTGGGCTCCCCTGAACGTCTGGATGCTGGCGGCCTACGCGGTCATCATCACCGGCGGCTTGCTGATCACTCGACGGCTCCACCTGCTCGCCCTGGCGGCCACCTTCTGGGTGTCCCTCGCGTTCGGCATCGGGGTCCTCGCCGGATCGGGCCACTGCATGACCACGAATTGGGCATTCGCCCCGGTCTGCGGGTTCGACTTCTGGCGGGTCATCGTCACGTCGCCAGAAGTGCTGATCTTCCTGTTCTTCATGATCACGGACCCCAAGACCGTTCCGGCGGGTCGCGTCGGCCGGGTCGTGTTCGGTTTCCTCGTCGCGATGGCCAGCACCCTCCTGATGGCGCCGCAGACCAACGAATTCGGGACCAAGGTCGCGCTCCTGTCCGGTCTGGTCGTCCTGTGCGCGGTGCAGCCGATCCTGGATCGCGTGCTTCCGGAGCCGCGCTCGGCGGCCGATGAGTTGCGCCTCTTCTCCGACCGGCTGACGCTCGGGGGCAGGGCGAAGGGCGGGATCGCGCGCGGCGCCCTTCGAATCGGGATACCCGTCCTGGCGGTCTTCGTCCTTGGGGTCGGGATCGTCGCTGCGGGGACGCCGGCGCGCGGAGTCGTCACGGCGGACACGGGCGAACTGCTGAACGGCGTGCCACACGCGATCGACCCGAGCACGCTGCCGGCGATCACCGTCGACGTCCCCGCCTGGGACGATTCGACCAAGGCGTCGATCGCGCAAGGGATCCTGAGGACCCTCGCCGAGAACCTCGAGCTCGAGAACCAGGCGCTCCTCCGAAAGGACGGGAGCATCCTCACCGCTGTCGACCACGGTGACCGGCTCAAGGAGATGCAGGCCAGACTCCAGGATGCGGTGACGTCCGGGAAGACCGTCATCAATCACTATCTGTTCGACTCGGTCCACGTCGTGGTCATCGCGCCGTTCGGCGTGCAGACCGGCGGGAGCATCGGCTTCGAGTCGAAGGGCAGCGTCACGCAGGAGACCTACGACGCCGGTGGGGCGCTCATCGACCGACGGACCACGCCGTTCGAGCGGACATTCGCGGTGCGCCGGCCGACGGGTCAGCGCTGGATGAACGTCGGCGACCTGCCGCCCGGAGCCGGGAGCTGATCTGTCGTCACGGCGGTCCGAGCGCGGCCGTGCGGCATACTGGCGCCATCGACTGAATCGAGGAGGAGAGACGCCCGACATGGCACGTGACGACGAGCGACAGCTGCGAGCCCAGGAAGAGCCCATCGTCGGCGGGTTGCCCGATGTCCCGGGGATCCTCGCGGCGATCCGGTTGACGCCGGGGCTCGGCGTCCACCTGCGTGGCCTGGCAGACGAGCTGCTCGTCAACGACTTCCCGGGCACGACCCTGAAGCGCGCCGAACGCGAGATGCTCGCGACCGCCACGTCCGCGGCGAACGACTGCTTCTACTGCATGGACTCGCACGGCGCGTTCGCCACTGCGCTGCTCGAGACGTCCGGCGAGACCGATCGCGCACCCCTCATCGATATCATCAAGTCCGGGTCGTCCGAGGGTTTTGACGACAAGATGCGCGCGCTCCTCCACATCGCCCGGACCGTCAGAGGCGAGCCGCGCGACCTGACCTCGGCCGATGTCGAGGCGGCCCACGCCGCGGGTGCGACGGACGCCGACGTGCAGCTGGCCGTCCTCATCGCCGCAGCCTTCTCGATGTACAACCGGATGGTCGAGGGCTTCCGTGCCAGGACGGCGCCGAGTGCCGAGGTCTATACGGCTCGTGCCTCGGAGATCGCGGCGCACGGCTACAGCGATCAGCGGGTCACGTCGATCCCGCGATAAGCGCGTCCGTCGCCTCGCACCGCGCGGACCGGTCGTCCTCAAAGGCAGGGCCCGACCGAGGCATACCTCCCATTTCAGCCGACGGACTTCCGCCGGCTGACCGTCGCTCAGCCGTCCGTGACGGTGACGACGATCCGCTGCGGCGCGGGATTGGCGTAGCCGCCGAGGTTCCACGCCGGCCGTCCTGGCGTTTCCGCCGACTGGTCGACGCGCGCCCGGCACGCCAGGACGTATCGGCCCGCCCGTGACGGGATCCAATCGAAGGCCCACGACCGCCACGCCCACGGTCCGAGATCCGCAGGATCCAAGGTCGCCTCGACCCAGGTGTCGCCGTCGTCGAACGACACATCGACGCCGTCGATCGGCTGATCACCGGACCAGACGCGCCCGGTGAGCCTGTGTGGACCCAGCGCGACCACCCGGTCGCGGGTGAAGAAGTCCGGGATCCCCGGCGGGAGCATGAGTGCGTGCGCCGCGATGCGCGAGAGAGGTGCTCCTGTCTCGGACGGATCCTGCCGCAGTCGATACGACCACGATTGCTGATAGCCGGTGAACGGTTCGCGAACCACGCTGATGGCCGACAGCCACTTGACGTTGGCCATCCCATACCAGCCGGGGACGACGAGTCGGGCCGGTGCGCCGTGCTGCGGAAGGAGCGGGTTCCCGTTCATGTCGATGGCGATGAGGACTTCTGGTCGTCGTGCCTCGCCCACCGTCAGCGATCGTTCGTACGTCTGCTCGACGCCGTTCTCCAGCCCCCGGTCGAGGCCACGAAAGACGACCTCGAGGGCGCCCGCGGCCATGCCTGCTGCATCGAGGAGCTCCGACAGCGGGACGCCGGCCCACTCCGCAGTGCCGACGGCCTCGTGCAGCCACGGCTGGCTCAGGGGCCTGGGGTCCAGGAAGGCCCTGCCATTCCCTGCGCACTCCATCGTCACGGTCACGCGCGACAACGATCGGGCCCGGAGGTCGGCCAGCGAAAGACGCACCGGCTCCACGACGGCCCCGCTGATCTCGAGCGTCCAGGGTTCCGGGTCGACAGCCGGGACGTCGTAATGGGTCAGGAGGTAGTGAAGACCGGTCGGCGTGATCGGATACCGAAGGGCTTCGAGCGGCATGCCGTGATTGCGCGTCGCGAGTTGAAGTTCCTCGATGGTCAATCGCCCGGGCTCACCAAAGGTCGGGGCGACCGGTGCCTTCATCAGTCGGAGCCTAGCAGACGAATCCTTCTCACCGCATCCTGCGCGATCAAAGTGGCCCTGGTGGGAGCCGAAATGCCAATCAGATCGCGACGGCGGTGCCCGACACCCGGACGCCCGGCTCGCCCGGCTCGATCGAGACGGTCAGCAGGCTCGGCCGTCCCATCTCGACACCTTGGACGATCTCGAACGACGCGGGCGCGACGATCTCGCCACGCTCTCGCAGATACGCGCCAAGCGCGGCAGCCGCAGCACCGGTCGCCGGGTCCTCCACCACTCCGCCGACCGGGAATGGATCGCGCGCCCGAAACTGAACGACTGACTCGCGCCAGACCAGCTGGATGGTCGTCAGATCGTGGTCGAGCATCAGTCTCTTCACCGGCTCGAACGGATAGTCGAGCGTCGCCAGACGCTCCGGCTCACCGGCGGCGAGGATGAGGTGCTTCGCGCCCGCGAACCCGATCGCCGGAGGCAGCCGCGGGTCCAGGTCACCGGGTCGCCAGCCCAGGAGTTCGAGCGCCCTCGAGAGGAGGTCGGGATCGGGCTCGCGAACCCACGCGGCGACGGAGGTGAGGGTCGCCCGGGTCATCCCGTTGGCGTCCGCGGCCGTCACGACAACGACCGGCCCGCCGTTCGTCGCAAGGACCAGGGTCGCCTGATCGCCGCCGGAGACCGGCGGAGCCGCAAGGCCGCGTTCGGCCAGCGCCACCCCGCCCGCGATGGTCGCATGACCGCAGAACGGGACCTCGGCCAAGGGGCTGAAGTAGCGCACGCGGAAGCGTCCCGGAGCCGCCGGCTCGTCCGGGACCAGGAACGCGGTCTCGGAAAAGCCGACGTCCGCTGCGATCCGCTGCATCTCCGAGTCGGGCGGGAACGACTCGCCGATCCAGACGCCTGCCGGGTTCCCGCCGCCCGGCTCGGTGGTGAAGGCCGCGAGACGGAGCAGGGTCGGTGGGTCCTGGGGCATGTTTCCCTGCCGTGCGCCGCGGCCGTCGTTCAGGTAGTGGGCTGCTTCGGCTTCTTCGGCTTCGGGGGACGCTTCGGGGTCTTGTCGCCCATGACCATCTCCTCATGTCGACGCGGGGTCTGCGGCATCAGCCGGACCCAACCATAGCCGAGCGCGGCCTCAGACGAGCGGCGCGACCTCGCGGTCGAACCGTTCAACGCGCGCAACGAGTTCCGCCGGTTCCGTCGTGCCGAAGTGGAGCGCCAGATGCGAGACACCGATGTCAGCCCAGGCCCGGATCTCGGCTGCGATCGCGTCGGGGTCGCCGCGCATCGCGTAGCTGGGGTCCGCCTCCGCTCCGGGATCCAGTTGGACTCGGACCCTGGCCGACAACGCGGGTGTCGGTCGGCCGGCTGCCGCGGCCGCTTCGGCCACGGTCGCGATTCGGGCCGCGTATCTCTCGGGACTCGTCGCACTCGAGTGGTAGCCGTCCGCGATCGTCCCGGCACGCCGCAGGGCCGGTTCTGCACGCCCGCCGACGATGATCGGAAGCGGGTCCTGGACAGGCAGCGGAGCGAACGCGAAGTCGTCGATGGTATGGAAGCGGCCATGGAACGGATCGGTCGACCCGGACCACAGGTGGCGCCACAGCCGGACGGTCTCCTCGAGATACGCCCCGCGGACGTGGAATCGGTCGGCCATCCCGAGGTTCGCGAATTCGGGTTCGTTCCAGCCGATCCCGACCCCGGCGGTCACCCGCCCACCGCTCAGCGAATCGAGCGTGGCAAGTTCCTTCGCGAGGAGGACCGCGTTGCGTTGCGGGACGACGATCACGCTCGTCGCCAGGCGGACACGTTGGTGGCGAGCACCGACCCAGGCCAGGGTCAGGAGCGCTTCGTAGATCCGGCCATAGTCCGGCGCCGCGCCGTTCGGGACGAGGACGTGGTCGGTCGTCCAGACGGCGGACATCCCGAGTCGCTCGGCGACTTCGGTCGCGGCTTCGATTCCCTCCGGCGAGGCGCCGGCCGGAAAGTTCGGGAGGCACAGGCCGTAATCCATGAACGGATGGTAATCAGGGTCGGCCGGTTGCTGCAGCGGCACGGGCCTCGGCGACGGCCGCGGCGACCCCTCCCGTCCACGCCTGGCCGTGTCCCGGCAGCAGCAGCCTGGCCTCGACGTCGTCGAGCTTCGCCAGCGAGGCGAGCGCCTGGGCGCGGTCTGCGGTGAACGGAGCGATCCGCGGGGCGTCAACGCCGGTGGTGACGCTGTGCGTGGCGATCGCGTCGCCGACGAACAGCGCATCGTGTCCGGCGAACCATATCGCTGCGCTACCGGGCGTGTGTCCCGGCACGAGGATCACCCGCGGCGTGCCGGGAACGTCCAGGGTGGCACCGTCGCCGTAGGTCGAGACTTCTGCGATCCGCTGGATCCGGAGCAGCCCGTGCGTCGCCGAGTAGAGCATGAATCCAAGCAATGGCCTGACCTTGAATGGCCCGAGCCCCTGCGCCGGATTCGGCACCTCACCGCGCGCCAGCGCCGCGTCGAGTTCGTGGACGAGGATCGGCGTGGACCGTTCGCTGCGGATCCGCTCGGCGAACCCGATGTGGTCACTATGACCATGCGTCAGCACGACCGCCCGAACGTCCGCCAGCGACCGTCCCATCGCGGCGAGCTCAGCCGGCAGGTCACCGAAATAGGACGGGGCCCCCGCATCGACGATCGTGACCTCGCCGCCGGCGTCAACCAGGTAGGCGTTGACGACCCCGTTCCCGAGCCGGCGGATGCCGGTTGCGATCTTCATGTCGACCTCCGTGTTTCGAGGATGTCAGCGCGGCGCGGCCGCGAGGACGCGTCCAGAGAATCGCGGCCAGGCCTCGAGCGCCCACGGTCCATATCCTCGGTCGGTCACGACGACGAGGGCGACATCTGCCGCCGGATCGACCCAGACGAACGTGCCCGACCCACCGAAGTGTCCGAACGTCGCAGGGCTGTTGGCATCGGCCATCCAGTGCGGCGACTTGCCGTCATGCAACTCGAAGCCGAGCCCCCAATCGAGCGGGTCGAACCGACCGACGCCGGGCAGGAGGCCGACGAGGCCCGGGAACGCTACCGATACGGCCATCGCGAAGGTCACCGGATCCACGAGGGTCGGTCGGAGGAGTTCCGCGGCGAGAGCGCCCGCATCGAGCAGGGATCCGTGCAGACCCTGGGATGGACGTTCCACGAGCGAGGTCCGCGCCATCCCGAGTGGCGCGAGGACGGAATCGCGGACGACCTCCTCGAACGGCCGGCCGGTGCGCGCCTCGACCAGGGCCCCGAGGGCGTCGAAGCCCGAATTCGAATAGATCCGGCGGGCTCCGGGAGCCGCCAGCCTCAACGATCCCTCGAATTCCAGCCCGGAGGCGTGCGCCAGCAAGTGGCGGACCGTCGAACCGGGCGGTCCCGCCTCGTCGTCGAGCGACAGCTGACCGCGTTCCACGGCGATCAGCACGGTCAATGCCGTCACCAACTTGGTGATCGAGGCCCACCGGAAGACGTGGTCCACGTGGCCACGTGCCGCGACGATGCCCGAGGGTCCGACCACCGCCGCGGCCGCATGATCCGCGCCCCACGAGTCGATGTCGGCCAGCGCGTCGTCAAGTTCGGACATGCCAGAAGCGTATCGACCCGTCTCGGACCGGGGCGCCCGTCCGGGTGACTGGGGCCGACTCGTCCGACGGCTATCGACGGGCGTAGGGTTGGGCCTATGGTGGGCCACCCAGCCTGGACGCTCGATCCGTTGGCGCCACGGTTCGTCGACCCATGTCTCGAGTGCGACTACCAGGGTCGAGATGGCCGCGACGAACGACCAGGTCGATCGGTTCGTGCGAGGCGATCCTCGACTCCGGGCGCCCGTCGGCCGGAGTCCTCGCTTGTCACCGTCCCGTCATCGGTCGCGCCTATAGTCTCGGCATGAGGTTCTTCACTTCCAAGCCCGACGTCGTCCCCTCCCCCGCTGAAGCGCTGCCCGGCCGCCCAGACCCGATCACGGTCCCCGGCCGACACACCATCCTTGGCACTCCCCTGGCCGGTCCCTGGCCCGAGGGCACACAGACCGCGATCTTCGGTCTTGGCTGTTTCTGGGGCGCCGAGAAGGACTTCTGGCAGCTCCCTGGCGTCGTGTCCACGGCCGTCGGGTACGCCGGTGGCTCGACCGCGAACCCGACCTACAACGAGACCTGCACCGGCAGGACCGGCCACGCCGAGGTCGTCCTCATCGCGTTCGATCCCGCGAGGATCACCTACGAGCAGCTCCTCAGGACCTTCTGGGAGAACCACGATCCGACGCAGGCGATGCGTCAGGGAAACGACGTCGGCACCCAGTACCGCTCGATCATCCTGACCGCGAACGACGAGCAGCGCAGACTCGCAGAGGCGAGTCGCGACGCGTACCAGGTCCGGCTGTCAGCGGAGGGCTACAAGGCCATCACGACCGAGATCGTCCAGGCCGGCCCGTTCTACTACGCCGAGGACTACCACCAGCAATACCTCGACAAGGACCCTCGCGGCTATTGCCCGAACCATGCGACCGGCGTGCGGCTGCCGGACGACTTCGTCGTGACGCCGCTGCAGTACGCCGACTAGCCAACTCACGCAGCGGCGATCGCCCGCCCCGATCTGGCGGCCCCTCGATCCTCGGCGCGGCCGACGGGCGAGCAGCCAACGTCGCTTCACGACCCTGTCGAGTTCGCCCGCCGGGTCCTGCTTCGTACGCCCGGGTTGTGCACGCGTGGGTGCTGCAGCGAAGATGGGTGAAGCGTCCCAGGGTGCGACTCCAGGACAGCCGACGTCCTTCGCGCCCGTGGCCGCCCGGAGGGCCGATGGCTGGATCACTGCTCCTTCATCCGGATGCAGACGAGACCGGGTTCGCCAACAGGGCTGGCATCCGCATCGCCTGGCGCCGCTACGGGAACACTCCCGAGACGATCCTCTTCATCCCGACATGGAACTTCGTCGACTCCCGCGTCATGCGCCGCCAGGTCGATGGGCTCCGCGATCGGTTCCGCGTGCTGACCTACGATGCCCGCGGATCCGGCGCAAGCGACCGTCCCTCGGCCGGCTACCGCTTCGAGGACCATCTCGACGACGCTGTCGCGGTGCTGGACGCGACCGGGACGGCGGCGGCATCCGTCGTGGCGGCATCCGCTGGCACGCACGTCGCGGTCCTGCTCGCAAACCGGTATCCCGATCGCGTGCGGAGCCTCGTCCTGATCGCGCCTCCGATGGACGTTCCGAGCGACGATCGGCGTGACTCACCCGCGGACGGCGAGCCCGGGGCGCCCCATCCCGACTGGCGGACCGACTACCCGGCCTTCGTTCGTTGGTTCATCTCCACGGCGTTCCCGGAACCTCGATGGGATACGACGATCATGGAGATCGTGGAGATCGCCCTGGGCGCGGATCACGCGATGCTGCTCCAGCAGGGCAAAGAGCTCGACTGGGATGTGGCCCCGCGTCATCTTGAGGAAGTCTGCTGTCCGACGCTCGTGATACATGGAACTGCGGATCGGACGCTGGACGTTGACTCGGTGAAGGCTGTCGCGTCGTCGATTCCCGGCGCGGACCTCGCGCTCCTCCACGGCCTGGGCCATCGTCCCGATATCAGCCGGCCCGTGATCGTCAATCCGATCCTCGGCGACTTCCTCGGCCGTTCACCATCTGCCCCGTTGGATCCCGGCAGGTAGGATCGAAGCGCGCCGCCGTCGCAGCCGGTCAACAGGAGGCTGACCCGCCGTTGGCGGTGCCTCGACTCATCGACGAAGATCCGACGACCCGACAAGGTTGGCCCCACGACACGGGATCGCGACAGGGCTGCACTGCTCGTGACTTCGGCGCTGGCGCCGGTTAAGCTTCCGTCGGAGGTGGCCGATGACTGTCCAAGAGGCCTTCGAAGAGGCCATGCACCACGAGACGGCGACGGGCGTGATGAACGCACTCATTCAACAGGGCGTGTGGATGGCCGACGAAGACACCATGACGGCCGCGATCCACAACGTCTACTGCGGCATCATGGCCGACCACGATCATCCCAACGAGAAGGATCGCGATCAGGCTCGGCAGATGATCGCCGCCATCGGCCAGTCGATCGGGACCGGAGCCGGCGCAGGAAAGGACTGAGGCGCTCGCCTGCCACGAAGCCAAGAGACCCTCCCGACATCGGGAGGGTCTCGTTGATATCTCGTGGTGCGGCAATTCGGGACCGGGGGTCCCGCGCGACGCTACTTGCGGCTGTTGTAGCTCGCGAGGCCCTGCCAATCGCCCCGGACCGCATAGGACGCCTGGGTCGGCCACGTGTCGAGGCTCGAGGGTGGCAGCGCCCCGCCTTGGGCGATGATCTTTCGCAGCTCCGACGGATCCGTGTGCTCGAGCTCCGCGTAGGTCGTCACGCCGCCCTCGGACAGGATCGAGGAGATCCGTGGCCCGATGCCATTGAGCTGTGTCAGGTCGTCGGGCGGCGCGGCCTTGGCCTTGGGCGCTTTCGACTTCGACGTTCCGGTGTGGCTGGGCTCTGAACCCCGCTTGTTGTACTTCATCATGCCCTGCCAGTCGCCTTTCGCGGCGTAGCTGGCCTGCATCGGCCATGACGCGACATTGGCGGGCGGCACCATGTCCGCTTCGTGCAGTGCATGACGGAGTTGCGGCTCGTTGGCCTCGGCCAGTGCCGCATAGGTCGTGATCCCCGCGGTCGCCAGGGCGGCGCTTGCTTTGGGCCCGACGCCCGAGAGCTGCGTCAGGTCGTCGGCGAGCGGGGCAACTTCGGCCGGTGCGGGGGCCGCAGCGGGCTCGGCAACCTCCGCCGGAGCCTCGTCGGGGACTTCCACCTCGTAGTCCGACACGACCTCGGCGCCGCCGAGCTGGTCCACCGCCGGATCCACGAGGGCCTTCAACGCTGCTGCCTTCGCCGGGGGCAGCGTGCTCGAGATCAGGAGCGCCTTATCGGCGGTGATGGCCTGCTCGATCATCCCGATGGATGCGGCCCAATTCCCTTCGTACAGGATGAACAGGGCGCTCTTGCCCTTGTCGAGCTCCTTCGTGACCTGTCGCATGAACTTGTCGTCGATCCCGATGTCGTGCATGCGATTGCGCAGGCCGTTGAGGACGCCTCCGGCCGCGCCGCCGACGACTGCGCCGGCCGGCCCGAGGACGATGGCGCCGACGATGACGCCGAGCCCGGCGCCATGGACGGCGCCCTTGGCGCCGCCGAGATCGGTGGTCTGGTGGACCTTGACCCTGAACCTCGTCCGGTCGGCGATCGCGGCATCGACGATCTTCACGTTGGCGTCGACGTCGTCGATCTCCTGGAGCCGCTTCAAAAGTCGTCGCGACGACTTGCCCGTGTCCAGCACGAATGCGGCAAGGGTCTGACCGTACTCTTCGCTCATCAATCCAGCCTCCCACAAGAGGGTCTAGAAGCGCCACCACGGTGGTTGCGCTGATGTTGTCCCATCGCGGAGCAGATCGGTGAGATCAACCTCTCGGACCTCATCGTCAGGGACGGTGAGATGAGGCGGTGGGAGGTCGGTCGCATGGGAATCATGGCGTCTGTGGCGCGGAGGCGCCATCGATGGTCATTGACCCTCCGGCAGACACCTCCTCCCCCGGGAGCCTGCCGGTCGGCCCACTCTGCGGTGCGTGATGGCCTCGAAAGATGTCCCGGCAGGCGCTCGCCGATGCCAAGCCTCGGCGGACCATCACAGTACCACCATCGGGGCGACGGATCGGGCGCCCTGGACGCTGCGATCGCTGTCGGATCGAGCCGACGACGATCGGGCCGAGCCGATGCGCTGCATGACCGGTTACGATCCAGGGGTGAGAGCATCACCGCCGTTCGACACCGACCCAGCCCGGCTCGCCCAGCCCTTCCCGGCTTCCTTCACCTGGGGCTTCGCCACCTCCGCCTACCAGATCGAGGGAGCAGCTGGCGACGACGGCCGAGGACCGTCGATCTGGGACACCTTTGCCCGCCAGCCGAACGCCATCGTCGATGGCAGCACGGGCGACGTCGCCTGCGACCACTACCACCGCTACCCGGACGACGTGCGTCTGATGGCCGACCTGGGGGCGCGTGCATATCGCTTCAGCGTCAGCTGGTCGCGCGTCCTGCCTTCGGGGACCGGCGCCATCAATCAGCCCGGCCTCGACTTCTACCAGCGCCTCGTCGACGCGCTGCTCGGCGCGGGCGTCCAACCGCTGATCAACCTCTTCCACTGGGACCTGCCCCAGGCGTTGCAGGACCGCGGCGGCTTCGCCAACCCCGAGGTCGTGGACTGGTTCAGCGACTACGCCGCGCTGCTCGCCTCGAACCTGGGCGACCGCGTCAAGGATTGGATGACGTTCAATGAGCCGGCCGTCTTCGCCTTCCTCGGCCACGCCGACGGCATCCACGCGCCGGGGCTCCGCGACTGGCCGACGGCGATCCGGGTGGCCGACGGCGAACTGCGCGCTCATGCCTCCGCCAGCCAGGCCATCCGCGCTCAGGTCGATCACGCCAGGATCGGCGTGGCGTTCGATGTCAACCAGGTCGCGCCGGCGACCGATTCCGACCAGGACCGAGTCGCGGCCGACAAGTGGAGCTCCGCTCGCGACGCGTGGTTCCTCGATCCGCTCTTCGGACGCGGCTACCCGACGCTGGGACTCGCTGCCCACCTCGAAGCGGGTCACCTCGAAGGCATCGACCTCGCCGACCCGCCAGCCGGCGATCTCGATTACCTGGGCCTGAACTACTACCGGCGCGACTCCGTCAGTGCGAAGTCGGACCGCGCGTTCGATTGGGAGATCGGCGCCGCTCCGGGATCAGAGCAGACGCAGATGGGCTGGCACGTCGCGTCCGACGGTCTGCGCGACGTCTTGCTCGAGCTCAATCGGACGTACGCACCGCCCGAGATCGTGATCACCGAGAACGGCGCCGCCTACGCCGATGTCGCCGATCAGGACGGCAGGGTGCGCGACGTGGGCCGGCTCGAGTACCTGGCACGCCACGTCGCCGCGGCTTCCGCCGCACTACAGGCAGGCGTGCCTCTGACCGGCTACTACGTCTGGTCGCTTCTCGACAACTACGAGTGGAGTCTTGGCTACAGCCGGCGGTTCGGCCTGGTCCACGTCGACTTCGGCAGCCAGCGCCGCACGCCGAAAGACAGCGCACTTTGGTATCAGCGGCTGATCAGCGCGTCTCGGTGACCTTTCTGATCGAGCGCGGGTGCTCCGGGTTGAGGCCACGCGCGACGGTCAGGTGATAGGCGTACAACTGGGCGGGCACGATCTCGACGATCGGCGCGAGCCAGGGCGGGATGCCGTCTGGCAGGGCCAGTCCCTCGTCGATCTCACGCACCGCCGCCGCGTCCGACATCACCAGCAGGCGCGCGCCGTGGTCCTCCTTCAGGCGGGTCAGGAGGGCGACCTGGGCCTCGAGCTCGAGGCCGCTCGGGGCCACCGCCAGCACAGGTAGACCGGGCTCAGCCAGGGCAAGCGGCCCGTGCTCGAAGTCGGCCGCCGAATACGACATCGCAGCGACCAGCGCCATCTCCTGCAGCTTGAGCGCCCACTCGCGAGCGCTGGGGTAGCTGTAGCCACGGCCGAGCACGACGGCACGCTGGCGTTTGGCGTGCGCGGCGGCCAGGTCGCGCGCGTCATGTTCCGCCGTCAGCGCTGCCGACATCAAGGTGGGCAGGCCAGCCAGGTCGACCGCTTCCCTCGATGAGGCCGGGTCGAGTGCCACCGACAGCAGCGCGGCAGCGAGCAGCTCGGTCGTGTAGGTCTTGGTCGCGGCCGTCGCCTGTTCCGGTCCGGCGCACAGATCGATCACGTGGTCGGCCGTCTCGGCCAACGGGGAATCCGTGTCGTTGGTCAGCGCGATGGTCAGCGCGCCCTGCCTCCGCGCCTCCGCGACGACGGCGACGATGTCCGGTGAACGGCCCGACTGCGATATGCCGACGACCAGCGCGCCGGTCATGTCCGGACGCGCCCCGTAGAGAGTGATCGTCGACGGCGCCGCCAGAGCGACGACCAAGCCGTTTCTGATCGCCAGCAGGTACTGAGCGTAGATGCCGGCATTATCAGAGGTGCCGCGGGCGGCGATGGCGACGAACCGCGGCCGACGAGCCGTGACCGCGGCAGAGATCGGGGCGAAGGCCGCCGGCGCAGAGTCGAGTAGCCGCTGGACGGCGGCCGGCTGCTCCAGGATCTCGTCTCTCAGCCCCATGCCGTGAGCCCGTGACCGCGTGGGTAGACACCGGCGATGTCAACGGGCAACCGGCCGACGAACGACGCCTCGCCCAGCAGCGCGGCCGCCAGGGCCTCCATCGATGGCGGCAGGATGCCGTAGCTGCAGACATGTGTTCGGGCGGACGGGTAACGGAGCAGATCCCACGGCGTGCGCAGAGCGACCGTGACCGTCGGCTTGCCGCACGCCAGGACCGCGGCAGCCAGGACTGACTGCGCCGACTGGAGGTGCGCGGAGAACGTCCCGACGACGACGAGGTCGAAGGCCGCCAGCCGGTCGCCGAGACCGGCGATGTCAGCCTCGCCTGGCGACGCCGGCAAGAGGATCTCCTCCACGCCTGCGATCCGGCGGAGGAGGGCCGATGCCAGCGTCGGCGGCACCATCGAAGACGTGTCGGCCGGCGTCAGGTCGGCGGGCATCGACTGGACGACCGCGATCCGCGCGTCGGCGGCCGGCCTCAGCGGCAACAGCCGGTCGTCGTTGCGAACGAGGGTGATCGAACGCCGGGCCAGCTCGGCGGCGAGTGCCCGATGTTCGCCGCACCCGACGACGTCGAGCGGCGGCTGGTCGTAGCTTCCCAGCCAGCGGCGCAACTCTCCCAGTCGGCGCTGCGCCGCAGCATCGTCGTCGGAATCGATCAGACCTCGCCGCTGAGCCTGCGCGAGGCCTTCATCGAGCCGTTGCAACGCTGCCTCGTCCGCTGCTCCGAGCAGCACGTCTTCGCCAGCACGGAGAGCGGCGACGGCATCGACGATCTGCGCCGAGCCCTGAGCGAGGGCGCGCATGTCCAGGGCATCGGTGACGGTCACCCCATCGAATCGAAGCTGCCCGCGCAGCAGGTCACGCAGGACCGCGGCGGACAGGCTGGTCGGGAGTTCGTCGCCCCCGCCGGGTAGGGCGAAGTGGCCGGTCATGACCATCCGCGCGCCCGCCTCCAATGCCGCTCGAAACGGGACGAGCTCCCGTTCGGCCAGCTCGGCGCTCGTCCGGGGCACCAGCGGCAGCTCGAGGTGCGGATCCGCGGTCGTGTCGCCCGCACCCGGAAAGTGCTTGACGGTCGCGGCCACGCCGGCAGCTTGCAGGCCACGGACGGTCGCTGCGGCGAGCTTTCCGACGGCCACGGGATCGTCGCCGAAGCTGCGGATCCCGAGGGCCGGATTGGCTGGGTTATTGGCCACATCGCATACCGGCGCGTAGTTCACGTTGACACCGAGCGCACGCAGCTCGCGCGCCGTCGCGCCGGCGACACGCTCGGCCAGCTCTTCGTCGCCGCTGGCGCCGAGAGCCATGGCACCTGCGAACTGCGTCGTCCCGTCGCCCAGACCGATCAGCTGGCCGCCTTCCTGATCGGCGGCGACCAGCAACGCTGGTGCTCCGACCGGCCGTGCTTCCTGGATGGCGGCGGTCAGCCCGCGGATCTGAGACGGATCCACGATGTTGTGGGCACGGAAGAGCGTCACCCCGGCGACGCCCTGTTCCTGTATCCGCCTCGCTGCCGACGGCGGCAGCTCCGTGCCGGCGAAGGCGATCATGAGCCGCGCCAAGGTCACGACTTGACGGAGCCGGCCAGGATCCCTCGCACGAAAGCCCGCTGGAGAAGCAGGAAGACGACCAGTGGCACGATCATCGTGATGAATGCGCCGGCGGTGAGGAGATGCCACGAGCCGCCGCGACTTCCGATCAAGTTGTACAGGGCGGTCGGCAGGACGCGAACCTCGGCACCGGGTCCCAGGAAGACGAGTGCCACCAGCAGGTCATTCCAGACCCACAGGAACTGGAAGATGGCGATCGCGCCCAGGGCCGGGATCGACAGCGGCAAGACGAGCTTGATGAACGTCTGGAGATGGGTCGCGCCATCGATCGCGGCAGACTCGAACAGGTCGCGCGGGAGCTGCGAGATGAAGTTGTAGAGCAGGAAGATCGCGAGCGGCAGACCGAAACCCGTGTGAGCCAGCCAGATGCCGAGGAACGAGCCGTACAGGTTCCCGGCGCTGTAGATCTGGAGGATCGGGATCAGCGACATCTGGATCGGCACCACCAGCAAGGCCACCACGATCGTGAACAGGATGCCGCGACCGCGGAACGGGATCCAGGCGAACGCATAGGCAGCAAAGGCGGCGATGGTGATCGGGATGGCCACCGACGGGATGGTCACGATCAGGCTGTTGATGAACGCGTTGCCCATGCCGTCGCTGGCGATGACCGTCTGGTAATTGTTCAGCGTCCATTGGTTGGCTTCGAATGGGTGGAGCAGGGCCGTCCACCAACCGGACGTCGTGATGTTCTTCGGATCGCGTACGGAGGTCACCAGCAGGCCGAGCGTTGGCACCGTCCAAAGGAGACAGATGATGAAGACAGACACGCGGAGGGGCAGACTCCGGATGAAGGCAGGCCGCCAGGCGGTCGCGCCTGCAGTCGGTTGTTCGATGGGCCGGGCCGGGGCGGTCATCCTTCCACCTGCTGACGTTTGAAGTTGCGCAGATTGATGTACATCACGGGCAGGACGGCGATGAACAGCAGTGTCGCGAGCGCGGCGCCACGGCCGTCCTCGAAGAACTGGAAGATCTCGTGGAACATACGGTTGGCCACGACGTCGTCACCGAACCGTCCGCCGGTCGTCACGTAGACGATGTCGAAGATCTTGAGGGTGACGATGGCGATGGTCGTCGAGACGGTGATGATCGAGCCGCGGATCATCGGCACGATCACCCGGGCGAAGAGCTGGCGCTCGTTGGCGCCATCGAGCCGGGCCGCCTCGAGGACTTCGCCCGACACGCCCTTGATCGATGCCGAGAAGACGACCATGGCGAAACCGGTCTGGAGCCAGACCAGGATCACGATCTCGCAGATGATGTTGATCGGGTTTGTCGTCAGCCACGAGATCGGCTGGCCGCCGAGGCCGACCAGGACCGCGTTCAAGAGTCCGATCTGCGGCTGGCCGGCGGGCTGCCACGCGTAGACGAAGCCCCAGATGACCGATGCGCCGACGAGGGAGATCGCCAGCGGCAGGAAGATGATGGTCTTGGCCAGCGATTCGCGCCGGATCCGGTCGAACAGCCCGGCGAAGATCAGCCCGAGCACGACACTGAGACCGGTCCCGAGGATCAGCCAGATGACGTTGTTCCGCAGGATCTGGGTGAATTCGGGCTCGACCATCACTGCGAAGTTGGCGAGCGTGAACTGTCCCTTGTCGTCCTGCAGGCTGCGCAGGATCGTTCCCGCCGCGGGGTAGACCAGGAAGACCGCCAGGAGTACCAGGGCGGGACCGACGAAGACCCATGGCAGGATCCGGTCGCGCCACTTCGCCTGGAGCATGCTGACCGCTCCACCCACGCCGATGAACAGCAGCCAGATTCCGCCGACGCCCACCGCGAGGGCGATGACGGCGAGCAGGATCTTGGCGACCACCTGGTCGCCCTCTCCGTTGCGCAGGGCGGTCGCGCCCGACGTGTTACCGAGGGCGTCGTAGAGCGAAGCCAGGAGATTCGGCCCGCCCTGGGGGTCGTACAGGACGAGGATGCCGGCGCCGCACAGGCCCAGTGCGATCAGCCCGAGGATCGGCAGGACGTACCGCGATAGTCCGGGACTCTCGGTTCGAGCGACGGCCATCTCTCCTCCTCTCGGAAATAGTAGCGGGGCGCGCCACCGTCAAGTGGCGCGCCCCGCAAACCATCAGTTGGTCAGCTGGCGGGCCAGCTGTCGTCGATGGCCTTCAAAACGGCATCCGTATTGGTGCCGCCGCTGTTGACCCACTGGTCCATCTGGGTCCAGAAGGTTCCGGCGCCGACCTTGCCGGGCATGAGGTCGGACGCGTCGAAGCCGATCGCTGAAGCGGTGTTCGCGATATCGGCAGCGACCTTGAGCTTGTAGGCGCCGGCATACCAGGCGGCGGGGGTGGAGGTGTTGGTCGAGATGGCGCTGCCGGCCTCGATCCACTTCTGGATGCCTTGTGGCGTGGCAAGGAACTCGGCCACGGCACGGACTTCGGGCCGATCGGCGAGCATCATCATCGTGTCGGCCGAGCCCTCAGCATTCTTCTGGGCCGGGTCGATCGTCGGGAACGGGAAGATCCCGACGTCAGTACCGAGAACGTACTTCGACGGTTGTCCGGTGGCCCGCTGATCCGGGAAGAAGTCCGGGCCATACCAGGTCGGGATCTTCTGCATCCAGCACTTCGGAGTCGCCAGGTCGGCGGTGAACATCGGGTCCATCGTCGTCTTCTGGTCCTGGGGGACGATCGCAGTGTTGGTGCCGAAGACGTAGTTGGGCGTGAAGAAGATCTTGCCGACGTACTTGTCAAGTGCGTCCTTGATGCCCGGATCCTGGAAGGTGACCTTGTGGTTGATCCAGTCGTTGTAGTAGGCGGGACCCTTGGTCTTGAGTACGACTTCCTCGACCCAGTCGGTGAGCTGCCAGCCGGTCGCGTCGCCTGGGCCGCCGGCGCTGATGCACCACGGATTGGACCCGTCGGCGACGATCTTGTCGGACAGTTTGATCAGTTCGTCCCACGTCGTCGGGACCGTGTATCCCTTGGCCGCGAAGGCCTTGATCGGATACCAGATCGTCGACTTGACATCGGCCTTGTACGGGATGCCCCAGATCTTGCTGCCCTGGGTGACCAGGCCGATGGTCGCCGGATGCTCCGCGCTAAGCTTCTTTGCATCCATGAACGTCGCGACGTCGATGACCTTGCCTTGGGCGGCATACGCCAGGACGGGCGTCGGCTGGGCGAGCTGCGCCAGGTCCGGCGGCTTTCCACCCTCGATGCGGGTCTTCAGCACGGTCTCATGGCTCGAGCCGATGCTGTCGATCTGGATATTGATACCGGTCGCCTTCGCAAAATCCGCGACCGATGCGGCGAAGTTGGTCCCTTCACCGCCGACCCACTGGGTCTGGATCGAAACCTTCTTGCCGCTGAACGGCTTGTCTGCGCCAAGCGCCTTGTCCAGCTCGGTGTAGCCGGTCGGGACCGTCGGCACGGCTGCCGCCGGCGGCGCCGAAGCGGCTGCGCTCGCCGCGGCGGACGCGCTCGGCGCGACCGAGGCTGCCACGCTCGGCGCGGCGACGCTCGGCGCGGCGACAGACGCGGCTGCGCTCGGCGAACTGCTACTGCTCCCGCATGCGGCGACCACGATCATGACGACGCCCGCCAGAGCGGACGTTGTCCTTAGTGTCTTGGCCATGAATTCCTCCTCCTCCGAAACTGCCATGACTGTGAGTGACGAGTGGCTCCCTGGGTCCAACCATGATTATCCGTTTCCACGGAATCCGCCATATGGATTATCGCTCGCCCACCCCCTCTCCCTCACGCGAGCCGATGCGGCGGCGAGCGATCGCTGCCGCCCCGCGTGCGCCGGGCGCCGCGGCCGGCGACAGCAGCTCGATGGTCGCATCGCCCAGGGCGGCCTGGATCAGTGGCGAGTCCGCGCATTCGCGGAGGATGCGCGATCGAATCGGTTCGAGAAGCGCAGGTCCGGCGGCTGCGACGCCGCCGCCGATGACGATCCGCTTGACACCGAGGGTCAGGGCGAGCGACCGAATCGCTCGGGACAGATGGTCGGCCACGCGGTCGGTGATCTCGACCGCGACCTCGTCGCCGGCAGCACTGGCGCGGAAGACATCCGCCGCGCTCGAATGGGGTGACAGGACTGTGCTGCGACCGGCAGCCATCGCCTCATCAGCCTGGCGAGCGATCGCCGGACCGGCTGCGATCGTCTCGAGGCAGCCGCGCAAACCGCACGGGCACCAGCGTCCAACCGGATCTGCGACGATGTGGCCCACCTCGCCCGCAAAGCTGTTGTCGCCCCGGAGCAAGACCCCGTCGAGAACCACGCCGGCCGAGATGCCGGTCCCGATCGCCAGGAAGGCGACGCTCGCGGGCGCCCTGACCGATCCCACGTCCGCCTGCTCGCTGAGCCAGAGCGCCGCCGCGCGGGCGTCGTGCTCGACGAATATCGGAATTCCGAGCATCGTCTGCAGCATCGGCCCCAGTGGCAACCGGGTGATGCCGAGGTTCACCGCCATCGTCACGGATCCGTCCTCGGGGTCGACGCGGCCGGGTATGGCGACACCGACCGCGGATACGTCCTGGCGCAACTGGCGTTGGGCGTCATCGACGAGCCCGGCGATCTGGCCGACGAGCGATGACCGGTCCGTCGGCGTCGCGGTCTCGTGAAGGATGCGGTCCCGATGGTCGGTGACGACGATCGATATCTTGGTGCCGCCGACGTCCACGCCGGCGACCAGGGGCCCATCGAGCCCTGCCTCACGTGTCGCGATCATCGCACCAACCCGAGGCCGAGCTGCTGCTCCATGAGCAGCGCAGACGCCCCCAGCACGACCACGTCGTCGTGGACGTGACCAAACTCGATCTGCGTGTCGCGCGCGAGCAGTGCCATGACGCTCGACCGGGCGTACCGCCGGACCACGCTCAGCCAGTCGTCGCCGAAAGCCGCGACCGGGCCGACCAGCAAGACGTGCCAAACGTTGAGGACCCCGATCAACCAGCCGATCGCGATGCCGAGTTCGCGCGCGGCATCGAGGACGATGCGCCGGATGCCGGTGACGCCGGCCAGGAAGGCGGCCACGAGGCCACTCTCGTCGGTGATCGAGGGTTCTGCGCCGCTGGCGGCATCGACCAACGCGCGCATGCTCGTCGTCGTTTCCAGGCAGCCATGCCGTCCGCAGCGGCACGGCGCGTCGGCGCTGCCCATCGATACGTGGCCGAACTCGCCTGCGCCATACCCATCGCCCTGGAACAGCTGGCCGTTGAGGATGATTCCTGCCCCGACTCCCCGACCCACCCTGATCACGATCAGGTTCTTGGGCCGGGGGCGGCGGAAGAAGGTCAGCTCGGCGAGAGCGGCAGCGTGACTGTCGTTGGCGACGACGACCGGCACACCGCAACGCTGCTCGAGCAGCGGCCCGAGGCGGAGCTCGGCCCAGTTCAGGTTGACCGACCAGCGGACGGTCCCAGTGTTCGTGTCGATGATGCCGGGCGCGCCGATGCCGATGCCGAGGAGGGGAGACCGGTCATCGGCGCGCAGGGCATCGACAAGTTGAAAGACGAGCTCGACGGCCGCATCGCCATCCCGTCCGTCGAGGGGCAGGTGGATCGAGCGAAGGATCTCGCCGCGCAGGTTGACGACGGCACCGCTGAACTGCGCCTCGCCAAGATCGAACCCGATCAGGTGGCGACCGTCCGGCGCAACGCCGAGCAGGATAGGTGACTTGCCCCCGCTCGACTGGCCACGACCGACTTCCTCGATCAGGCCGTCGTCGATGAGCGCTCCGACGAGGTCGCCGACCGAGGTACGCGTCAAACCGGTCAGCCGGGCCAGGTCGGCGCGCGAGAGAGGACTCTGATCGTGTAGTGCGCGCAGCACCAGCTGCTGATTGAACGTTCGCGTCTGCTGGTGCGTTGCCTTTTCGGGCAGCACGGTCGCGTTGGCGCTCATCCGGGCGGGCACTCCTCCAACCGCAACCACCCTTCACCCTTGCCGCGCGTGGCTTTGGCAAGAGACTTGACGAAGTCGAATGGTGCGCGAGCGGCAAGGCTTTGTCAAGTCGGTGGACAAACTCGCCCAGTCCCGCCGACGCCTCCGGAGCAGAGAACCCCGCATACTCCGGTCTACGCACGGGGTCGGCGGCCTCGCCATTCGGCTTTGAGGCGCGCCTCCCAAGGAGAGGGCATGCCGAAGATCGTGGTCACCGCGATGGTCAAGGATGTCGAGGCCTGGCTGACGTTCAAGCCGGAGATGGTCGCCCAGATGTCCGCCGTCGCGTCGGACGGGACCAGTTATGTGGCGATGGACGGCAGCAATCGCGTCGCCAGCACGTGGGACGTCCCCGACATGGATGCCTTTCAGGCGGCACAGACGGCGGTGTCTCCCGAGATGGCGGAGGCGATGGAGCGGTACGGGATGATCCCGCCGGTGACGGTGTTCATCGAGAAGTAGCCGACAGGCCCTTGCCTGCTCACGCATTCGAGGAGACGCGACGATGGATCTCGTTCTTCCGGTTGCAGATCGCCGCATTCCCCGATCTGCGCATGGACGTCGAAGACGTCGTCGCTGACGGCAGCAAGGTCGTCGCCCGCGTGCGCTACAGCGGCACGCAGCGCGGCGAGTTCCAGGGCATGCCCGCGAGCGGCAGGAGCGCGGACGAACAGCTCATCGATATCTTCCGCTTCGGCGACGACGGTCGCGTGGCCGAGCACTGGGGGGTCATCGATCTACTGACGATGATGCAGCAGCTCGGCTTCGTGCCGGCAGGGCCTGCCGCCTAGTTGCGATTCGCGAACAGGTCGTCGACGAGGACACCCGGCGAGGTGAGCCCGCGGCCGGCCCGTTCGGGCTTTCCGTCACATGCACGTCAGGCGATCGGTGGTCAGGGATCGGCTGGCAGATGGGTCGCCGGGCGGACATCTGGCAGGATCCACGACCCCAAATGAGGTGCGATCCACTCTCAGGATGGTCGGCGAGCGATAGGGACCGCCTGACGAGCGTGCTCATCTGGCGGGCGACCGTCACGCGCCGACTGCCGCCGCCGATCTCTGCCGGTCGTCGGCCCGGGGTCTCTGGGCAGGTCACCGCTGTCAACACCATGTCCATGAATCACAGGTAGCGCGAGGAGCGCTCGACTGGCCCCAGGTCGGCCCGCGAACGACGATGATGATGTCCGACTTTTACGCGGCAGCCTGGCGCGCAGCTTGTCGGAGAGATGGCTTGGGAGGTTGTGATGCTCGGCGATCTACCCGTTTTCCCCATCCTTCTCTCGACGGATCTCGATGCCAGCCGCACCTTCTATCACGACGTTCTCGGGCTGGAGATCCTGCGAGAGGACGCGGGCGACCGGATCGTCTTCCGATGCGGAGCAGGGACCCAACTGGCCGTGACCCTCAGCACTGTCGGCACCTCCGATTCCCAGACCCAGATGGCGTGGCGTGTGCCGGACGTGCGTGCCGCGGTTGCCGACCTTCGGGCGCGCGGCGTCCACATCGAGGAGTACATGGCGCCCGACCCGGTCACGACGGACGGCGTCGCCGACATGGGTCATTCCTGGGCGGCATGGTTCATCGATCCGAGCCGGAACGTCCTGGCGGTCGTCCAGCCGAAGGGGTGAATCGCGGGGTCAGGCGATGCCGCGAGCTGCCCAGGCCAGAGCGGTGACCTCGAAGCGCCCGGTCGGAAGTCGGCTCCGGCACGCTTCTCGCAGCGCCGCCTGCCGCTCGGGGTCAAGGCCGGCCACGAATGAGCCGGCCGGCCCGACGCCGTTCGTGAACGGCTGCCACCACGCCTCGAAGCTCTCGTGTTCGAGGCTGACGGAGAGCGTCGATGCCTCGATCTCGTGGAGCCCGGCGGCTTCGAAGAGTTCCTCCAGATGGCCCTCGCGGGTACCCGGCCGCACCGATTCATCGTCGACCTCGGGGGCGAGCGCCCTGGCCTCATTCCAGAAGAGTTCCAGGGGGCCGAGGCCGCCAGCGTGGTCCCAGACGCACGTTGCCACGACACCGCCTAGCCTGGTCACGCGGGCCATCTCCGCCAACCCGGCCACTGGGTCAGCCATGAAGTGGACAACGAGTTGGGCGAGTGCGACGTCGAACGCACCGTCCGCGAACGGCAGCTGTTCGGCCCATGCCCGGACGACCTCAACGCCCGGATGTCTGGTCGACGCGGCGGCGACGAAGGACTCCGACGGATCGACGGCCGCCACGTTCGCGGCTCCGACCCGTGACACGAGTTCGGCCGTCAGGGAGCCCGGCCCGCACCCGACGTCGAGGACGCGCTGCCCCGAGCGGACCCCGGCCAGGTCGGCCAGCTGGGGCGCAAGCAGGACCGAATACCTGCCCATGAACTGGTCGTAGGAGCGGGCGGCGACCTCGAAGCTCATGGGTCGGAATCTACGCCGTCTCGAGGCCCGGTCGGGTCCCGGCCGACCCGGCGAGACGTGTGTCGCGGCTACCCGAACGGCGGGCGCCCGCCGGGCGAGGAACGTGGTCGGTTGCGAGCCTCAGGTCGGCGGGATGTTCCGGTTGATGTGGAAGACGATGGTCGGAGTCGCTCGACGCTGACCGGGCGCACGTTACGCTGTTGCCGTCAACGGTTCCGCGATCGAGGAGAAGTCGACGGTGGATGTCGCGACCACACGACCGACGATCCCATTCGGCATGCTCGACGGCGGCGTCGTCGCGATCGGCCGCAGGGTCGCACCGGAGTCGGCGGCTGATGTGGCACGAGCCCTCGCCGATGGCGGTGTCCGCGCCTTCGAGCTGACGCTCAATGACCCCGAAGCCGGCGCCCTGCGCTCGATCGAGGCGGTCGCCGCGGTGGCTGCCGGTCTCGGGCTTGACATCGGAGCCGGCACGGTCCTGTCGATCGAGGCCGCCCAGCGGGCCATCGATGCCGGTGCGACGTTCCTCGTGTGCCCGCACCTGGATCCGGTCCTCGTCGCCTGGGCCGCAGTGCGCGGGATCCCGGCGTTGCCCGGCTGCTCGACCCCGACCGAGGTCCTCGGCGGGTGGCGGGCGGGCGCGGCGGCGGTCAAGCTCTTCCCGGCCTCCGTCCTTGGGGTGGCATTCGTTCGCGAGCTGCGCGGGCCGTTCCCCGATATCCCGATCATCCCGACCGGCGGCGTGACGGTCGAGTCGGCCCCGTCATTCATCGCCGCAGGGGCCGTTGCGGTCGGGATGGGCGGATGGCTGCTGGGTGACGGCGGGACGGACGGGATCGTCGAACGCGCGGCCCTGGTCGTCGCAGCCGTCGCCGGCGCACGCGCCGGCACGAACCGATGACGGAGGTCGTCACCCTCGGCGAATGCCTCATCGCGTTCGTCGCGACCGCGCCCGGACCGCTATCGGAAGCCACCACCTTCGAACGCTTCGTCGCCGGGGCCGAGGCGAACGTCGCGGTCGGCCTCGCGCGCCTCAGTCACACGGTCACGTTCATCGGCCGGGTCGGCGGCGACGGTTTCGGGGACGCGATCCGGCGCCGCCTGCTCGGCGAGGGCGTCCGCAGCGTGGACCTCACGACGGACGACGATGCCACGACCGGACTCATGTTCCGAGAGCGGCGCGTCCTCGGACCTGCCTCGGTCGTCTATGCCCGGTATGGCTCGGCGGGGTCGCGGCTGTCGGTGGCGGACGTGGAACGAGCGGCGACGGGTGGCGCTTTCGACGGAGTGCGCTGGTTGCACCTGACCGGTATCACTCCGGCACTTTCCGACGACGCCCTCGCGGCCACGCAGCGCGCGCTCGGTCTCGCCCGCGACGGCGGGGCGACCGTCAGCCTGGACCTCAACCTCCGCCGGCGCCTTTGGTCGGATGAGGTCGCGGCTCCGGTGCTCCGCGCGCTCGCGAGCAGAGTGGATGTCCTGTTCGGCAGCCCGGAGGAGCTCGCCGTCGTGACCGGCCTCCGGCATGACGAGGATCCGGCCACGCTTGTTCGCGCCGCCGTGGACCTCGGGCCGGCCGTCGCGGTCGCCAAGCTCGGTGCTGACGGGGCGCTGGCGCTCGACGGCGATATGCCCGAGCTGCCGGTGACCAGGTCGGGCATCCCGCTCCCCGTGGTCATCGACCCGATCGGTGCCGGCGACGCGTTCTGTGCCGGGTTCATCGCAGCCCGACTCGACGGAACGGACCTCGCCGATGCGCTCGAGGTCGCGAACGCCTGCGGAGCCTCCGCGGCTGCGGCCCTCGGCGACCAGACGGGTCTCCCGGACCGAGCCACCCTCGCCGCCATCCTGCGATCGGTGAACGAGGCGGGCGGCCCGGACACCATCCGATGAACGTCCCGCACGAACGCGACGAACTCGTCCAGGCGCTCATCGACGCGGAGCCGTCGGCCGGATCCCGGCGCGACGGGATCGTGGTCGTCCGCGCCCCCGGCCGGGTCAACCTCATCGGTGAGCATACCGATTACAACATGGGCTTCGTCCTGCCGGCCGCGATCGACCTTGAGCTTCGCATCGCCTACCTGCCGAGCGACGACCGGCGAGTCGAGCTGGTCCGGCTCGACAGCGGGGACCGTGACGGCTTCGACCTCGGAGAGCCACGGTCCAAGACGAACAGCTGGATCGACTACGTCGCAGGCACTGCCTGGGCGCTCGACGAGGCAGGCCTGCCACTGACCGGCCTGCGGGGGGTCATCGCCTCGACCCTTCCACCGAATGCCGGCCTGTCGTCGTCGGCGGCGATCGAACTCGCATCGGCCTGGGCGATGCTCCATGACGTCGGGGCGTCGGTCGATCCATTCACGCTGGCACGGATCTGCCAGCGCGCGGAGAACGGCTATGTCGGCGTCCAGAGCGGACTCATGGACCAGTTCGCCGAGGCGTGCGGTGTGGCCGACTCGGCCGTCGTCCTCGATTGCCGGTCGCTCGAGTGGCGACCCATCCCGCTCCCACCGAACCTGATGCTGGTCGTCCTTCACACCGGGTCGCGGCGCCATCTCGACGGCTCGGCGTACAACGAGCGACGGAGCCAGTGTGACCTAGCCGTGGCTGAGCTCGCACGAGACGATCCGCGGATCACGAGTCTTCGCGACGTGACCCTGGATGAACTCGAGTCCGCTCGCGATCGGCTCGATCCGGTCCCCTTCGCGCGGGCCGAGCACGTCGTCAACGAGAACGCGCGGGTGGAGGCGACCGTGGCAGCTCTCCGCGCCGACGACCTCGAGGCCGTCGGTCGGCTGTTCGCCGAGAGCCATCGATCGCTCCGGGACCTGTTCGACGTCAGTTCGCCCGAACTCGATGCGATGGTCGGGATCGCGACATCGGTCGACGGTGTCGTCGGCGCCCGGATGACAGGTGCCGGGTTCGGAGGCTGCACCGTGAACCTCGTGCGACCGGCCGCGGTCGAGATGCTTCGCGCCGCCGTCCTCGAGCGCTATCCGGCGATCACCGGCCTGACCCCGCTGATCCTGCCGGTGAACGCGACCGACGGCGCCGGTCGGATGGCCTGATCGGGCGACACATCGGCCGGCGCCCGGTCGTCTCCACTCCGGCTGCAACGCTTCCGATGCGTTTCGCCCACCGCCGTTTCGTCGCGATTCGCGTGCGTACGGCATCCTTACGGCGACCGCACCATCGGAAACGTGCCTTCACCCCGCCTCCTGGAGTCCTCCCTCGTCCATGTCCGCCGCTCGAACCGCCCGCCCCAGATCCCTTCGGCGCACGCGACCGACCACCGTCGGCTATCTCGCCATCATCGTCTTCCTCTTCCTCGCCGGTATCGGCGCGATCCTCGCACTCGCGACGGTCGGCGCCTATGTCGCCATGGCCCAGGGCCTTGCCGACCCGTCGAAGCTGACCGAGTACGTCCTGCCAGAGCAGACGATCGTGTACGACCGGACGGGCAAGATCGAGCTGGCACGGTTCGGTGAAGCCAAGCGCGAGGTCGTCACCTTCGACGAGATCCCGAAGGTGCTGCTCGATGCCACGACCGCCGTCGAGGACAAGACCTTCTGGGACAACGCCGGCTTCGATCCGGTCGCGATCTTGTCCGCGGCGCTCGGCTCGATCCGCGGCGACACGCGCGGCGCTTCGACCATCACGCAGCAGCTCGTTCGAGCACGGTTGCTCGATCCGGCGCTCGTCCAGGACCCGCATCGGACGGCCGAGCGCAAGCTCAAGGAGATCATCCAGTCGATCCGGGTCACGCAGTACTTCCACGGCGAGCAGGGCAAGCAGCAGATCATCACCGCCTACCTCAATCAGAACTACTACGGCAACCAGAGCTACGGGGTGAAGGCCGCCGCACAGAGCTATTTCGGCGTCGACCTGTCGCAGATCGACCCGGCCCAGGCCGCGATCCTGGCCGGCCTGCCGAAGTCGCCCTCGAATTACGACCTCGTCCGTAACGCCATCGAGCGCTGCGCGACCGTCGTCGCCGAAGGTGTCGACTGCCCGAAGTCGCAGCTCGTCGTCCCGGCGAGCGCCCCGATCGTCCAGCGCCGGGACCAGATCCTGGACCTCCTGGCTTCCGGTGGTCGAACGCCCATGTCCGGCGACCGATACAGCCCCGCGCAGTTCGCCGTGGCCAAGCAGGAAGACGTCGTGCTGGGCAGCCAGGCCACCGCCAACTGGATCGCCCCCCATTTCGTGTGGGCGGTCCGGGACGAGCTCGCCGACAAGCTGTGCGGCGTGGGCATCCCCTCATGTGACGCCCTGAACCTCGGCGGCCTCCGGATCACCACGACGCTCGATGTCGGACTCCAGAAGATCGCCGAGAAATGGGTTGCCGCGGCGGCCATCGTCCCGCACGCGAAGGACCCCCTGGCCGCCGCCAAAGCTCTCGGGTTCAAGAAGCTCCAGCCCTGGATGACCAATCTCAAGAGCAAGAACCTGCGCAACAGCGCGCTCGTCGCGGTGGACTACCAGACCGGCGAACTTGTCGCGTATGTCGGCAGTGCCAACTACTACGCCACCTCGACGAAGCCGGAGTTCCAGCCGCAGTACGACGTCGTCGGCAAGGGCTACCGCCAACCGGGCTCGGCGTTCAAGCCGTTCAACTACGCGGTCGGTATCGACGACCGGACGATCACCGCGGGCACGATGCTGATGGATGTCGGCACGGATTTCGGCGCCGGCTACGCACCGAACGACGCCGACCACCTCGAGCGCGGCCCGGTCCGCGTCCGGAACGCACTCCAGTTCTCGCTCAACATCCCGGCCGTCAAGGCGCTGGCCCTCAACAAGCCCAGCCACGTCTTCGAGAAGGCCCAGGAGTTCGGGATGCAGTTCCAGGGCCCGCGCACCGCCGAGCTGGCGCTCGCCCTGGGCGTGCAGGAGGTCCGCCCGGTCGATCTGGTGACGGCTTACGGGACACTCGCCAACTCCGGTCGGGTGATCCCGCATACGACGATCCTCGCCATCAAGGACACGAACGGCAAGGACGTCCAGCCGCCGTACCAGCCGCCGGCCGGCAAGCAGGTCGTCAGCCCCCAGGCCGCGTTCATCGTCACCGACATCCTCGCGGGCAACACCAACCCGGCGGTCAACCCGTTCTGGGGCAAGTTCGCGATCACCGGGCCCGATGGCCGACGCCCCGCGACGCTCAAGACCGGCACGAACAACGACGCGAAAGACCTCAACGCCTACGGCTACATCGCCCCGCCGACGGATGCCGGCCGAACGACCGGCGCTTACGCCCTCGCCGTCGGCGTCTGGAACGGGAACTCGGACAACAGCCTGGTCTCCACTGCACGGTCGCCGCTGTTCTCCATCGATGTGGCCACCTTCGTCTGGCAGGGATTCCTGAATGAGGCCACCGCGAAATGGCCCGTGACGAATTTCAAGCCACCGGCCGATGGCCTGGTCCGGGTCAAGATCGATCCATTCACCGGCTTTCCTGCGACATCCGACAAGAACGCCGTCAACGAGTGGTTCATCACGGGCACCGAACCCAGGAACCCGCTTGCCTCGAACACCTGCGGGATCGACGTCGTGGCCGCCGTGAAAGTCGAGACCCCGTTTAGTGCCTGGATGAAGGCAGACAGCGATTGGCTTCGGCGCGCCGAGCGCGGTCCGGGGGTCGCGGGCGGTCCGAACCGGACTCGGACAGCGTACTTCTACAACGGCCTGTTCCATCCGTACGGTTCGTCGTGGGGCGTGCTCGTGGGGGGCGCCTGCGGACCACAGCCGTCGCCGACCTGCTACATCGTGCCGACGCCCGATCCAAGCGGTGTGGTCCCCTCGTTCGCGGCGCCGACGCCGGACGCATCCGGGGTCGCGGCGCTTCCCTGCGCGATCGCCATCCCGTCCGAGACACCGAGCGCGGCCCCCTCTGTGGAGGTGACGCCACCACCGACCCAGCCGCCACCGCCGACACCCACGCCGGTGCCACCCACTCCGACACCGCCGGCACCGACCCCGAAGCCACCCGAGCCGACCCCGACCCCGACCGCGGTGCCGCCCGCGCCGTGACCGACGTCGTCATCGACGTCCGCGGTCTATTGGTCCGTCGCGGAGGACGGACGATCCTTGGCCCACTCGATTGGATGGTCCGCGACGGCGAACGCTGGGTGGTCCTCGGCCCCAACGGGTCTGGCAAGACGACGCTGCTGTCGACGGTCGGTCTGGAACTGTGGCCGACCGCAGGGACCGTGGACGTCCTCGGCGGCCGCTACGGCCGCATCGATTCGCGTGGGCATCGTCGGCGGATCGGGTCTGCCGGGAGCGCGATCGAGGCGTCGCTGAGACCCGACCTCACGCCGGTGACGATCGTGATGACCGCGCGGCACGCCGCCACCGAACCGTGGTGGCATGTCTACTCGGATGACGACCGGACGCGGGCGCGCGATCTCCTTGTCGGCCTTGGCCTGGAACGGGTCGCCGATCACGCCTACGGGACGCTGTCGGCGGGCGAGCGCCGGCGGACCTCCATCGCCCGGGCGCTGATGCCGGACCCGGACCTGTTGCTCCTCGACGAGCCCGCCGGGAGCCTCGACCTCGGGGCGCGCGAGACGCTCATCTCCGACTTGGCATCACTTGCCGCCGAAGCGCGCCCGTCGGCGATCGTGCTCGTGTCACACCACGTCGAGGAAATCCCGCCCGGGTTCACGCACGCCCTGGTGATGACTGACGGCCGCGCGCTCGCTGCCGGGCCACTCGACGATGTCCTGCGCGGCGACGTCCTGAGCCGCGCGTTCGGGCTGCCCATCGTGGTCGAGCGACGCGACGACCGTTTCTGGGCACGGTTGGCGACACGCGAACGTCATATCGAGCCGCGATGATGAGCCCGTGAGTACCAGCACCGGGACATCGCGGGCGCCCGTTCATCCAACGACGAAGTCAAAGGGACGGGACTGGGCCGCTCCGGTCGCGGGGATGGTCGCCACGGCGACCGCGCTCGGCGTCTCGGAACTCCTGGCGGGCATCCTCCCCGGGGCGACATCTCTTGTCGCAGCTGTCGGCCAGGTCGTGGTCGACCTCCAGCCGCCAGGCGCCAAGGACGTGGTCGTCGGCCTGTTCGGCACCAACGACAAGCTCGCGCTCGAGCTGTTCATCGTCGCCCTCGCTCTCCTGCTCGGCGCCCTGCTCGGCATCGTCGCGCGTCGTCGGTACGAGGTCGCAGCCGGCGTCTTCATCGCCTTTGGCGTGGTCGGCGTCCTTGCCGCCCTCGGGGATCCGCTCGTCAGCCCGGCGGTGGCTGCAGTCGCGGCGGCCATCTCGATCGGCGCGGGTCTCCTCGTCCTCGGCGCGCTTCTCGACAGATCGCGCCCGGCGCCCGCCCGGCCGTCCGACACGAACGCCCAGGTCGCCGAGATGCCCGACTGGTCACGCCGCTCATTCATCATCCGGGCCAGCGCGATCGGCGTCGGCGCGATGGCGGTCGGGGTCGTCGGGCGCAACCTGCTTGAGCGTCAGCGCACCGCGCCGGTCGGTGACGGCCCGGCGGTGCCGCCCGCCTCGACGACCGTCCCAGGCTTCGGCTCCGACGCGGACCTGTCGTCGACCATCCCCGGACTGACACCGATCATCATGCCCAACGACCGCTTCTACCGGATCGACACGTCGCTCCTGACGCCGATCGTCGACACCGCCTCGTGGTCGCTCCGGATCCACGGCCTGGTCGACCGCGAGACGACGCTGACCTGGCCACAACTCATCGCGCTGCCCGTGTTCGAGCAGTACGTGACGATCGCATGTGTCAGCAATGAGGTCGGCGGCAAGCTCGTCGGCAATGCCAAGTGGACCGGTGTCCGTCTGCGGGACGTGCTGGGGATCGCGGGCGTGCGACCTGCGGCGACGCAGCTCGTCGGCCGGTCGATCGACGGCTGGACGGCCGGGATGCCGACCGCGTGGGTCATGGATCCGGCACGCGAGCCGATGATCGCGCTCAAGATGAACGATGCGCCGCTGCCGCCCATCCACGGCTTCCCCGCCCGCCTGATCGTCCCCGGGCTGTACGGCTACGTCTCGGCGACGAAGTGGCTCAAGGAACTGGAACTGACGACGCTCGAGGCGTTCGACGGCTATTGGGTCCCTCTCGGCTGGGCCAAGGAGGCGCCGATCCTCACGCAGTCGCGCATCGACACACCGCACGGCGGCGTCGCCCCGGGGCAGGTCGCGATCGCCGGCGTCGCCTGGGCGCCCGATCGCGGCATCTCGCGCGTCGAGGTCGCGGTTGACGGCGTTTGGCGCGACGCACGGCTTTCGACTCCGCTCGCCGACTCGACCTGGGTCCAGTGGGTCACCGACTGGGGGGCGACGGCGGGCCCGCACGTCCTCATGGTCCGGGCCACTGACGGGACCGGCGCCGTGCAGACCGAGCTGCCCTCACCGCCGGCCCCGGACGGCGCCCGCGGCTATCACACGATCAGCGTCCAGGTCGGTTGACGGTCGGCTCGTTCCGGCCCCGGGCCGTTTCGGTATAGAGTCAGACCATGGTTCGACGACGCTATCTCTTCGACCCCCCTGAACGCTTCATCGCCGGCACCATCGGCCGGCCGGGCGACAGGACGTTCTTCCTTCAGGCCCGCGACGGTCCGCGAGTCGTCAGCATCGTGCTCGAGAAGGTCCAGGTGGCCGTCCTGGCCGATCGGCTGGGGGATCTCCTGTCAGAGCTCGAGAAACGCGGAGTCGAGGCCGCGGCTGCGGACGCCACCGGGGTCGTCGACGACACGGGACCGCTCGACGAGCCGATCAACGAGGCGTTCCGGGCGGGCTCGCTGACGCTCGGGTGGGACGTGGACGACGAGCTGGTCCTGGTCGAAGCGCGCGCGCAGTCCGAGGATGGCGAGCCGATCGACCCCGACGAGGACGACGACGAGGACGAGGATGGACCCGACCTGCTCCGGGTCAGGATCACCGCCGAGGCGGCGCGCTCGTTCGTCGCACGGGCCTCCAGGATCATCGCGTCCGGGCGTCCGCCATGCCCATTGTGCGGGGCGCCGTTGGACCCGCAGGGCCACATCTGCCCGCGGCGTAACGGCCACTACGTCAACTAGGTCCGGCCGGCGGCGCGAACCTGCTCGTCCTACCTGGTTCGATCGCGGTGCCGGCGGACGGCCCGCACGATCACCGGAGGCACCCAGTCGTGTGCCAGTCGGCTGGCAAGGCTCGGGTCGCGGCCGCGGTCCCGTCCGACCGGGCGCTGGCCCTTGATCGGCTGCCGTCGGAGGTCCGTGGTCACCACGGCCGACGCCGGGGATCGTGCGGGGACCGGTGACGAGGTTAGGCCGTAGCGGCGAAGGATCGCCAGTTCGCCCGAGCTCTGGATCAGCGGGTTCCCGTGACGGCCGAGCAATTCGTAGCCGCGCGCTTCGAACAGGGCGATGATCCTCGCCGAGGTGACCTGGTCGACGACTCCGATCTGTCCGTCTGCTGCCTTCGGCTTGCCGGCCCTCGAGTTGAGGGAGACGACGTACGAGACCTGCTTGGACGCCACCTGGGACACGTAGTGCTCGACGACGCCGGGCTCCATCTCCTGGAACGAGAAGCTATTGACGAACACGTCGAACGGGCCCGGGACGTCGGCGATCCGCCAGTTCGGGAAGCATCCGGAGCCCTCGAACTCGATCGGCCCGGTGTCGGGGATCGCATCGTCGAAGACGGTCACGCGCCCACCAAAGAGGGCATCGAGGTAGAACGATGCGACCGTCAGGAGGGGCGGGATGTCGAAGTTGACGTACGTCGCGTCGGGGTCGCGGCTCAGGACGATCTCGCCGAGGACGCCGAACCCACCGCCGATCTCGAGCACGCTCCTCGGTGGCGAGTCCACATAGTGCGACAGGCCCGCGAGGCACAGGAGGTAGTTGAGGTACGGCCTCGTCCAGCCGATGTCACGATCCGATCCCATGAGCTGGTGGGACTCCGGCGGCCTGCCTACCGCGCTCTCGCCGAGGCCTTCGAGATCGAACGGCCAGTGGGATTGATCCCACACCAGCCGGGCGGCATCGAAGTCGCGTCGCGCCTGGTGGGTCCCGCTCATTGCGCTGGCGAACCAGCCTTTTTGAACGGCCGGGTTGACCTGGCTGGCGGACTCGAATGTGGCGTCGATCGTCTCGTTCGTGAAGCCGTTCCCGTAGGTAGGGTAGAACCAGCTCGCCGCGGTGGGCCATGACTTGAACGAATCGAGCCCCTTCGTCTCGAAGTCGTCGAGGAGCCGAGGCAGCCCCTGGCTCCAGAAGTTGGTCGGCCGGTAGATCGGGTCACAGACCTCGATGCCCCCGAGGGTTCGGCGGGTCAGCGCACCCCAGTCGGTCATGGCCCTCTCCGTGACGTGCAGAACGGGGCGGGCGACCTGCCCGGGTACTACCCGCACCGGCCGACGCCGACCCCATGGATCATGCCTTCGCAGCGCCGTCGGCGCCGATGCGTAGACTCTGCCAGATGCAGGACGACGCGACCACGCTCGATGCACTGCGCGAGGGCGACATCGAGATCGTCGGGCGCATCGTCGGATCGTCGAACAACGCGATGTTCATCACCGTGACGCGTGTCTGCCCTGACCCGAAATCGTCACTCGTGCTCGACGCTGTCTACAAGCCGACCCTCGGCGAGCGTCCGCTCGACGATTTCCCGGACGGGACGCTGGCCCGCCGTGAGGTCGCCGCCTGGCATGTGTCGGAGGCCAGCGGCTGGGGGATCGTGCCACCGACCGTCCTGCGTGACGGGCCGTTCGGCGAGGGGATGATCCAGGCGTTCATCGAGGCGGACGCGGAGGTGGACGTCGTTGCGATGGTCATCGAGGACGACCAGCGACTGCGCCGGATGGCGGTCCTCGACGCGATCATGAACAACACGGACCGCAAGGCCGGCCACATCCTCCCTGTCGACGGCGGCCGGCATGTCTTCGGAGTCGACCACGGGGTCACCTTCTCGCCCGTGCCGAAGCTTCGGACGGTCCTGTGGGGCTGGCGCGGGAAGCCGCTCGCGCCTGACGAGATCGCAGGGCTCGAGCGCGTCCGCGACGCGCTTGGCGGCGACCTCGGCGGGACGTTGTCGGGTCTGCTGTCGCGCCTCGAAGTTCGTGCCACCCAACGTCGGATCGAGGCGTTGCTGGCAGCCGGGCGTTTCCCGTACCCGTCGCCCGACTGGCCTGCGATCCCCTGGCCGCCGTTCTGACCGGGCGCCTGTGGCGCACGATACGCGGCGGAGGTGGCGATGCGGCGCTGGAACGGATGGGGTGATGAGTCGGTCGAGACGAGCATCCCGCCGCGCGCCCGCGAGCTGCTCGAGTCACTGATCGGTCCGGGGTCGGCGCCACGCGACGCCACTCTCGACGAGATCGCAGCGAGCGTCCCGCCGTCACGTCTGGGCGCCGATCCGACGCTCGACGATGACCCGCGGGTCCGTATCCGGCACGCCCGGGGCCAGAGCCTCCCCGACTGGGTCGCGCTCCGCTCGGGGCGCCTGGGCGCCGTGCCGGACGCGGTCGCCCGACCTGGCGACGTGGAGGCCATGAGGAGCCTGATGGCGCTCGGTGAGCGCAGAGGCGCGGCGCTCATCCCCTACGGCGGCGGGACCAGTGTCGTCGGTGGCGTCACGGCGCGCCCATCGGACCGCCCGTTGTTGACCGTTGACCTGTCGGCCACGTCCGGGTTGCGCGCCCTGGACGAGACCAGCGGCCTGGCGACTTTCGGGGCCGGGTCGGTCGGTCCTGCGGTCGAGCAGGCTCTGGCGCCCTACGGCCTGACCCTCGGGCATTACCCGCAGTCGTTCGAGGCGTCGACGATCGGCGGCTGGGTGGTCACACGCTCGGCAGGCCAGCAGGCGCGCGGGTTCGGTCGCATCGAGGACCTCTTCGCGGGCGGCCATCTCGAGACCCCACGTGGACCGCTCGAGATCCGGCCCTACCCGGCGTCGGCGGCTGGTCCCGACCTGCGCGAGATCGTCCTCGGCTCGGAAGGGCGCCTCGGCATCCTGACCGATGTCACGGTGCGGGCGGCGATGGCCCCGAAGCTCGAGCGGTTCAGCGGCTACCTCGTCCCCGACTGGGATCGCGCGCTGCTCCTTGCCCGACGGCTCGCCCGGTCGGGCCTGCCGCTGTCGATGGCCCGGGTGTCGACGCCGCTCGAGACCGCGACGACTCTCGCCCTTGCCGGCGACGGCCGCGCGACCGGCATGTTCCGCCGATACCTTGGCTTTCGCGGCATGGGTCCGGAGCGTTGCCTGGCGATCGTCGGGTTCACGGGCGACCCGGGAGTCGTCGGCGCCGCGGCCAAGGCCGTGGACGATCTCGTCCGCGGGTCGCAGGGCATCGCCGGCCCGGGCATCGGGTCTGCCTGGCGAGACAGCCGGTTCTCAGCACCGTATCTGCGGAACGCGCTGTGGGACGCGGGGTACGCGGTGGACACGCTCGAGACCGCGACCGATTGGACGGCCCTCCCCGGATTGGCCGCCGAGCTCGGGCGCACGCTCCGGCGAGGGCTGGAGTCCGTCGGCGAGCGCGTCCACGCGTTCAGCCACCTGTCGCACGGCTATCCAAGCGGATCGAGCCTGTATACGACCTACGTCTTCCGCCTCGCCTCCGACCCCGACGAGACGCTCGACCGATGGCGGACGCTCAAGACCGCAGCCAGCAGGGTCATCGTCGAGCACGGGGCCACCATCAGCCACCAACACGGCGTCGGCACCGACCACGCCCCGCATCTCCCCGCCGAGAAGGGCCCGCTCGGCATGGAAGTCCTCGAGACGATGATCCGAACCTTCGACCCGGATGGACGGATGGCCCGTGGCGTCCTCCTCGGGGACGGGCCGCCGTGAGTGAACAGATCCTCGCGGTCGATGTCGGGACGCAGAGCGTCCGCGCGCTGGTGTTCGATGCCTCCGGCGTCCTCGTCGCTGGCGCGCGCATCCCGATCGAGCCGTACGTCTCGCCCTGTCCGGGCTGGGCCGAGCAGGATGCCGAACTGTATTGGCGCACGCTCGGCGATGCCTGCCGGCAGGTCCTTGCCGACCCGTCGGTCCGCCGCGACGCGATGGCGGGAATGGCCGTGACGACCCAGCGCAGCACCGTCGTGGTGACCGACGAGGCTGGGTCGCCCCTTCGCCCTGCGATCGTCTGGCTGGACCAGCGCCGGACCCCTGGCCTTCCGTTCATCGGCGGTGCGACCGGGCTCGCGTTCCGGGCGCTCGGCCTGCGTGAGACGGTCGGTGGGTTCATGGCCGACTGCGAGGCGGCCTGGATCCGCGCCAACGAACCCGCCACGTGGAGCTCGATCCGCCACTACCTGCTGCTGTCAGGGTTCCTGACCCACCGGCTGACCGGGCGATTCGCGGATTCGACGGCGTCCCAGGTCGGGTTCCTGCCGTTCGACTTCAAGCGCCATGCGTGGGCCGACGACGACGACTGGAAATGGGTCGCGGCACCGGTCGAGCGAGCGTGGCTGCCCGAGTTGGTGGGGCCGACCGAAAGGCTCGGTTCGCTGACCGCCTCCGCGGCGGAGGCGACCGGGTTGCGGGCCGGGCTCCCGGTCATCGCAGCCGCTGCGGACAAGGCGTGCGAGGTCCTCGGGTCCGGTGCGCTCACGCCCGACGTCGCGAGCCTGTCCTATGGCACGACGGCCACCATCAATACCACGACCAGCCGATACATCGAGCCGATCCGCCACGTGCCGCCGTATCCAGCGGCGATCCCGGGCGCCTACACGATGGAGATCCAGGTCTATCGCGGGTATTGGATGGTCGAATGGTTCAAGCGCGAATTCGGGCACCACGAGGTGGCCCGGGCGGTAGAGGCAGGCGTCGAGCCGGAAGCCCTGTTCGACGATCTCGTCCGATCGGTCCCACCAGGATCGATGGGGCTCACCCTCCAGCCGTACTGGTCGCCCGGGGTGCGCGAACCCGGGCCCGAGGCGAAGGGGGCGATCATCGGCTTCGGAGACGTGCACACCCGCGCCCACGTCTATCGGGCGATCATCGAGGGGCTGGCCTACGCGTTGCGCGAGGGCTCGGAACGGACCGCGAAACGGACGGGCGTGCCGCTGACCGCCCTGCGCATCGCCGGTGGCGGGTCGCAGAGCCCGTCAGCAGTGCAGCTGACCGCGGACGTCTTCGGACTGCCCGTCGGGCGGGCACACACGCACGAGGCCTCCGGGCTCGGGGCCGCGGTGGATGCGGCGGTCGGGCTCGGCCTGCACCGGGATGTGCCGGTGGCGGCCGCGGCCATGGTCCGCGTCGGTGAGATCCGCGACCCTGACCCCGCCACGCACGCGCTGTATGACGAGCTGTACCGCGGCGTCTATCGCCCGATGTACCGGCGACTCCAGCCTCTCTACAAGGAGATCCGGCGAATCACCGGGTATCCGCCGGAGTGAGGGCGAGGGCGCCTATACGCGCCCGAACAGCGACTTGATGCCGGGCTGGTTGAGGTAGTACAGGATCGCACCGTCGACCACGATGCCGAGGATCTGGTTCGCGATGCCGGACCCGCCGAGGATGTAGAGGACGGACAGGATGATGCCGAATGCCGCGACAGCGACACCAAGCGGCCAGGCCCACGGCTTGAGCGTCCAGGCGCCATAGGCGAATGCGACGAGCAGGGCGGCATAGGCGAGGTAGGCGAGTCCGAGCAACCCGCCAAGTGCCCCGAACAGGACGGTCCCTGCGAACAGGACCACGAATCCTCCGAACAGGCCGAGGACACCGCCGATCGCGGCCAGGACCGCGAGGATCGTGATACCGGTCGGTCGTGCTGGTGTTGCGCTCATGCGGGACGATGCCTCCGCTTCGGCCCCGACCAACGTGCGTCGGTCTCGGGCGCCATCATCCTAGCGGCGGATCCGCGCCTGACAAGCCTGATTCGCGGTTCGCGCCGCGTCAGCGCACCAGTTCATCGGCGACGCGGGTCCATCACCCGAGGTCGCGGATGAGCCGTCGTGCACGCGCCGCGGCTAGGATGGCCGGGTGCCAGTCCCCCACCCCGACGACCTGCTGACCGACCTCGATCCGGCCCAGCGCGAGGCCGTGACGGTCACCTCGGGTCCGCTGTGCATCCTCGCAGGCGCGGGGAGTGGCAAGACCCGGGTCATCTCGCGGCGTGTCGCGTACGCGCTCGCGACGGGCGTCGTGCGACCGCGCGACGTCCTGGTCGTCACGTTCACCGACAAGGCCGCAGGCGAGATGGCCGCCCGACTGGCTGCCCTCGGTCACCGGGGCGTTGCGGCGTCGACGTTCCACGCTGCGGCGCTTCGCCAGCTCCGCCACTTCTGGCCCCGGGTGAACGGCACGGATCCGCCCGATATCCTTGCCTCCAAGGCGCCGATCCTTGCGCCGCTGGCAGCTGGGTTGCCGGGCGGTTACCGATACCTCGCCGTCCGCGACCTCGCTGCCGAGATCGAATGGGCCAAGGCGCGGCGGATCGGAGCCGGCGAATACGAGGCTCGTGCGACAGCCGAGGACCGCGACGCGCCCCTGCCGCCGGACCTCATGGCCGGCTTGTACCGACGCTACGAAGCGGCCAAGACCCGGGCAGGACGGATCGACTTCGAGGACATGCTCGAACGGACGATGGAGCTCATCGACGGCAACGAGACGATCGCGGCCGAGGTGCGCGACCGATATCGCTGGTTCTCGGTGGACGAATTCCAGGACACGAACCCGCTCCAGGCGGCACTTCTCGATGCCTGGCTCGGTGGGCGGGAGGACCTCGCGGTCGTCGGCGACGAGGACCAGACGATCTACACCTTCACCGGCGCCACGAGCGACTACCTCATCGGGTTCGAGGCACGCTACCGGAAAGCGCGTGTCGTCCGGCTCGAGACCAACTATCGCTCGACCCCGGAGATCCTCGGCCTCGCGAATCGCGTCCTGGCGGCCGGCCGGACGTCGGCGACCGAGCGTGAGCCGGGGACGCCGCCCCGGCCACCGAAGAGGCTCGTGGCGATCCTGCCGGCTGGCCCCGCACCCGAGATCTGCAGCTTCCCGACCGACGAAGCCGAACTGGCTGGGGTGACCGCGGCGATCCGGGCGCTAGCGGCCGCCGGCACCGCGCACGGAGCGATGGCCGTCCTCGTCAGGACCAACGCCCAGCTGCCCGCCATCGAGAGCGCGATGGGCGCGGCGGGGATCCCGTTCCACGTCCGCGGCGAACGGTTCTTCGCCCGGCCCGAGGTCCGCCGGGCCGTCCGGGTCGCCGAGGGCCTCGGGAGGGTCGAGAGCGACGCGCCGCTCGGCGAGCGTCTCGCCACCACGTTCGCGCGCGAGCTCGGTGTGCGGCGCGACCTCGTCCCCCAGGGCGAGACGGCAGGAGAGCGCCATGGAGCCGTCGTCACCCTCCTCGAGCTCGCGGACGAGCTTCTCAGGGCGGACCCCGACGCGGACATCAAGGCATTCCTCGCCGAGATCGCCCGGCGGACCGCTGTCGAGGCCGGTGGCGAGGCGGCCGGAGTCGAACTGCTGACGTTGCACAGAGCCAAGGGTCTGGAGTGGGACGCGGTGTTCCTGCCCGCGCTCGAGGAAGGGACGCTACCCGTCCGCCAGGCGAAGGAACCCGCCGAACTGGCCGAGGAGCGCCGACTGTTGTACGTCGGGATCACGCGGGCCCGGCGCTATCTCTGGCTGTCGTGGGCGACGTCCCGGGTCGGGACGTCGGGACGCGAGGGCCGGCGGAGTCGGTCGCGATTCCTCGACGGCCTCGTGCCATCGAGTGCGACGCGAGCGCGATCGCCGGTGGCCGTGGGACCCGACACGGGTTCTCGCGAGCGCCCCGCCAGGATCGCTCCGGCCGACCGGTCCCCACTGTCCAACGCGCTCCGCGCCTGGCGCACGGCCCGTGCCAAGGCCGACGCAGTCGCCCCGTTCATCATCTTCCACGACTCGACCATCGAGGCCATCGCCGAACGACGCCCGCGCTCCATGGCGGACCTGCGCCGTGTGCCGGGCATCGGCCCGACCAAGCTCGACCGCTACGGCGAAGAGATCATCGCCGTTGTGGTGAGTGGCGAATGAAGACGGCCCCGAGCAGGGACGCCACGCGTGCGTTGGCGCCTCCGCTCCTCGCTCACGCACCTTGAGGTGCGCTCGCTCCGGTGCTCGGCGCCGCCTTCGCCTGAACGCCCCCGCGCGGGGCTGGGCAGTTCGGCGGGCGGGTCTTCAGGCGCGGACTTCCTGGCGCATGAACGCGACGTACGCGAGTGCGAAACAGGCTACCGTCATGGCCACCAGGACGACCACCTGCGGCCAGACCAGCAGGATGCTCTGGTCGAACGCGAGGAGGGTCGGTATCTGCTGCTGGGCCTGCTGGACCTGCCCGAGCGAACCGGGCAAGATCGCCTGCGGGTTGTTCTGTGGGTTCAGGAGGACCGCCGTCACTTCCGAGTAGAGCTGCCCGGGCAGGAGCCGGCTGATGAACTGCTGGGTCTGCAATTGCCCGATCTGCTCGGGGACGGTCGAGCCGGTCACCGGTGACACCGCCTTTGCCGCGATATCGAGGATGAGCGGCCCGAAGGTCGTGAACAGGAACCACACCCCGAAACCGATCAGGGCCGATGTCGCAGCGCGACGAAAGACGACCGACAGCAGCAGCCCGAACGCCAACCACAACCCGACATACACGAAAGTCACCAGGATCCAGGCCACGAGCCGCAGGATCTCCTCGGGCGCGGGCGTGATACCCAGTCGGAAGATGCCGAAGCCGGAGACGATCCCGACGATCGCCAGGAGGACGACCCCGATGACCGCGAGTCCCGCCGCGAACTTGCCGTTGATGACGTCGTCGCGATAGATCGGCTGGGCGAGCAGTCGCGGCAACGTCCCCTCGGAGCGCTCGCCGTTGATGGCATCGAACGCAAAGGCGAGGCCGAGCAGCGGCGCGATGATGGCGACGAAGGAATCCACGCGCAGGAACGTGTAATCGGGCGATCCGAGGGTGAACAGGGCGAGGAAGACCGCAGGAAGGACGTCCTTCGCGCTCGACGCGTGCTGCCGGATCTGGTCGGCGGCCGAGTACAGGGGGATGATCGCCGCCAGGCCGAGAACGATGAGCAAGACGATGAAGCGGACGCTGAGGAGGTCGTCCCCAAGCTCCTTGGCCGCGATCACCCGCCAACCGCCATGCGGCACCCGGAGTTCGCGACGGGGCCTGGGTGCTTCGTGGGCGACGCTGCTGTCGGGGATCGTCGTCGCGCTCATTCGGGTCTCCGTTCGCCGGCGGGACGACGCGACCCGCGGCGCTTGACGCCGGTCTTCTTGACGACGGGGCGTTCGATGGCAGTCCGATAGATCTCGTCAAGGGACGGCACGACCGGCCGAAGCGCCGTCAGTCCCAGGCCCTGGCTGACCGCGGCGAGCAGGATGTCCTTGCGCACGCGTCCCTCGACACCGACCGGGCGGACGTGGATCCGCCACGTCCCGCTGCCATCGGTGGGCGCCTCGACGGTCTCGACGGACGGGATGGCGAGCAATGTGCTCGCCGCGCGCTCGACGTCGGTCGCGGTTGGCAGCTCGAGGCCGACCTCGATGACCGCGGTGCCGTCGCCGAACTGCGCGGCCAGCTGATCGACCGTCCCGATGCCGATCATCCGGCCGGCGTTGAAGATCCCGATCCGGTCGCAGACCGACTGGACCTGGCTGAGCAGATGGCTCGACAGCATGATCGACAGACCGCGGTCGTTGACCAGCCGGCGTAGCAACTCGAGGATCTCGACCACGCCGAGCGGATCGATCGAGGTCGTCGGCTCGTCGAGGATCAGAAGGTCCGGCGACTTGACCAGCGCATCGGCGATGCCGAGCCGCTGGCGCATCCCGCGCGAGTACTGCTCGACCGGGTCGTTGGCGCGCGACGTCAGCCCGACCTGCTCGAGCACCTCGTCGATGGCGGTCTCCGCCTCGGCCCGGCGGAGGCCGTTGAGTCGGGCCGTGTAGCGCAGGTTCTGGCGACCGGTCAGGCCGCCGTAGAAGCCGACTGCATCGGGGAGATAGCCGACCCGCCGCTTGACCTCGCGCGGCTCCCAGGCTGGGTCGAGGCCCATGACGCTCGCCTCGCCGCTGGTCGGCTCCGAGAGCCCGAGCAGCATCAGGATCGTCGTCGTCTTGCCCGCTCCGTTCTGGCCGAGCAGGCCGAAGACCTCGCCTGGATAGATCGCCAGGTCCAGCTTGTTGACCGCGACCAGGTCGCCGTACTTCTTGGTGAGCCGACGCGTCCGGATGACCGGCTCTGGTCCGCCAGGAACGTCCTCAGGCGGCGCGGCGACCGGGAGTTCGGTCTCGGGTGGATCGGCTGCCTCGACGCCGCTCATCGACGACCGAATCGACGGAAGACCAGCCACAGGCCGAGCAGGACGAGGGCGATCAGGCCGATCCCGATGACGCCCCCCAGGGCCGAAGTCTGGACCGTGACGCGGATGTCGGTCGTGGCCGTCGCCAGGGGTGCCGTCGCCGTCATGGTCGTCGCGTAGTCGCCGGTGATGGCACTGGACGAGGGAGTGACGTGAGCCACGACCTGGACCGAACCGCCGGCCGGGACGGTGGCCGTGGCCGGATCGAACTTGACGAGCCAGCCGGTCGGAGAGGTCGCGCTCATCGCCACGCCGGGGATGTCGGCGGTCCCCGAATTCGTCAGCGTCAGGGTCAGGTCGGAAGTGGAGCCCGTCGTCGCGTTCATGCTCAGGACGCCGCTTGGAGTCGACATCGCCAGCTTGTAGCTGCCGGTGATCGTGACCTTGAGATCCGCGTGGGCCGACTGGCTGCCGCTCGTCGCGTCGACCGCGATCGGATAGTCGCCGGCGGTGGTATTCGCGGCGGGCTTGGCGGTCACCGTGACGGTCGTGCTGCTGCCTGCCTTGACGACGACGCTGGCCGCCTGGGCGGTCGCGCCGACCTGGGCGGTGACGGTCCAGCCATCGGGGCCGGTCGCCGTCCCACTGAATGGGAGGTCGTCGGCGGTACCGTTGGTGAGAGTCAGCGAGAAGGTGAAGCTCGTATCCGACGCGCCCTTGAGCTGCGGCGTGTCGGTCGTGAGCGTGACCTCACCGGCGGCATTGGGCGCGACACGGACATCGACCGGCAGGGTCGATGACGCACCGGCCGAGGTGACGCCCGTGACGTCGATCCGCTGCGTGGTCGCGGCCGCGTTGGCCGGGACCGTGACGTTGAGTGTGATCTTGGTCGCGGTCTTGCCGTCCGATTCGATGCCGTCGATGGTGAAGCCGCCACCGCGCAGGACAGCCGTCCAGCCATCGGGCACCTTGCCGACCGTCAGCGCGACGCGGCCGGGCTGGTCCGTCGTCACCGAGATATCGAAGCTCGGGCTGGCGCCGGGTGCGACCGCGATGGCTGGGAACGGTGTCGTGAGGCTGATCGCGGTCGCAGCCGTGGCGGCCGGGGCGGCGCCGAGGAACGACGCGAGACCCAGCATGGATGCCATGAGGCCGAGCCTCATGGTGCGCGATCGAACGGACCAGGCCAGCGACACGGAACTACCTCCTACAAGACGTCAGGGCACCGGCGTCATCTTGGGGCTTGACGCCGGATCGCGGGCGCGCGGCATGTGCGCACCCGGACGGCCGCGAGTTTGACGCGTGTCGGGTGGAAGAATCAACCAAGCTTGGGTGAAGAGACCTGAACCTTCGCCGCCGTCGTCAGCTCCAGCCCAAGTGGAGCCATGGACCGGCGCATCCCGCTGGCCTGGTCACCCGGACCATCGGCCGTTTGACGATATCGAACAGGTGACCGATACTCTCTGGGTACCCGTCCGACGCGACGACCCGGTCGAGCGCCCAAACCACGCTCCCGGTCCGGCGCGCAGACACATCAAGACAGGCGTCTCGGGCAAGAACCCGAGCCCCGCCACACCGACGCAGCCGATCGCTCATGCCGCGATCAAGGCGCGCCAGAAAGCTCACGAACAACCCACCATGATGACCCGTAGCACCCAAGCGTCCGTCACCGGACGCGCCTCGGCCGTTCGGCGCATGCGCCGCCGGTCCTTCACCGCAAACGCCAACAGCCGCCTGTTCTGCGGGACCAACGGCTGCGCGAGCCTGCTCGACCTCGATCCCGAGACCGGCACTGCGTCCTGCCACATCTGCGGCTTCGTCCGCCACATCCACTGACCCACTGCGCGGGATGACCGCGCGGTGGGCCTTTCGGCAGGGCATCCTGAGGGCGTGAACACGCCCGATGTCCTTGATCGCGACCGTCTCGCTCGCCTCATGGCCGACGAGACGATCGCCTTCGTCGATGCCCACCCACGCTCGGCCGAGCTCCACGAGCGCGCCAAGGGCTCGCTCCTTTCCGGCTTGCCGATGCCCTGGATGACGAAATGGGCAGGGCCTTTCCCGCTGTATGTCGAGAGCGCCTCGGGCGCCCATTTCCGGTGCGTCGACGGCCACGACTACGTGGACTTCTGCCTTGGTGATACAGGCGCGATGGCTGGCCACGGACCGGCGCCGACGATGGCGGCGGTCGAACGACAGATGCGCCGCGGCATCACCCACATGCTCCCGACCGAGGACGCCGCGTGGGTCGGGGACGAACTCACTCGGCGATTCGGCGTCGGCTCATGGCAGTTCGCCCTGTCGGCGAGCGACGCGAACCGCTGGGTCCTCCGCCTCGCACGCATGATCTCCGGTCGCACCAAGGTGGCCGTCCACGACCACTGCTATCACGGCTCGGTGGATGAGGCGATCGCGATGCTCGGGCCTGACGGGTCGGTCGTGCCCGTTCGCGGGTCGGTCGGCCCACAGGTCGATGTCGCGCAGACGACCCGGGTCGTCGAATTCAACGATCCCGCCGGTCTGGAGGCCACCCTCGCGGACGGCGACGTCGCCGCGGTGCTGTTCGAACCGGCGCTCACGAATGTCGGCATCGTGCTGCCCGAGCCCGGCTACCACGACGCCGTCCGCGAGATCACCCGCCGGACCGGCACGCTCCTCGTCATCGACGAGACCCACACCATCTGCGCGGGTCCGGGCGGAGCGACTGGGCTATGGGGCCTCGACCCCGACATCGTCGTGATCGGCAAGACGATCGGCGGTGGCATCCCGGCGGCTGCGTACGGATTCAGTCCGGAGGTCGCCTCGCGCGTCGCGGCGTCGATCGCGGTCGACGATTCGGACGTGGGCGGGATCGGCGGCACGCTGGCGGGTTATGCGCTGTCACTCGCGGCGACGCGGGCGACGCTCGGCGAGGTCCTCACCGCGGACGCGTTCGAGCGGATGATCCCGCTTGCCGAACGATGGGAGGACGGCGTCGACGAGGTCCTGGCCGCATCGGGTGTCCCCTGGCACATGACCAGGCTCGGCGCGCGCGCCGAGTACCACTTCATGCCCGACCCGCCCCGGACCGGTGCCGAGCAATGGGCCCACTCGGACCCGGAACTCGAGCGATTCCTCCACCTGTGGGCAATGAACCGACAGATCCTGATGACGCCGTTCCACAACATGGCGCTGATGTGCCCGGCCACGAACGCCCGGGACGTGGACCGCCACACCGAGGTCTTCGCGGAAGCGGTCGAGGCATTGTTTGCCGCTGCAGATGCATGACACGCATGAGCCCCGGGTGCGGCTTCGCGACGTGACGCTCGACGATGCCGACATGCTCGATACGTGGGCGGCGGATCCGGAGCTCGTCGGTGGGTTCAACGATTTCGGGATCCCGCGGGTGCCGGTGGACCGCGGGGCTTTGCTCCTCGGTCCGATGCGGAGCGAGCGGAACGGACAACTCATCGTCGAGGTCATCGACGGAACCCGACCGATCGGGACGGTCTCCTGGCATCGGGTCGGGTACGGCCCGGCCGGTGAGTCGGACGCCTGGAACATCGGCATCGAATTGATTGCGGATGCGCGCGGCCATGGCCATGGCGTCGAGGCACAGGCACTCGTCGCGCGTTACCTGTTCGAGCACACGCTGGCCAACCGCGTCGAGGCCCAGACGGACATCGACAACATCGCCGAGCAGCGGGCGCTCGACAAGGCCGGCTTCACCCGCGAGGGCATCGCGCGCGGCTCGCAGTTCCGCGCTGGCGCCTATCACGACCTCGTCACCTACTCGGTCCTGCGCGGAGATCTCGAGCGCGACTGATCAACGCGGTCATGGCGAAATGTGCCTCGGGGGACCGTCATGGCCGGTCCGGGCGCTTGGGTCGCGCCTGACGTCCTGGGGCACGGATCCCACGCTCAGCCAGGATGCTCGACGGCGAAGAACCGGTCCTGTCGGGGTCGATTTCAGCCACTGCGGTCCCTGGGTGCACGCACCGCTACGTCAGGCGGGTGGACTGTTCGAGTCGGTCAGCGGTCGCCGAACGCCGCCTCGAGTCGCTCGGTCTCGGTGGCCAGGTCGAGTGGCCGGCGATGCTGGCGGTCGGTCGGGGCCTCGGAGTTGACACGCAGGATCGCGCGGTTGGCGGCCGCCACGATCTTCGCGAGGTCCGCCCGGGCACGAGGATGGGAGAGGCGCGACATCCGCGGCGCTCGCTCGACAAGAGCCTCGAGCTCAGCCATCTGCCGGCGTGCCTCCTTGTCGGATTCGATCCACGGCGGCGCCATCCCGGCGTTCCGCAGCATCCGATGGGCCATCGCCCAGTCGCCCGCCGCCGAGTCGTCCTCGATCGGCAGCGGCTTGCCCTGAAATGGCAGGTCGTCGAAGGCGCCCTGCTCCATTGCCTCGCGAATCTGGCGCTCGACCAGGCTCTCCCACGAATGCGCGGTCTGTGGCCGACCCTCGGCATCCCGTCGCTGCGGACTCACGTACCGAATCGTACCGCGCGGTCGCGTCAGGCGAGGTGTCACGATCCGCTGCTACGGTTCGACAGTGCAGCTCGCGACCGACGGGACCCTCATCGTCAGCGCCACCGACCTCGTCGGCTTTCTGGCCTGCGACCATCTCGCGACGCTGGAGCTCGGACGCGTCGAGGGCCTGTGGCGGAAGCCGATCCGCAAGGACGACCCGACGATCGCCTTGATCCAGGAGAAAGGCGACCTGCACGAGGCCGAGTACCTTCTCGCGCTGCGAGCGCAGGGCCAGACGGTCATCGAGATCGCGACGACCGATCTGCGCACGCCGGACGACCTGCGCGCCGCTCAGGCGACGACGCTCGACGCGATGCGCTCCGGTGCCGACGTCGTCTATCAGGCGACTTTCTTCGACGGACGATGGCGAGGCCACGCCGATTTCCTGTTCAAGCGATGGGACCGACCGAGCCCCGGTCTTGGCGGGTGGAGCTACGACGTCGCCGATACGAAGCTGGCACGTTCGGTCAAAGGCGGCGCGATCCTGCAGATGTGTGTCTATGGATCGCTGCTCGAAGGCCTCCAGGGGATCGCGCCCGAATTCCTCGATGTCATCACCGGCGACCGCGTCCGCCATCAGCATCGGACCGAAGACTTCTCGGCGTACTTCCGCTATGTCCGGGCTCGCTTCGACGAACGCGTCGCCGCCGGCCTGAGAGATGGGCCGGCCGGCACCTACCCGGACCCTGTCGATCACTGTCGCGTGTGCTCGTGGTATCCGATGTGCATCGAGCGCCGCCGGAGCGACGACCATCTGTCGATCGTCGCCGGGATGAGACGCATCGATACCGAGCTGCTCATGGCCGCCGGCGTCCCCACGCTGACCGATCTGGCCCGGCTCCCTCGCGAGCGGTCGATCGATGGGATCGCCGCGCCTCGCCTAGTGCGCGTCCGCGAACAGGCCCGTCTCCAATCGCAGAAGAAGGAGACCGGCAGGCTGGCATTCGAGCTCATCGAGCCGGGTCCGGATGATGTCGGTCGTGGTCTGTCAAGGCTCCCGCAACCGTCACCGTGGGACCTCTTCTTCGACATCGAGGCGGATCCGTGGGCCACCGAGGTCGGGCTCGAGTACCTCCTCGGGATCGTCGACGAAGTCGAGGGTCAGCCGCGCTATCTCGATATCTGGGCGACCTCGCAGGAGGAGGAGAAGGCCGCCTTCGAGCGGTTCATCCGCTTGGTGATCGATCGGCTTGACGCCCACCCGGAGATGCACGTGTACCACTACGGCGGATACGAGGCCGGCGCCATCAAGCGCCTGATGCAGCGCCACGGAATGTGTGTCGACGAGGTCGATCGACTGTTGCGGGGTCAGGTCCTCGTCGACCTTCTGAACGTCGTCCGCCAAGGGGTTCGCGCGTCGGTCGAGCGCTATTCGCTCAAGGACATCGAGAAGTTCTATATGCCGGACCGCGAGGGGCCGGTGACAGACGCCGGATTCAGCGTCGTCGCGTTCGAGACATGGATGAAGGAACGCGACCAGTCGATCCTCGACGGGATCGCCGCATACAACCGCGACGACTGCGTCTCCACCTGGATGCTTCGCGACTGGCTCGAGGAGCGTCGAGCCGAGGCGGTCGCCGGCTGGCCGGAACTGGACTGGACTCGACCGGGGACGCCATCGACAGAACCGTCGCCCGCCCTGACCGACTGGCTTCGCCAAGTCCAGGAACGGGTCGAGGGACTCACCGCGGAGCTCGACACGGACGATCACTCGCCGGCGGCCGATGGTCGCCGGTTGCTCGCCGATCTCCTCGACTGGCACCGCCGCGAAGAGAAGTCACAGTGGTGGCGCTGGTACGAGCTGCGGATCGATCTCACCATCGAGGAGCTCGTCACGGAGCGCGACGCACTCTCCAACCTCACCTTCGTCGACGGATTCGCCGGCGACGGGGCGATGGTCCACCGCCGCTATCGGTTCGAACCCCAGGATCATCCCTTCGACCCGGGTGATGAGGCGTTCGATCGGGATACCGGCAGGTCGGCCGGAACGATCGTCGCCATCGATGATGTCCACGGGATCGTCGAGCTGAAGCGGTCGACTCGGTCTGATCGGCCCGACCCACAGGCGCTGATCGGTCGCGCACCCATCGAGAGCAAGGCTCAGCGGCAGGCTCTACTTCGCGTCGCCGATTCGGTCATCGCACATGGCATCGATGGCGTTGGGGCATATCGAGCCGTTCGCGACGCGATCCTGCGACTGTCGCCGCGTCGTGCCGTCGGCCTTGGCGGCGATCTCGTCGAGCCTGGTGAAGATGTCCTGCGGGCCGCCCGCCGCCTGGCGCTCGAGCTCGATCACGGCGTCCTCCCCATCCAGGGGCCACCCGGGACCGGCAAGACCTACGCAGGCGGGCACATGATCGCGAGCCTCGTCCGCCGCCACAAGCGGGTCGCGATCACCGCACAGTCGCACAAGACCATCAGCAACCTTCTCGAGTCGGTCATGGCAGCCGCAATCGAAGAGGGGGTCACCGTGCGCGCGATCCAGAAGGCGGAGGAGCACGACGGACACGTCGGCCACCTGCCGGGCGTGATGCGCGTGACCGGAAACCTGGACGTCGAGAATGCCCTCGCAGTGGGTGCGGTGGACGTGGTCGCTGGAACCCCGTGGCTCCTGACACGGCCGGAGTTCGACGGCGTCTTCGACGTGCTGTTCGTGGACGAGGCGAGTCAGATGTCGCTGGCGAATGTCGTTGCGCTCGGGACGTGCGCCGAGTCGATCGTCCTCATCGGCGACCCGAATCAGCTCTCGATGGTCAGCCAGGGCGTCCACCCGAACGGAGCCGCCGCGTCGTCGCTCGAACATCTCGTGGGCGCGGCGGTCACGGTGCCGCCGGATCGCGGGCTCTTCCTGGAGACGACACGCCGCCTGCACCCCGATGTCAACGCGTTCATCTCCCCCGCGTTCTATGACGACCTCCTGGAAACCTACCCGGACACCTCCCGGCGGGTCGTCCTTGGCGACGACGCCAACCTGGCCGGGGCGGGAGTCCGCTGGCTGCCTGTGGCGCACAAGGGCAGAGGTCCGCGATCACCCGAAGAGGCGGACGTGGTGGCGGACCTCGTGGCGCGTCTGACAGAGATGAGCCGAAGGGACACCGACGGCAACGAACACGTCCTGACGACCGACGACGTGATCATCGTCGCGCCGTACAACGCGCAGGTCGCCGAGATACAGGCGGCCCTCGAACGACGGATCGGGCATCGCGGAAGGGTGGGAACGGTCGACAAGTTCCAGGGTCAGGAAGGCGTCGTCGCGATCTACTCGATGGCTAGTTCGAGTCGCGAGGACGCGCCACGAGACATGAGCTTCCTGTACATGCGCAATCGCCTCAACGTCGCGATCTCGCGGGCGCAGAGCCTCGCTCTGCTCGTGGCATCACCCAAGCTCCTCGAAGCTGGCTGCCACACGCCGGAGCAGATGCACATGGTCGACGCGATGTGCCGGTTCGTGGAGGTGGCTCGCGAACAGGCCGGGAACTGACCTCACCCCTCGGGGAGCAGCTCCCGACGGACCCACGCCGCGAGGACCCGGGCGCAGTCCACGACCTCGGCAAGCGGAACGTACTCGTCGGCGCTGTGAGCGACCCGGACGTCGCCCGGACCGAAGATCACGCATGGCGTCGCGCCGACGTTGACGAACATCTGCATGTCGGCGCCGTACGGCTCGCCGAGGAGCACGGGGCGGCGGCCGGTGACGGATTCGACGGTCTCGGCGAGGCCGACCGGGAGCGGATGGTCGGGCGGGATGCGAGCCGAGCCGAACCGGCCGCCGGTGATCTCGATGGTCGCAGGATTGTCGCGCATGAACGGGTCGGCGGCACAGGCGGCCGTGATCGCGGCCCGCAATTCCGCCTCGGCGTCAGCCGCGGACTGGCCGAGCCGGACCCCGTATCGCCCGTCGGCGGTGATCCGATCAAGCACGGTCGACGCCCACTCCCCTCCCGCGACGATGCCGATGACGGTCGGGTATGGCAGGCCGAGCGCTGTCATCAGCGGGTCGGTCTCGGCCTCATTGCGGCGCGCCTCATCGGCGCTGAGTGCCCGGCTCAGGGCGAACAGGTTATCGAGCGCCGACACGCCCTCGCGGCGCTGTGACGCATGGGCCGCGCGACCGGGCACGGTCAGGCGGAAGGTGATCGCTCCGGCATGAGCGACGACGACGTCGAGGTTCGAGGGTTCGGTGATGATCGCGAGGTCGCCGGTCACTCCGGCGCGGATGGCCGCCAGGGTGCCCTGGCCACCGTCCTCCTCGGACGGCACGAACGCCACGATGAGTTCGCCGTCGAGCCGGGCAAGGTCGCCGCTCGCGCCGAGTGCCCGGACCGCCGCCAGGATGGCCGCCACGCCGCCCTTCATGTCGCAGGCGCCCCGTCCATACAGTGCGTCACCGCGGATCTCGGCGCCCCACGGGTCCACCGTCCAGGTGGCCGGATCACCGGGCGGCACGACATCGAGATGACCCGACAGGATGATCCGGCGCCTGCCGGACCGGCCCGCCCGCCCGATGACGACCGGCAAGGTCGTGCGCGTCATCTCCTCGCCCGGCCAGTCCGGATCGACGCGGACCGACGCCGGGTCGGGCGAGACGATCTCCACCGTCAACCCGACGTCACGCAACGCTCCCGCCGCCCGATCCGCGACGGCCTCCTCCGATCCGGTGACGCTCGGCATCCGGACGAGTGCGCTCAGGTCGGCGACGAGCCGGTCGCGGTCGATCGCGCCGCCCTCAGCCACGGAGGATCGGCCGGGTCATGCAGGTCGGCCCACCCGAGCCGTTCATCCCGATCTCGGTCGCCGGGTAAGTGTGGACCTCGCAGCCAGCCGCCACGAGTGCGGCGGTCGTCCGCGGGTTCCCCTCGGCCAGGATGACGATCCCGGGCCGGACCGCGAGGACGTTGCAGCCGAGCGTCGAGAACTCCTCGTCCGCGACCTCGACCAGGCGGATCCCGAGCTCGCCCAGCAGCTCCCACAGCCCGACCGGCAGGAGCGGCAGATAGACGACCGCGAGGTCGTCGGCGACGGGCGAGATGACCGACAGCAGATGGATGAGCTCGGCCCGCCCGCGCCAGTACGGCACGTCGAAGATCCGCACGTCGCCACCGATCAGCGTGGTCAGCTGCCGCCCGCCCTCGGAGTTGGTCCGCAGCGTCCGGCCGATGCACAGCAGATCCGGGCGCAGCCAGAACGTATCGCCACCCTCGATCGTCCCGGGCGCCTCGATCCGACCGACCGTCGGGATCCCGGCTGCGGTCGTCCAGGATTCGATGGCCGCGGGTTCGGGCGCTCGATTCGGCTTGCCTGGTCGGAGCGCGATGGCGCCGCGATCGGTCACCAGCAACGGATCGAAGGGGTAGACAAGGTCCGGCGTGCTCAGCTCGATGTCGAGGACATGGACGCGCGGCCCCAGCGACGCGAGCAGTTCGACGAATGCGTCGTGCTCGCGGCGAGCGACAGCGAGGTCGACCGGATGCAGGAAGCCATGGGCCGGGTCGTCGAAGGCCGCGCCGAAGGCGGGACCGGGTCGCTTGACCAGGACATCGCGAAGGGGCGCGGACATCGACTGGGCGCCATAGGTACGGTCTGTCATGACCATCGGACGAAGCATACGGTCCCGGTCCGACTGTCCGCCTTGCCGCCTGCATCACGAACAGGTCATCATGGGTCGATGACACACCACGCCAGCCTCCGCCGACTCGCGGCCACGTTCGGAGCGCTCGTCCTTGTGCTCGCCATGGGATCCGGCGGCGCGAGCGCCGCTGGCACGGGCGTCGTACTCACCCCGATCGTCTCGGGACTGCATTCGCCGGTCCAGGTCACCGCCGCGCCCGATGGCTCTGGACGGCTCTTCGTCGTCGAGCAGGGCGGCAAGGTCCGCATCGTCAAGAAAGGCGTCCTGCTCGCGACACCTTTCATCGACATCGGAAGGTTCATCGTCACCGGTGGCGAACGTGGGCTGCTCGGCATCGCCTTCCATCCGTCCTACAAGGCGAACGGAAAGTTCTACCTCTACTTCACGCGCAAGGGCGATGGCTACATCGCCATCAACGAATATCGCGTATCGCCCGGCAATCCGGACATCGCGAGATATACCGCCCTGCGACGGATCATCACCATCGCCCACCCGTATGCCAACCACAACGGCGGTCACATGGCGTTCGGTCCCGACGGCTACCTGTACATCGGGACAGGCGACGGCGGGAGCGGCGGCGATCCCGGGAATCGCGCCCAGAACCTCGACGTGCTGCTCGGGAAGATGCTGCGGATCAACGTCAATGGCAGCGTAGGCGCGCGCCAGTACAGGATCCCGGCCTCGAACCCGTACGTGGGAAGGGCCGGTCGGGACGAGGTCTGGTCGCGCGGGCTGCGCAATCCGTGGGGCTGGTCGTTCGACCGGGTGACGGGCGACCTGTGGATCGGCGACGTCGGCCAGAATAGGTATGAGGAGATCGATCGGTCCGTCGTGTCGAGAACGAGCACGAGTCGCGGCCGGGGCGTCAACTACGGCTGGCGGATCGTGGAAGGCCGGCATTGCTACAGGCCGGCATCCGGTTGCCGCACGACCGGGCTCACGATGCCCGTCGTCGAATACAGCCACAGCCAGGGCTGCTCGGTCATCGGCGGCTATGTCTACCGCGGCACCGCCGTGCCCGCCCTCAGAGGTCGGTATGTGTTCGGCGACCTCTGCTCGGGCAAGATCTGGACGATCTCGCGGACGGCCGCGATCCCGGCGGCGAAGACCACGCTGCTATCGACGTCGATGCTCATCAGCGCCTTCGGAGAGGACGGGTCGGGCGAGCTGTACGTCCTCGACTTCTCCGGGGGCAGGCTCTATCGGTTCGCCGCAGCGACCTGAGCTGCCGCGCGTCAGGCGGCGACGTCGACGGCGACCGGGGCCAGTTCCTGCACCGCGACGTCGACATCGAGGCTGACCGTCTCGCCGACGAGCCAGCCGCCGGCTTCGAGCGCGACGTTCCAGTCGAGGTTCCAGTCCTTGCGATTGACCTTGGCCGTCGCACTCAAGCCGGCATGCCGTGTGCCGTCCATCCCGGCGAAGAAGCCGAGGAACTCGACGTCGAAGTCGACCGAACGCGTGACGTCGCGGATGGTCACACCGGCCGTCACGACGAAACGGTTGCCGCCTTTCGGGCGCACGCGGGTCGACATGACCAGGATCTCCGGGTAGGCCTCGACGCCGAAGAAGTCGTTCGATCGAAGGTGGTTGTCGCGGGCGACGACGCCGGTGTCGAGGCTGGCGGCCTTGACGACGATCTCGGCGTGCGACGCCGTCGGGTCGTCCTCGTTGATCTCGACGGTGCCGGCCACGTCCGTGAACGTGCCGCGGACGTTGGTGACCATCATGTGCCTGGCTGAGAAGAGGACGTCGGTGTGAGCCGAGTCGATCGCGAATGTCGCCATGGGATTGTGTGAGCCTCCGGGTGCGCCGGTCTTCTGCCGACGCTGTCGTGTTGTTGACCTGTCAACCATATCGCGATATCGTTGCGTTGTCAACATTCCATGTGGCGCAGCGGCGCCGAGGTGGTAGCATCCCAGCAATGACAGTCTCCGAGCCGGTCGCACGGCCACTGACCGCGCGCGACCCCCGACTTGCGCCCTGGCGGGCGTTCCTGCTCGCGCATGCCCGCGTGTCGCGGCGCCTCGACGAGGAATTGCGCGCAGAGCACGACCTGTCCTTCGCCGAGTACGACGCGATCCTGACCATCGCCCAGGCTCCCGATCGACGGATCAGGATGGGCCAGCTCGCGGAGGAGGTCCTGCTCAGCAAGAGCGGGGTGACCCGGTTGATCGACCGGCTCGTCCAGGATGGCCTGGTCGAACGGAGCGCCTGTCTGGCGGACGCCCGCGGCGCGGAGGCCGTTCTCACCGAACGTGGCCTGGATCGCCTCCGGGCCGCCTCCCGAACACATCTGCGGGGCATCAGCGAGCACTTCCTCGCGGTCCTCGACACGGCCGCGCTCGAGAGCCTCGAGCGATCGATGACCGCAGTCGCTCGCCAGGCCGGGCCCGGTCAGGGCGATCCGGGCACCTGCGCCACTGACGGAGCCGACATGCCGAGCGCGATCGTCACCGGCTGACGGGTGTCCGGACGACTATTCGCCGGCACGAGCGGGTTCTCCTACCCAGGCTGGTCCCCCCGTTTCTACCCGGCCGGGTCACGCGCCACCGACCTGCTCCCCTACTACGCCGGGCGGCTCACCGCGGTCGAACTCAACAACACCTACTACGCGTCGCCGTCGGCCGCCAAGGTCGCGACCTGGCTCGAATCGACGCCACCGGACTTCCGCTTCTCGGTCAAGGCCCAGCGCGGTGGCTCGTCCCGCGCGCTCCAGACCGACCCGCAAGGCAGCCTGGCCTGGCTGACCGGTCCGTACCGGGAGTTCGGGGAGCGGCTCGGGACCGTCCTCTTCCGCGTCCCCGACACTGTCCGGCGGGATGATGCGAAGCTGGCGGCGCTGCTCGCCGCCTGGCCTCGGGATCTTCCTCTGACCGTCGAATGCCAGGACCCGTCGTGGCACGTCGATGAGACGTTCGCCGCGCTGGCCACCATCGGGGCGGTGCTGTGCGCCACCGAGCTCCCGGACGACGAGCTGCCACCGACACTTCGTCGCACCGGCTCGTTCCTGTATCTGCGCCTCCGCCGGCACGACTACACGCCCGAAGATCTCGAGGCCTGGGCGGCGCGCCTGGAGCCGTTCCTCGCGGCCGGCGACGATGCATTCGTATTCTTCCGACACGACGAGGTCGGACGCGGGGCAGAACTCGCGCTCGCGCTGCAGGAGGTCGTGGCGCGGCTCCGCAGGTAGCTGGAAGGCCGGCGAGTCGCCCTGGCAGCCGGGACTGACAGCCAGCGTGCCGATCCCGGGTAGCATCGCGTCGATGCTCCATCGTCGGACGCGCCGAGTGCCGCTCGTGACACTCCTCCTGGGCGCCATCCTCGTCGCGTGCGGGCCGACTGCGACGTCGGTCGGCCTCCCGACGCCACCGACCGCCGTTCCGTCGCGGGCGAATCCGAGCGCGACAGCGCCACCCGCGTCGACCGGTGGCACCTCTCCATCGTCAGCGTCGGGAGCCTCGTTCGACCCGACCGGGCAGCATGTCAATGCCGATGTGGTGGTCTCCGGTCTCGACTCCCCGGTGGATGTCACCGACGCTGGTGACGGGAGTGGTCGCCTGTTCGTCGTCGAGCAACCGGGTAGCATCCGGATGATCCGGGACGGTGCCATCGTCGAGAAGCCCTTCCTCGATATCCGGGGCAGGATCGCCAGCGGCGGCGAGCGAGGGCTGCTCGGGCTCGCCTTCCACCCCGACTTCCCGACCGACCCGCGCTTCTTCGTCGACTACACGGACCTTCAGGGCAATACGGTCATCGCGTCCTACAGGGTTTCCGCGACCGATCCCGACATCGCCGACCCCGCCAGTGAGACGGTCATCCTCCGGGTCAACCAGCCCTACCCCAACCACAACGGTGGCGCGACGGTGTTCGGGCCGGACGGGATGCTGTACATCGGCATGGGCGATGGTGGCTCGGGCGGTGACCCACTGGGGAACGGCCAGCGGCTGGACACGTATCTCGCCAAGATCCTGCGCCTCGACATCGATGCAGGCACTGCGTCCGGCCAGCCGTATGCGGTCCCGCCCGACAACCCGTTCGTGGGAGACCCGAACGCGAAACATGAGATCTGGCTGACCGGCCTGCGCAACCCGTGGCGGATCCGCTTCGATGCCACGACCGGCGACCTGTGGATCGGCGATGTCGGTCAGAACGCATGGGAGGAAGTCGATGTCGCCCGCGCGGGGATCGGCGGGCTGAACTTCGGCTGGAACAAGATGGAGGGCTTCCACTGCTACCAGCCGGCGAGCGGCTGCGACCGGACGGGCCTGACCTTGCCGGTCGCCGAATACGGACACGACGCGGGTTGCGCGATCATCGGCGGCGTCGTCGTCCGCGACCTCCGCCAGGGACGACTCGACAGCGGTTACCTGTTCGGTGACGCATGCTCGGACAACCTGTGGCTGATCGATCCGGCTGGCTCCGCGCGTCGGACTCCGGTCATCGTCGCGAAACTCGGGCGGACGTTGAGCTCGATCAACGCGGCCGAGGACGGGACCGTCTACGCCACGAGCCTCGACCACGGTGAGCTGCTCCGGCTGTCGGCGGTCAGCCCGTCCGGAACCTGACGGTCGGCGTCATCGATCGGTCATGCGCTGACTCGTGTCGAAGGTCACGCGTGGATGATGACGTCGATCGAGCCGCGCCGGCCGAGGACCTCGGCACTGGTGCGCCCGCGCCATCGATGAACGAGCAGGTCGACCGATTCGGTTCCGATCGGGAGACCGGTGATGGTCAGCTTCGTCAGCCAATCCGGAAGGGTCGGCCGGACGAGCTCCAGGCGCCCGGCCGAGGCATCCGCCCGCAGGCCGAGCATCGTCGCGATGAACGAGAAGGTCGCAGCAGCCGACCAGGCCTGGGGCGAACAGGCGACCGGATATGCGACGGGGGCCCCGACCGTCGTGCGGTCGTAGCCGCAGAACAGTTCCGGCAGCCGAAGATCCGGAAACCACTGGGCGGCCTCGATGAGCCGGCCGGCGATCGCGTTCGCGCCGTCGGCGGCGCCGGCCCACTTGAAGCCCGCCGCGGTCAGCGCGTTGTCGTGCGGCCACACCGACCCCGTGTGATAGCCGACCGGGTTGTATCCGGGCTGGCCGGAGGCGTACGTCCGGATCCCCCAGCCGGAGAACAGATCGGGCTCGAGCATCCGCTTCGTGACCGACGCCGCCCGTTCCGGTGGCACGATGCCCGACCACAGCGCCTGGCCCGGGTTGGACGTGATCGTCGCGACCGGCGTCTTGTCGCCGTCCAGTGCGACCGCGTAGAAGCCGATGGCCGGGACCCAGAACGCGGCGTCGAATCGCGAGCGCAGGTCATCCGCGGCGGTGTCCAGGCGTGCCGCCAGCTGCTCATCCCCACGCTGCCGCGCCAATCGGGCCATGGCGCGGCGCGCCGCATAGGCGTAGCCCTGGACCTCCGCGAGTGCGATCGGCCCTTCCGCCAGGACGCCGTGGGTGTGCCGGATGGCGTCGCCCGAATCCTTCCAGCCCTGATTGCGCAGCCCGAGCGGGGACCGCCGCTGGTACTCGATGAAGCCGTCGCCGTCGAGGTCGCCGGAAGTCTCGATCCAGGCCAGCGCCGCGAGAGCATGTGACCAAAGCCGATCGACCAGCGCGTCGTCGCCCGTCCAGGCGTGCGCCTGGTCGAGCAGGATGAGCCAGAGCGGCGTCGAATCGATGCTCCCGTAGTACGGGCTGTGGGGCGTCTCGCCGGCCCGGGCCATCTCACCGGTCCGCAACTCATGAAGGATCTTGCCGGGCTCGGCGTCGCGCCACGGGTCGTCGGTCGTGGCCTGGAGACGGGCAAGGACCTCGAGCGTCGATACCGCGAGCGACGGGATGAACGCGACAGTCTCGAGGGCGGCGATGATGCTGTCGCGCCCGAACAGGGTGGCGAACCACGGGATCCCCGCGGCGAGGTACTGCTCGCCGGGCCCCGGGCCGTCGTTGTGGAGCGCATGCAGGTCGGCGACGGAGCGCGCCAGCGTCCGGTCGAGCAACTCGTGATCGGACCGAACCTCCGGCACGGCGAAGCGCGGCGCATGGGCCGGTCGCCCGCCCGTCACCACCGGCGGCGTCGCTGCCGACCGGCGCCGGGGCTCGTCGGCAAGGTCGTTCGCGACAGTCCACTCGACCTCGAAGCGATCGTGCGGACGGAGGCGCGCGTCCCAGGTCGCGACGAGGCTGGCCCCAGGCCAGGCATCGGCCTCGGCCGCGACCCGGATCCGCGCATGCGGCAGCGTGATGTGCGTCGTGGCCCGCCGGCCGTCGAGTCCGTCGTATCCGAAGGCGACCCGGTCGCCGTCGATCTCGATCGGTCGAAGCGTCCCGCGACCGAGCCGCGGATAGCCACGGACCTCGAAGATATCCGCCATGTCGACACCGAGGCCGAGCTCGACCTGGAGCGCCTCGTCCGTGTCGGAGAAGCACTCGATGACGACGCCCTCGCGCAGGACGCCGTCGATCCGGCGCGTGCGGGTCACGCTGAGTTCCTGCCGCTCGAGGGCCCGTGCTTCAGCGTGCTTGTCGGCCGGGTTCCGCCGCAACTCCGGGTTGGTCAGCTGGATCGTGTCGGCGTCGCCTTCGCGGTAGGGTCCCCGCAAGAGGGTCAGCTGGGAGCCGTTCACGCGCAGGATGGACGCCGACAGGATGCGGGTATCGAGCCGGTACAGACCCAGACCGCGGCCGTCGGACCTGATGTCGCCGCGCGCGTCGGTGAGCAGGTACAGGTTGCCGGCCTTCGACACCTCGACGCTCCCGAGGTCCGTTGCCGGGATGATCTTCACCGGCGGGGGTTGGATCCTCATCCGTGGCTGGACGTCGGTCATCGGGTTCCTTCCTTCGGTCACCACACCTAGCGGACCGCCTGGAGCGTTCGCGCGTCGACATCCGGGAGCAGCATCGCGCGGTAGATCGCCTCGTAGCCCTCGGCCATCCGCCCGGCCGAGAACCGGTCGAGGACCGACGCCCGGATGGCCGCCCGGTCGAGCTCGGCCACCCGGTCGACCAGTGACACGAGTTGCGTGGTGTCGTCGCCCATGAAGCCGTCGACGCCGTCGCGGATGATCTCCGACAGGCCGCCGACGCGTCGGGCGATGACCGGCGTCCCGCAGGCGAGCGCCTCGATGGCCACCAGCCCGAACGGCTCTGGCCAGGAGCCCGGCATCAGGGCCGCATACGACTCGGCGAACAGGCGGTCGCGATCTGCCTGGCCGAGTTCTCCGAGGAACTCGACGAGGTCGCCGGCCGCTTGGAGGGCGGGCGTGAAGACCTCCTCGAAATAGGCCCGCTCGGCCGGCATCGGCCCGGCCTTGGCCGCGATGCGAAGGGGTCGCCCGGTCGCCTTCGCGATGTCGATGGCCTCGACGATCCCCTTCTCCGGGGTCACCCGGCCGACGAAGCACAGCGCATCGCCGCGCCGACGCTCGAACGGTGCGTCGTCGAGGGTGAGTCCGTTGTGGACGACGCCGGCCCACGCCACGCCGGGCTGCGACCCGGCCTGGTTCTGGCTGATGGCCACCAGCCCGGGAGTCGAACGCGCGAACATCTCAGTGGCGAACGGCAGGTCGAGGCGTCCGTGGAAGGTCGACACGACAGGCGTCGGCGACACACGGGCGAGGAGCAGGCTCGCCCACTCGAGATGACTATGGATGATGTCGAACTCGTGGGCGTGGTCCAGGACGGCCTGCATCGTCAGCTGGACATAGGCGGACGGATCGCCGACGTAGCCCGATGAACGGAGCGCGACCGAGACCGTCGGGATGTGCCGTCCCGGCACGTCCGAATCGGCGCTCGCGAACGTCGTCACCTGGTGAGCGCGTCGATCGAGCTCACCGACGAGTTCGGCGATGACCCGCTCGGTCCCGCCATAGGCGGGTGGCGGGACGGACTCCATCGGCGGGGCGACCTGGGCGATGCGCAACGAGCGCGACATGTCGGACTCCTGGGAGACGCGTGGGACCATGGCCCGGTGTGACCCAGGCCCGCGGTCAGTGTGCGCCTGCCCGCCGCCGGCCGGGTCCCGGTCGCGCCGGGCAGCAGAGCCGCGGGACGACCTCAGGCAGGCGCGCGCCGGTCAGAGCGCGAGCGGATCCGTCTTGTTCGGGTCGATGCCGAGCTCCTTGACCGCCCTGGCGGCCTTCCCCGCTGGCATCGCCCCGCAGCGCGCCAGGGCGACCATCGTCGCGGCGGCGATGTGCGGCGGGTCGATCTCGAACAGATTGCGCAGCGCCTCGCGTGTGTCGCTCCGGCCGAACCCATCTGTGCCGAGCGCGACGTAGTGCGGCGGCAGCCATCGCGAGACCATGTCCGGGAGCGCCTTCATCCAGTCGGTCGCGGCGACGATCGGACCGCCGTCGGGCGGCAGGATCGTGCTGACGTGTGGCACCCGCGGCGCCTTCGCGTCTGGATGGAGCCGGTTCCAGCGTTCCGCTTCGAGCGCGTCGCGCCGCAGCAGCGGGAACGACGGAGCGCTATAGATGTCGGCCGCCACACCGAACTTGTCAGCCAGCAGATCGCGCGCCGCGATGACCTGCTGCAGGATCGCGCCGGACCCGACCAACCGCGCCGGGTGCGCGTCGCGGCCGAGATCCGGAGCGCCGGAAAACCGGTAGACACCGCGCAGGATGTCCTCGTCGGTCAGGCCCTCGGGTCGGACCGGCTGGGCGTAGTTCTCGTTGTAGATGGTGACGTAGTAGAAGACGTCTTCGGGCTTGGGGCCGTACATCCGCTCGATGCCGTCACGGACCACTGCGGCGAGTTCGTAGGCGAAGGCCGGGTCGTAGGCGCGCAGGTTCGGGACGGTCGACGCGAGGATCTGGGTCTGCCCGTCGTCGTGCTGGAGACCCTCGCCGGTCAGCGTCGTCCGGCCAGCGGTCGCGCCCATCAGGAAGCCGCGACCCCGCGCGTCCCCGAACGCCCACATCTGGTCCCCGGTCCGCTGGAAGCCGAACATCGAGTAGAAGATGTAGAACGGGATGACCGGCACGCCATGGCTCGCATACGACGTTCCGGCCGCCTGGAGGCTGGCCATCGACCCTGCCTCGGTGATGCCTTCCTCGAGGACCTGGCCGTCGGTCGCCTCGCGGTAGGACAGGACGAGGTCCGAGTCCACGGGCTCGTAGCGCTGGCCGAGCGCGGAATAGATGCCGACTTCCTTGAACAGCGGGTCCATGCCGAAGGTCCGCGCCTCATCCGGGATGATCGGCACGATCCGCGGTCCGAGTTCCGGGTCGCGGATGAGGTTGCGCAGGATCCGGGCGAAGACCATGGTCGTCGAGACCGGGGTCGGGCTGCCAGCCGCGAACTCCGCGTCGACCGCGGCCGCGGGCGAGGGCAGCGGATCGGCGCGGACGACCCGGCGCGGCAGCGGGCCGCCCAGCGCACGACGTCGCTCGAGCAGGTACTCGACTTCCTCGGAATCCGCGCCGGGGTGGTAATAGGGCGCGTCCTTGAGTGTCGAATCCGGGATCGGCAGCTCAAGGCGGTCGCGGAAGATCTTGAGTTCGGCCTCGTTGAGCTTCTTGGCCTGGTGGGTGATGTTGCGTGCCTCGACACCGGGGCCGAGCGTCCAGCCCTTGACGGTGTGGGCAAGGATCGCGGTCGGGGCGCCGGTGTGCTCGGTCGCGGCCTTGTAGGCGGCGTAGACCTTGCGGTAGTCGTGCCCACCGCGGCGAAGCTTGGCGAGGTCGTCGTCGGACAGGTGCTCGACGAGCTTCCTGAGCCGCGGATCCGGCCCGAAGAAATGCTCGCGGATGTAGCCACCGCCGGCCACCGAGAACTTCTGGAACTCGCCATCGAGTGTCTCGTTCATCTGCTGGACCAGCAGGCCGTCCACGTCGCGCGCGAGCAGGTCGTCCCACTCGCGACCCCAGATCACCTTGATGACGTTCCAGCCGGCACCGCGAAACGCCGATTCGAGCTCCTGGATGATCTTGCCGTTGCCCCTGACCGGGCCATCGAGCCGCTGCAGGTTGCAGTTGACGACGAAGGTCAGGTTGTCGAGGCCCTCGCGAGAGGCGACGTGGAGTGCACCGAGCGACTCGGGTTCGTCGGCCTCGCCATCGCCCAAGAACGCCCACACCCGTGAGTTCGACGTGTCGAGCAGGCCGCGGTTATGGAGATAGCGGTTGTAGCGCGCCTGGTAGATGGCGCTGATCGGCCCGAGGCCCATCGACACCGTGGGGAATTCCCAGAATGCGGGCATCAGCCGCGGATGCGGGTAGGAGGACAGACCCTGGCCCGGCACTGTCTCGCGCCGGAAGTGGTCGAGCTGGTCCACCGACAGCCGGCCTTCCAGAAACGCCCGGGCGTAGATCCCGGGGGCCGCGTGGCCCTGGTAGAAGATCTGGTCGCCGCTCCCGCCGCCGTCCTTGCCGCGGAAGAAGTGGTTGAAGCCGACTTCGTACAGCGTGGCCGCCGACGCGTACGTCGCGAGGTGACCGCCGATCCCCGAAAATCGATTGTTCGCGCGGAGGACCATCGCCACCGCGTTCCAGCGGATGAGCCGGCGGATCCGCCGCTCCATCGCCTCGTCGCCCGGGAAGACGGGTTCCTGTTCGGGGCTGATGGTGTTGATGTAGCGGGTCTGGGTCAGCGGCGGAAGCCCGACCTGCAACTGGCGGGCGCGCTTGAGCAGCTTGTAGATGATGAATCGCGCCCGCGCCTCGCCTTCGTCGGCGACGACCTGGTCGAGCGACGCGATCCAGTCGTCGGTCTCGGCCGGGTCGATATCGGGGAGTTGATGCTTGAACTCGTCGAAATACATGGCCGTCAGCTCGGTATCAATCTGAGGGTGGTGTCGAGGACGTCGGACTCGAGCATCGCCTGCAGGCCGCCACGGCCGGGGTACTTGCGGACGAGTCCCTCGCTCACCCGGCGGATGGAAGCGGCATCGACGGCTGGGATCACCCGGGCATGCAGCGCGACGTCGTCTGCGTGGATCGTCACCGCCGGGTTCGCGACCGCCTCGCGATACCAGCGCGCGGTAGCTCCCCGGTACGACCGAACGAAGGCGTCATCGGCATCGACGACGACCCAGATGACGGTCCGGTGGGCCGGGCCATCCGGCAAGGCGGTCTCGATCTCGATCTCCCTGGTCTCCGCGAGCAGTGCAAGCTCGGCGGGTTCGAAGCGCATTCGGGCAATGTAGCCCATCTCGGCCTGATCCGGCGGTGACGGGTGGGTCGCCGGCAGGTTGCGGATGCAACGCCGCTGCAATCCGCGCGGCCGGCGGGTTGCAATCACGGGTCGTTGCGGACATGCGAAACGACCCATCCCCAACGGAGGTCCCGTGACGCCTCGATCGAATGAGCCGCTCGCGCCCGGGCAAGGTCGTTCCGCTTGATCGGCACGATCGGCCAACGTGTGTCGAAGGAAGCCGGCTCCTCCGCGCCGCCTGTCCGCGGCTGCAGTACGCTCGCAGCATGCAGCGCTATCGGCCCGGGACCGCCCTCATCGTCGTCGACGTCCAGAACGATTTCGCCGATCCCGCGGGCGGTCTTGCCGTGGTCGGTGGCGCCCAGGTCATCCCGGCGATCGATCGAGAGATCGAGATGGCGATCAACAACGGCGCGATCGTCGTGGCCACCCAGGACTGGCACCCGCCATCCACGCCGCACTTCGCCAAGGACGGCGGGATCTGGCCGGTCCATTGCGTCGCGGACACGTGGGGTGCGGAGCTCCATCCGGACCTGACACTCCCCGCTGACGCGCCACGGGTCCGCAAGGGCGTCAACGGCGAGGATGGCTATTCGGGCTTCACCATGCGCGACCCGATCTCGGGCAGGACGATCAAGACCGAACTGGAGGGCGTCCTGCGCGACGCCGCCGTCGATAGCGTCGTGGTCACGGGACTCGCCACCGATTACTGCGTCAAGGCGACCGCCATCGACGGCGCGGCGCTCGGCTTCCGGACGTCCGTCCTGACCGACGCGATCGCCGCGGTCGACCTCGAGCCGGGCGACGGCGAACGCGCGCTGGAAGCCATGGACGCCGCAGGCGTCATCCTGTGGCGGACGGTGATGCGATGATTCGCGGCGCCATCCGGCTGGCCATCGCCGGGGCCGGCATCTCGTACGCCATCGACCGGATCCTGTCCGAACAGTCCAGGGGTGCCGAGCCCGAGCCGATCAGGTCACTCGTCGTCATCGACGCGCCGATCGAGACCGTGTGGGCGGCCCTCGCCGACGTCGAGGACCAGCCGACCTGGATGACCGAGATGAAGGCGATCCGGATGATCGACGACGGCCCGATCGGCGTCGGCACGCGCTGTGAGGCGGACGTTCGGATGTTCGGCATCACCGTCACGGACCCCGTGACGATCACGGAGTTCGACCCGCCGCACCGATACGCCATCAGCCACGACGGCACGTTCAAGGGCCGCGGCCTGATCACCCTGGAGGAGGGCGCCGACGGGACGACCACCATCGTCCGCTGGGATGAGGTCCTCGTGCCGCCGGTCTTCGCGCACCTCGGTGCACTGGTCATGACCCCGGCACTGGCGGCCATCTTCCAGTCGGACCTGGGTCGGTTCAAGGAGCTCGTCGAAACGGGTTCCGTCGGCGACTGATCGCGCGACCCGTGCAGCTCCACCTGGTGGATGCCACGTACGAGCTGTTCCGCGCGCATTTCGCGCCTCGCCCACCCGTCCTCGGGCGCGACGCCATCCCTCTCTCCGGCGTGTCCGGGCTGTGCGACCAGCTCCTGTACCTCCTGCGCGAGGAAGGTGCCACACACGTCGGCTGTGCCACGGACCGGGTGATCGAATCGTTCCGCAACGACCTGTTCCCCGGCTACAAGTCATCGGCCGGGATGCCACCGGAGCTGCTGGCCCAGTTCCCCATCGCGGAGGCCGCGGTCGAGGCGCTCGGGATCGTCCTCTGGCCGATGGTCGAATTCGAAGCCGATGACGCGATCTCCGCGGCCGCCGTCCGGTTCGGCGACGACGCGGAGGTGGACAAGATCTTCGTGTGCACGCCGGACAAGGACATGGCCCAGCTGGTCCGCGACGAGCGGATCGTCCTGTGGGACCGGCGGCGCGGGATCGTCTACGACGACGCGGGTGTCCGCGAGAAATGGGGTGTCGCGCCGCCGTCGATCCCCGATTGGCTGGCGGTCGTCGGCGATTCGTCGGACGGCTATCCGGGGATCCCCGGTTGGGGCGCGAAGGGCGCGGCGTCCGTCCTCTCCGTTTACGGCCATCTCGAGGATGTGCCGCCGCGGGCGTCCGCCTGGGAGGTGTCCGGCGTGGGCGGCGGACGAGCCGCCTCGCTCGCTGCGTCACTCCGCGACCACTGGACCGAGGCGATGCTCTACCGCGACCTCGCTCGACTCCGGACCGCGGAGGATGGTGTCCCGATCCGTCAGCTTCATGCCGATGATCTCCGATGGGACGGTGCGCCCCGCGTCGAATGGGAAGCGTTCTGCGAGGAGTGGGGCCTCGACCGTCTCCGGTCAAGGCCACACCGGTGGCTCGCCGAGGGCTGAGTCGGTCAGGTCACTAGCGGACGAGCTCCAATATCGGGTCGCGGTGGGCGGGCGGTGCCGCGAGGATACCGATGGACTTCGGGCTGTGGCCGAGGTCGAACCACGGGCCGCCGGTCATCGAGGACACGGTGGCCCCGCCCCGTTCCGCGATCAGCCCGGCCGCGGCGATGTCCCAGGCGGACAACCCGCCCTGCTGGATAAAGGCATCGAACCGTCCGTTCGCGACGTAGGCGAGCGCGAGGGCCGCGGAGCCCATCGACCTGGAGATTCGGATCGCCTTTCGGAGGTTGCGGGCTCGGGTGGTCGCCGACCGCCCATTGAGCGACATCGAGATGACGAAGTCGGACAGCTTGTCCTTCTCGGAGGCGTGGATCGGGCGGCCGTCGAGCGTGGCCGGGCCGGCCGCGATCGCGGCGAACGACTCGTCGCGGGTCGGGTCGAGGATGACGCCGACGGACGGGACGCCATCGACCACGAGCCCGATCGAAACGCAGAAGACGGGGATTCCGTTGGCGTAGTTGACCGTGCCGTCGAGCGGATCGACGATCCAGACCCGGCCGTGCCCTGAGGTGGGCGCCTCGCCGGCCTTCGCCCGATGCTCCCCGGTCTCCTCGGCAAGGATCGCGTCGGCCGGGTAGCGCTCCCTGATTGCGTCGAGGATGAGCGCCTCGGACAGGTGGTCGGCCTCGGTGACGACATCACGCGCGCTCTTGTAGTCGATCTGCTCGAGGCGCTCGTAGTGGTCCATCAGGACCGCGCCGGCCTGTCTGGCGATGTCGAGCGCGAAATCGAGGTCGTCGCGGTGGGCGTCGTCGGTCACGGTTTGGAACAATCGACCTCGAACGGCCGGACCGTCGAGCCGAGATCCATGACCGTCTGGGTGAAGGTGACGGTCGCCCCGGCTCCGACCTGGGGACTGAGCATGAATCCGCCCATCCCGCTTGAGCGGTCGTTCGGGTCGGTCACGTGGCAGGTCGTCTGGCCGGCGCTGCTGCCGTGGTTGGTGACGCTCAAGGTGATCGCCAGGCCGGCACCATCGGGTACGGTTTTGGCCACCGTCCCATCGAATGGCCCGATCCCCGCGAGCAGGAACCGGCCGACCACGGCGAGGATGACCACCGATAGGACGACCCCGGCGATCGCGATGCCATGGACCTGCGAACTCGACACATCGCGCAGACCGAGCGGGTTGCATTTCTCGCATAGCCCGACGTCGAGCGGCACCGGGGCTCCGCATCGGGCGCAGCCGTGGGTCAGGCCCGGCTTTGGTTCGGATGCGGTGGTCGGCGCGGTCCGTGGGGCGGTCACGTCGGTGATGGTGCCACGAACGGCGACCTGAGGCGGGCGGGGGCCGCGGGCCCTCGCAGCTGGCCCAAACGGCAAGATGTGCAGGCACGGACCGTTGTGGCCGCTCTCGGGCGGATCGGGTTGCGATTCCCGGCGATCCGCGACCTCGTCACGCTCAGACGGCCGTCCCTCGCCGCGCTCGAACCCGGCGAACAGGCGCCAGGCCGGCCTTTGCGATCTCTGGATGCACGTTCTGCCACATCGACATGACCGACACCGACTCGGTCGGATCGCGAAGCCATCGCTTGATCCGGCGGCCGTCGATCGGGAACGCAGCGCGGAGCATCCCTCCATGCGCCGCGATCCGTGCGCGATTGGTCCGACTGGCGGCAACGATGACCCAGACCGACACAGTTGCTGGATCCCAGCCGCGCTCACGAGCGACAGTGGGCGCGATCCGGCGTTTCTTATGGACACCGCCGACCAGGTCGTTGACGTCGACGATGTCGGTCTTCAACTCGATGACGCCGCGCTCGCCATAGACGGCGAATGAGACCTCCGGCTCGAAGACCAGACCGGGAGCTGGTCCCGAAACAAACGCGCGACCTGTTCGTGCAGCGCGGAGTGCTTCGCGTTTCGGAGCCGGTCAAGGTCGCCAGCCCGCCACCGCGCGACGAGATCGACCCGGACGTCGACTGCCGCCGCGACACGACGGATGACCGCCAGCGAGAGGCTGTCGAGATGTCCCCGTTCGATCCGCGAGATCGTCGATGCCGAGATGTGTATCCGCGCGCCCAGGTCCGCCTGGCGCCACCCACGTTTGATCCGAACGCTCCGCACTGCTGGGCCGAACCGCTGATCGTCCACGGAACGCAGTCTCGCGATCGCCGCTTACTCGCGGCTTATCGCCTCGCACAGGGCAGATCTTGCGCGTAGGGACCGCTGTGGCCGAACCAGAGCCGGGATCGGGGCCGACGGGGCCTGACGGCCGCCACCACGAGCGTGGAGCCATCGCGGGTCACGGCCTGATCGGCCCGAACGGTCCGTGGGCGCAAGATCTGCCATCGGGGGCCGAGTCCGGTGGCCGGGTCCGCGAGTCCACGCCGGGGCGGCGGCCGGCCCGGCGCTCCCTACCAGCGCTCCACGGCCCCCACGAGCGTGTCCACATCCTCGGTCGTCCGGGCCAGGAGGATCGCACCATCGGCGCCCGCCGCCTGCCAGCGCAGCCATGTCTCGCGCGGATCGGTGACCCATGGCGACTCCGCGATGGACCCATCCGCCAGCCAGTCGCCCTGGAACCCGACGATGACGTTCTGGTCCTCGCGTCGCCGCCCGGTCGCCGCGAGCGACTCCAGGTACTGGGGCAGGTTCTCCTCGAAGTTGTCGTCGAATGCGGTCCAGCCGTCGCCGATCCGCCCGGCGAGGCGCGCCCCGGCCGCGGTCTCGCCCCCGAGGATGATCCGCGGGGCAGGCACCGGCACGGGGAACGCCGCAGCGTTCATGAGCGGATAGAAGTCCGAATCCCGCGTGACCGGCCCGCCCGTCCATAGCGCCCGGATGACCTCTACGGCTTCCTCGAGCCGAGCGACCCGTTCGGCCAGCGGAGGAAAGTCGATGCCGTAGGCGGCGTGCTCGCGCGGATGCCCGCCGATCCCGATCCCGAGCGTGAACCGGCCACCCGACGCGATCTGGAGCGTAGACGACATCCGTGCGACGACGGCCGGATGGCGGTTCATGACATTGAGCACGAACGACCCGACCCCGATGCGGGAGGTCGCCCCGGCGGCCATGGCCAGCGCCGTCCAGCCCTCGACGACGGGCACCGTCACGTCGCCGCGCCCCATGAAGTGGTCCCACGCCCAGACGCCCTGGTAGCCAGCGGCATCGAGACGTCGCGCGCTCTCGATCCACCAGCCCGGCTCCGCCCGGATCGTCCGGAGACTGACCCCGACCGGCAGACGCCCCTCGAGCGACAGGTGCCCACCGACCATCCCGGCCGGCCCGCCGCCCACTACAGCCCGGTCTCGAATAGCCGGATGTCCTCGGCCGCGATCGTGTGCCCGTCTCCACGCGTCGGCCCGAGCGCCGCGAGCGCGCCCAACGCGTCGAGGTCGGCCGGGAAGCGCCCGATGAGGTCGAGCACGACCGCCTGGATCCGCGTCGCATTCTGCTGGAAGACCTCGAGCACCGTCATCGCGTCGACGGCTTCGGTGCCTTCCAGGACGCCGGCGTCGAAGTCGGTGATGAGGCTGATATTCACGACCGCCATCCCGAGCTCACGGCACAGCCAGGCCTCCGGATACTGGGTCATGTTGATGACCTCCCAGCCGGCGTCCGAGAACCATTTCGACTCGGATCTGGTCGAGAACCGGGGTCCCTGGATGACGACGACCGTGCCGGTCTCGTGGACGTGGATGCCGTGGTCGCGGATCGTCGCGATCGCGAGCTCGCGCAGGACCGGGTCGTAGATCTCGGCCGACGAGAGGTGGGTCACGATCGGGCCGTCGTAGAACGTGTCGGCGCGGCCGGACGTCCGGTCCACGAACTGGTCGCACACCACGAAATCGCCCGGCTTGACCGCGAGCTGCAGCGACCCGGCGGCACACGGTGAGATGACCGCCTTGACACCGAGCGAGCGCATCGCCCAGACGTTGGCCCGGTAGTTGACCTTGTGCGGCGGGAGCGTGTGGCGTCGGCCGTGGCGTGGCAGGAAGGCCACCCGTCGGCCGCCGACATCGGCGAGGAAGACCGAATCCGACGGCGGGCCGTAGGGTGTGTCCACCTTGACCTCGCGGACGTCCTCGAGGAGCGAGTAGAACCCCGAGCCGCCGAATACGCCGATCTCCGCAGTGTCCCTGCCGTTCCCCACGCGTCGCCTCCGTCCCATGTCGCCATGGGGTGTTCCCATCGCCGATCGACGGATTCTACGATGCGGCAGACTGAACGACGGAGGTTCGACCGATGACCACCGAAGACCCGACCACGTCGACGCCGACGCCGCCCCCAGCGGAGCCCACGCCATCGACCCCGCAACCGCCACCCAGGCCGTCATGGCAGCCGCCGCCGGCCGACCACGGCCGAGGCGTCTCGCTGGTCCTCGGCGTGATCATCCTGATCATCGGGCTGTGGTACTTCGCGACCCGGACCCTCGGCCTGCATCTGCCCGACCTCGACTGGGGCAACCTGTGGCCGCTGATCCTGATCGCCGTCGGGGTCTGGGTCGTCTACCGCTCGATGCAGCGCCGCCCGTGACGTGAACGACTCCGCCTGGAGCCAGGGCGACCGCTCGGCCACGGACCGCGCCTGGCTGGCCGACTGGCGACGACGCGTCGCGACGTTGTATGCCGAGGTCCGCGGGATGGCCGCCAGCGACCCGGACATGGCGCTCGCCCACTGGCGCGCGGTCCGCGAGACGCTCTACCGGGAACACCCGCAATCGCCGGTGCCACCCGATCGGCGGTCGACATTCCGGGCGGCCCACTTCGACCACGATCCGGCGCTCCGTTTCGAGGTCGCGGTCGAACCCGCGCCAGCGCAGGCCCCGGGCGCGTTCGTGCTCGAGCTGCCGAACAGCGGCGCCGAGACGCTCGCCTTCAGCCGGGTCGGCCGGATCGCACTCCCCTTCCCCACCGGCGAACGGACGTTGTCCGTGTTCTGGATGGCCGGCTACGCGGGCGGCCTGTTCATCCCGTTCCGTGACGGGACGAGCGGAACCGAGACGTACGCCGCAGGTCGCTACCTCGTCGACGCGGCCAAGAGCGCCGACCTGGGCGGCGATCCGGCGATCGGCACGCTCATCGTCGACTTCAATTTCGCGTTCCAGCCGTCCTGCGCCTTCGATCCGAAGTGGGCCTGCCCGCTCGCCCCGCCGGAGAATCGCCTCGACCTGCCGATCCGTGCCGGCGAGCGACTGGGGGGCTGACCCCACCCGACCGCACCGGACCGTACCGGACGAACGGGGCCCCTCCGACCGGACGGTCGTACGCCCGACCAGGACCGGACCCGAGCGCAAGATACCCGGGTGCGGTTCAAGTCCACGCCCCGCCGGTCCACGCCCGAGCGACTGCTCTGGTCGCGCGACATCCGATTCGTCCGCCGCCTCGCGGCGCGGGTCGTCGGTGGTCGTCTGCTCGAGCTCGAAACGGGGACGGTCCTGATCGGCCCGGTCGCGTCCATGCCCGACTGGCTTGCCGCCGAGGTCGCGCACGCCGCCGCCAGCCGGCCCGAATACGGCCTGGTCGCGGTCGACGACACGCTTCCCGAGAGTGATCGATACGTCGTCGCGATGTCGTCGGCGGTGCTGCTGTCCGGCCTGGCCGACCGGATCGGGATGGCCCAGTCCACCCAGGTCGTGCAGACCAAGATGCTCGACTACTTCTTCAGCCTGCGGAAGCTCCACGTCATCGCGTTCCAGCCGATCATCGACATCGCAACCGGCGAGCTGCACGAATACGAGTGCCTGTTCCGGCCGGAGATGCCGATGCTGCCGCAGTCGATCGCGTCGGTCGTCCAGGCGGCGATCAACACGGACCGAGGTGTGGAGCTGGACATCTACATCGTCGCGACCGTCCTTGACCACATCGGCCGGATCGAGCCGGTCTGGCGTGCGGCCGGCAACGCGCCGCGGCGGTACGCCATCAATCTGACCCCGCTGAGCCTCCTGCATCCTGCCTTCGAGGCGGCCGCACTCGGCGCCCAGGTCCGCGCGGCCGGTCTCGATCCGCACCACATCACCATCGAGTGCACGGAACAGCAGTCCGTGCCCGACATCGGTGCACTTCAGCGCCAGGTGAAGGCCCTGCGCAAGATCGGCTTCGGGTTCGCGGTGGACGACGCCGGCGCAGGGTATGCGAGCTTCGCGCTCATCGCCTCGCTCCGACCGTCGGTCATCAAGATCGACCGCGAGATCGTCCACGGCATCGGCCACGATGATGCCAAGCAGGCGCTGGTCGAGGCGTTCGTCTCGTTCGGGCGTCGCATCGGGGCGCACCTGCTGGCCGAGGGGATCGAGCGACGGGCCGACCTGACGGCCCTGGCCGCCCTGCGAGTCGAGTTCGGGCAGGGCTACCTGCTCGGGCGCCCACAGCACGAACCGGCGCCGCCGCGGCGGACGACCGACGCCGCCCCTCGTCGCGCTCGCGTACCATCGAGGGTATGAGCGGTCTCTTCCCCGACCACATCAGGTCCTTCCTCACCGACGAGCGCTTCGCCACCATCGCCACCACCGATCCCGACGGGGCCCCGCATCAGGCCGTCGTCTGGTACACCGTCGACGGCGACGAGATCGTCATCAACAGCGCCGTCGGCCGCCGCTGGCCGACCGATCTCCTGCGCGACCAGCGCATCTCCATGGCCGTGATCGACGCGGCGGACGGCTACCGCTGGGTCGGCGTGGTCGGCACGGTGCACGCCATCACGGATCAGACGACTGCGCAGGCCGACATCGCCGCGATGGCCTGGCGCTACCCGAACGACGGAGCCGGCGACGTCGAGCGCACGATCGACAGGTTCGAACGCCAGGAGCGCATCACCTTCCGGATCCGGCCGACCGCGATCCACGACCACCTCGACTGATGACGCGGTTCGGGCTCCAGGTGTGGTCGCAGCGGACCGATTGGGCTGGCATCCGCGACGCGGCGATCAAGGCCGACGAGGTCGGCTGGGATTCGGTCTGGACGTGGGACCACCTGATGGCCATCTTCGGGCCGTGGGAGCAGCCGGTCTTCGAAGGCTGGAGCGTGCTGGCAGGGCTCGCCCCGGTCACGAAGCGAGTCCGGCTCGGGCTGATGGTCGGGGCCAACACGTTCCGCAATCCCGGACACGTCGCCAAGCTCGCCACCACGCTCGACCACATCTCGGACGGTCGGGCCGTGCTCGGCATCGGCGGCGCGTGGTTCACCCGCGAGCATGACGCCTATGGCATCGACTTCCCGCCGGTCGGCGAACGACTCGACCGCTTCGACGAGGCGGTCATGCTCATGCGCCGGCTGCTCGATGGCGAACGGTTCAGCCATGAGGGCCGCTTCTACACGTTCCACGATGCGTTATGCGAGCCGCGACCGGTCCAGGCCCACGTGCCGATCCTCGTCGGCGGGTCAGGGCCGAAGAAGACGATGCGGACCGTGGCGCTGCGGGCCGACGGCTGGAACACCGCGGGCACGATCGACGAGGTTCGCGACCGGCTCGACATCCTCGCCGAGCACTTCTCGGATGTCGGCCGCGACATGGCCAAGCTCGACAAGACGATCAGCTTCCCGATCATCCTGCGCGACGACCGGGCCGCTGCGGAGGCACGCTACGGCGAGCTGATGGCGCACAACGGCATCGAGTCGATGGAGAGCAATCCGGCCCTGCTCGGGAGTCCGACCGAAGTGGCCGACGCGCTCCGGCCGTACGCCGAGCTCGGCTTCGAGACCGTCATCGTCAGGATGCCCGCCCCGTACGACCACGAGACCATCGAACGGATGGGACGGGTCCGCGAGCTCCTCGGCGGATGACCGCGTGAAGGTCGTTGCCCTCGCGGGCGGGACCGGCGGCGCGAAACTCGCACACGGCCTCCAGGCCGTCCTCCCGGCGGGCGACCTGACAGTCATCGCCAACACCGGCGACGACACCGAACGGCATGGCCTCCTCGTCATGCCGGACCACGATGCGGTGATGTACATGCTCGCCGACCGGTTCGACGATGCCCGCGGCTGGGGCCTCGCGGGCGAGACGTGGACCGTCATGGACGGCCTGGCCGACTACGGCGAACCGGCCTGGTTCCGGCTCGGCGACCGCGACTTCGCGACGCACATCGCCAGGACGGCGCGGATCCGCGAGGGCTGGACAGTGACGGCCGCCGTCCGCTCGTTGCAGGCTGCGCTCGGGATCGCGACAGAGATCCTGCCGATGGCCGACGAGCCGGTCCGCACCCAGGTCCGGGTCGACGAGGGCTGGCTCGACTTCCAGGAGTACTTCGTCCATCGCCACCAGGCGCCTGAAGTCCGCCAGATCCGTTACGTGGGGATCGACGAGGCGCGCCCGACAGCCGAGGTCGATGCGGCATTCGAGGCGGCCGAGGTCATCGTCATCGGACCGTCGAATCCGCTGGTGTCGATCGGGCCGATCCTGGCGGTGCCGAAGATGGCGGCACGGATCGACGACGCGCGGTCGCGGGGCGTGCCGGTCATCGCGGTCAGCGGCATCGTCGGTGGCGTCGCGCTCAAAGGCCCGGCCGACCGGATGCTGATCTCGCTCGGGTTCGAATCGAGCGCCCGGGGAGTGGCCGCCCAGTATGCCGGGCACATCGACGCGTTCGTCCTGGACGCCGTCGACGCCGCCCTCGAACCGGGGATCGCCGCGCTCGGCGTCCGGACCTTCGTGACCGACACGATCATGACCGAGCACGCTGGTCGAGCCCGGCTAGCACAGGCGGTCCTGGAGTACGCACGATGACGCGGATCGCGGCGATCATCCCGGTCGGCTCGTTCGTCGGCGCGAAGTCGCGGCTCGGCGAGTCGCTCGACGCGGAGGAGCGGCAGGATCTCGTCGATGGGCTCCTGGCACATACGGTCGCGGCCGCGCTTGGCGTCGAACGGTTGGCGGACGTGCTGGTCGTCAGCCCGGACCGCGACGTTCTCGTCCGCGCCGCAGAGCTTGGGGCACGTACGTTCCGCCAGCGCTCGCGGGGCCTGAACAAGGGCCTCCGCGAGGGCATCGCGGACATCGTCGCGGGCGGCGCGGACGCGGTCCTGATCCTGCCGATCGACCTGCCGTTCGTGAGCCCGACCGAGCTTGTTCGGGTCCTCGACCCGCTCCGCGTCGAGGAGCCCATCGTGGTCCTTGTCACCGATCGGCACGGCACCGGCACCAATGTCCTCGGCCTTCGACCGCCCGCCGCGATCGACGTCGCATTCGGGCCCGGCAGCCGCCTTGCCCATCGCCGCGCCTCCAAGGCCGCGGGAGTCCGGTACGTGGAGGTCGACGGACCCCTCAACGTCGATCTCGATACGCCGGACGACCTCGTCTATGTCGAATCGCTCATGCAGGCGGGTGTCCATGTCGGCTGACGCTTCGATCCGCATCCTCGCCCTCGCCGGGATACCGGAGATCCGGATCGGTGACGACCTCGGCGACATCATCGCGAACGCCGTCGCCCGGACCGCCGGCGCGGTGCCGCTGACCACCGACGACGTCCTCGTCGTGACCCAGAAGATCGTGTCGAAGGCCGAGGGCGCCGTCATCGACCTCACCGGCATCGTCCCCGGTATCGAGGCGATCGAATTCGCCGAGCGCTACGACCGCGATCCCCGGCAGGTCCAGGTCGTCCTGAACGAGGCGCGGCGGATCGTCCGGATGGAGAACGGCGTGCTCATCACCGAGACGCCGCACGGGTTCGTCTGCGCCAACGGCGGCGTAGACGCCTCGAACGTCGGCCCCGACTCCGGGTCGCTGGTGACGCTTCTCCCGCGTGACCCCGACGCGTCGGCGGCGCGGATTCGTGCGGCGGTGCGGGTTCGGTTCGGAGTGGACGTGCCCGTCGTGATGTCCGACTCGTTCGGCCGCCCGTGGCGCTGGGGCATCGTCGATGTCGCCATCGGCGTGTCCGGGCTGCTTCCCCTCGAGGACCTCCGAGGCGTCGCCGATGCCGACGGCCGCATGATGCGCTCGACCGTCCGCGCGGTCGCCGACGAATTCGCCTCCGCCGCCGAGCTCGCGCTGGGCAAGACGGCCGGCCGCCCGGTCGCGCTGATCCGCGGCGCGCCGTTCTCCCGCGGCGAAGGCGCCATCGCCGACATCATCATCCCCCGCGAGAACGACCTCTTCCCGTAGGCGGCCGGGGGCCTGATGCCTGATTTCGGGCGCTCGCCAGGGAACTATGTTCGTGATGCCTGTAGACGGCATCAGCCCACTGCTGTTTGCCGGGATCCAACGTCCGGTCGGGACCCTCTGCTCCGGATGCCCCTCGACGGCACCGATCGGTCGAATGCGCACGCACGCCGATCTCGATGCCGCACACAGGCATCAACAGGGTCGACGACCCTCCAACGCACCGAATCAAGCATCAGCCGGGAGTCGGCGCGGACGCCGTCGCGGTGCCGTCGCGGCGTCCCCGTTCAGCGATTCAGCAGCCGCGACAGGAACGCCTGCGTCCGTGGATCCTGCGGCTTGTCGATCACCTGTTCCGGCGGACCGACTTCGATGAAGGACCCTTCCTCGATGAAGTAGACCCGGTCGGCCGCCTCGCGCGCGAACGCCATCTCGTGGGTGACGACGATCATCGTCGAGCCCTCGTGGGCCAGTTCCTCCATGACCTTCAGGACCTCGCCGACGAGGGTCGGGTCCAGCGCGGACGTCGGCTCGTCGAATAGCAGCACCTTCGGCTCCATGGTCAGCGCCCGGGCGATGGCCACGCGCTGCTTCTGGCCACCGGACAGCCGCGCCGGGTGCTCGTCCCTCTTGTCGCGGAGACCGACCTTGTCGAGGTACTTCTCGGCGGTCGCGACCGCCTGGTCGCGCGGGACCCCCTTGACCTTCATCGGCCCCACGATGAGGTTGTCGATGACCCTCATATGGGGGAACAGGTTGAATTCCTGGAAGACCATCTGGGCGGTGGTCCGGATCTGGCGGATCTTGTCCTTGTCGGAACCGCTTCGGTGGCGCCTGAGCGGATCTGCCGCCACCTTGACGCCATCGACCTCGATCGTCCCGACAGTCGGCTCCTCGAGGAAGTTGATGCAGCGGAGCAGCGTGCTCTTGCCCGAGCCGGAGCGGCCGATCAGGCAGATCGTCTCCTTCGGGTAGACCTCCAGGGTGCAGCCGCGCAGGACATGGTTGTGGTGGTAGTACTTCTCGAGGGCGCCCACGGCGATGATCGGCGTCGCGCCGGCAGGCGTGAGCATGCCGGGAGCGGCGAACGGATCGTGGCTCGGCGCGGTCGTCATCGGTTTCGGTCCCCAGCGGCCATCCGCCGTTCGAGACGAGCCTGGAAGAAGGACAGGACCAGCGTCAGGCACCAGTACATCAGGGCCGCGACGATGATCGTCTGGAAGCTCTGGCCGGTCGGTCGGCCGGCCGCCTGGGCGCGCCACAGGAGCTCCTGGACGCCCACGATCGAGACCAGCGCCGAGTCCTTGGTCATGGCGATGAAATCGTTGCCCACCGCCGGGGTGACGATCCGGATCGCCTGCGGAAGGATCACCCGGCGCATCACCGTGCTTTCCGGCAAGCCAAGGGCACGCGCCGCCTCCACCTGTCCGGACGGGACGGCCTGGATGCCGGCCCTGAAGACCTCGGTCAGGTACGCCCCGTAGTTGAACGCGAGGGCGATGATCCCGGTCGGCAGCGGCGGGACGACGATCCCGGCGGCCGGCAGGGCCAGGAAGATGAACAGGATCTGCACGACCAGGGGCGTTCCTCGGACGATCGAGACGTAGAGCGACGCGGCACCGTTGAAGAACGGGTTCGCGGACAACCGACCGAGTGCCCCGAAGACCGCCAGGATCACGGCGAAGAAGATCGACGTCACCGAGATGAACAGGGTGATCCAGATGCCGCCGAGGATGAACGGCAGCCACTCCTGGAGGAACGGCAGGTTGACCCCGACGGTGATCCACAGGAACCCGCCGACGATGCCGAGGATGGCAACCCAGGTGGCGATGAAGCGGATCCGGAAATCCACCGCATGTCGCCGCTCGGCTGCTTCCACCTCGAGGACTATCGGCGGGACCGCGTCGAGACGCGCGGCCTGGACGGTCATGGCTTCTCCTCCATAACGGCGCAGGGGCGCCACATTGGCGCCCCTGCGTGATCGATCTCGGCCTGACGAGTCAGTCGCCTATGGACTGGGCGGCGTCGTCAGGTCCTTCTTGAACCACTTCTGGGAGAGCGCCGTCAGGGTGCCGTCGGTGTGCATGTCATTGACGATCTTGGTCAGAGCGGCCATGAAGTCGGCATCGGGCGGGCCGGACTTGTCGACCGACACGGCGAGTTGCTCGACGAACACGGGGAGACCGACCTTGACGATCGGCGTCTTGTTGGTGATGGCAGAATCGATGACCGTGCTGGCGCTCAGGAAGCCCTGGGCATCCTGGCGGCCCGCCGCGATCGCCTGGGCGCACGCCTGGTCGGTGTCGAGCGTCTGGACCTGGACATTCGCGGGCGGCGTCAGCACCGGACCGAGGGACACGCTCTGGAGCTTGCCCTGGAGCCAATCCTGATAGGTCGTCGCGGAGCCGACGCAGACGGTCTTGCCGGCCAACCCGTCGAGGGTCGTGATCCCGGACTTGGTGGTGGCAGCCATCTGGGCCGGCGTGTAGTAGTACGGCGGGCTGAAATCGAGGACCTTCTGGCGCGGGACCGTGATGGTCATCGAGCCGACGCTCACGTCCCAGCGGCCGCCCCACGAGCCGGCGGTGATCGTGTCCCAGCTGGGGGTCTCGAACGAGACCGCGACGCCCAGCCGCTTGGCGATCTCCGTCGCGACGTCGATGTCGAAGCCCTCGAACGTGCCATCCGACTTCAGGAACGATTGTGGGGCGTAGTTCGGGTCGGTCGAGACGACCAGCTTCTTGGCGGCCAGGACCTTGGCGAGCAGGCCGCCAGCGACCGGGGCCGTTGAGGCGGCAGTCGACGGGGCTGCTGACGCAGCCGTTGTCGCAGCGGCCGACGGGGCCGTTGACGCGGCAGCCGACGGGGCCGTTGACGCCGAGCCGGCTGATGAACATGCCACGAGCAACAAGCTCGCGACGACCATGACGATGGGGATCCCCATCGTCGACCTGATGTGGCGCATGTGTCCTCCTCAAGACGCGGCTCCCTGCCCGCGTAAGCGCGAATGGTACGCCTCGCGGCGAAACGCGAGTCCGGAGGGACGCGTCACCTCAGACGAAAGCCGATCCTCCGATTCGATGCGTTCATCGACTTTGCGCACGCGCCGCCCCCTCGCGGGGGCGAACTACACCAGGGTCAGGCGCCGGGCGCTCGATAGTCGATGTGGCGCTTGGCGATATCGTCGACCTGGGTCGCCGTCAGAAGCTCGGACGTGGTGCAGCTCGCGGCGCCTGACGCCCCGACATTCAGGCTGGCCGCTGCGGCTGATTCCGTGTCCGGCAGATCGGCGATCAGGATGAAGTCGTCGGCGCCCATCACCCAGTACATCGACTCGACGGTCCCGCCGCCGCTCTTGACGAGCGCGGTGATCGCCGCCACCCGGGCGGTGCCGCCGTCCTTGAGCAGCCCCGCTGCGCCGGATGCCGTGTAGTTCGCGCGGATCAGGAACTTGGGCATGTCACCCTCCTCTGCCGAACGCGGCGATCGTCCCTCGACGCCTGGCGTCCGGGTGTCATCGAGTCAGTATGGCGGTTCGTGCACCCACGGACCGCTATAGCCGAAACACCCCGGAAAACGGCCGTCTGACCGCATATCTTCCGTACGCCGAGGTGACACGAGCCCATCCTGAGCGTGACCGATGCCGAGCCCGCGGCGTGCACCGGCCTTTGCGGTCCACCAATGCACGATTCGCCAGGATCTCGGACTCGTCCAGCTTGCGCTCAGTCGACCGTCGCGACGACCTCGATCTCGACACGAGCGCCCAGCGCGAGCCCGCTCGTCCCGAAGGCACTCCGTGCCGGCAGGTTCTCCGAGAAATGCTCGAGGTAGACCGCGTTCATCGCGGCCCACTCGCCCATGTCGGCCAGCATCACGGTCGCCTTGACCACCCGGTCGAGCGACGACCCGTGCCGTTCCAGGATCGTCCGGATGTTGGCGATGGTCTGGCGTGTTTCGGGCCCGATCCCGCCCGCGACGAGCTTGCCGTCGTCGAGCCCGAGCGCTCCCGACAGATACAGCACGTCGCCGACGCGAACTGCTTCCGAGAAGGGCGGCTTGATGCCCCCGAGTGACGCTTTGACCGGGAAGTAATCGGCTGCGGCCATCGTTCATCCTCCTTCGCGCGCGAACAATCCAGCGCCTCGCTCGCCGCGACAAGCTTACGACCGCGGAATGGGTCAGGCGGCGACTCCGTGGGCCGCGACATGGGGCTCAGCTGCGGGTCAGGCTCCGGTCGCGCGCGTTCGATGCGGTCGGTGTCGGTGCCCAGGCGTCGATGGCATCGCCAGCCCAGATCGGGCCGTCGTGGAACTCGAGGATCGGCTTTGGAAAGGTGGGGTCCGTCCGCGCAACGAGGGCCAGCTTGGCCGGGTTGATGCGCAGGATGCCGGCGATCTCCTCGCGGGTCTTGAGCTCGACGTCGAGCAGGTCGTGCGTCTGGTCGGCCCAGGCGAATGGCTCAGGGTCGACCCCGTCCGGGCCTGTCAGGAACGACTCGCCGTGGTACTGGAAGACCCAGGCACCATCCGGACGAGCCTCGACCGGGTCGGTGAGCCGGTACACGTGGACGAGCCTGGGGTTGATCGGCATGCGGTCAGTATGCGCCCGCGGCTCGCCGCTCCCCGACCCGCTACCCTGAGCCCATGCCCTCCGAATTCATCTACACGACCTACAAGCTCGCCCGCCACTATCCGCCGGATCGCACCGTCCTCGAGGACATCTCGATCTCGTTCTACCCCGGCGCCAAGATCGGCGTCATCGGGTCGAACGGCGCGGGGAAGTCGAGCCTGCTGCGGATCATGGCGGGACTCGATGACGGCTTCAGCGGCGAGGCGCGCCGGACGCCGGGCTTCTCGGTGGGCTATCTCGCCCAGGAGCCCGAGCTCGACCCGACCAACGACGTCAAGGGCAACGTCATGGACGGCGTAGCCGAGGCCCAGACGCTCATCGACCAATACAACGAGGTGATGGCCGCCTGGTCCGACGCGGATGCCGACTACGAGGCGATCGGTGCCAGGCAGGCCGTCCTGGAGGACAGGATCGCCGCGGCCGACGCATGGAACCTCGAGCGAAACGTCGACATCGCGATGGACGCGCTTCGCTGCCCACCCGACGACGCCGACGTTCGCACGCTGTCAGGCGGCGAGAAGCGGCGCGTGGCGCTCGCCCGGTTGCTCCTCCGCCACCCCGACCTGCTGCTCCTCGACGAGCCGACCAACCACCTCGACGCGGAGTCCGTCGACTGGCTCGAACGCTTCCTCCAGGGATACGCCGGCACCGTCGTGGCGATCACCCACGACCGGTATTTCCTCGACCACGTCGCGCAGTGGATCCTGGAGCTCGACCGCGGGCGTGGCATCCCGTTCGAGGGCAACTACTCGTCCTGGCTCGAACAGAAGATCGACCGCCTCGGGCGCGAGGAACGCTCCAACGAAGCCCGCCAGCGAACTCTCGCACGCGAGCTCGACTGGGTGCGGCTGGCCCCGCGCGCCCGACAGGCCAAGGGCAAGGCACGCCTCGGCGCCTACGAGAAACTGCTCGCCGAAGCGAACGCCGACAAGGACAACAGCCGCGAGCTCGAGATCGCCATCCCGCCCGGGCCGCGTCTGGGCGACCAGGTCATCGACGTCACGGGCCTGCGCAAGGCCTATGGCGACAGGATCCTCATCGAGGACCTGACGTTCTCGCTGCCGAAGGCCGGCATCGTCGGGATCATCGGGGCGAATGGCGCCGGCAAGACGACCCTCTTTCGGATGCTGGTCGGTCAGGAGGCGCCCGACAACGGGAAGATCGCCATCGGCGAGACGGTCCAGCTGAGCTACGTCGACCAGAGCCGCGACGACCTGGATGCCGAGAAGTCCGTCTTCGACGAGATCGCCCAGGGCGCCGAATTCATCAAGGTGGGTGCCCGCGAACTGCCCGCCCGGGCCTATGTCTCGAGCTTCAACTTCCGCGGCACGGACCAGCAGAAGACCGTCGGCAAGCTGTCCGGCGGCGAGCGGAACCGGGTCCATCTCGCCAAGTTGCTCAAGTCGGGCGGCAACGTCCTGCTCCTCGACGAGCCCACCAACGACCTGGACGTGGACACGTTGCGTGCCCTGGAGTCTGGGCTGGAATCATTCCCCGGCTGTGCCGTCGTCATCAGCCACGACCGCTGGTTCCTCGACCGGATCGCGACCCACGTGCTCGCCTTCGAGGGTGACAGCCAGGTCCGCTGGTTCCAAGGCAACTTCACCGAGTACGAGGAATACCGGCACCGCGAGCTCGGCACCGCCGCCGATCAGCCGCATCGCATCAAGTACAAGCGGCTGGGCGGCTGATGCTTGTTCTGGGCTGTTCCGAGAGGCAGTGACCTTTCTGATGCTTGTAGGCGGCATCAAGTAGCGTCCCTAGCTGACCGGTTCTGCGGGCCATCGGATATGCCGCCTACAGGCATCAGGAAGGTCGAGTCGTCCGGGATGGTCACGATTCAGGCATCAAGCCGACCCGTTCTGCCCGACTTTGACTGACCCCGCCGACGACCAGCCGCATCGCATCAAGGGCAAGCGGCTGGCCGGCTCAGTGATTCGGCTCTGAGCTGCCCGGATCAAACACGCTCGGCGAACCAGATCGTCGGGGCACCCACGACGCCGGCGTCATGCATCGCCGTGCGCAGTTCCGGGCCCCCGGCGAACGCCTTGGCGGCATCCAGGCTCGGGAACTCGTGCGTTACGGTGACGTCATTCGGGGCGCCGTCGGCCTGGTAGACGGCCGCATCTGTCACGCCGAGACCGTCGCGAGTCGGCCCGAAATCGTCGTAGGTGCGACGCCACGCCGCGTAGTCGGCCACCGTGTGTCGAATGAACATCGTCGCCATCGATCCTGCCTCCACGTCACCCGGACGTCGGCTCGGACATCCGGCCGTCCATCCCTGCCGGTATCCTGCCACGTCAGTATCTGCTATGTCAATCACTGCTTGGGAAGTAGTTGTAATATCAGCCCGAACTGGTGTACGGTTCGCCCATGACACAGGACCCTGAGACGACCCGCCCCGAAGCGCTCTGGAACGATGCGTGGCGCGGCGTCCTCTTCGCGAGCTCGCGCGTCCTGCGCGCCGCAGAGCCCGACCTCATCGCGAAGGCCGGTTTCCCCCTCACCTGGCTCGACGTCCTCGCCCAGCTGTACGACGCCCCGGAGAACCGGCTACGCATGCAGGAGCTCGACGAGCGTTCACTATTCACACGGAGCGGTCTCACCCGGCTCGTCGACCGGATCGAGGCTGCCGGGCTTGTTCAGCGGGAACCGGTTCCCGGTGACCGGCGCGGCGTCAGCGTCGTCCTGACCGCCGAGGGACGCCGCCGACACGACGCAGCGTTCGCGGATCACCTCCAGCTCATCGAGCGCGAATTCGGCAGCCGGTTGACGCGAGAACAGCAGAAAGCCGTCGCCGACGCGCTCGCCGGCTTCTGGCACGACGCGGAGACAACGACCGAGGAGTAGGTTGTGACGCGCGGAGACGGTCCGCCATAGCGCGTGGTACAAGGGTCGCCATGATTCGCATCGGTCCCGCCGCCCGCATCGTCATCGCGATCGTCGTCGCCTCCATGCTGTCGAGCGGCGGCCTCGCCACACCCACCCGAGCGGCGGCACCCGACAAGTCGGACGTCGTCCTCGTCTTCGACTTCTCCGCGTCGATCGTCCAGGACAAGGTCAACCGCGGCCGCTTCGCGAGTGCGCTCGAGGGGATCGCCAACCGCGTCGACGAGACATCCGCGGATCTCGTCGCCGGCGACATGACTGCGAGCCTCGTCCAGTTCGCCGGCACGGCGATCGACACCCCGGGCTGCGTCGACCTCCACCTGCTGAACAGCCCCGAGACCGTCGCCAAGTTCGCAGACTGCCTGCGGGTGGTGGCCGGCGCGTACCGCAAGGGCCTCGACCCGAAGCTGATCAAGAAGATCGGCGTCGATACGAACTACGTCGCAGCGATGGAACAGGCCGCGAATCACCTGCCGGCCGATGCGGTCCGCCCCGCGATGATCCTGTTCACCGACGGCAAGCACGACGTCAAAGGCGTCCCCGTCAGCCAGGTCCAGCCGACGCGCGACCGACTCTTCGCGAGCCGCACGCCGTTCGCGCTGCTGCCGGTCGGCATGGGGCTGGACCCGAAGGAACGCGGCCCGCTCGAGGCCGGGCTCCAAAACCTGCGAATCACCCGCGACATGCCGCCATGCGTCAGCGGTGCGACGTTCGACTGGCCACAAGTCGTCTTCGAAACCGCCCAGGAGGCGGGCAACGCGGTCGCGGTGGCGCTCCAGGACGCGAGTTGCACCTTCACCGTCGCGGCCACCGCCGTCCCCGAACCGACGCCCGCGCTGGCCGTTCCCGTCGTCCCGAGCGTCGTCGTCACTCCCGGCGACGGCCAGGTCTCCGTCCAGTGGACGCCGGTCCCGTCCGTCGCGGGCGCTCCACCGATCACCGATTACAAGGTCCGCTGTCGCGCGGGTGACGCCGCCCCGATCGAGTCGACCGAGGGCGTGTCGCTCGACCGGACCACCGTCGTGACCGGCCTGGCCAATGGCAGCCCGTACATCTGCGAGGTCGCGGTCGTGAGCGGCACGACCGTCGGGCCGTGGAAGGCCGCCGATTCGATCGCCATCCCCGTCGGTCTGCCGCCCGCCCCTGGCAAGCCGTCGGTCAGCGCGCTGGACCAGGCGCTACAGATCAGCGTCGCGCCCGTCCCCGGCATCACGAAGCTCCACTACGAGTGCTCCGGCGACAACGGCACGACCTGGCCAGCCGTCGCCGACGTCGCGTCGAAGGACGATCCGACCGCCCAGGTCCGCGATCTGACCAATGGCGTGAACTACGTCTGCCGCGCGTTCGCCGCGAACACGATCGGCACGAGCGATGCGTCGCCGATCTCGGACGCGGTGCGGCCGTGCGGCTCGTCGTTCGACTGCAACCCCATCCTCGCGCCGGCCCTCGGGGTACTCGGCATCGCGCTCGTGGTCGGGCTCGTCCTCGTCGGCCTCGCGCTGCTGCGGTCGCGGCGGCGTGGGTACGTGCTCGCGGTGGTCGACGTCGTCTACACAGCCAACCTCGGCTATGGGTCGAGGGTCGGGATGGAATTCGTCCGTGATCCAGCATCGAAGCGGGTGACAGAGGTGGTCGCCGATAAGACCAAGACCGCGGAGATACGCATCCACCGGATGAGCGGCGGCCGCTTCGAGGTCCGCGACCACCACGGCCGAAGCATGGCGATGGACGGCGTGCCGATCGTCGTCACCGATGCCCTGGGCGCGCGGCACGAGGTCGTGCTGCGGGCGTTCAACACCAACGCGGCGTCACCGGTGGCGACGCGGCACTGAGGGCTGTCACCGCGCCTGATGCTTGATCTGGGCCGGTGGGCGCTCGACTTCATCCTTGATGTCTGTCGGCGGCATGTCGGTACGACGGGCAGGCTATGCAGATGAGGCGCTCGTGGGTCTGGATCCTCATCGGTTTGACGATGGTCGCGCTGCTGGTGATCGCCTCGCGTCTGACGAGCGACTCGGCGCTCGCGACGCCGATCCCGGGAGTCATTGCGGTCGTTCGGACCGTCATCGATGGCGACTACCTGATGCATGGAGGCGGCATCCAAGGGGTTGATCCTCAGCGGGGCTCCACCCGCTCGACGGTTCCGACACGGTCGATCGAGCGGTCGAACGAGGCCACCACGCCGATGCCGCTCCGTTCCGCGCACGCGACGAGGTACGCCTCGGCGAAGTCCAGCCTGTGAACGTCATAGACCTCGACGGCCCGTTGCGCGAGGCCGGCATCCACGACCGTGATGGGCGGGAAGGCGAGGACCGCTCGCAGCGTCTCGGCGATCTGGGCTCGAGGCGTTTCGTAGAACGACTCGAGGACGAAGGCGACCTCGGCAAGGATGAGATCCGGCAGCAGGAGCTCGTGGGCGTCCGAGAGGAAGCGCGTGGCGCACGCCGCCTGGGCAGGCGGATCGCCTGTGAGGTGTCTGACCAGGATGTTCGTGTCGACGAACGCAGTCATCGGCTCTTCGCTGCCCGCGTTCGCCGGGTCTCTGCCACGACGCCCGCCCACGGCGTCCCGCGTTTGGCAGCCGGCACGCTAACGGACCCGGCCAGGGCGAGGAGGTCCGCGGTTCGGGCCAGGATCGCATGATCGCCCTCGACACGGAAGACGAGCCGGTCGCCCTCCTCGAGCGACAGTGCCTCACGCACCGCGCGCGGGACCGTGACCTGGCCCTTCGAGCTGAGTCGAGCGCTGATCTCCACGAACCATCTCCATACATGTGCCGTGATGTAAGGATAGATTAGCCGCCTGATGAAGTCGACAGGACCATCAAGCGGCGCCGATCAGTGTCGAGGTGATGTCGGTCGGAGGAAGGGTTCTGGCCGCCGCACATCGTCATCGTCCGGGTCCGGGCCATCCCAGATGAGGGTCTCGGGCGCGATGTCCACCTCGCCGGGCCAGGCCAGGGTGCCGTCATCCACGTAAACCTCGCGGAATGCGTCGTCATCGACGGTGATCTTGTGGAACACGCCGACGCCATCGAGCAACCCGCCCAGGTCGCGCTCGACGACCGACCCATCGGTGAGGGTCAGTCGAACCAGTCGTCCCTCGAGTGGCCGAACGTCTGCGATCCTGATCATGGACGGCATGCTAGCGAAGGGGCTCGATCCGGCGCAATCCTTGGCGAGTCGATGCCAATTCCCAATCGAGGAGCAGTTCGTCCTGATGCTGCGCCGCCCACTCGATCGTCAGTCCGAGGGCGCGAGACGGAAAGTCCCCCTTGATGACTTCCAATCGCGGAATCGCGACTTCGACTTCGTACTCCGCGTAGGAGGCATGGAAGTGGGGTGGGTGGTGATCCTCGAAGTGCATTCGAATGACGATTCCGAAGAACCGCGAGATCTCAGGCATCCCGCGACGTTACGAAAGTGCGCTTATCGGCGGCTTACATGGCACACGGGCGTGAGTGTGGTCACCTAGTCGCCGAGGACACGGACCTCAGCAGCCGGGAGGGTCGCCCACCAGTGGGCGTAGCGGCCGTGGTAGATGAGCGGTTCGCGGTCGGCCAGGAACGCGCGCATGCCGCGGGCCTCCGTCTCGATGGCCGCCCAGGCGTCGTCGGGGAGCGCGTGGAATGCGGTCACTTCGATGCCGTCCGCGACCGGGCGCCAGACGCCGGCCACGTAGCCGTCGACCAGGAGGGTCGGCAGGACGTCGCCGTTCTTGCGCGTCGCGTGCGGGCGGTACTCGGGCGGGATGATCCGGCTCCGATCGACATAGGCGAGCAGGGTGCCGTCCCACATCGGCAGCAGGCGGGGCGGCGCGGGCGTGTCCTCGGGTGGCAGGAGGCCGCCCGGGACGTCGAAGAGTTCCGCGCCGACTGGGCCTGCGAGCGTCACGGCGTCGCCCCGGTCGACCAGGACGCGGAACGCCCCTCGGGCGCGCGCTCGCTGGACCATCGCGAACTGCGCAAAGTCGAGCATCGTGGCCGGACCGAAGCCGTCGAGATAGCGGCGCGCTAGCCACACCAGGGACGCCTCCGGATCGCCGGTCCGCGGCGGTCCGCCTGCCTCCTCGGCCGAAACGTATCGGCGCGGCTGTCCGAACGACCACGGTCCGCCCGTCGGCACATGGTGGAGCGGCGCGAACGTCCGGATCGCCCACCCCACCGGCTTGCCGGGTCTTGGCGCGAGTCGATCGTCGAGCCAGGCGTCGAGCTCCGCGCCCGTCCGCGGCCGGTCGGTGGATGCCAGGAGATCCGGGAGGAGAGCGTCCGTCTCGTCGATCGACACCCCCGCGACCGAGAAGCGCGAGTCATACAGGCGCGACGCGCGCAGGCTCGGCTGCATCGCCTCGTGGAAGGCCGGATAGTCGCGGGCGTCCACGGCGTGGATCGTGATCCGGACGACCGTGGCCTTGACGATCGTCCGGTCGATGAACGCTCGATCGAGATCGGCCGGGTCGAAGTCGGTGACGCGGTTCCACAGCGCGACGTACATCGACGCCGGTTCCTGACCCTGACCGCGACGATCCGATGGACGGCATCGACGACGTCGAGCGGTTCGCGACGGAGGAGCAGCTGGCGAGCGAGCGTGGCGCGGTTGAGTCGGCGGGCGGTGACAGTCACCCGATGCATGCTAGCGAGCCGCGACTTCGTCGGCGGCCAGGACGCAGACCTTCTTCGTCCCATGGCAGTCGTGGAGGTTGTGCGTCCGGAGATCGCGCCAGCGACGGAGCTGGTTCTCGGTCAAGCCCTTGAGGCCGAGGCCCTTTTCGAGTGCTTTGGCGACGATGCCGATCGTCTCGCGGGCTCGGCCCGGGCCGGCACCTACCGACACCTCGTACTTGATGAGCGCCAGATAGTCGGCGAGCTCGTTCGTCGGCGGTTTCTGGCGGTCGTGACAGGCATTGCGCCAATACTCCGCGACCGCTCGGGCGTTCACGAAGCGCGCTTCGAAGCGGGCGAGGTGCTGCGGGCAGTGGGTCCGGACGCCCTTGAGCTCATGCTCGGTCCAGGCGACGATCAGGCGGTCCTTGGCCTCGGCGCGCTGGAGGATCCGCTCGACGGCGTCGGGAAGCGGCAGGAGCTCGATGTCGTCGTCGGCCGTGGTCAGCGGCTCGAAGAGCGGGTCGGTGACGGCCTGCCAGACCCACGGGGTCGCGCTGCGGCCGGCCCGATGGGCGCAGCCGAGCAGCACCGGGGCCTGGTCCTTGCGGCCCTCGAAGTCGATGTAGAGGGCACGCCGCGCTTCCTCGGGGGTGATGCGGTTCTTGCGTGATGCTTTTGCCATGTCAGTCGTAGTGGTAGCTTGGGATGGTCGGGTCCACGTCCCACATCTCGGCAGTCGACCGGCAGGTCGGGCAGCGGGCAGGCGCGTCGTAGCGGAACCGACCGCCACACGGACAGGGGACGAGCGTCGCCTCGGCGGCCGTGTGGTACTCGTCACGATTCAGGGGCTCGCCCGGATATTCGGCCTGGATCCGCCGGTCCATCTCGGCACGAGCAATGGCATACGGGTAGCCGAGGCCCTTGACGAACCGCAGGTGGATGTCGCCGAGCTCCCGGTGCGAGACGCTCTTCGCGTCGCCGCAGGCATCGCAATGCAGCAGGTCGAAGAAGAACCCGCCGCCCTGCTGCAGCTGGAATGTGGTGCCGCAGACCTTGCAGATCAGTCCGGTTGAGGAACCCATGACGCCTCCCTTGAGGTTCGACTCCGGGCCAGGCATCAATCGCTCAGTTCGCCGTGTCGGCATCACCGTGGACGAGGGGGTCAAGAGGGTGGCTCCTACGGAGCCGCGCGCGAGATACGCGCGTACGCGCGAGGAATTGGCACAGTCAGCCGATAATCGGATCGACGGGTCTCGCCGCAACTCGCGCCCGGACAGCTCGCTCAAGCTCGTCCACGGTCTCGATCCAGCCGGAGAGTTCCCACGACGTCGGCGCGAGCTCGTATGCATGTTGATGGCACGCCTGGCTGAGCGCCGACCAGGTGTAGGCGGCTCGGCCGGCGAGGTCGGGCTGGACCCATTGGCGGAGGCACAGCAGCTTGGCACCACCGCTCGATGCGCACACTGTGACACGGTCGTGCCACCTGTCTGTCACGGGTGTGGCGCGGGCGCACCACATGGTTGATGCCGTCCACAGGCATCAGGCCCGACGCCGGTCTCGGACCGCCGAAGATCAAGCATCAACGGCTGGTGGGCATTGTCGAATCATCTGGTGCTCGTTCGTCGTAAGACTAGGATGGCGCTAGCCACCTGCGGCCGACCGGCCGCGAAGACGGCACGCGGAGGATCGACCCATGGCAACGTTCCTGCTCACATTCCACGGTGGCTCGATGCCCGAGAGCCCGGAAGAGGGCGCCAAGGTCATGCAGGCGTGGACCGAGTGGTTCGGCGAACTCGGCGACAAGCTCGTCGATGGTGGCAATCCGATCTCCAACGTCAAGACGATCGCGCCTGACGGCTCGGTGACCGACGGCGCCACCGCAGCCCCATCCGGTTACAGCATCATCAAGGCCGACAGCCTCGATGAGGCGGTCGCGCTCGCCAAGGGCTGCCCTGTCCTCCACGGTGGAGCGAGCCTCGTCGTCGGGGAGACGTTCCCGGTCATGTAGTCACCGGCCGGAGCGGCCACTCTTCTCAGGTCCGTCGTTCCAGCCTCCGGATGACTGCCACCGGCGTGATGACCACCAGGTGCTGCCGCGCCCTCGATGCCCCGACGTAGAGCAGGCGATCCAGTCGTTCTGGATCGTCCCGTGGGATCTCCAGCAGCACGATGACCGGCCGCTCCAGGCCCTTGAACCGGCGGATCGACTCGCACAGGACGACATCCGGGGGCGGCTCTGGGACGTCGCCGGCGGGGATGCCCAGGAGCCGTCCATCGTCCCCGACAGCGCCGTTCCAGAGGACCTGGTTGCCATAGCGGCGCTGTTTCCAGACGGCAGAGTGTTCGAGACCGAAGCCGCTGAGGACGGCGATGGAGCCGGGCGCCACGCCCTCCTCCTCGACCAGCCGATGGAGGACCTTGCGCAGCGCTTCTATGGTGTCCTTGTCGACGTCGGCGGCGATGAGCTCGACCGGTCGACCATCCTGGCGGCGCGCCATCGATTGCAGGCCGCCCATGGCGAAGGGTTCGATGAGCTCGTGGATCGGCAGGGCGTTGCGGCAGTTGACGTCGAGCGGGAAGTCGGTCAGCCCCAGCTCCCCGGTCTGGTCGGCACGGAAGATCGCCTGCGCCGGATCGTGGAAGACGTACAGGACGTCTTCCTTCCCCCCGTGGAGCAGCCCCTCGAGCGATGCGAGCCAGCCACCGTCGAAATCCTGACCCTCGTCGACCACGATCGCATGGAACCGAGGCCCGACCTTCCCGATGGCAACATCGAGGGCGCTCGGCAACGTGTCGGCGAACCACGCGGGCGTCACCGGCTCGGGCTTCGAGGGCAGGACGTCCGCCTCGCCTGCGAGGTCCTCGCAGAGTTGGTGGAACGTGCTCACCTGAAGATGTCCGGTCGGCTCGGCCACGTCGTGGGTCTCCTCAGCGAGAGCCCGGGCCAACGGTGAGTTGAAGCAGACGAGGAGGGTCTCGAACCCTTCGTTGGCGAGCTGTTTCGCCTTGGCCACGGCCAGCATCGTCTTGCCGGTCCCGGCACCGCCGACGACTGCCGCTCGGCGGACGCCACGCAACGTATTCAGGATGTGAAGCTGTTCGTCCGTTGCCGTCACCACATCGCGGTTCCCGTCCGCGATCTCGGACCGGAGGAGCGTCCTGAGCTCGAGCGGGGAGGTGACGGTCGCCTGGAGGAGCTCGACCCCCGTTGCCCGTGGTGGGAGCCTGGCACCGCCCGACCAGAGCTCGAAGCAGCGGTCGACCCAGGCGCGGATGCGCGCGTTGCGCGGGCCCTCCGGATCCAGGATCGTCTTGTCGAGGATGAGGTCGGGATCGGCGCTCATGCCCAGGTCGAACACCCTGGTCCCCAGGCTCTCGATCTGGACGCTTGGAAACGCGACCGCATGGCCGGCGATCGGGTCAAGTCCGGCCGGCCACTGCGGCAGCTCGCGCAACTTGGCGACGAGGCTGTGATGGCTGTCCGCCGCCTGCTCGAACGGCGTGCGCTCGAGCCGGCGATTGCCGGTCCACCACCGTCCGTAGCTGTCGCGGACGATCGTACCGGCCTTGACCTCGATGGTCAGGAAGCCCTTGTCCGGGTGCGCGATGACGAGGTCCGCCTCGCCCTCGCGGTCGAAACCCCCGCGCGTCCGAACGATCCAGGCGACGTTCGCGAGAAGGACATAGTCGCTGGAGAGGGCGTCCCGCAGGCGTTCGTAAACGTGGCGTTCGGCGCGCTGGCCGAGGCTCTCGGCGGACCCGCTCATCGCGGAGATGCTACTCCCAGCCACTCCCCGGGATTTTGGTACGCTTCGCAACGAAAATGAAGGTCGGCCTGCAGATCAACTCGTTCACCTGGCCCGGTGGCCCTCAGGCCATCGGGCCGACACTTGCGCGGATCGCCCGTCAGGCCGACGACGTGGGCTTCGATTCGATCTGGGTCATGGACCACTTCTTCCAGATCCGCGGTGTCGGCAAGCCCGAGGAGCCGATGCTCGAAGGTTGGACGACGCTCGGGTTCCTCGCCGCGCATACGACCCGGGCGCGCCTCGGCCTGATGGTCGGCGGCGTCCATTACCGCTATCCCGGGCTGTGGGTCAAGGCCGCGACGACCCTCGACGTCCTGTCTGGCGGCCGCGCGTGGCTCGGCATCGGGGCCGCCTGGAACGAGGATGAGTCGCGCTCTCTCGGCTTTCCCTTTCCGCCCCTTGGCGAGCGCTTCGAGATGCTCGAGGAGACGCTCGCGATCGCCCACGGCATGTGGGAGGGCGAGCGCGGGTCGGAGGCCGAGTTCAACGGGCGGACGTTCCATGCCGCACGGCTTCTCAACTCCCCGCAGTCGCTGTCACGCCCCCGGGTGCCGATCATGATCGGGGGCGGTGGTGAGAAGAAGACCCTGCGCCTCGTCGCTCGCTATGCCGACGCCACCAACGTCTTCGGCACGCCCGAAGGCGTCGCCCGCAAGTACGCGATCCTCGCCGACCACTGCGCGGACATCGGCCGCGACCCCGACGAGATCGAGCGTTCGACCCTCCAGGGTGTCCGCATCTCGCGCGACGGCGACGGCGCCACCGAAACGCCCGACGAGGTCGTCGATCGGTTGGGCGAGTACTCAGACGCGGGCGCCCAGCACGTCATCGTGAGCATGCGCCAGCTGCCCGACCTCGATGTGCTCGAGATCATGGGCCGCGATGTGATCCCCCATCTCCATGCTCTGCCGTAGGATTGCCACGTGACCAGTAATCCATTCGGTGGTTTCTCGATCTCGATCGTCGACACCGCCACCCAGCAGCCGGCCGGCCCGTCGACCGTTCGCAGCGCCGAAGGCCGCGTCGACGCCAAGGTCGTCATCGTCGGATCCGGCCCGGCCGGACTGACCGCCGCGATCTATGCGGCACGCGCGAACCTCGAGCCTGTGGTCCTGGCTGGGTCCGCCCCGGGCGGCCAGCTGATGCTGACGAGCGACGTCGAGAACTACCCGGGCTTCGAGGACGGTATCCAGGGGCCCGAACTGATGGCCGCGATGCGCGCCCAGGCCGAACGGTTCGGCTCACGCCTCATCGACGTCGATATCGATCGCGTGGACCTCTCCGCCAGGCCGTTCCGCATCTGGGCCCGCGGCACCGAATATCGTGCCCAGGCCGTGATCGTCGCGACTGGCGCGTCGGCTTTGTGGCTTGGCCTCGACAGCGAGACGCGATTGCGTGGCCGCGGCGTATCCGCCTGCGCCACCTGCGACGGCTTCTTCTTCAAGGATCGCGAGATCGCCGTCGTCGGCGGCGGCGACACCGCGTTCGAGGAGGCGACCTACCTCACACGCTTTGCGACGAAGGTGCACCTGCTCCACCGACGCGACACCTTCCGTGCGTCGAAGATCATGGTCGACCGCGCGAACGAGCACCCGAAGATCGAGATCCACCCCAATACGGCGGTGGAAGAGGTCCTTGGCGAGTCGAAGGTCGACGGGCTGCTCCTGTCCGACACCCGAACCGGCGACGAGAGCCGGCTGGATGTGGATGGCGTCTTCATCGCCATCGGCTATCGCCCGAACACCGAGGCCTTCCGCGACTGGCTCGACATCGACGAGAAGGGCTACCTCGTCGTTCATGACGAGACCGGTTCGAAGATCGACGGAATCTTCATCGCCGGCGACGTCCACGACCACCGCTATCGCCAGGCCGTCACCGCAGCCGCCGACGGCTGCAAGGCCGCCATCGACGCCGAACGCTGGCTCGAAGCCGAAGGAATCACCGAAGCGGCGACAACCACAGCCTGGTAGACCGGCGGGCCGGGGCTCGAGTCTTCTGGGCCGTGTCCGCGCCCGGTTCCCGACCTGATGCTTGATTTCGGGCGCCCAGGGCACCCCGTCCCGTCCGATGCCTGTGGACGGCATCGGGCACGAGGCCGCCAAATCCCATGCCTTTCGCCGATGCCTCGCATGGCATCAGAGGGCGGCCACGGTCAAGTCGCTCTGGGACCGCACTGATGCCTGCGCAGGCATCAGGCACGGGACGTGAGATACAGGTCGTCGTCCAGGTCATCGTCCAAGTCGTCGTCGATGTTCGCGCCGGCGGTGAGATCGATCCGGGGCGAACCCGGAGCGCCGCGGGCGTAGCCCGGCGGCTCCGGAGCTCCAGGTCCGACCTCGAGACCACCGAGCGCATCGATCAACTCCGCAAGGCGCGACCAACGAAGGCCGTATTGCTTCCCGTTCTCGAGACGACAGATCACGGCCTGATCGATGCCGGAGTACGCCTCAAGCTGTCTCTGGGTCCAACCGAGCCAAAGGCGTCGACGCTTCAGGGTCTGGCCGAAGAGTTCGAAGCCGTGCTGTCGCTGGGGGTCGCGAGACCGATTCGAGAACCAAGCCATGCGTAGACCTTATCGAGTCGGGCTTACGCGCTGGTTATTCGAGCAGCTTGATGCCGTCTACAGTCATCAACGGGGACGACGCCGCCGAGGCGCCCGAAAATCAGGCATCAGCCAACGTGGAACGACCGCCCCGAGATTCCGTGGTAGCGTCGAGCGATGGCTTTTCCACGAGGACAGACACGGACGGCGACGGGGGGCGCCGGGAGCGGCGGCGGCCGGATGGGCGGCGGCGGAGGCAGGGGCGGCGGACCGTTCGGCACGACCGCACGTGACTTCACCCCGGTCCCGAAGGAGCGTCGAGCCCGCACCCTTCGAAGGATCCTCGTCTTCTTCGAGCCCTACCGGATCCAGGTGGTCATCGTCCTGTCAGCGATCCTGGCGACGAGCATCATCGGGCTCATCAATCCGCTGCTCCTCGGGCTGCTGCTCGACCAGGTCATCATCGGCGGCGACTACGCCAAGCTGAACCTGTATGTCGGCCTGATGATCGTCCTGCCGATCATCACGGGCCTGATCGGCGTCGGCCAGAGCTACCTCAACAACGTCATCGGCCAGAACGTCATGCAGGACCTGCGCGGCGCCCTGTATGCCCACCTGCAGTCGATGCCGCTGCGCTTCTTCACCGAAACCCGAACGGGCGAGATCCAGAGCCGGCTCGCCAACGACGTCGGCGGGGTCCAGGCGGTCGTCACCGACACGGCCAGTTCCCTCACCAGCAACCTGGCCATCGCGATCAGCACGACGATCGCGATGTTCCTGCTCGACTGGCGACTGGCGTTGATGTCGCTGGCGCTCACCCCATTCTTCCTGTACCTCACCTACCGGGTCGGCAAGGTCAGGCGCGAGGTATCGGGCGAAACGCAGAGATCCCTCGCCGAGATGACCGCCACGACCGAAGAGACGCTGAGCGTGTCCGGCATCCTCCTGTCGAAGACCTTCGGGCAGCAGGCCACCGCCATCGAGAAATTCCGCGGCCAGAACCGGCGTCTGGCGAGGCTCCAGATCCGCCAGGCGATGGTCGGGCGCTGGTTCTTCATGATCATCGGCTCGATCTTCGCGATCATGCCGGCGTTCGTGTACTGGCTGGCGGGCACGCTGGCCGCGAACGGCAGCCCGGACGCCCCATCGGCCGGCACCATCGTGGCCTTCACGACGCTCCAGAGCCGGCTGTTCTTCCCGCTCGGCCAGCTTCTCAACATCCAGGTCGAGCTCCAGGGCTCGCTCGCGCTGTTCGACCGGATCTTCGAATACCTCGAGATGGACCCCGAGATCGTGGACGCACCCGATGCGGTCGCGATGCACCCGGCGACGACCCGTGGCAAGGTCCGTTTCCGCGACGTGTCGTTCCAGTACCCGACCGTCGCGGTGCCGTCGCAGCGTGCGCATGACGCGGTCGCGCGGGGGCTCGACTCCGAGCCGGAACTGGAACTCGAGGTGGCCGCGGCCGTGGACGTCGACGCGGAACCCGCGGCCGAACCTCAACCACTGGTCGCCTTCAACCTCGAGCACATCGACTTCGAGGCCCAGCCCGGTCAACTCGTTGCGCTCGTCGGGCCATCAGGCGCCGGCAAGACGACGACCACGTACCTCGTATCACGGCTGTACGACGTCGATTCGGGCTCGGTCGAGATCGACGACATCGACGTTCGCCGGATCAAGCTCGCTTCCCTCGGCGAGATCATCGGGGCGGTCACCCAGGAGACCTATCTGTTCCACGCGTCGGTCCGCGACAACCTGCGCTACGCCCGACCAGACGCCACCGAGGACGAACTGATCACCGCGGCGACGGCCGCCTCGATCCACGAGCGGGTCGTGGAGCTCCCCGAGGGTTACGACACCATCGTCGGCGAGCGTGGCTACAAGCTGTCGGGTGGCGAGAAGCAGCGGCTGGCGATCGCGCGTGTCCTCCTCAAGGACCCGCGGATCCTCATCCTCGACGAAGCCACGTCGGCGCTCGACACCGTCTCCGAGCGGCTCATCCAGCGCGCCTTCGAGCGCCTGATGGAGGGCCGGACGACCATCGCCATCGCCCACCGGCTGTCGACGATCCTGCGCGCAGACCAGATCATCGTGTACGACCGAGGTGTGGTCGCGGAACGTGGCACGCACGCCGAACTGCTCGCGCTCGACGGCCTGTACGCGCGTCTCTACCAAGAGCAGTTCCTGCCCGAGGCGACGACCGAGCACGACGGCGAGGAACCGGAACTCATCGCACTGGCGGGGGTCTGAGGTCGATGCCCACGTTGAAGTCGGTCGTGCTGGAGCACAACGGCGGGATGCGGTTCGCGGCGAGTCCGAGTTCCGGGCATCCATATGCATTCGACGACCGACTGTCGGACCAGGGCGGTAGTCCGGTCGAGACGATCCTCGCCGCACTCGGGGCGTGCACCGCGATGGACGTGGTGTCGATCGCGGCCAAGAAGCGCCTCGCCATCGAAGGGTATCGGGTCGACGTGCGTGGCAGCCAGCGCGACGAGTACCCCCAGGTCTTCACGGAGATCGTGGTCACCCACGAGGTCGTCGGGCGCGACATCCCCGAGGCTGCCGTGCGGCGCTGCATCGAGCTGTCGGCCGCGAAGTACTGCCCGGTCAACGCGATGATCTCGGCCGGTGCCACAGTGGTCCACCACCGCTACCGGATCGTGTCCTCCGGGTCGAAGACATATGAGGCCGAAGGCGAGGTCATGGCGACGGGGCCGTACGCCCGGCCCGACATCCTCGCCGATCAGAGCTAGCGGTAGCGGATCGGTTCCCGGGCGAGCGTCCGGTTCGGGCCACCAGACCGGCCGCGGGTCCAGATCCGGGTCACGGCATCCGGCACCCACCAGCGCAGGAAGTAGAGCCTGCAGCCGAGGCAGTAACCGGTCGTCGCCAGGAGCGTCTGGAGCCCGGCGACCGCGAGGGCGAAGCCCCAGGCCAAAGTGGTCGCGCCGACCGCGAATGCCACCAGCGACAGGATGAGCGCCACGCTGCCAAGCACCTGCGCGAAGCGCGGCGGGTACTCGTGCTCCGGCTCGACCCGGGGGAGGGCCAGGATCTTCGCGATGCGCCTCCACGCGACGCCATAGATCGAGTACCTGAGCCCGAACGCCGCGCTGACGCCGATCGACAGCAGGACCAGCGCAACGAGCAGCGTGGTCCCCGTGAAGAAGGCCAAGATCAGAAGGATCGCCGAGACGCCGGCCCCGAACCGATGACCGCGCGGATCGATCATCCGTGCCCTCGGGAGGCGGGCGGCGGCATCGGCTGGGACGGCGTTCGGCATCGGGCAGGCTCCTGTCTGTCGAGTGGGTCCTGGGAATTCGCAGATGATAGCAGAGAATTCCTAGCGGCTACGTAGGATATCTGGCCCGGCCGGGCTCCTTGATGCCTGGATCCAGGCGGGAGGGACTTCAACGAACTCTTGATGCCCGTGGACGGCATCAACGGGGCCCGAGGTCGGAACTCCAGGCGACGCCCAGGTTGCCCTGATGCCGCCTACAGGCATCGAGGGAACGAGCAGACGACCCCGGCCGGAAAGCAGGCATCATCGGGCGACCGGCTCGGTTGCGGGCTGGTTGCATGACTATGCAAGACGTGTGTATAGTCATGCGTCTGATGACAGCCGTCGACGCTCCCGGTGCCGCCCACACCTCGCTCCCCTACCCTCGGTCTGCGCGCGGCGTGGACCCGGCCGGTGGTCCGCGGCGCGTGCGCGTCGGGATCGTCGGGGCGACGGGGTATGTCGGTGGCGAACTCGTCCGGCTGCTGGCGCGGCACCCGAACGTCGAGCTCGTCGGCCTCGTCGGACGTGGCCGCGATCACGACCCGATCGACGGGATCCATCGGCATCTGGCCACGCTCGATCTCGATGTCCATTCCGAGCTGCCGCCCGCGGACGCGGTCTTCCTCGCCCTCCCGCACGGCGCCGCGGCGGAGTTGGTCCCCGACCTCATCGCCACCGGCACGGCCATCATCGACCAGGGTCCCGACTTCCGCCTGCGCAACCCGGCCGACTATCCGCGCTGGTACGGCTTCGACCACCCGCGGCCGGACCTCCTCGACCAGGCGGTCTACGGCCTGCCCGAACTCCATCGCGACGAACTGGTCGCGCTCGTCGACGCCCCGGTCGCGATCGTCGGGGCGCCAGGCTGCTACCCGACTGCGACGATCCTCGCGCTGACCCCGTTGGCCCGTGAGGGCCTGATCGAGGACCTCGTCGTCGATGCCAAGAGCGGTGTGTCCGGAGCCGGGCGCGAGGCCAAGGCGCACCTGATGTTCGGCGCGGTCAACGAGAGCGTCAGCGCGTACGGCATCGGTGGCCACCGTCATGTCGCCGAGATCGAACAGGAACTCGCCTGGGTCGCCGGCGTCGAAGGGCTCGACCTGAGCGCCAATCCGGGGATCGTCGCGGTGGACTTCCTCCCCCACCTCATCCCGATGACGCGCGGCATCCTGTCGGCCTGTCACGTCCGCCCGAGCCGGCCGATCAGCCAGGCCGAGCTCGACGAACTGTTCGCGGCGACCTTTGCGGACGAGCCGTTCGTCACGGTGGTGAAGGATCCGCCGGCGACCAAGGACGTGATCGGCTCCAACCACGTTCGCATCCACGTGACGCTCGACGAGCGGACGGGGCGGATCCTGGTCATCGGCGTCGAGGACAATCTCGTGAAGGGCGCGGCTGGCCAGGCGATCCAGGCCTTCAACCTCGTCCACGGTCTGCCCGAGACGGCCGGCCTGGACCAGCTGCCGCTCGCACCATGACCACCTTGTCGGAACGCCCCATCCCGGCATCCTCACCGGACCTCCCACCGGTCGAGCGACGCGCCGCCATCCCGCCCGGCTTTCGAGCCGGTGGACTGGCCGCCGGGATCAAGGCCTCGGGCCGGCCGGATCTTGCTGTCGTGGTCTCGACGACGGGTCCGGCCGCCGCGGCCGCCGTCTTCACCCCGAATACGTTCGCGGCTGCGCCGGTCCGCCTGTCGAAGGCCCACCTCGCGGCGACATCCGGCGATTCGCGCGGTGGGTTCGGCTGGGCCGAGGCGATCATCTCGACGAGTGGCTCGGCGAACGCGGCGACGGGCGCGGCCGGTGACGCCGATCAGGTCGAGGTCGCGTCGATGCTGGCTGAGGCGACGGGTGTCGCCATCGAGCGGACGCTCCTCCTGTCGACCGGGATCATCGGCACCCGGCTGCCGCTCGACAAGGTCCGCGCCGGGTTGGCCGCCCTGGTCCCGACGCTGGGCGACGAGGATAACGGGCTGCTGGCCGCTGCCCAGGCACTGCGCACCACCGATTCGGTCGTGAAGGTCGCGACGACGCCGGTCGACCTGCCGGACGGTGCCGGGCGCCCGGTCCGGGTCACCGTCAGTGGGATCTGCAAGGGCGTCGGGATGATCCACCCGCGGATGGCGACCATGCTTTCGATCGTGCTGACCGACGCGACCGTGGCACCGGATCTCCTGTGGGGGATGCTGCGAGCCGCCGCGGCGCGCACCTGGGACCAGCTGTCCGTGGACGGCGACACGAGCACGAACGACACGGTCTTCGTCCTGGCGTCGGGGGCGTCGGGGGCGGCCCAGATCGAAGCCGGTTCCGAGGATGCCGGCGTCCTCGCGGGCGCGATCGAGGCGATCGCCCGGGACCTGGCTCGACAGCAGGCGGCCGACGGCGAAGGGGCGAGCACGCTCATCACGGCCGCCGTCACGGGGGCACGGGACGATGCCGAGGCACGGGCCGTGGCGCGCTCGATCGTGTCGTCCAGCCTGGTCAAGGCGGCGGCCCATGGCCGCGACCCGAACTGGGGGCGACTCGCGGGCGCGGCCGGGAACGCGCGACTGGCCGATGCTGCCGTGCTCGAGGCGGGCGGTTTCCCGGCCGCCGAGGCCACGGTCCGTGCCGGCACCCCGGCCGTACTCGACCCCGACCGATTGCGGATCTCGATCGCCGGTCATCTCGTGTTCGATGGCCGGGCGGGCGGTCCGGTGGCATTCGATCGTGCCGCGGCGCGCGAGGCGATGAACGAGCCGGAAGTCGTCTTCGGGCTGGACCTCGGTCTCGGCAGCGGCCGCGGCGAGGCCTTCGGCTGCGATCTGACAGAGGCCTACGTGATCGAGAACTCGGAATACACGACATGAGCGAGATCCTCGTCGTCAAATTGGGCGGTACGACCATCGCGGACCAGTCGCAGGTCCTGGCGGAAGTGGCCGCGGTCGCGCGTCGCCGTCCCGTGGTCCTGGTGCATGGCGGCGGCAAGCGCATCACGGAGTGGCTCGAGCGCCTCGGCGTCCCATCCAAGTTCGAGGGCGGCCTTCGCGTCACCGACGCGCAGTCGCTCGAAGTGGCCGCCGCGGTTCTCCGGGGAGTGGTCAACTCCGAACTCGTCGCCGGCCTGCGCGACCTCGGAGTCGACGCCGTCGGCCTGTCGGGCGTTGACGGCGGCCTCCTCATCGCGGAGCGCATCCCCCACCTCGGTCTGGTCGCGTCGGTCGTCGGACTCCGTCGCGACCTGCTGGACGCGATCCTCGTCGGCGGGCAGGTGCCGGTCGTGGCGCCGCTCGCCCGTGACGCGGACGGAATCGTCTGCAACGTCAACGCCGACGACGCGGCCGCCGGGATCGCGGCGGGTCTCGGTGCCCGCCAGCTCGTGCTGCTGACCGACGTGGACGGTGTCCGCGACGCCGATGGCCGCCGGCTCGACGCCCTCACCACGGGCGAGGCCGAGACCCTCATCGAATCCGGCGTCATCGCCGGCGGGATGGTGCCCAAGGTCCGGGCCGCGCTCGGGGCCCTCGGCTGGGACGGCGCCGAGGCGATCATCGCCGACTCGTCCGCGCCCGAGGCGCTCGAGCGCGCCCTCACCGACCCGACGTTCGGCACGCGAATCACCGCGAGCCGGGCCGCCCACGCGGGCGCGGCGTGATCGTGTCGATGAACGGGCGCGGCCAGACGGGCAACGACCCCAAGACGCAACGTCAGCGCGCCATCCGCGACCTCGTCATGACCCGACCGATCGGCAGCCAGCGCGAGGTCGTCGATGCGCTGAGCGCGCAGGGCTTCGAGGTCACCCAGGCTACCGTTTCGCGCGACATCACCGAACTGGGCCTGGTGAAGGCGCCCGGCGCCGACGGCCACGTCTATGTCACGCCGGAACGGATGTCGTCGAACGGCAGTGGGGCCCCGTCCGACGCTCGGCTCGAGCGGATCCTCGGCGATATCCCCGTCCGGATCGGCCGGAGCGGGCTCACGGTCGTGCTGACCGGGACGCCTGGCACGGCCAGTGTCATCGCCCAGGCGATCGACGAATCCAGCCTGCAGGAGCAGGAAGGAACGCTGGCGGGCGACAATACGCTCCTCGTCCTGTTCCGCGACGATATCCGCCTCGAGCGATGGCTCGAGCGCTTCCAGGCCATCCAGGCACGCTCCGGAGGTTCGAAGGTCCCGTGAACAAGGTCGTCCTCGCGTATTCCGGTGGACTCGACACTTCGGTCGCCGTCGCCTGGCTCAGGGAACAGTTCGGCGTCGAGGTCGTGACCCTGACGGTCGATCTCGGCGGCGGGTCGCTGCGCAAGGGCGTCGAGGCACGGGCGATCTCCGCGGGCGCCTCGCGCGCGTACGTGGTGGACGCGCGCGAGCGGTTCGTCACCGACTTCGTCTGGCCGCACCTCCAGGCCAATGCGCTGTACCAGGGTGCGTATCCGCTCGCCACCGCGCTCGCCCGGCCGCTCATCGCCCAGCTCCTCGTCGAAGTCGCCAAGGCCGAAGGCGCGGACGCTGTCGCACACGGCTGCACCGGCAAGGGCAACGACCAGGTCCGCTTCGATGTCGCCACCCACGCACTCGATCCGGGGCTCGAGGTCATCGCCCCGATGCGCGTCGGGATGGGCCTGACCCGCGACCAGGAAATCGACTATGCCGCCGAGCGCGGCATCGAGATCCCGATCACGAAGGCTTCGCCGTACTCGATCGACGTCAACCTGTGGGGCCGCTCGTGCGAGACGGGCGTGCTCGAGGACCCGTGGGTCACGCCGCCGCCCGACGCCTACGAGTGGACAGTCGCACCGGGCGACGCGCCGACGCCCGTCGAGCTCGTCATCGACTTCGAGGGAGGCGTCCCGGTCGCGCTCGACGGCGAGCGGCTGGGGTCGGTCGAACTGGTCGAGCGCGTCCACACGCTCGGTGGCGCCCACGGCGTCGGGCGGATCGACCACGTCGAGGATCGGCTGGTCGGCATCAAGAGCCGTGAGATCTACGAGACGCCCGCGGCGACCATCCTGCACTCGGCGCATCGGGCTCTCGAGGGGCTCACGCTGTCGCGCGACACGTTGCGCTTCAACCGCTTCGTGGCCGACGAGCTGGCCCGGCTCATCTACGACGGGCTGTGGTTCAGCGCCCTGTCACGCGACCTGCGCGCGTACATCGCGTCGTCGCAGCGGGTCGTGTCCGGCGAGGTCCGTGTGCGGCTGGACCATGGGTCGGCCGTCGTCGTCGGCCGGCGGTCGCCGATGTCGCTGTACGACAAGAGCCTGGCCACGTACGACGAGGGCGACGCCTTCGACCATGCCTCGGCGGTCGGATTCATCGAGATCTTCGGGCTGCCCCTGCGGGTCGAGGCCGCGCGGCATGGGGCCGTGGGAAAGCACCATGGTGCGGCCTGGACGTGGACGGATCCGTTGCTGGCGGACCTGCCGACGTCGATCACGGACCCGGAGGGGGCCGCAGTCTAGCGGCGGGGTGCGTCGCGGGCTGCGTAGCTGGCGGGGGCGCGCGAAACGGGCCGCTACCATGGCGCCATGACCGACACCGACCTGCGCACCGGCCTGATCGACAGCCTGCGTGCCTGCCGCGACGCGGAGCGCGAGATCTTCGGCGCACTCGACTCGGCGAGGCGTGACGCGCCCGGCCCCGACGGCGGCTGGTCCGCCAAGGACAGCCTCGCCCACCTCTCGGCCTGGCGCCGCCGCCAGGCGAGCAAGATGGCCGCCGCCCGCGAAGGGCGCGACGACCCGGGCCTGCCCGCAGACGAGATCGACGAGACCAACGCGATCTTCCACGCGGAGCGAGCCGACTGGAGCTGGGACGAGGTCGACGTCGACGCCGACGCGACCACAGACGCGTTCATCGCCGAGATCGCCGCCGCGACCGACGAGGCGTTGCACGACCAGAAGGTCCTCGGCTCGATCCTGGGCGACGGCCCGGAGCACGATCTGGGCCACCTCGGCGCGATCGCGGCCGGCGTCGGGATGTCGGACCGGGTTCGCGCGCTGGCTGACAGGATGATGGCGATGCTGGACAGCGGAGACTGGCCGAACCGCGCCGCCGCGTACGCTCGCTACAACCTGGCCTGCTACCACGCGGTGAACGGTGACCTCGACGAGGCCCGGGCGCTCCTGCGCACGGCCCTCCCGGCCGATGCGGAGCTCCGGTCCTTCGCCCCGAACGATGACGACCTCATCGCCCTCCGCGCCGAGATCCCGGCACTCGCCGAGGGTGGCTGACCTCCGCGTGGGCGACCTCGACGAACTCGCGTTCCTCAACGAGATCGCCCAGCTTGCAACCCAGGCACGCGACTGGGACGAGCTGATGCGCTCCATCGTGGACGGCACGACAGCGGCTATGAAGGTCGAGGTCTGCTCGTTCTACCTCGCCGACCACGACCGCGACCGACTGACGTTGGCTGCCACCAACGGCCTCGACCGAGCGCAGGTCGGAAAGGTGAGTCTCGACTGGGGCCAGGGCATCACCGGGCGGGTCGCCGCCACACGAACGCCGATCGCGGTCGAGGACGTCACTCGCGACGACCGCTTCTCGTGGGTCCGTGGCTTCGACATGGAAGGGCTGGCGGGAATGCTGTCGGTGCCGCTGATCTGGCACGACGACGTCGTCGGCGTGCTCAATGTCCAGGCCCGGGGTTCCCGCCGGTTCGAGGCCGACGAGATCGAGTTCCTCGGCACGATCGCCGCGCTGCTGTCGGGCATCGTCGAGAAGGGTCGGCTGACGGCCGAGGTCGAGGCGCGGCTGGCCGAGTTGACCGCGCTGGACGCCGCCCGCTCCGAGCTCATGAGCGTGGTGACCCATGAGCTTCGGACGCCGCTATCGATCGTCCGGGTCTACGTCGACCTGCTGGCCGAGGCGGCCGGACCCGAACCGCCCGAGGCGGCCGATCCGGACGCATGGCGGCTGGCCGCGACCGAGCAGCTCGGTCGGCTCGATCGCCTGGTCGATTCGATCCTGGCGTCCGTCCGCGGCGAAGGACTGACCGGCCTGTCGCGCGCCCCGTTCGACGCGGTGACGGCCGTCGACGAGACGGTCGAGACCCTGCGCCTCCTCCTTCGCCCGCGACCGATCCGCTGGGAGCGGCCGGCCGGGTCGTTGACCGCGATCGGCGACGAGACGCGGTTCCGCCAGGTCCTCGAACAGCTGCTGGAGAACGAATCGAAGTACGCGCCGTCGGCCGAAGGCGTCAGCATCGGCGTCTGGCGGATCGGCGACGAGATCCAGGTCTACGTCACCGACGACGGGCCGGGCGTGCCGATCGAGGACTGGGAGAGCGTGTTCGAGCCGTTCGTCCGGATCCAGGGCCGCGGCCGGTCGCGCGGCTCCGGCATCGGCCTGTTCGCCGCGCGCCGGCTGATGGCCGCGATGGGCGGCCGGATCTACCTCGAGCCGAACGGCTACGCGAGCAGCCGCTTCGTGGTGGCCCTGCCCGCCGACTGAGGGACCGCCGGCGCGAAAGTGATGGCGCGTGCGCGTCGCCATTCGGGGGCGACGCGCACGCATGATCGAGGCGGGGACCTCACACGGGCGCCGGCAGTGAATCCGGGATGTAGCCGGCGATGCCCATCTCCGGGATGTCGAGACCGGCCAGCTCGACCTCGGGGCTCACTCGGAGCCTGGAGACCCGATCGAGCGCCTTGAAGAAGGCGAACGACAGGCCGAATGCCCACGCGAAGGCGACCGCGGTCCCGACGACCTGGGCCCCGAATTGGCCGACGTTGCCATACAGCAGTCCGGTGACCTGGAAGCCGCCACAGTTCGCCGTCCCATCGGCGAAGATGCCCACCGCCAGGACGCCCCACAGGCCGTTCACACCGTGCACGGAGATCGCCCCGACAGGGTCGTCGATATGGACGCGGTCGAAGAATGCGACCGACAGGCAGACAAGCAGACCTGCGATGAGGCCGATCACGGCCGCCACGATCGGCCCGACGAAACCCGACGGCGCCGTGATCGCCAACGTCTCGTGCCCGGAACAGTCGCACGCGGTGAAGGCCGCGTTGCCGGTCGGTAGCGCCGTATGTGACGATTCGGTCGCGACGGCAACCAGGGCGACCCACGACGTGCGAACGTCGACGCTCGGCTCGGGCTATCTGGCAGTACGTGCACCCGAGGATCGTTGTGGCCGATCCGGGCGTGTCGCTGGCCTGACGGGTGCGATCTCGAGCGGCCGTGCATCGCGCGCGAGCGTCCGTGCATCGCGCGCGAGCGTCCGCGTCGACCGACGACGAGCTTGAGGGCCGTCGGTCGCCGGTCCGTCGGCCATTGCGGTCCGTGGGCGCACGGTACGTCGATTCGGTGGCGGACGACGGGAGCCCGGACGCCCACAGCCTGCCTGGTCGACGCGTGCCGAGCACACCGGTCCACGACGAAGGCGTCGAATCACTCGGCGGGCTCGTCGTCGATGATCCCGCGACCGACGGATCTAGCGTGAGTGCGCCCCACTCCGCGCTGACGAGCGGTCCGTCAGAGCGATACCGCCGCGCCCCGATGAACCGCTCGAAGTCGTCGAGCGCGCAGGCGCGGTCCGTCCATGTCAGCCGAGGGGCTCCAGGATCACCTTCGGGGCGAGCTGCGGGCCCGGCGGCCAGCGCTGCTCGTCAGGCGGTGACGACCCGCGACTCCTCCGCCCGGAGACGTGCGTAGCCGGGTTTGACGATCTCGTTGATGAGTCGAAGACGCTCGTCGAACGGCGCGAAGGCGCTCTTCATGGCGTTGATCGTCAGCCACTCCATCTCGCCGAGGCCGATCCCGAACGCCTCGTCGAGCGCCGCGAACTCGCTCGACAGCGAGACCCCGCTCATCAGGCGGTTGTCGGTGTTGACGGTCACCCGATAGCGGAGGCGGCGGAGCAGGTCGATCGGGTGGTCGCGGATGGACGCCGCCGCGCCGGTGTGGACATTGGAACTCGGGCACATCTCGAGCGGGACGCGCCGGTCGCGGACGAAAGCCGCCAGCCGCCCGAGCTCGACCGAGCCGTCGTCGCGAACCGTGATGTCATCGACGATCCGCACGCCATGCCCGAGCCGCTCTGCTCCGGCGAACTGGAGCGCTTCCCAGATCGACGGCAGCCCGAACGATTCGCCGGCATGGATGGTGATGTGGAAGTTCGCCCGGCGGATGGTCTCGAAGGCGTCGAGGTAGCGTGTCGGTGGATAGCCTTTCTCCGGGCCGGCCACATCGAACCCGACGACGCCGGCGTCGCGCCAGCGGATCGCGCATTCCGCGACCTCGACCGAGCGAGCCGCCTGGCGCATGGCGGTCACGAGCAGCTTCATGGTGATCGGTTGGCCGGCTTCGGCCGCTCGGGCCGACCCGATCCGAAACCCGTCGAGGATCGCCGCGGTCGCCTCGTCGAGGGTCAGCCCCTGCTCGGTGCACAGTTCCGGCGCCATCCGGACCTCGGCATAGACGACGCCATCGACCGCCAGGTCCTCGGCGCACTCGGCGGCCACGCGCCGGATCGCGTCGGGCCATTGCATGACCCCGAAGGTGTGGGCGAACGTCTCGAGGTAGAGCTCGAGGCTCTTGCGGTCGGCGCCGCGACGGAACCAGGCGGCGAGGCCGTCGACGTCCGTGGTCGGGAGATCCGTGTAGCCGTACTCGGCCGCGAGGTCGATGACCGTAGCGGGACGCAGCCCACCGTCGAGATGGTCGTGGAGCAGTGCCTTGGGCGCGTTGACGATGGTGGCAAGATCCGGCATCACCCGATGGTACTCGGCCGGTGGGACCGCCACGCGGGTCCCTCCCTCAGCCCTCGGTGTCGAGCCTCGCGCGGGCGGCCTTGAGAGCGGCGGCCACGCGTGTCGGTGCGGTCCCGCCGATGACGTCGCACGAGGCCAGTGCGCCGTCGATGGAAGCGGCGGCACGGAGAGCGTCGCCGATGTCCGGCTCAGCGGCCAGGCTGGCGGCCGTCGCGTCCCCAGCTGCACCGAGCGCGAGGCCGATCATGGCGTCCGTGACGTCGTCGAGCGGGACGCCGGCGTCTTCGGCTTCGGCTACGAGCGACCCGACGATGTGGTGCGCGGTCCTGAACGCGACCCCACGTCGGACGAGCGCGTCGGCGACGGCCGTGGCGGTCGTGTAGCCCTCCGTGGCAGCCTGGCTCATGCGCGCGGCGTCGACGGTGATCGAGTCGATCAGGCCGGCCATGACCTCGAGCGACGTCTCGTACACGGCCACTGCGTCGAACAACGGGGCGACCCCGTCCTGGAGGTCGCGCTGGTATGCGAGTGGGAGTCCCTTGAGCAAGGTGAGGGTACCGGTCAGCTCCCCGATGACGCGGGCGGCGCGGCCGCGGACCAGCTCCGCCGGGTCGGGATTCTTCTTGTTCGGCATCATCGAGCTGCCGGTCGAGAATGCGTCGGCGACGCGGATGAACCCGAAGCGCGGATTCGACCACCAGGTGATCTCCTCGGCCAGCCGGCTGAGGTGGACCATCCCGAGGGCGATCGCGGCCATCGTTTCGGCGGCGAAGTCACGGTCCGAGACGGCGTCGAGCGAGTTGGCTGTGACACCATCGAACCCGAGTTCGGCCGCCGTCGCCTCGCGATCGAGCGGGTACCCGGCCCCGGCGAGCGCGCCGGCCCCGAGTGGCGAAACGTTCAGTCGTCCACGGGCGTCGCGTAACCGGCTGCGGTCGCGTTCGGCCATCTCGACGTACGCCAGCAGGTGATGGGCGAGCAGGACCGGTTGGGCCGGCTGGATGTGCGTCGTCCCGGGCAACACGGCGGTGCCGTCGCGTTCGGCGAGGGCGACGAGCGCGCGTTCGAACGTGGTGAGCGCACGATCGAGTGTGTCGATCGATCGGCGCGTCCACAGCCGCAGGTCCGTCGCGACCTGGTCGTTCCGCGACCGGCCGGTATGCAGGCGTCCGGCGAGCGGACCGATCCTGCTCGCGAGGGCGGCCTCGACGTTCATGTGGACGTCCTCGAGTGCGGGGTCCCATTCGAGGCCGCCAGCCGCGATCTCGTCGGCCAGCCCGACCAGCCCGTCCACCAGCATGGCGACCTCGTCATCGGCCAGGATGCCGGCCCGCCCAAGACCGCGGACGTGGGCGATCGAACCGGCGATATCGTCGGCGGCGAGGGCGGCGTCGATCGCGATCGAACTCGTGAACGCCGCAACGCGCTCGTTTGTGTCGCCGCTGAACCGACCGCCCCAGGTCCGCAT